>Ga0209321_10002021_pt1 | contig 13727 bp, 13 predicted proteins | sample Rifsed16ft4_FD_184012 | JGI IMG/M metagenome (GOLD analysis project Ga0209321, IMG submission 184012) | Soil microbial communities from Rifle, Colorado, USA - sediment 16ft 4 - CSP-I_5_4 (version 2) | ecosystem: Environmental > Terrestrial > Deep subsurface > Rock core/Sediment | place: Rifle... | reverse complement strand
CGAGGGGAATGCAGCCATCGTCCTGATCGACTACAATGATTTTGCGACGGTTCGCGTGGTCGCACGGCCGAGGGCCATCGCGGAGCCGACGCTCGTCTCGCCCGGCGCCCTCGTCGAGGTCGTTGGCTCCGTGTTCGGTGCGGGAACGATCCAATTGTTTTCAGAGGACGAGGGGGGCGTGACCGTGCGGGCGCCCGCTTCGTCGAACCGCCTTCCCCTCGAGTTCGTCGCACGGAACGCGGCGCGGCTTTCAGGCCACCGGGTCGGAGTCCGCGCGGAACTCGCGGACGTGCAGGCATCCATCGACCCTCGACATGCGTTGGTGCGCGACGAGGACGCGGAGATGTGGGCGTTCGCGGCGGATGGATGGTCTGGGGGCCGCCAAGACGTGACGGGACGGCTGGCGGTGACGTCCCTCGGTCGGTGCGAGCTGTTCGCCGGGGAAGAACCCGAGGCGGTCCATGTGACCCTCGCGGCACTTGCGGCGTGCCCTGAGGCGCTGCTCGACCGGCCCGTGCGCGTCTCGAACGTCACCGTGGACCCCGGGGAATCGATTGGCACGCACCTGACCGTGTCGGACGTCGGCGAAGGGGCCCGGTATCGGATGGCCGCGTTTGTCCGCGGCTGGGATTGGCGGCGTGGGACCCCGGTCGTTCGGCTCGGCGACCTTGTCACGGTCCTGGGCGACGTGGAGTACCAGGCGACGGAGGCGCGCTGGCGGATCGTGTGCGAGAACCCTCCTGGGCGGTGACGGGCTCGAGGACCACCCCTCGGAACGTCGCGTACAGCGCAAGGTCGTACGCGATCTTGATCCCACCGCCGAGCAGGAAGGGCGCGGCGACCCACAGCGCGTACGCAGCTCCGCCGAGGCTCGGGCTCACGGACTGCCCCAGGTTGCGTGCGATCGTCGTGGAGCTGGCGGCCGCGGTCCGGTCCTCTGGGGGCACCACGCTCATCGTGTACGATTGCCGCGTCGGCACGTCCATCTGGGAGAGGGACATGCGCGCGAGGTACGCCCCGAGCGCGAGCGGGAGCGAGGGCATGAGCGGGACAAGCATCAGGAGCACGTTCGAAGGCAGGTGCGTGAAAACCATCACGTTCAGCAGCCCCACCCTCGCGGCGAGCCGCGCGGCGACGAGGAACGACAGGGAGGCGAGCATGTTGGCGGCGAAGAAAATCGCAGCGAGCGCGATCGGGTCCACGAGGTACACGCTCGCGAACCAGTAGGCGACGAACGACTGGAGGACGAACCCGCCGCCGAAGGAGTCCGTCGCGAACAGCCCGGACAGGCGGCCGACGCGCCCGCGGGCCTCCGGGGCCATGCGCCGCAGGGGCTGGCGGTCCGCGGCCTCGAGGCTCGGGGAGAGCGAGGCGTAGATCACGAACGTCACGATCCCCAACAGGGCGTACGCGCCGAACAGGGCGGCGTAGGGGACGGCGGAGAGCCCGAGGACGGGGCCCATGAACGCGGGGAGGCCGCTGAACAAGGCTCCGAGGGAGGCGGAGATCGTCGCGGCGAGGTTGTACACCGCGAACGCGTCCGTGCGGCGCGCGGGGTCCGCAGCCTGCGGGAGCATCGCCTGCTCGAGGGACACGAACGGCCCGATGTCCCCGCCCGTCGGGCTCACGGTGCCCACGGCCACGGCGAGGAGGATGAACGGGAGGGAGGAGTCAAGGAGGAGGATCAGGCCTGCGGCCGCCATGAGGAGCGCGTACGCCATGAGCACGCGGCGTCTGCCCCACGCGTCTCCTCGGAACCCGACCGCAATCGACGAGAGCGCGGCGGACGCGAGCGCAACGGTAAGGACGAGACCCACCTCCACGCCCGTGTATCGGAGGTCCTTGAGGTACGAGCCGAGCGCTACCGCCAAGAAGCCGTACCCGAAGCTCCGGGTCACCCTCGCGACGAGCAACCGGCGGCCATCGCGGGACAGCCAACGGAACATCTAGGCGGCCGCCAGCGCCCGCTGGCACCACGCGTACAGCGCGTCATAGATCACAAACGACCTCGCAAGCTTCTCGTGGTCGTCCGGGACCGTCATCGCGACGCCCTCGGCGATCGCCTTCAGGCCCGCCGCTTGGGGCACGGGGGCTGGGTCCCTCGTGTCCGCCCCGTGCACGATCTTTGCGAGCGCGAGGAGCGCGGGGTCCTTCAACCCATATTTCTTGACGATCGACTCGAAGGAGCAGTCCGGTCCGTGGTGCCCGAGCTCGACGCCTTCGACGTCGAACGGTGTGGCTCCGATCTCGTTCGCCACCTCGAGCACTTTCTCCCTCGGCACGAAGACGAACTCCGCCTGCGGGTCGATGAACTTCCGGATGAGCCACGGGCACGCCACGCGGTCGACCTTCGCCCCTTCCCGGGTAATCCATTTCATGGTCTCTCCGGCCAGAGGAGGCCGCGCGGACCGATAAACCCGCTCACTCCGCGGGGACCGCCTTCGGGGCGAGCTGGAGGCCGACGAGCTCGTCGGCGAGCGCCACGAACTTCTCCTCCCTGCCCTTGGGGATCGTCGCGCCAGAGGCCACGTTGTGGCCCCCGCCGCTTCCGCCGACCGCCGTCGCGGCCTCCCGGAGCACCGCCGCGAGGTCCAGACCCCGCGCGACGAGCGCCTTCGTGCCTCGCGCGGAGACCCTCGTGGTCGAGTCCGTCACGGATAGAGCGAGGAGGGGGCGGGCGCCGTTCCACAGGTGCTGGATCGCGATTCCCGCGACGTTCCCGGCCAGCATGGGCTCTTCGCAATAGAAGAATCCCAGGTGCTTTCCCACGAACGGTCCGTCGCGTTCGAGGCGCGCAAGGTGCGCGAGCACGCGGTCTCCGTACGTACGGCGGTGGGCCTCCGCCTCGGTCGCCGCCGCCGGATCGCCCATCGCGAGCGCGACCGCGAGCCCCTCCCCCGCGACGCGGCAGCACGCGTTCACCGCGTCGGAGAGGTCTGCGGCAAACCGGCCTAGCTCCGGAATCCAGTACCGGTCGTCCACGAGCATCTCGACCGCCTCGGAGATCGCACCCTGCCTCATGAGGTGCGTCGCGAGGAACGAGACGAGGGTCCGCCGCTCCTCCGGGGACAGTCCCCCCCAGGCGGTCGTCGCGTCGATCGACAGGCGGCGTAGCGCCTTGGCGGCGTCGTCGGGGCGGTTCGAGATCCCCGCGAAGTACGGGACGTATGAGGAGGCGAGGGCTTCCCCGAGCGGCCGGTCCGGGATTGAGGGTCCCCGCTCCTTCCGCAGCACGCCGCGCCGGACCGCCTCCTCGAACAGCGGGGCGTTCATCCCGTCGTAGGCAGGCACGTGCTGGCGATCCGCGATCGCCCCGGCCATCGCGATTCCGGCGAGGTCCCAGTTCCGTTCGTCCACCGCCAGCGCGAATGCGAACGCGGTCGTCGCACCGCATGCGCCGTGGGCGCCGTCGATCCCGGTGAGGTGGGGGTTCACGTGGGCGACCGCCTCGCTGTCCCGGAGCGGCATGTGGTGGTCGAGCACCACGGTGGGCCGGCCCAGTCGCTCAATCAAATCGAGCTGGCCACTCCCCATGTCCGCCACGACGTACGCGAGGTTCGACTCCTCGCGAACGCGGGCGATCGTCGCGTCGTCGAGCACGGGCGTGAGGCTGACGTGGAACGACTTGCCCCACCCCGTGAAGGTCCGGGCCAGGATCGCCGCGGACGAGGCGCCGTCCCCATCGTAGTGGCACAGGACCCGGATGCGGTCCACGCCGGAGAGGACGTCCACTCCCCGAAGGACCCGGGACCAGAGCGCATCCGGGATGCCGGAAGGCGCGGCCATCGTCCCTCTACTTCGTCGCCAGCTCTTGAATCTTGACGGAGTAGTCCCAGCTTGCGGGAAGGACGCCCCGGTCCTGGTAGTACCGGGCGAGCCGCCGGATCCGGGACTCGAGGAGCTGCAGGCCCCGCCGGTTCGAGGTGTCCCGTGGATTCAGCTTCAAGTGGGACTGCAGCGAGACTGCCCGGCGCATGAGGTCGCCCAAGTCCTCGGGGACCTCCATCTTCACGCCCTGCGCGCGCAGCACCTGCACGATGGACTTCCCGGTCGCCAGCCGCACGTTCGGCACCGCATATTGGTCCCGCAGGACGAGTCCGATCTCCGCCGACGACTTCCCCTGGGCCGCGAGCCGCATGATCGTCTCCTCGACCTCGTCCGGCTCCAGGGGGACCCAGTCCGGGTTCTTTGCCCCGAGCGGCCGGCGTGACCCCGACCTGCCCTTCCGACGAGCATGCATGCGTGCCATGGAATGTCCCGAAGGAGGGTTCCAAACCACACCCCGTATTTATGCCTACCCGTACGAGCCTCACGATTTCTCCATGACGAACGCGGCGTGGTCGGCCTCGTACGGATCGAGTTCCGTCAGCTGAAGCACCTCCAGGTCCGCGGGCAACGCTCGGCGAGCCCGTGCGTATACGGCCTTCGGGTCCGCGACCACGTCGGCGCTCCGGGACTTCAGCATCAGGATCGCGAGCCCTCCCCGGCGCAGGAAGGCGAGATTCTTCCGGAGGACGGCGACCTGGTCCCTCTGGGCCACGTCCTGGTAGAGGACGTCGATCGGCGCAAGGAGTCGCCCGTACGCCTCCGGGTCCTCCGCGTCCGCGAGGACTGGCATCACGTTCGGGCGTCGTTCTGCGAGCTGCAGGAGCTTCTGGAACGCGCGACGCGAGATCTCGACGGCGTAGATCGTCCCGTCCACGCAGATGTCGGAGATGTGGCTGACCGTGGTCCCCTGCCCTGCGCCGAGGTACAGCACCTCCGTCCGAGGACCGAACGGAAAGACGCCCAGACCCTTCGTAATCAGCGCGGCGAGCTTGCTCCGGCGGGGATTCCACATCCGATATTCCACGCCCTCCTGCGTGATCAGCGGCTCCTTGGACACGGCGATGCCGGGGACGAGGTTGACCGTGAACACGCTCGCTCCGTCCGTGTACACGTGCGGGATGTCCGACGGGACGATCCGGTTCACGCGGTTCCGAATGCGCCTTCCCTCATGTACGTTCGCGGGACGCCGGCGGATGGCCCTGCGGGCGAGGTGGCCACTTTTCGTCCACCGGTTACCGCACCGCCCAATTCCCGTGACCATCGGCTACGTCACCGGAGGTGACGGACATGGCGGAAACGAAATCGGAAGGCGCACAGGGTCGGCAGCTCGAACTATCGGTCGCGTGGGCGATGCAGTTGGAGTTGCTCCGGGTCGCGGGATTCGCGAAGCTCGTGAAGTGACCCGTGTGCGACGGACCGTTTCAAATAGCGAGCTTTCCATCGGCACTTCGATGGGGGACGAGGATCTCCGGAGGGAGATTCGGGAGCTCCGCGAACAGATGGAGACGCTCTCCGCCGCGTTCGACCGGATCGCGAAGCCGTACGGGCAGCTCTTCGAGTATCTGGACCGTTTCCAGGGTATCGCGAAGTCGTATTTCCGGGTCCTCGACCTGTACCAGAAGTTTGGGGCGGTCTCCCCCGAGATCGTCGTCCCCGGCCTCCGCGACCCTATTGCAAAGGAGATCGTGAAGGCCTTGTTCGAGAGGGGCGACCGAAACATCTCCCAGATCACGGACGCGGTGAAGGCCCGCCGTGGGACGGCCTCGAGGCGAATCGTGCGGGAGAAGCTCGAGTCCCTCGTCGCGGAAGGCGTCGTTCTTGCGGATGGGGATGGCAAGATTCGGAGGTTCTCCGTTGCGCCGGCCGTCGTGGAGAAGTGGTCACAAGTTCTCGGTCTGGCTATATCCGGGGAACAGTCTCAAGGGAACCGAAGGTGAGCGACGATGGCAGAGGAAGAGAGGAAGCACGGAATGGACCCGGAGAAGATCAAGGAGATTTTCGGCGTGTTCTCAGAGAAGCTCCCGGCCCTCCTGAACAGCCTCGCGGACGTCCTGTACGGGAAGGAGCAGTCCGTGAAGTACGGTCAGGCGGTGGCGGGCTTCTTCAAGAGCCTGAAGGACAGCGGGATGACGGACGACCAGGCGTACGAGCTGACGAAGCAGTACATGTCCGCGATGAACCTAGGCGGGATGATCGGGGACGCGATCAAGGGCGGGCGCCACGGCCCCGGCCTCGCGTTCAAACTGAAGAAGGGGGAGCACGGCGAGCACCACGAGAAGGACGATGACGAGGACGCAGACGAGGAGTGATCTGACTCTCCCCGTCGCCCTCGCGGCGACGATCCCCCTCCTCCTCCTGCGACTGGGCGTGAGCTTCGTCCGGGTGAAGGTCAAGCGCCGCGTCGGCGTGCGCCGGTTTCGCGCGGCACTCGTGCGCGGGGGGATGAGCCGGGGCGCCGCCGAGCGCTTGGCGGCCGAGTACGAGTCGTACGGTCGGTTGCGGACGTATCTCTCAGGGGCGAGCCATCTCCGCCTGCTGCCGATCCGGCTCTGACTACCGGGCCTTCCTGCGCCGACTGCGCCGCCGGGCTTTCGCCCCGAGGTGGCCGGCGGTGCGTCGCCGGCCCGCGACCGCGTCTGGGTCCTCCGTGTGCGCCAGCACCGCGGCGTACCGGTCGAACGCCACGCGGTACTGACCACGGGACTCCGCAAGCGATGCTCGGTTCAGGGCGGCGGTGGTGGCCCCGCCGTTAACGGCATGCCGGAACGCCTCCTCAGCGTCCTCCATGCGTCTCATCGAGGACAGGATGACCCCCCGGTTGTTCCACGCGGCCGGGTGGTCTGGGTCTGCCGCCAAAGCCCGATCGCACGCGGCGAGGGCCAAGGTCGCGGCGCCGAGTCGATGGAGTGTGGCGCCCAGGTTCGCCCACGCATCCGCGTCCTGCGGATCCCCTGCCGTGGCCTCCTCGAACGATGCTCGGGCGGCCCCGTCCCGCCCCGCACGGATCTCGAGCAGGCCTTTCCAACCCCAGATCCACGCAAGGTCGGGCTCCAGCTCGACGATGCCGCCAAGCGTCGCAATCGCGCCGTCGAGGTCCCCCGAAGACTCCCGAATCCTCGCGACCTCGATCGCGATCCGTACGACGCCCCGGAAAGCCTCCAGAAGGCGAGGAGCCTCGGCCGCGAGGGCAGGATGGCCAAGCGCCTCGAGCGCGAAGAGCTTCCCCACCCCCGCCGCCGCGCCAGCACCCCGCGCCATCGCCCGTTCGAACGCGGCGGCGGCCGCTTCGGGATTCCCCTCGTCGAGCAGGGCCGTGCCGAGTGCGACGTATCCCTCGTGGGTTTCGGGCGGAGTCCGCCGGAATGCCTCGATCGCAGGGAGTCCGAGGTTCGCCATGAGCGTGGCCTGCACGGATGGAGGGAGCGTGGCGGGGTCCGGCAGGTCGATCGGCAACGGGGCCGGTTCCTCGCGCTGAAGTTGGGCGAGGACCGACCGCCGGTTGGCGGCGGCGTCCGCGAACACCGGGTCCAGCGCGAGCGCCTCGTCGATCGCCACCAGGGCCTCCTCGAGCCGTCGAAGGCGGAGGAGCGCGGCGCCGCGGTTGTTCCAGGCTGCGGCGATTTCCGGTCGGAGCGCGAGGAGCCGGTCGCAGCACGCGAGCGCCTCCTCGTACCGGCCCGCCTCGTGGAGCGTCACGCCTTTGTTCGTCCACGCGACCACGCTGCGGGGGTTGCGTCGGAGGAGTTCATCGTACGCGGCGACCTCCTCCTCCCGCCGACCGAGCGCGTGGAGCGCGAGCGCGAGGCCGAACCACGATATCTCGTCCTCTGGCTCGTGCCGCAGTGCTTCCGCGTAGCAGTCTAGGGCGGCCTGGGAGTCGCCCGTGACGCGCAGGGCGCGCCCCTTCGCGCGCCATGCGGGCGCGTACGTCGGCTTGATCCGGATCGCGGCGTCGAACGTCCTCAGGGCGCCCTCGACGCGGCCCGCGTCGAACTCCTCGCGCCCCCTCCGGAGCACGTCCTCGAGCGCAACGGTGCTGGGGAGGGAGCGCGGGTCGATCACTTCCCCTCCCTCCGCCACCGGTCCACGCACACGGCCAGCCAGCGGCGGTACTCGTCCTTCGCGGGCGCGAGCTCCACCGCCCCCGTGAAGAAGCGGACGGCCTCGCTGTATCGCTCCAGCGCGTGGAGCGCCCGCCCCTTCCCGAACCACGCGCGCGGATCCTTCGCGTCCCGGGCCAGGGCGTCGTCGAACGCGCGCAGAGCCCCGTCCGCATCCCCGGAGTCGAGGAGGTCGTCCCCGGTCTCGACGAGCCCCTCGGGCCCCACATCTTCGGGTTTGGGTTCGGGACCAGGCCCCGTCCGCCGGACCACGGAATCCCGGAGCCGGCTGAGCAGGGCCCGTACATCCTCGTTCCCGGCGTTCAGCGCGAGCGCCCGCCCTGCGGCTTCCGCCGCCTTGTCGTTATCGCCGAGCGCGACGTGCGCCTCCGCCTTTCCGAGCCATGCCTCGTCGGAGCTCTCGTCGAAGGTGAGGAGCTTGTCGAAACACTCCAACGCATCCTTCGGCTTGCCCTGCGCGAGGAGGACCTGCCCTTTCGCGGCCCACGCCTCCCGGTATTCCCACGAGAGTGAGATCGCGCGGTTGAACAGCTGGATCGCGGCGCCCCAGCGCCCCTGGCGGTTCAGCAGGAGTCCCTTCTTCAGGAGGGCTTCGGGTGCGTCCGGGTGGTGGTGCAGCGCGCGCTGGTACTCCCGATCCGCGGCCGTCATGTCCCCCATGGCGAGGAGAAGGTCCGCGAGCGCGAGGCCTGCGGTGAGGTTCGCGGGATCCGCGTCCAGCACCGCGTTGTACACGAGGGTCGCCTCCGCGGCCTTGCCCTTCGTGAGAAGCCCGGCGGCGCGCTTGAGCCAGAGGTCCGCGTCCCCCGGCGACCGCCTCAGCACCCCTTGCAGGGTGGCGGCCGCGGGGCCATAGCTTCCCATCTCGAACAGGAGGTTCGCGAGCTCCGATTGCGCGGCCCGATGGTCCGGATCGATCTCCAGGGCGCGCTCGTACGAGGTGGTCGCCTCATCCATCCGATTGAGGAGCGCGAGCACTTCGCCCCGGTTCACCCAGGATTCCGTGTCCTCTGGATTCATCCGGACGAGTTCGTCGAAGACCTCGAGGGCCTCCGGGAAGCGTCGTTCCTCGAGGGCGTCTTGCGCCTTGTCCGCGAGGTCTCGGTCCGGCCGGGGGCCACCGAGCGCGTCTCGGATCAGCGCGGCCTGCTCGGGGGGCACGCCACGGACGGCGGCCAGCTGCTCGACCGTCGCGGTCCTGATGCGCCCTTCGGCCTGGAATGCCTCTGCGAGCGACTTGGCCACATCGCGGCCGACCCCGTCCAAAGAGAACAGGAGGAGGAACAGGGAACGCTTCGATTCTTCAAGGCTTGCGGCCGTCGTCTTCCGCTCAAGTTCCTCGGCTTGCTCATCCAGACGCGACTTCTCGCCCGCCAGAATCGACTCGCGCCGCTGGAGTTCCCCGAGCTGCGACTCCACCACGCTCTCCCTCTGCGCTAAGTCAACGGACCGTTGCGCTTCCGCCAGATTGGCTGCCGCAGTCCTCCGCTGGACCTCCGCGAGCTTCTCCTGGAGACGCGCCTCCTCGGCCGCAATCTCCGACGCGTGCCGCTGGAGTTCCCCGAGCTGCGACTTCACCGCGCTCTCCCTCTCCGCCAAGTCAACGGACCGTTGCGCTTGCGCCGAATTGGTCGCCGCAGTCCTCCGCTGGACCTCCGCGAGCTTATCCTGGAGACGCGCCTCCTCGGTCGCAATCTCGGACGCGCGCCGCTGGAGTTCCCCGAGTTGTGACTCCACCGTGCTCTCCCTCTGCTCGAGGGCGCCTCGCTGTTCGTCCGCCCAGCGAGCCAGTGCTTCCTTCTTCGCCGCCAACTCTGCCTCCAGGGCCGCAAGAGCCCCCTGCCGCTCGTCAAGCACGTCGGAGGGCGGAGGTGGGTTGCTCTTCGAGTCGAGATGTGGCACGGAAGGGTGGGCCTCCAGGTCCGAGTCGGGCGGTGGCGGCGGAAGTCGCACTTCCGGTCCAGGTTCCGCGGGCGCCGGGAGTTCCGCGAGTTCTCGCTCCACCGACGGTTCCGGTGGCACCGACCCCGACTTCGATTCGTCCGGCGGCCCTGGAGGGGGCTCCGGTTCCACGTCCGGCCCTGGGACGGGCTCAGGGAGAGGTTCGGTCTCCGGTTCCAGATCGTCTTCCCGGGCGGATCCCTTGGAGGTCGCCGCCGAGGAGTGGAAATGCTCTGCCGCGGCGGGTGGGAGTCCCGGCAAGGACGCGACCTCCGCGTAGAGCGACGCCAATGCCGCCCTCGCGACGGTCGTCCGCGGGGGCGCTCGGGCCCACGTGCGAAGCAAATGCTGGAGGACCGCTCGGTCCCCCCGGGTCAGCACGGCCGCCCCGCCGTCCGGCAGGCGGACGTGGCTCAGGTACTGGATGGCGTACGCCTCGTCCATCCTCCGGGGCCGCGGGTCCGCGAACCGGGGAGGCGACCTCGGATTCAAGGAAAGGAGGATGGCGCCGCGGCGGACCTCGCGGTCGACCGGGGGCCCCGGGATGCCCGGCCGAACGGAGAACGGATCGAACCGCAGCACATACGCGGCGCACGGTCCGCACAGCCCGTCCCCGCTCCGCTCCCCGCACCGAGGGCAAAGGGGTTGCGACACGCACGGTCCACCCGGAGGTACGGATATAAGGGGTGTCCCGTGGTTATCACTTCCGTAAGCAGGGAGGCGGGACCACGGACATGCGCATCCGCAGGGCGGTCCAGAAGGACCGCGAGCTCATCTGGCGCGCGACGATGGAGACCGTGTGGCAGGACCTGTCCCAGGCGGAGCAGCGGGAGGTCGGCCGCACGGCGATGGAGGAGCACTTCCGCCCCCACGCGAGGGAGGTGATCGAGAGGCCGGAATCGGAGGTCCTCGTCGCGGAGGCACCCGACGGGACCGTCGTTGGGTACACGATTCTGGGTCGCGCGACGTCGATGGTGAGCCCCCATCCGTTCGGCTTCGTCTACGACCTCTGGGTCGCACCGGAGGCACGCCGCCAAGGGGTGGCGCGGCGTCTCATGGAGCACGCGGCGGGGTGGTGCCGCCGACAGGGACTGAGCACGCTGAGGCTCGAGGTGGCCGCGGGCAACTTGGGCGCGCGGGCGTTCTACGCCGCGGAGGGGTTCGCCGAGGAGCGGCTGTACCTCGGCCGGGGGGTCTGAGCTTCCGGAGGGCGGGGCTCCCGGCGTTGTCCGTCGCGCAAACATCATAACGAGAGACCCCTTGTCGCCCCGGGGGAGCCCGATGGAGATCGTGCGAGGCGTCCACCTCATCGAGACGTACGCAGGGTGCGTCCTGTATACGGATGGACGGATGGTCCTCGTGGACACGTCGTCGGACCCGGGCGCGAAAGAAATCTTCGCGTATCTACGGAAGGTAGGACACGCACCGAAGGACCTCGGCTCAATCGTCATCACGCACACGCATCCGGACCACGTCTCCGGGCTGGCGGCGCTCAAGGCGCAGGCCACGGGCGCGAGGGTCGCCGCGCACCGCGACGACGCGGATTACGTCGCACGGACGAGGGACTATCCCGGGCCCCCCGGACGACAACGGCACGCGGCCGTGCCCGTGGACGTGCGACTCGAGGATGGGCAGTCGTTCGAAGGGTTCACCATCATCCACTGCCCGGGCCACACACCAGGGAGCATCGCCCTCCTCGACCGGGAGCGGAAGGTGCTCGTGGCGGGCGACACGCTGAACAATGAGCGCGGGCTCGGTCCGATGCCGGACACGTACAACATCGACCCGAGGGCCCACCGCCAGTCGATCAAGAAGCTCGCGAACTTCGAGTTCGAGGTGGTCCTGTTCGGGCACGGGGCGCCGATTGCGAAGAGCGGGTCCGCGCAAGTGAGGGTGCTGGCCTCGAAGCTCTGAGCTAGCCGCCGAACCAGCGGGAGAACCGCTCGCGCTCGAACTCCGCCTTGGCGGCGAGTCCCGCGACGGAAGGCGCGTCCATCCTCGCCCTCGGTCCGCCCGACTCGAGAAGCGAGATTTCCGTGGGCGCGGCCATTCCGCGGCCGACCTCCACGTAGCAGACGCCCTTGCCCGCGTATTCCGCGGGTTCGACGCTCGCCACCCGTGCAGCGAGAGCGCGGGCCAGCGCGAGGGCCTGGGCCTCCGCGAACACCCCCGCCTTCGGATGGGGGCCTCCCCCGGGCAACTTGATCGCCGCGACGTCCCCGACCGCGTACACGTCCGCCGCGGGCGCCCGGAACGTCCCGAGCTCCACGGGCACGAATCCGGAGGCGTCCGTCAGCCCAGCGTCCCGCACGACCTTCGGCGCGCGGTGCGGCGGGATCGCCGCCAAAATCCCGTACGGGACCTTCGCCCCGTTCGCGTACGTGACGACGCGCGTGGCGGCGTCCACGGCTTTCGGCGTGTGCTGCGTCTCGAGATCGATCCCGCGCTCCGCGAGCAACGCCCGCACCTGCTCCCCGACCGCCTTCCCCGCCGCGGGCATCGGCTGCGGCTCCGGGGTCGTGAGGAGGAGGCGCACGGCCTCGCGCGCCCTGCGGCGCCGCAGGATGTCGTCGAGGAGGAGCGCGTACTCGTACGGCGCGGGCGGGCACTTGAACGGGACGGAGGCGACCGCAACGAGGAGTGTGCCGCCAGCCATGCCCTCCACGGCCGCCTTCAGCGTCGGGATCGCGTCGTCGTCGAACAGGTCGTACGCGCCCTCCGCGAGGCCCGGTAGGAGCTCCGGGGCGAGCTCCGCGCCAAGCGCGACGACAAGATGGTCGTACTCGAGGTGCCGCGACTTCAGGTGCACGGTCTTCCGCGCCGTGTCGATCCCCGCGATCGCGTCGTGGAGGAACGCGACGTGGCGCGCGCGAAACGACGCGTACGGGCGTCGCCCCTCGTCCGGCCGCCGGCGGCCGTCGAGGACCCACTGTTTCGTGAACCCCATGCGGAAGTGCGTGCCCCGCTCGACGAGCGTCACCTGCGCCTTCCCGGACGCCGCCAAGGGATCGAGCTCCGTCGCGGCGGTCAGGCCCGCGAAGCCGCCGCCGAGGATTACGATACGCTCCATGGACGCCTCGCCGGGAACGCGGTTCCGGACAAGTACTTGGCGGTGAGTGAACCACGGTCGTCCGCGTCCCCTAGGAGAGGTACCTCTTTGGCCGCTGCATCGATTCCCCTCCGTGCCGTTGCGTCCGGACGCGGATTTGGCGGCGGGGTTCCCCGGCCTCGAGGCCCTGGTGTTCGACATACGCGGCCTCCGCGTCGAGCCGGCGAGCGATGCTCTTGCGGCTTTCGTTGAGGAGTGTGCGGCGCGCTACCGCGCGACGTACGTGCTTGAGTCCGTGAAGGACGAGCCTCGCCTCCGCGCGTACCGGGACTTCTTCTGGCGCGTTGGCGTCGACCCGACGAAAGTCCGGCCGGCGGCCGAAGCCCTCCTCCGTCGAGTGATCCAAGGGAAGCCGCTCCCGCGCATCAATACGCTCGTCGATGCGTACAACCTCGCCTCGATGGAAACCCGCATCGCGCTGGCGGCGTTCGACGCGGCGAGTTTGCGCGGTGACTTGCGGATGCGTCGCGCCCGTCCGGGCGAGACGTTCCTCGGAATCGGCATGGAGGCCCCGATCACGCTCTGGGGCGTGGAGGTCGTGTGCGAGGACGCGGACCGACTCGTGGCGGTCTACCCGTACCGGGACGCGGACGCGAGCAAGGTGACGTCCTACACCCGCGACGCGCGGTTCCTCGCCTGCGGCGTGCCCGGGATTCCCGAGGAGGCGTTGCGAGAGGCGGCTACGACAACAGCCAGCCTCGTGACGCGCTTCTGCGGCGGGACCGCCA
>Ga0209321_10002020_pt1 | contig 13728 bp, 13 predicted proteins | sample Rifsed16ft4_FD_184012 | JGI IMG/M metagenome (GOLD analysis project Ga0209321, IMG submission 184012) | Soil microbial communities from Rifle, Colorado, USA - sediment 16ft 4 - CSP-I_5_4 (version 2) | ecosystem: Environmental > Terrestrial > Deep subsurface > Rock core/Sediment | place: Rifle... | reverse complement strand
TCTTCATGAAGAGCTTCGCCGTCTGCATGGGGTCTCCCTTTCCAGCCGTTCGAGGGGTTTATCCACTTTGTAAACGAAAACGTATATGATATCGGATTCCCCTTTCCGGCCCCGTGAGCGATCCCCGAGACGTCGATGCCGGGAGCCTTGACGCCGGATTCTCGTCCGCGAAGCGGCACCTCCTTCTCGCCCTGAAACGACAGGGGACCGTCTCCTTGGCGGATCTGGCCACCGAACTCGGGATCTCGAAGATGGCCACGCTGAAACATCTCACCGTGCTCGAGGGGAAAGGCCTCGTGGAGCGTTCCTTCCGCTCTGGCGGTCGGGGAAGGCCGAGGGCCTTCTTCGCCTTGAGCCGGAACGCGACGAGCCTCTTCCCCGAAGCGTACACGCACATGACCCTCTCTGCCCTCCGGTTCATCGAGGACAAGCTCGGTCGCGAGGCGGTCGTGCAGCTCCTGAAGCAGCGCGCCCAGGAGGTCCTCGAAGAGAACCGCCACCGGTTCCGGGACGGAGACCTGAAGGAGCGGGTCGGGGAACTCGTCCAGGTCCGGGACGAGGGCGGATACATGGCGGAGATGGGACGTGCCGGACGGGCCGTGATCGAAATGCAGGAGCACAACTGTCCCATCATGGCCGTCGCGGAGACGTACCCGGAGGCGTGCCGCGTCGAGCGGGAACTTTTCCAGAAGCTCCTCCGGGCCGACGTGGAGACGTCCCATCGTGTCGTCGCCGGGGATCCCGTCTGCCGGTTCCTCATCCGACCGCGGGGCGAGGGCGATGCGTGACCCCTGCGAGGTGATCGCGTACGTCCGGAGCCGCCGGGTGGCGGTCGAAGCCCACCGGATCGCGGACGACGAAGCGCCGAACGCGAGCCTCCTCCCAGACGTCCTGCGGAAGGCTCCCTAGGCGCGGAGTCGGATCGTACCCTGCGCGGGCGTCCGAATCCTTTTCTCCCCGCGCCGCGTCACGCACGCGTGGACTGGCCCGCGTGGCGGGACGAGTTCCCGACGTTTCGTCGGAAGACGTACCTGAACACCTGTTCCCTCGCGCCCCTGTCGAACCGGGTCCGGGCCGCCCAGGAGCGATTCCTCGACGAATGGGAGGACCTCGGCGCCGCCGCATGGTACGAGATGTGGATGGACGCTCTCGATGCCCTCCGGCGGAAGGTCGCCCGCGTTCTCCATGCGGCACCGGAGGAAATCGCCGTTGCACCCAGCGTGTCCGTTGCCCTGTCCGCGGTCGCGAGCTCCCTGGACTATGGAAGCCGGCCTCGGGTCGTCCTCTCCGAGATGGATTTCCCCACCCTCGCGTACCAGTGGGCCGTGAAGCCTGGCGTGGACCAGGTGTGGGTCTCGAGCGAGGATCGCGTGAGCGTCCCGCCGGAGCGGTTCGAGGCCGCCGCGGACCGCCTGACGTCGGTCCTCGCGACCTCCCACGTGTATTACACGAGCGGGGCGATCCAGGACATCGCCCGCATCGGCCGCGCGGCCCGTCGCGTCGGCGCCCTCTCGGTGATCGACGCGTACCAGGCGACGGGCCAGGTGCCGACGGACGTCCACGAGGCCGGGATCGACGTCCTCGTCACGGGCGGTTTGAAGTGGCTCTTGGGCGGCACGGGCATCGCCTTCCTCTACGTCCGCCGGGGGCTCATCCCCTCCCTCCGGCCCACGATCGCGGGCTGGTTCGGAAACGCGCGGATGTTCTCCTTCGATCCGAAGGCGTTCGCGTTCCACGACAGCGCGCGGCGGTTCGAGCTCGGGACGACGGCGAATGCGGCCGTCTATGCGGCGTCTGCCGGACTCGACATCGTCCTCGAGATCGGGGTCGAGCGAATCCGGGATCGGACGACGGAGCTCGTCACGGACCTCGTGGACCGTCTCGAAGAGGCCCGCTTCGATGTCCGGACCCCGAGAGAGCCGGGGCAGCGCGCGGGCATCGTCATGGTGGCGGCAAAGGAGCCCGCGAAGGTCGTCGAGTTCCTCGGGAAGCGCGGGACGATCGTCGACTACCGGCACGACCGCGTCCGGATTTCCCCCTACTTCTACAACACGCCGGAGGACAACGCATTCGTCGTCGAGGCGCTCGAGGCGGAACGGTCCCGGCGGTGAGGAGCATCCCGGCGGCGGCCTCGGCGCCGGTTCGTCACGAGCGGAAAGCCTTTCGGGACATCAGGACGAACACGAGGCCGAGGGACCCGAGGACGGAGGCCTCGAACGCGAAGCCGAGCGTGAGGACGGAGAACGCCGCACACACGAGCGTGATTCGCCAGTTCATCCGCTGGTACGCCATCACGCCTCCGAGGACGGCCAGGGCCTGGGACCAGATCGAGAGGACGCCGCACACCTGGAAGAACGCGACGACTTCCGGGGGGTTCCGCGACGCGTTCGTGTAGTTCGCGTAATCGGACACGGAGGGCAGATTCAGCGCGGCGACGAGCGTCGCGGCAATCCCCAGGACGCCCGCGAGGATGAGGAGGATCGCGGCGGCCGTGGGGAGGTTCGAAGGTCGGGCCGGTCCCGCCGGAGGCGTCCAAGGGGTCGTCGGGCGCTGGTAGTCCTCGGGTCTCGGCACCCAGGCGGCAGATTGGTCCCTGGGCGGAAGCGGCGCCTGCGCCTCGCCCGGCTTCAGGAACTCAACCGGCGGCGGGAACTCCCGTGGCTTGTCGCGTTTCTCGGAGTCTTCGTCCGCCATGCGCCTCGGAAGCGAAGTCGCCGAGCTACTTAATGATGCTGGCGTGCGGCAGCGATTCTCTTTTTAGGCGCCCCTCGGTTTCTCCGAGGGAACCGCATGGACGCGTTCGAACTCGCGCCGTTGGACCGCGAGAGGGAAAGACAAGGCAGGGCGTACCTCGAGTTCCTCCGGAGGCCCTCGATGAGCTGCGGGCTCTACCACCTCCCTTCCGGCGGCACGGACCCGCAGCGGCCGCACACGGAGGACGAGGTCTATCTCGTCGTCGAAGGCGAGGCCCGCGTCCGCGTGGGGACGGAGGACCGGCCCGTGGGCCCCGGGACGATCGTCTTCGTGCCCGCAGGATCGGACCACCGGTTCCACGATATCACGCGGGACCTGAGTCTCCTCGTCGTGTTCGCGCCCGCGGAAGGGACATCCCGGTCTCCACCATCTCGTCGCACGGGCGGTCGGGCCAACCGATCGAAGCGGTCACCTCCCCGCCCAGTGCGCCCCTGAAGGACCGCGACGGAGGCGCCCTATGCGGGCTCACATCGCCGCAATCGGGATGCAGACGAGCCGGGCGAGTGCCGCGGCGACCGACAACCGGAGCCAGACCGCGGGACTACACCTCCGGCTCGGGAGTGCGGGATGCTCGGCCGAGGGCCGACGTGAGTGCCTTCGCGAACGCTCGTAGGCCGTTCGCCATCCGCCGCCGGCGTTTGCCTCGCGTCTTCCGAGACCCGCTCGCCACCTGAGCGAGGTACGATTCCACGCTCGTTCCCGGCCCGTACTCCCACTGGATGTATTCCGCCAGCTCCCGGTTCCGAACGGTCGTCCGCGTCACCTGGGGCACACTTGGGTATGGTCCTAGCATATGGCTATCCTCCGCTGCCATCCGTTTTCGGATCGCATGGAGGCCCGACGGCACCGGGGGACCATCCGTCTGGCGAAGTAGGCACGTAGTACCCCCACCCCTTCGCGAGGGCGCCCCGCGCGGAGCGAACAGCTAATCTAGCCGGTACCCTTGCGGCGGACGGAGCGTCCGATGGAGGAAGTCCGCGTTGCGGAGAAACGGCTCTCGGAGTACCGGGCGATCATCGGTCCCGGAGCATTCGCGGAGCTGCAAGCCCTCGCCGCGAAGCTCAAGGGAAAGCGAGTGGCCCATGTGAACGCGACCCCATACGGCGGCGGCGTCGCGGAACTCCTGCACAGCCTCGTGCCCCTCATGGCGGACCTCGGCCTTGACGTCCACTGGTTCGTGCTGTCCGGGTCGAACCCGTTCTTCGACGCGACGAAAACGATTCACAACGCCCTCCAGGGCGCCGACGTGGTCCTTTCGCCGGACATGCAGGCCGTCTACCGGCAGGTCAACGAGATGAATGCGGCAGGGTTTCGCGACGAGTTCGACTTCGTCGTCATTCACGATCCTCAGCCTGCGCCTCTTGTCCGGCTGGTAGAGCACAAGGGCATCTGGATCTGGCGCTGCCACATCGACCTGACCTCGCCCAACCGTTCCGTCTTGGGCCTCCTGTCACCATATCTGGCCGAGTACGACGCGGCGATCTTCAGCGCGGATGAGTACGCGCCGCGGGAAGTGCCGTTCCGCAAGCTCTTCACTGCGCCGCCCGCCATCGATCCCCTCAGCCCGAAGAACCGGCCCGTGGCGGAAGAGGAGCACCAGGCCATCCTCTCTCGATTCGAGTTCGATCCCGAGCGGCCGGTCATGAACCAGGTTGGGCGCTGGGATCCTTGGAAGGATCCGCTCGGTGTGATTGATGCCTACCGGATTGTCAAGGAAACCATCCCAGATGTCCAGCTCCTCCTCGTGGCGTCGATGGCTCGCGACGATCCGGAAGGGTGGCTGTGGTTCGAGCGCAGCGCGCGACACGCGGGCGAAGATAGGGACATCCACCTGCTCTCGGACCTCCGGGGCGTGGGCGGCCTGGAGGTGAACGTCTTGCAGCGCGAGACCGACGTGGCGATTGCCAAGTCCCTCCGGGAGGGATTTGGGCTGGTCGTGAGCGAGGCGCTGTGGAAACGTGTCCCGGTCGTCGGCGGGGACGTCGGCGGCATCCGAATGCAGATTCAGGACGGCCGACAGGGCTTCCTGGTATCCTCCGTGAAGGACGCCGCAGCGCGGACCGTGGAGCTCCTTCGCGACGAAGGTCTACGGAAGACGATGGGGCGTGCGGGACGGGAGCGCGTCCGTAGGCACTTCCTCATTACCCGATACCTGCGGGATCATCTTCGGCTCTATTCGGAGCTTTCGAGGTCCGGATAGCGCTCCCGCGGGTTCTCCCGAGAACCTGGGCCGGGGAAAGGGGGCGGTTTGGGCAGAAGACGATTTGCGCGAAGTTATTTACCGGATAAGAGCCATCGTGCGCGCGGTTGAGGAGAGGACGGAAACATGGCCGAGCCTTCTAGTCCGAGTGCGCCCGCAAGTGTGACCCCAGAGTACATGCCTCCGCGAAAGGGAGGCCGCATGATCGCGATCGTGGTCGCGCTCCTCGTCGTCACGAACGCGGTCACGGCCCTGGCGGTCTACTACTCCGTTCCCGCGGCGCCGGCACCGACGGTCGAACCGCTCCGCGTAATCGGCCCGTGGGCAGGAAGCGAGAAAGACAAGTTCCTACCGGTCCTGAATCTCTTCCGGACCCAGACAGGCATCGACTTCGAGTTCATCACGACACGCCAGGAGGACCTCCAGTCTCTCCTGCCGAACTGGTTCGCTGCCGACCGCGCGCCCGCGGACCTGATCTTTATGCCCAGCTCCTTCGTGAAGTTGTATGGGAGCCAGGGCCACGCGGCGGACCTGACGGGCACGATCGTCCAAACGAATTATGCCGCGGGCGCATTGGACCCGCTCAAGGACGGAAACCGCCTCTGGGGCGGCGCCTACACGGGCAAGGTGAAGCCTGGCTTCTGGTATCGCCAGTCGTTCTTCACGGACAACAGTCTGGAAGTGCCGACGACGTGGGCGGAATTCGAGGCGCTCCTTGCGGACATCGACACGCGAAACCTCGTCCCGAACCAGCCGATCATCAGTGGGGACGGCGTGGGCTGGCCTCTGTCCGACGTCGTGGAGCACTTTGTCGCGACGTACGGTGGCCCTACGATGCACCGACAGTTGATGGCCGGGACCCTCGCCTGGACGGACACTTCCGTGCGCAACGTGTTCGCCAACTACCTCGTGCGGACCCTCACGCCGGGAACCGTCTGCCAGGCGTCGTGCTGGAGCGCACCGCGACAGTGGGACACCGGCGTCACGGAGTGGTGGAACGGCGACTACGCGCTGTACTTCATGGGCAGCTGGATCACCGGAATGGTACCGCCCGCGGAGGTTTCGGACATCGGCGTGTTCTCCCTTCCCGAGGCACCGGGTGCCGAAGGGATCGTCTTCGCGGCGGACTACTTCTTCGTGCCTTCGTATACGTCGCGGATGGCCGACGCGAAGATCCTGGCAGCATTCCTCGGGAGCGCCGCCGCCCAGACGGAGCAGGTCAAGGTGGGCGGGCACGTCGCGACGGTCAACGGCGTGCCGCTCAGTGCGTACCCCGCCTTGGATGCGGACATTGCAGGGCTCCTTGTCGGAAAGGAGGTCCTCTCGGACCTCGACGACACGAAGGGCAACCCGTTCCAGGGGACCTTCTGGACCCAGCTCCAGGGCCTCTGGGTGAATCCCGGAACCTTGGATACGGTCCTCGCGAACATTGAAGCCGACGCATGAGGCGCGGCAACCAGGGGCGCCGGAGGCGCCCCCTCTTCCCCTTTTGGTCGCCCTTGACCCGGGCCGCCTTTTTCTTTCCCGCGATTGTCCTGCTGATGTTCCTCGTCATTATCCCCGTCCTCGGTACGGTCCTCCTGAGCTTCGTCTCGCCGACCACCGGCTCCTTCACGGGCTTCGACAACTACGGGGAGCTCCTCGCGGACCGAGAGACGGCGGACCTCCGCGATGCGGAGATCCCGTTTGGGACCCTACTGAACAACTTCATCTGGTCCGCGGTCCATCTGCCCATGTCTCTTTTCACGGGCCTCTTCCTTGCGCTCATCCTGCAGAAGGTCCGTGGATCGGCCTTCGTGAAATCGTTCATTTTCCTCGGGATGGTCTCCCCCGGCATCGTAGGCGGAATCATCCTCAAGTTCCTGTACGATGAGAGATCGGGAGTCGTGCCGAATTTCTTTGGCGCGATCGGGGTCGACGCGCTGTCCATTCAGTGGATGGCGTTCCCGGGAACCCTCCTCTTCGGGCTAATTTTCGGATCCGTGTGGCTCTGGGCAGGTTTTAGCATGATCCTGTTCTCCGCCGGCCTGACGACGATCCCAAAGGACTATTTCGAGGCCGCTCAGATCGACGGAGCGTCCCCGTGGCGAACGTTCTGGCGCATCACGTGGCCGCTGTTGCGCCCCGTAACGATTGTCGTCATTACGATGACGATTCTATGGGAGCTCAAGTTGTTCGATATCGTATTCGCGGCAGCGAACGTGCGGGGCGGCGTGAGCTCCGCGGCCGACGTGCTCGCTCTCCAGATGTATCGAGAGGCCTTTGCGACGACGTCGCCCAACTACAACCGCGCGGCGACGATCGCCACCTTCCTCACCTTCCTGACACTCGTCACGTCCGTCTGGCTCTTCCGCCGGATGGTCCTCGGGGAGCAACGTCTCTCGAAAGGCGTCATGCGAAAGATCGCCGGTCCCCTCATTCGGCGGATTCGACGGAGTTTGTTCGCATGAGGCCGGACCGGCCAAGCGGCCGCCGACGGCCGGCAATCCGGCCGCGGACGATCCTCGTCCATGTCGTCGCGTGGGGGATCGGCCTCGCCTGGCTCATCCCGTTCCTGGGGGTGTTCATGACCGCCGTCCGGCCGCAAGCGGAACTCCTGCGCGGCTGGTGGAACTTGGATCCGTTCACCCCGACGCTCCAGAATTTCGCGCTGGCGTGGGGCAACGCGGACGACCCGATGTGGCGCGGCCTCCGGAACTCCGCGATCGTGGCGATCCCGTCGACCCTCGTCCCGATGTTCGTGGCTTCCTTCGCCGCTTACGGGTTCGCCCGGTACCGCTTTCCGTTCCGGGATTACATCTTCCTCTCGATCATTCTGTTGATGGCGATTCCGCAGCAGATGGTTGCGGTCCCCCTCTTCCTCGCACTCCTCGAGGCGAACCTCCTCGACAATTTCGTCGGCATTGTCCTCGTCCATTCCGCATGGGGGATTCCCTGGATCCTCCTCTTCATGAAGAACTTCTTCCAGACCCTGCCTGTGGAGGTCGAGGAAGCGGCGCGCGTCGACGGTGCTTCCGACTTCCGAATTTTCTTCAAGATCGTGATGCCGATGGCCCTGCCTGCGCTTGCGGCAGTCGCCGTCCTTCAGTTCATGTGGGTGTGGAACGACTTCTTCTTTGCCCTCATCTTTCTCCGGTCCCAGGAGAACCTCGTGGCCACTCAGGTCATGTTCCGCGTGGGGTTCCTCGGACCTTTCATCGTCGACCAGGGCATCCTGTCGGCCGCCGCGGTCATCACGCTGGCCGTGCCGGTCTTAGTGTACGCCTTCCTCCAGCGGTACTACATCCGCGGCATGATTGGATGGACGATCAAGGGATGATCGCCCCTTCGTCGGAGGCCATGTCGAGGAGGGCGCCGAGGGACCACGCCTGAATCGGATTCGCCTGTGTGCCGTGGACGGCCCCGGATGACAGATCGATGACGTGGTCATCGACGACCGCGTACAGCTCGGGGATCTCGCCGAGGAGGGAATATGCGCGGAAGAGGGCCTCGCGGACCTGGTCCGCTTCGCGCGCGTATCCAACGGCGCGCAGGGCCCTGTACAGGAACCAGTTGTCGTGAGGCCACACCGTGCCGGTGTGGTACCCGTACGGGTCGAAGTCGGGTTCCGCGGTCGAATGGGTCCGAATCCCGTAAGACGTCCACAGATCCCGTGCGAACAGCCTGCGGACGAGCGGCGCGATCTTTTCGGTGTCGACCACGCCTGTGGCCAGGAGATGCCCGGGGTTCGAGGTGACCGCCGCGCGTGGCCGCTTCGCCCCATCGAGGGCCAGATAGAAGGTCCCCTGCTCGGGCCACCAGAACGCGTGGTTCACCCGGACACGAAGGCGTTCGGCCGCGTCGAGGGCCTCCTCTGCCTCCTTACGTCGGGCGAGCGACCGCGCGATCTCGGCGAAGGCGAGGTGCGCGGCGTACGCGTAACCCTGGACCTCGACAAGCGCGACGGGCGGACGGATTTTCAGGTGGTCCTCGGAACCGTCCTTCCATCCCTGGTGGAAGAGCGCGGAGGGGTTCCGGGATTTGTATTCGAGGAAGCCGTCCCGGTCGGGATCGCCGTACGTCGTCATCCACGTGTGAGCGGCGACCAGTGCATGCCATAACTCCTCGAGGAAGCCCGCGTCGCCGGTCGTGGCCAAGTACGCGCCCGCGACGACGAGGAACAGGGGCGTACTGTCCACGCTGCCGTAGTACGGGAAGACCCAACTGGGGAGTTCCGCCCGGGAGGCGGAATCGAACCGATGCTCATGGAGGATCTTGCCCGGCTCCTCCTCGGCCACCGGGTCGACGCGCCGACCCTGATAGCTCGCGAGGACCTGCAGGGTCGACCGGGCAATCGACGAATCCACACGGAGGGTTTGCCACGCGGAGATGAGCGAATCCCGGCCGAAGAGCGTGTGGTAGCGGGGCCATCCCGCCCGAAGATAGCCCTGAGGATCACGCAGCTTGTCAAGATCCGCAAGGAGTGCCTGACGCACCGTATCCGTCCGGACGGGGGACATGGCATCCCGGATCCTGTTGGACGTCGCCGCCTCACCCGAGGGCCTTGCCGGTCTTCCGATCGAAAAGCAGGACCCGATCTGGCGGGAATCGCAGGACGAAGTTCTCGATGCCTTCGAGGTTCGTGCTCCCAGGCACCACGACCTTCACGATCTGATCGCCCACGGTCAGGTCGAGGATTGTAGAGTCTCCCTGGGGTTCTGTGGTGTAGAGGCTCGCCGGGATGTGGCCCTCCCCCGTCGGCCTTTCCGCGGCGACCTCGACATCTTGGGGCCGGATCCCAAGGATGAACTCGGTGAGCCCGGCATCCGCCATCGCGAGGCGGAACTGCTCGGGCACGGGGATTCGAAAGTCCGTCGCGTCGAGCATCCTCTCCCCTTCGAGCGTGCACTCGAAGGCATTGATGGGCGGGCTGCCGACGAAGCCCGCCACGAAGTGATTCGCCGGGTGGCTGTAGACGGCCCTCGGCGAGTCGAACTGCTGGAGGACGCCCGCGTGGAGGATCGCGATCCGCTCGCCCATCGTCATCGCCTCGACCTGGTCGTGTGTCACGTACACCGTCGTGATCCCAAGGTCCTTCTGGAGTTTCTTCAGCTCCGCCCTCATGTGAACCCGGAGTTTGGCATCGAGGTTGCTCAAAGGCTCGTCCATGAGGAAGGCATCCGGCTCGCGGACGATTGCGCGGCCGAGGGCGACCCGCTGCCGCTGCCCTCCACTCAACTGGACGGGCTTCCGATCGAGCAGGTTCCTGATCTCCAGGAGTTGGGCGGCCCGGTTCACGCGGGAAATGACTTCCCGCTCCGCCATCTTTGCGTTCTCGAGCGGGAACGCCATGTTTTGGTAGACGGACATGTGCGGGTACAGTGCGTAACTCTGGAAGACCATCGCAATATTCCGGTCCTTCGGCTCGAGGTCGTTCACCAAGCGGTCACCGATGTGGATCTCCCCGCCCGACGGGGACTCGAGGCCGGCGATGCATCGCAGCGTCGTCGTCTTGCCGCAGCCCGACGGTCCAAGGAGAACGACGAACTCCTTGTCCCGGACCTCAAGGTCGAGCCCCTCGAGCGCGACAACGCCTGCGTCATACTCTTTCCGGAGACCCTTCAGGGTGACGCGCGCCATGCCGGTGTCCCCATACCTTGCCATCCGTAATAGACTTTGACGCGCGGACGACGTGCGAAATCGCGCGGCACGGATCCGACGACATAAGGGGCCAGGTCACCGCCGTACGCCCCCTTCTGTTCTGACGGCATTGGACTGAGCGTCCTACCTGGCGCGAAGCGCCTGCTTGGACTTGCTCCGGTGGGGTGTCGCCGTCTCACCAGATCCCGTACCAACGTCACCGCCGGGCGGATCATCCTCGATACGGGCTGTGTCGTTTCTGCGCCCTTGCCGACCCTCTCGGGTCCCCCGCTTGCACGGGGCCACCTTCTCTGGGGAGGGGGGACGTTCCTCAGCGTTCCCGAAGGACCACCGTCGGCCGTCCGCGGTCTCCTGGCGGACAAACCCATCCATGGGCCTGTATTTGGAGTTGCCGCAACGACCATGGCCTGTGCATGGAGGGGCGGGCCCGCTCCCGCAATACCCTCCGCCAGGCCTAACGCTATAAACCGATGCCGCATCGCCCGCGGCCGTGGCGGGCGATCGAAAGGTCCTGCTCGCGAACTCGATCTACCACCTGACGAACGACGGCGCCGTGACCGTCCTCGCGGGCCAGATCACGGTCCTCCAGGTCGCGTTCGCGTTCGGGCCCTTCGAGACGGGGCTCCTGAGCGGGACGGCACTCCTCATCACGGCGATCTTCCAGATGGTCTTCGGGGCGATGTCCGACCGGAAGGACCCGTCCCGCTTCCTCCCTGTCGGCATCCTGATTTTGGGGGTCGGCACGTTGCTCGTCGCCGCCGCGACCTCCTTCCTGGCCCTGCTCCTGATCATCGCCGTCTCGCGGATCGGGGCGAGCTTCTATCATCCCGTCGGGATCGCGTGGATCGGGCGGGAGTTCCGCCGTGGGGATCTCGATCGCTCGATGGGCTTCCAGTCGGCCTTCGGCGACACGGGCGTGATCCTGGGAATGGGAACGTCCGCGGTGATTGCGGTCGCGTGGGGCTGGCCTTCGCCGTTTCTCCTCTGGGGAGGGATCAATCTTGGCGCCGTGGCCATCGGAACGTGGCTCGTCCGCGGCCGCCGTTCGCCGCGACAGGAGGCCGGAGAGCCACGGGACTATCGGTCGCTTGTCCGTGATGTTCGGCTGTGGCTCTTCCCGCTCGGCCTCGGCGGAGCCAGCTTCTCGATCTTCACGACGTTCGGCCCGCCGCTCCTCAAGAACCGATTCGGCCTCGACGACGCGGCAGCGGGGATCGGAATTGCCGTGTGGATTCTCGCCGGGGCGGTCGTGGCGTTCTTCTTCGGTCGTGTCAGCAAGAGGTTCGGCCGGTTCCGGACGCTCGTGGCGTCGTACGCGTTCATCGGGACCGCGTGCATCGTGGGCGCGATGTCGGCGGACGTGGTCCTCGTCCTGGGTCTGTTCTGGACCTTGGGGTCCGCCGTGTTCGTCACGTATCCCGCCCTTTTCTCGTTCGTCTCGGAGGCCAGCCACGAGCGGCTCCAGGGCGCTGCGTTCGGCGTGATCTTCGGATTTCAGTTGCTCGGGGCGTCTCTGGGTTCCTTCGCGGCGGGGAGTCTCGCGGCCGCCTTCCCCGTGGGGGACCTCGAGGCGACCGCGCCGTTCTACCTCCTTGGATTTCTCACGCTCGCCGGATTCGCCTACCTCCTGGCAGTCCGTCGCCGGATCTCGAATGCGGGACGCCCTGCTCAGACGATGGTCCCCTCTCTCTAGGGTCGGTCACAGGATGCGTTTCGGCTTCGCTCGGAACCGCGCGAGGATTCCGAAGGCGACTCCCAGGGCGGCTGGCAAGACGCTCGCGAGCAGCGAGAACTCCTCCCGCCTGAGGTTCACGAGCAGGAAGAGGATCAACGTGAAGAGGCCCGCGCCGGAGCCGATCAGGATCAGGATGCGGCCGAGCCGCACGCGGTCCTTCCAGATCAGGAAGCCACCGATCCAGACGGTCACGCCACCCAGGGAGGCGATCCCCACGAAGATGTACGCGACCGCGAGGAGCGCCGGACGAGAGCCGAACACCTCCTCGAGGAGCTCGAAGAAGCGATTCACGGGGCGTGCGCCCGTATAGCCTCCCAGGAGCAGGAGGATCCCCGAGATGGCGGCGAGGAGCGCCGCCTCCTCGTTCCGCCGCACGGGGTCAGCGACCTCCGATGATCCGCTGGACCGCCGCGAGGTTCTCAGCGTGGGCGTCGAAGTAACGCCGGACGGGTGCGATCTCCTCGTTGAGGCCCGCCGCGACGCCGGCCTTCAGGTCTTTCGGATGCAGCTCGCCAGACGCATAGGCCCGGGCGAGGTCCGGGTACGCATCGTACACGACGTCGCCGCCGAACTTCGCGTCCCGAGGAATCCGCAGGGAACCCCGACGCGGGAAGAGGATCAAGCGCGCCGTCTCGAGGATCGGGTTGTCCTTCGTGTCCTTCGGCGGGCAAAAGGCCTTCCCGATCTTGCGCTCGACCTCGGCCGGGGGATCGTTGATCAGGATGCTCGCGTCCGGTCGGGACTTCGACATCTTCCCCGCGATCGGATCCATCCGGCCGCCGCCTTCGAGGCTCGGCAGGAGGGGCGTGTGGAGCGCGACAACCTGCTTCCAGCCCAGCTTCGAGGACACGTCTCGGTAGAGCATGTGGGCATGCCGCTGGTCCATCCCTCCGAGGGCAAGGTCGAGGTCCATCCAGCGGATGTCGGCGACCTGCATCGCCGGATAGATGAGCTTCGAGGCGTCGAGGTCCGCCTCCTCCTCTTTGCGGCCCATGATCATCAACGCGCGACGGATGCGCGCAACGGTCGAGGCCTTCGAGACCTGGATCACCTTCTGCCAGTACTCCGGGTGACGGACGAACTCGTTCGCATAGAGGTACTCGACCTCGCTCGGCACGCCGAGGGCCCGGAAACCGTCCCGGAAATACTCCGCGCAAGCGCGGATGTTCTCCAGGTTCCCGCCAAGCTTGTCGTTGATGTATGCGTGCCAGTCCGCGAGCAGGACCGCGAAGAGCGGCACGAACACCGAGCCGATCAGCGATAAGAAGACGATGTAGGAATCCATCGAAAGGAACCACGCGAGCAGGAATCCGCCGGCGGCGACCAGCACGATCAGCACCCGCTGAGGCGCCTGCGGAAGGACGTTCTGGATCGACACCGCCGAGGAGTAGATGTTCGC
>Ga0209321_10002019_pt1 | contig 13728 bp, 12 predicted proteins | sample Rifsed16ft4_FD_184012 | JGI IMG/M metagenome (GOLD analysis project Ga0209321, IMG submission 184012) | Soil microbial communities from Rifle, Colorado, USA - sediment 16ft 4 - CSP-I_5_4 (version 2) | ecosystem: Environmental > Terrestrial > Deep subsurface > Rock core/Sediment | place: Rifle... | reverse complement strand
GGCTGACCGTTTTCGGATGCACCTGTAACTCTTCGGCGATATCTTTCTGATACACGCCGCGTTGATGTAATACTTGAATCACAGCAAAACCCTCCTTACCGATCATGTTCGTACCTCCTTCGACTACTCGCAGAAGGTACATTTTAGTCGCGGTTTAGGGGACTTTTTAAGTCGCGTTTTTCGGTACTTTTACCACCGGTACTGACAGCTGTACTCAATTTCGAACAAAAGCGATTGACAGGGTTAGGAAGAATACCAGAATCGGAATTAGTTACAAGGGTCAGTCAACTTGACGTTACAGCAGGGTATGATATTGCCTCCTTTGATGGCGACAGGCCAACCATTATGCACAATCGTTTTATAGAAGTTAAAGCTTCAAGACAACACAGAATTCGCTTTTTCTGGTCAGCAAATGAGTATGAAAAAGCGAAAGTTCTAGGAGATCAGTATTGGATTTATTTTTTAGGAAATTCTGATGGCAAAATCCATTTGAATATCGAACCTGTAATGATACAGAATCCGATAAGGAGAATTGAAACCTATTCGGAATTTACTCTTAAAGCCACCAAATATGTTGTTGAAAGAATAGGCGATTGATTCCTTTATGGTTCTACTTCATGGCAATATTCGCTTAAAGATACAGTTATTGCTTCATTATCTGTCATTTCGATTTCATGAATTCTAAAATGATAAGTTTGACGATCAGCTTCTGAGGAAGAGTCGGTATACCCAATGTAGAACTCCGCCAAACGCTTTGCATCTTCTTCATTTTCTGCTTCAAGCAAGACCCTAAAGCTTCTAACCAAAGTAACATCATAGGTGGGCATAATGTTCTCCTTTATAAATCTCCGTTGATTGGCTATACAATTGGAAAATTATAGACACATTTGCGCGGAAAAACTTTCAGATTCTTGTTACTTTTCATTTCTCCATAGCTTCTCGTTTCCCATTAACTTCTGGACTAGAAATTATATATAATTTATAATCACGAGCATCGCTAAAGGTGCTCGATGACTACCAATCCCCTACTAAACGAAGAAACTGAGCTTATCCAGAAAAGGCCTCTTAAGGAGGATATCTTCGATGTTTTGCATGCAAAGATCATCTCGGGCATGTACAAGCGCGGTGACTGGCTGAGACAGGAGGAAATCGCCACACAACTGGGAGTAAGCATGACACCCGTGCGGGAGGCGCTGGATTTACTCGTCTCTGCAGGGCTTGCAGAACGGGTACCCTATCGCGGCGTGCGCGTCCGGGAAATGTCTGAAAAGGATGTGGTGGAGGCGTATGGTTTGCGCTTGATCCTCGAAGCAGTGATCGCGAGAGAGGCGACAAAGAATATCGCGCCTGAACAGCTTGCAGGTCTCGAAGCAATGCTGGATGAAATGAAAAAACAGGAATCGTTGGAAGAGATATCTTATGCACGGCAATTGAGTCGCGAATTCCATTCGGCCATCGCAGAAGCATCGAGAAATGATCTGCTGATCAAGTTGTACGCTGTCGTTGCAAACGCATTTCCTGACTGGCTTTTGTATGAAGCATTATTCCGCAAGCCCGAACTGCTTGCCGACAGCATGGCAAGCACTGATCAGGAGCATATCGCCATTGTAGATGCGCTCAAAGAAGGCAATGCAGAGAAAGCCGTGCACAAGTCCATTGAGCATGTGATGGAATCGGGCAAATGGTTGGAAGAATACCTCAACATTCCCGCGGAATTATTACGTGAAAAAGAAGAGCAGGTCTTCTTCCTAACGAGGAAAACAAAGAAATAAGGAGATTGCAGCATGACAGAGGAACTTTATAAGGAAATGGCCCAAAGCATCATTGAGGGCGAGTCGGAGCAGGCGGTAGCGCTCGCGCAGAAATCCCTTGAATTGCAAATGCACCCATTGGATACGATCACAAAAGGGTTTGTGGTCGGCGTCAATTACATTGGCGACCAGTTCGGCAAAGGGGAAGCCTTCCTGCCCGAACTGGTGATGGCAGGTGAGGCCATGAAAGCCGCGGTGGCTGTGCTGGAACCCGAGCTGCTGAAGCTTGGCGAGGCGCGCGAAGTGATGGGACGCGTGGTGCTGGCAACCGTGGAGGGTGATATTCATGAAATCGGCAAAACGCTGGTCGGCACAATGCTCAGTGCTTCAGGTTTCGAAGTGTATGACATCGGCGTGGACGCTCCTGCTGAGAAAATCATTGGCAAGGCGCTCGAAGTGGATGCAAATCTCATCGGCATGAGCGCGTTGCTTACAACCACAATGGTGCGCCAGCGCGAGGTCATCGAAGAGCTGGATAAAGAAGGTTTGCGCCCGCGTATCAGGGTCATGGTTGGGGGTGCGCCGATCACAAAGGATTGGGCGGAAAAGATCAAAGCGGATGGCACCTCTGAAGATGCAGTCGGCGCGGTGAAACTGGCAAAGCAGTTGCTGGGAAAAGAATAGACACAGGGATCAACACAAGAGAGTAGAGATATAGTTCCTCGGGAGGGCACTGTGTCGAAAAAGATCAAGTCAATCAGTAATCCGAAGTTAAAACTTGAAGTCTTAACAACTGAAGAAGTTAAGAAAATTCACGAAGCCACGTTATGGATCATTGAAAACGTCGGCGTGCGCTTCCCATCCAAACGGGCGCTGGAGATCTGGGAAGCCAACGGCGCAAGGGTGGACCGCGAAAAGAAGATCGTGCAGGCGAAAGGCGATCTGATCGAAGAGGCGCTGAAGAAATGCCCGCCGGGATACCCACTGGCGGCACGCGACCCACAGCAGGATCTATCGCTGGATGGAAACCACGTCTATCTCGGAACGGACGGATGCGGCGTGGAGGTGATTGATATCCACACCGGTCAAAAACGGACCTCATGCCTGAGCGATGTTCAAGATATCGCCCGCGTGGCGGATGCCACGGAAGAGGTCGCGTTCCACTGGGTCGCGGTCTCCGCGCAGGATGCGCCTGCGGAAGCGCGGGGCTTGCACGAGATCAAAGCAGTTTGGGAGAACTCCACCAAACACGTGCAAACCGAGAGCATCTATAGCACTCATGAAGCCAAAGCCGCGATGGAAATGGCCGCATTGATCGCAGGTGGCAAGGACAAATTGCGCGAGCGTCCCGTGCTCTCGATGATGCAATGCACCGCTCCCCCGCTCGGGCACGATGGCGGCAGCCTGGATGCGGCAATGATCGCGGCAGAGCATGGCATTCCGACAGGCTTCATGACCATGGCCGCCTGTCTGACCACTGGTCCCGCGACGATGGCAGGCAATCTCGCTGTGGGCAATGCCGAAGTGATCGCCGCGACCGCGTTACTGCAACTGGCATATCCAGGAGCGCCTGTCTTTTATGCCGCGGCACAGACTGCGTCCGACTTGCGCACGGGCGCATACACAGGCGGCGGGCCTGAGGATTTCCTCTTCGGCGCGGCCACCAATGTGCTTTCAGACTTTTACAACATTCCACTTTCGATGGGCTCGTTCGCCACAGGCGCGAAGGAGCCGAACTGGCAGGCCGGCATCGAAGGCAGTTTATCCACCTTCATGGCGAGCATCGTCATGTCTGATATGCTTCTTGGATGCGGGTTCCTGCACGGGAGCCGCATCTGGTCTTACGCCGAGATGATGATGGATTGCGAGATCTTCTCCATTATCCACAAGATGATGCAGGGTATCGTGGTGGATGAGGAAACTCTCGCATTGGAGGCGATTGCCAACGTCGGTCCTGGGGGTCATTACCTTGCGCAGAAACATACCCGCAAGCACATGCGTGATCTCTTCCTGCCGCAATTTATGGATCGCCGTCCATATAGCGAATGGGAAACAAAGAAGGACGATGCGCGCGATTGGGCTACAGCCAAAGCAAGCAAAATACTGACGGAACACCAGCCTGAACCGCTTGACCCAAAGATCGGCGCAGAGATGGAAAAGATCATCAGGTCTGTTGAAAAGTAAATCTGATCCTCATTCAACCCCCGCCTCAAAAAACCGGGTGATGGAAAATAAGATCAAAGAATTAGAGGTGAACGATGCAGCCAAAACTTTCTCTCTTAACAGATGAGCTTATCCAGCGCATTCTGGACGAAGCCTTTCAGCTCATGCTGAAACCCGGGATCAAAGTCCAAAACGCAGAGGCGCGCAAACTGCTTGCAAAAGCAGGCGCACAAGTGGATGAAGAGACATTTGTGGTCAGGATCCCGGAGCAGATTGTAAAGATAGCGTTGAGTACCGTCCCGCGCAAATTCTATCTTTACGATTATGAGGGCAATCCAAAAGTGGAGTACGGCGGCGACACCGTCCAGTTCGATCCGGGCTCCTCAGGCATTGCCATCCTTGATCCGGAAACCTTCGAGCATAAAACCACTGAAACACGGGATCTCATCAAACTCATAAAAGTCGCGGAACAACTGCCGCAATATGACGCGCAATCCACAGCAGTTGTCTGCCACGATGTCCCCAAGGATTTGCACGACCTGTATCGTTTGTACCTCGTCATGCTGTACTCGAAGAAACCGATTGTCACAGGCGCCTTCACGAATAACACCGTGCATCACATGATAAACATGCTCGCCATCTTTGCAGGCGGGAAAGAAGCACTGCGTGCAAAGCCGCGCGCCGTCTTCGATGTCTGTCCATCGCCTCCCTTGATCTGGTCAAACTTTGGCGCAGGCAACCTCATCACGTTGGCGCGTGCGGGGGTGCCTGCCGAGATCGTATCCATGCCTCTTGCGGGCGCAGCCGCTCCTGTCACATTGCTTGGCGCGATCACGCAGCACGCCGCAGAATGTCTCTCGGGTATAACCATCCATCAACTGGCAGGGCCGGGTTCGCCCATCGTTTGGGGCGGCGCACCCGCCATCTTCGATATGCGCAAGGGCGGCACTCCTTTTGGAGCCGTAGAAACCGGGATGATTGATTCGTCCTATGCACAGGTCGGCAAATTTCTTGGCATGCCAACCCATGCCTATCTAGGTGCGACCGACTCAAAACTTGTGGATATGCAGGCAGGTCTTGAAAGCGGCATGGGCGCATTAATCGGGGCATTAAGCGGCATCAACATGATCTCTGGCTCAGGCATGCTGGATTCCCTCATTTGCCAAAGCCCCGAAAAACTGGTCATTGACGCCGAAGGTATCTCAATGGCGAAGCGCATGTTGGAAGGCATGAAGGTTCACACCGAAACGCTCGCCACCGGTTTCTATGAAGGTATCAATTTCAAAGGCGGCGATTTCCTCAAACAAAAGATCACATTGCAGCTCTTCCAAAAAGAGCAACACATGCCGAGCAAAGTGATCGACCGCGACTCCATGCGCGGCTGGAAAGAATCCGGCGGATTGGATGCCTTTGGCCGTGCCAAACAACGTGTGGAACAGCTTCTCGCTTCCTATACAAAGCCGGAGCTTGACCCCGTTAAAGTGGCAGAGCTCCATGCCTTTGTGCGTGATCTCGCCAAACAAGCAGGCATGGACACACTGCCTGCGCACGATCTGTCTCCTGTTGTTGCATAAAACGAATTAAGGTGACAGTCACTTTTGTGAGCGAAGTGACTGTCACCTTTTTGATTCGAGACCAGCCGCGTGGAGTTTTAGTGAAGCTGTTAGTGTAAAATTGTTTTGTTATCGTCCCGCAGGCTGGTGCAGACAATCATCCTTTGACTGGTTCATCCTGCGGGACGTTCTTATTTCTTATTTTGGGAGCCACAATGAATCGCCTGGAATATTTGACCCGGGAAGAGCTGAAAGGCCTTCATGAAGCCACACTTCGCATCCTTGATGAAATCGGCTTTGTCTGGACGCACAAACCCACTCTCAAAATTCTGACGGATGCGGGATGCCGCGTGGAAGGAAATCGCGTCCATTTTCCACCGCAGCTTGTGGAAGACAGCATCGCCAAAGCGACAAAGCGCGCAAGCATTCGTGGAAGAAATGGAACGGTCAATGAATTGGGTGGCGGGAATCTTTATTTCCATAATCTGGGCGGCGCGCGTGACGTGTACGATTCATCAACGGGTCAACGCAGGATCGCCACAGACCAGGATGTGAAAGATGCGGCGCGTGTGCTCGACGCGCTTGAAAACTGTCACACGATCACGCCTTTCTTTACGCCACGCGATGTGCCCGGGGAATTGATGTCCCTGTTCATGTACCGTCACACTCTTCCCTGCACGGTCAAGCCCGTTCAGGGCCCGGGCATTCAGTTCGCAGAAGAGGTGAAATACGCGGTCAAAATGGCAGAGGTGGTTGGCACTCCCCCACACGAGTTGACTCTTTCGCTCTCGCCGGTCAGTCCTCTATCCATTCCAGATCATGAAGCCGAAGCATTGATGGCAATGGCAGAAGCCGGGATCATCATGTCGAATCTCCCCGCGCCGACAGGTGGGGCGACCTCGCCGATGACAATTGCCGGGAGTATCGCGCAGCAAAACGCGGAAACTCTTGCGATGCTTGTGCTCGCGCAGATCATTAATCCGGGACTTAGCGTGATCTATTGTGGACGGCTTGGGATGCTGGAACCGCGCACGGGACTGATCTGGGGCGGCGTGGAGCTCGGCCTGTCCTCGGCGGTCACGGTTCAAATCGGACATTATTATGGATTCGCGGTCAATGTGTATGGATTCTCCACGAACGCCCACACACTCGACGCGCAGAACTCATTTGAACGCGGGCTCAATGCCGTGATCCCAGCCCTGGCGGGCGCGGATGAGCTATCCGGCATCGGCGAGATGGAAGCGGGCGTGATGGGATCCTATGCACAGATGGTGCTGGATAATGAACTGGCAGCAAGTGTTCTTCGGCTCAGGCGCGGCATCAAAGCGGATGCTGAAGAATTGGCAGTCGATATTATCGGGAATGTGATGAACGGAACCAGAAATTTCCTCGGTCAGAGGCACACCATGAAACATCTCAGGGCAGGTGAAGTTGCACTCACTAAATTCGCCGAGCGCAACTCGTGGGATACGTGGGAGGAAAAATTCCAGCGCAAAGGCATGGCAGACTATGCAACTGCGGAAGCCGAAAGGATTTTGCGCGAACACGTGGTCCCGCCGCTGCAGCCACACCAGGAAAAGGAACTGGATGCAATCATGGCGGCCGCGGAAAAAGAAATGGTGAAGAAGAGGTAAAGTAGGCTGGTACACAAGTAAACAAGTAGGCACGTACCCAAGTCACTTGTCTACTTGTATACGTGTGTACATCAAACAGGAGAAAACATGCTCAAACAGGCACATGCAATTTCAGAGGAGCTCATCGAATGGCGGCGCGACTTCCACATGCACCCCGAGATCGGATTTGAACTCCATCGCACGGCGGGTATCGTCGCGGCTGAATTGGAGAAGATGGGATACCGGGTCAAACGCGGTGTGGGGAAGACAGGCGTGCTTGCAGAGATCGGCGAAGGCGGCAAAATCATTGCCATCCGCGCGGACATGGACGCGCTCCCCATCCTCGAACAAAACGAGTACGAATACATCTCTCAGAATCAAGGCGCCATGCACGCCTGTGGACATGACTCGCACACTGCCATGGCGTTAGGAGCAGCATGGTTGTTGTCGAAAGAGAAACTGCCCGGACGCGTGCGATTTCTTTTCCAACCCTGTGAGGAGACAGCAGACGAGGAAGGCAAGAGCGGCGCGCAGCGCATGTCTGCGGAGGGCGCGATGGATGGTGTGGACTACATCATTGCGCAGCACGTGGACCCGCAGAGGCCGGTCGGCACGATCGGCATTAGTGCCGGCCCAAGCTCAGGCGGAGTCGATACCTGGTTCGCAGCAATCACCGGCAAGGGGGGGCATGGAGCGCATCCCGATAAAACCGTTGATCCATTCTATCTTCTGGCGCATGTGATCCTGGCTTTGAATGGAATTGTCTCGCGCAGATTGAATCCATTTGAACCGGCTGCGATCAGCATCGGTTCGATTAGCGGAGGGTTTACCGAGAACGTCATCCCCGACAGGGTGAAACTGACGGGAACCTTGCGATTCACAAATATGGAAGTCCAAAAGCAGATCCATGCGGAGATCAGGCGCGCATTTGATGTGGCAAAAGCCCTCGGCGGAGATTACGAACTGAGGTTTGAAATTGGCGGTCCGCCAATGATCAACGACAAAATGGTTTCGGATGTCATTGAAAAAACCGGGAGGGATCTGCTTGGCACCGGGAACGTGCATGAAATTGAAAAGACGCTCGGCGCGGAGGATTTCGGAGAGTTCCTAAAGCATGCCCCGGGAGCAATGTTCACGCTTGGCACACAAAAGAAGGGGCATGAGGAATACCTGCTCCATCACCCCAAATTCGATATTGACGAGCGCGCTCTGCCCATCGGCACTGCGATGCTGGTAGAGACCGCAAAACGATTCCTTGTAGAGTAGGGGCGACCCGCCAGGGCATTCGTAAACATTTGATTGGGCAATATCTGACATAACGATCATGGGGGTCCGCCTTGAAGGGTCGCCCCCTGCAATGTAACATGGACAAACATCCCGCGTCATAGAAGACGCGGGATGTTTGTTACTTGCACACAAAATATGAAAACTGTTATAAAATACCTACAAGGTAATCATTGTTGGGGTTAGCTATGTTTTTTTATCACTTAGACTTCATATGCAAAAGTACTTTAGGGCTCATGTTATTGATGCTGGTCTGTGCAGTATATGCCTACCGCCTCAATGCAAAACGTCCGGATGACGACCCAAAGAAAAGGGGTTTTCATCCCGGTGCAATTTTCCTTGCCCCCATTACATGGCCGTTGTTCCTCTTCGGCTCCATCTCCATCTTTGTCATCAAAGCATTGGTTTATGGTGTTTTCCTTATTCTGTTTACCATCGCGCTTCTTGCTTTTCGAAAGCCATTCCTCTTCGTCTGGCTGGATAGGATCGCCACCTATATCGGGAATAAGTTACTGGAAGCAAATACATTCCTTATCAAAATTGCTTTCGGGGATTGGGAAAGGACCCCACAGCCCTCATAAAAATCTCCTCACCCTGAGGAGATTTTTCATTCAGGTTCTTCACTCACATGAAATTGATACGGAATAAGCATCAGAAAACCAATGGCAATGATGGATTCACCGATCAACACGCCACCAGCCTGCCAGGGACCAAAAAACGGAACATCGGGCAAAGGTTGTGAGCCCATACCGAACACATCGGCCATACCCGCAAACACCGCGATCACATAGCCTGTGCCGACCAATCGCAACCCAATGTCAGCAGTGATGCTGCGTTGCTCGTTCCCCCACAAGGCAGAAAGTCCAACATATCCCCCCGCGCAGATCATCGCCAGCCCGACGAGGAAGACTGCGATCTGTACGAATCCGACCACGGGGCTTCTATCCCAGCCAAACCAGCTGGGTTTTGCACCGACCAGAAACACGAACAGCCCGACACCGACGCTGATCAGGCTGAAACGGATGCGCAAATAAGACAGGCGGATCGCGGGTTCAACGCTCATGCGGGCAGGTGCTCCCGAAGAAATCGCAGCCAGTTGCCACCCAGGACGTTCGCCGCGTCGGATTCGCCGTACCCGCGCGCAATCAACCTGGATGCGATCAGTTGCAGATCGGCAATCGAATCCAGCTCAGGGGGGATGGATTGCAGGCCAAAACCGCCATCAAAATCCGAGCCGATCGCCGCATGATTTGCATCCCCCGCCAGTTGACAGATGTGCTCGATGTGCGCGATCAGCACATCCAAAGGCACTTCCTCACGACGGCTGCCATTCTTTCGAAGCCACCCGACTTTGAGGAACGTATTGAGCGGAATGACGCCAATGACCCCATCGCGTTCGATCAAGCCGCGGATGACCCGGTCTGGCAGGTGACGGTTTGTTTCTGCTCCCTGCATCAGCGCGGCGCAATTGGCATGGGTAGCCATGACCGGCCCCTCATAACGATCCAGCGATTCAAGCGCGGCGGCTTCGTCCATGTGGCTGAGGTCAAGCATGAAGTTGAAATCTGCCATGGCAGAAATCAGCTGGCGGCCTTCCTTTGTCAGGGGACCCGGGTCGCCCGTGCCGCCGCAATAACGCGTCCCTGCCCAGGCGAGGCCGATCATGCGCAGTCCCATATCCCACCATTCGCCTAATTCATGTGGAGAGCGAATTCCATCCGCACCCTCCATAAGATAGATCAACCCGACGGGATGACCTTCGCCGCGCAAAGCGTGCGCGGGCCTGGACCAATGTTCGATAACGGAATCAAGTTCTTTTCTCGAAGAAATGTGGCGGAATTTATCCGGATGGGAATCCGTTAATTTGCGATAGAGCAGGATCTGCCCCCGGTAGAGACGGTGAGCGCTCTCATAGTCCGCATACACGATGACATCCTCTGCCATCTTTTTCCTTGCAGGCGTTACATATAGTGTCGCGAAAACAACGGCGACCTGACCGCGTTGATATTCAGGCCATCCCAGCATGGAATCCCCATTGAGTTCGGGAGTGATTGTGCCCGCCTCCAGACGGCGCGTCTCTTCCACCGGGCGCGTATAGTCGCGCCCGTAGGTGAGCATATTCCATGCAAGATCTTGATGTGAATCGATGATCAGGGGCATAATGGGGAAAGAGCGTCCCGCCTGTGGCGGGACGCTCTTGGTTTCATTTCAGGCTTCCGGCTTTTCCTCGGTGGATTCCCCCGGCGAGTCATCAGAAGCTTCGGAAGATTCGGGGGATTCAGGCTCTTCATCTGCATTGAATTCCGCAGTAAGCAATTTGAAATCCTTATCGGCGAACGCTGCCGAATCCACTTTTCGGAGGCTCAGACCAATACGGTGTTGCTCAGGGTCAATGCGGATCACACGCAGGCTCTTGACTTCACCTTCCTTGAGGACCTCCTTCGGGTGCTCGATGCGATGCTCGGAGATCTCGGAGATATGAATGAGGCCTTCGATATCGCCATCAAGGCGGGCAAACGCACCAAATTTGGTCAGGCGCGTAATCACACCTTCCACCAATTGGCCGACGCTATATTTTTCGACACGCGACTTCCAGGGATCCTCCTGCAGGGCGCGAACGGACAGGCCGATGCGCTTCTTTTCGCGGTCCACGTTGATTACTTTAACTTTGACTTCCTGTCCCACTTCCAATACTTCGCGGGGATGCTCGATATGCTCCCACGAAAGTTCGGAAAGGTGAACGAGGCCATCCGCGCCATTGATGTTGATGAACGCGCCGAAATTTGCGAGGCTGGTTACACGACCGGTATATACCTTGCCCTCTTCGAGCTCTTCGATGACACGTTCCTTGATGGACTGACGCGATTCGGTGCTGGCCGCGCGCTCCGAAAGGATCAAACGGCGGCGTTCACGATCCACTTCGATGACGCGCACGGTGATCGGTTGACCGATCATTTTTTGCCAGCGTTGTTCGGGTGTATCACCCGTAGACTGGCCGCGACGCATCGCGCTGATCTGTGATGAAGGCACAAACCCGCGCAAGCCTTCGACTACAACGATCAGGCCGCCTTTGTTGAAGCCGGTGATCTTGCTATCCACCACATCTTCGCTCTCAACCAGCCTCTCAACGTTTTCCCATGAGAGCTGTTCCTGTGCACGCTTTAACGACAGGACAACATTGCCATTTGCATCTTCGGGATTGATCACAAAGACGTGGACCTCCTGCCCGACTTGAAGCGCTTCACGTTCTTCAGTCGACAGTTGATCCAATTCACGACCAGAAATGACGCCCTCCGACTTGGCCCCAATGCTGACAAGGATCTGAGCAGAACTAACGCCTGCAATCACACCCGTGCGGATATCGCCGATCTGGGGCAAATCAATGTTTAGCTCCTGCTCGTTCAGCAAGGACTCCATCGTTTGATTACTGTTGTTCGTATTTTGTTGTTCTCTAGGCTTGTTAACATCGCCCCCCTCAGTGGGCGAAGCCTGATTCTGATCTGTCACGTGATACTCCGGTTGAGAAAAATGTAAACTGGATTATACAGGTGATTGTGGAAGTTTGCAACCCTCATAATTCAATCATTGCAAAATCTGAATTTTTTCGTCATTGCGACCCGCTGGGAGGTAATTCTCCCCGCCAAAGGAGACGATACCCGCATATTATCCCTTTTGGGAATGACAAATCACGCGTTATAATCACTCTTCGGAGTTATAAGAATGCCCTCTATTTTTCCATTTACTGCAATCGTAGGACAGGAGCGCATGCGACGCGCCCTCATCTTGAACGCTGTTGACACCCGCATCGGCGGCGTCTTGATCCGCGGTGAACGCGGCACTGCAAAATCCACCGCAGCGCGGGCACTGGCGGCCCTGCTTCCCAGCGTGAAAGTCGTTGATGATTGCCGCTTCGGCTGCGATCCTGACAGACCTCCCACCTGGTGCACCGAATGCAAGGAACGCTTCCGAGGAACTAAGAATATCCCCGCTCACGTGAGAACAACCTCCTTTGTGAACCTGCCCGTCTCCGCGACGGAAGATCGCGTGGTAGGCACGCTTGATATCGAGCAAGCCATCCAGAAAGGGGAACGTCACTTCGAGCCGGGTGTGCTTGCCTCTGCCAACCGCGGTCTGCTCTACATTGACGAAGTAAACCTGCTTGATGACCACGTCGTGGATGTCCTGCTGGACTCCGCTGCGATGGGTGTGAACATGGTCGAGCGCGAAGGCATCTCTTTCGTGCATCCCGCCCGCTTCATTCTTGTCGGGACGATGAATCCGGAAGAAGGGGAACTGCGTCCACAATTGCTGGATCGCTTCGCCCTTTCAGTGGATATCGTGGGCATTCGCGAGGCGCGCGAACGCGTCATGATCATGGAACGCAACCTTGCCTTCGAACAGGATGCCGAAGCATTTCGCCGTTTATGGATGCCCAAAGAAGAGGAACTGTCACATCAGATCGAGCGCGGGCGTGAACTTGTGGGGCAGGTCACGCACACCAGCCGCGACCTGCTGTCCATCGCCGCATTGACGGCCTCGCTGAATGTGGACGGACATCGCGCAGACCTGGTCATCCTTAAAGCTGCACGCGCACAAGCCGCTTTCGAAGGGCGGATCAAGATCAATGACCACGATATCGCCCTCGCCGCGGAACTGGCTCTACCCCATCGCATCAAGCGGACTCCCTTCCAGCAGGCCGAGATGACGACCGAGCAGTTGCAGGAGCGCATCGAACAGCTGGCAGGCCAGTCGGTCCCGAGTGAAGCGGAGGAAGAGTCCGAATCGCAGCAGGGCCAGCCCGAGGAAAAAAAAAACTTAAAACTCGAAGATGAGCGCGAGGAGGGTCAGCAGGAAGGCAAGCCGCAGGAGATGCCGCAGGATGTCTTCGCCAACACCTCCGCAAATTGGTGGGAGGGCGGGCAGAAGGTCAAGCCGGGCGAAAAGTTCCAACCGCGCAAGTTGAATACCCCGCTCGATAAATTGGCGCGCAAGCACGCGGGCCGCCGTTCGCTCACCAGGACCGAGCGCAAACACGGACGCTATATCAAGTCGCGCCCGGCAGGCGAGAAGAAGGATGACATCGCCTTCGATGCCACCTTCCGCGCCGCAGCACCGTTCCAAAAACGACGCATTGAAAAACGCAAGCGCCTGGCTTTTGCAATCGAATCATCCGACCTGCAGCGCAAGATACGCGTCAAGCGCGTGGCAAATCTTGTCCTGTTCCTGGTGGATGCCTCATGGTCCATGGCAGTTGCGGAGCGCATGAACGCGACCAAAGGCGCGATCCTTTCATTGCTCACCGATGCGTATCAGCGCCGCGACCGCGTCGGCTTGATCGTCTTCCAAAAGGATCGCGCGACTCTC
>Ga0209321_10002015_pt1 | contig 13734 bp, 10 predicted proteins | sample Rifsed16ft4_FD_184012 | JGI IMG/M metagenome (GOLD analysis project Ga0209321, IMG submission 184012) | Soil microbial communities from Rifle, Colorado, USA - sediment 16ft 4 - CSP-I_5_4 (version 2) | ecosystem: Environmental > Terrestrial > Deep subsurface > Rock core/Sediment | place: Rifle... | reverse complement strand
GGCCTGTCTTATCCAGTCAGGCTCCTGCTCCAAACGATCTTCGGGCTTGGTCAGCAAACCTTCGCTCGCGCCCTGCCTCGCGGCAAGATTCTCGAGCCAGGCGAACGAATCATCGCGCTCCTGTTCGCTTTTTCCCAGCTCTTCGATATTCCCGGAAGGCTGTGAAGCAGATGTTGGCTGCATGGGCGTCTGATCTGTACCTAGACCTTTGGCCCGTTTTACCCAGTCCGGTTCCTCTTCCAAACGCTCTTCGGGTTTGGTCAGCATACCTTCGCTTGCGCCCTGCCTCGCGGCAAGATTCTCAAGCCATGCGAACGAGTCATCGCGCTCCTGTTCGCTTGTGCCGAGGCCATCCATATCCATCACGGAGACAGGACTGGTAGGAGCCGATTGTTGAGGTTCCTCGGTCAGTTCATCGGGAAAACCGGGCTCACTCGGCTGGGATAGCGGGGCAGCCGGTTGTTCTGTGGTTTGATCAAGAAAATCCAACTCATTCGACGCAGCTATGGAGGCAGCAGGTTCTGCCTTTTCATCTGTGTCCGCGAGAAAACTGAATTCAGTTGAGGAAGGTTCAGGCTGTGCCGGTTCAGCCTGTTCTCCGATTTGTCCAAGCCAATCAAGTTCTTCACTTGGTGCAGCCACAGGCGCGGATTCGGACTCACTGCCAAATCCTTTGAGCCAATCCGGCTGGTCATCCGATGCCGAAGGAACGGGTTGCTCAGGTTGATCCAGTTGTTTCAGCCAGTCCAGTTGATCATCTGATGGCTGCGACTCGGGTTGCGCCTGCGTGGGTTGATCGAGCGGGCCCATCCAATCAGCTCCTTCAGTTGGCGCGGGGGCAGACGCGGCCGCAGGCGCGGATTCGGATTCGCTGCCGAATCCCTTTAGCCAAGCCGGCTGGTCGTCTGATGCTGATGGAACGGGTTGTTCGGATTGATCCATTTGTTTCAGCCAATCAGGTTGGTCATCCGAGGGCTGCGCTGGCGTGGGTTGATCAAGCTGCCTTATCCAATCAAGTTGATTGTCTGAATCAGATGCGACTGGCGCCACTCCTGGACCAATTTTGTTGATCCAATCGGGGAGCTCCTCTTCTTCATCGGGGGATCCCTGCGCTTCAACGGGAGCCATTGCTTTGACCCAATCGGGCAGTTCGCCTTTTGCAATAGGCGGTTGTGTTTCAGGTTCTTCGTACGCAGACGGAGTCTTGCTTTCTTCGAATGTGCCGGTGGATTGGCCCCACCCGGCCGCGCTTAAGAAGTCTGGGATATCCTCTTTAGGTTCTGCGCCCGGCACGGGCGGCGCGGAGGTATCGAAAGCGGGAACAACCCTCGGCTGGTCCTGAGCGGATCCAAAAGGCTGAGGAGGAGGCTGCGTTGGTGATTCGTCGAACGCGCTCCTAAGCCAGTCCGGCTGCTCGTCCCGCGCCCCAACCTGATCCGGGCTGATTGCTTGAGTCGTCCCCCAATCAGGCTGCAGGCCAACAGGCTGACCGTTCCAATCCAACCGCTCCACATTTACAGCTGCCTCGGGGGCCTCATTGGATTGAAAAACCGTACCCGTGACGTGGGCCGCATACGGATCGAGCTCGACCACGCGTTGCCGGTATGCCTGCGCGTTTTCAGAACGATCACTGCCGAGGATTTCCATAAGTACGCGGTTGGCATCCAGGCAATATGGATACGTACGCAATACCGAGGAAGCTGCATCCGCGGCCTCGTTCTTCAGTCCGCTCCGATAACAGGCACGCGCCAGAAGAGCCTGCATATCAACGCGACCGCCATCTTCCTTCAAGACACTCTTGATCTCGGAGATCGCCTGTGGATATAACTCACCCTGCACATACATATGTGCCAGCGCGCCGCGCGTCATGCGGATGCGCGGGGGCTGAACGCCATCCCGGCGGCCATATAATCGCTGCAATTCACCCTGGATCGCGGCATTCGAGGGCTGGGTTTCAAAGGCGCGCTCCATATGCCAGATGGCATCATCGAGTTTATTTTCCTCGTCGCGGATAATGCTCATTCCCACATTGGCAACGAAGTCATCCGGAACCGCAGCAAGCACACGCGAGAATATATCCACGGCATCAGGATACCGCTTATATTCCAGGTAAGCCTTGCCAAGCAGGCGGTAGGTTTCAAGGTGTTTGGGGAATGTCTTCAGGATGTGGCGACAATTCGCAATCGCCTCGTCCAGATGGCCGCGGTCCGTCATGGTTTCGATTTCGCGGTTGTAAGCTCGCAGGGATACTTTCGCCATGGAACTCTTTGCTCCTCAATCCTATTATAAATTAAATTGGCACTTTGTGGTCAATTGTAAAAAAGTGGCAATGGAGTTACCTTCTCAGAAGTGAACGAATGCGCGGCCAGAACGGCTTCCCGCGCCTCGACCAGTTTCGATTCATCATTCGCATGGATGGTGAACAGCGGCCCGCCTTTTTCAAGCTTATCACCAACCTTGTGGTGGATAACGAAACCGACGGCGTGATCAATTGGATCGGATTTCTGCGCGCGTCCCGCCCCGAGCGTTACCGCCGCCTCACCCACGCTTCTTGCCTGGATTTGAGCCAGGTAACCGTTTCGCGGCGACTCCACCACTTCAACGTATTCCGCGCGCGGGAATTTGGACGGGTCATCCACATAGGAAACATCCCCTCCCTGCGCCTGCACGAGTACGCGGAACTTCTCGAAGGCAGACCCATCTGCAATGGATTTTTCGGCCATTGCGCGGCCTTCGGCCAGATCCTGCGCACGTTTTCCCAAAACAAGCAAATGGGCGCTGACGTGCAAACAGTGTGCGCGAAAATCCTGCGGTCCAGCGCTGCGCAGGGTCTCAATTGCTTCGAGGACTTCGAGTGAATTTCCAACAGCATTCCCAAGCGGCTGGTTCATGTCAGAGAGCAAAGCTACCACTTCGCGCCCCGCCAGTTTGCCGATATCCACCATAAGGTTTGCAAGCTGGCGCGCTTCATCGAGAGTTTCCATAAATGCACCGAGACCGGTTTTCACATCAAGCAGGATGGCCTGCGCACCCGCGGCGAGTTTTTTGCACATAATGGACGAAGCGATCAAAGGAATGGACTGCACCGTCCCTGTGACATCACGCAGCGCGTACAATTTTCCGTCCGCCGGAGCAAGGTCAAGTGACTGGCCCGTCAGCACAATGCCTTTATCCTTGAGTTGTTTCTTGAATTCATCTGTCGTGAGGTCGACTCGATATCCGGGAATGGATTCCAGCTTGTCGAGCGTGCCGCCACTGAAGCCGAGTCCGCGGCCAGACATTTTACCGACAGGAAGTCCACAAGCTGCAACGATGGGGAGAACAGCCAGACTGGTCTTATCCCCCACACCGCCTGACGAATGTTTATCCACTGCGAGATCAACCACATCACTGAGATCGAGCATCTGTCCCGAATGAGCCATTGCCAGCGTCAGATCGGTGGTCTCGCGCGGGACCATTCCATTCAGAAGTACAGCCATGGCAAATGCAGAGGCTTGATAATCTGCCACATCACCCGAAACAAAACCCTTGATGAAGAACTCGATCTCGCCTTGAGTGAGCTCGCCTTTATCACGTTTCCTGATGATGATATCTACCGCGCGCATAAGATCTCCTTGTCAACACGCGGTTATTTTATCTCATTTTATTGGCTCTCATGACTTCAGCAACTTATATCCCTCTTTGGTATCCTGAACGGTCCAACCCAGCGCGTCGATCTCAGCGCGCAATTGATCTGACCTGGCCCAATCTTTAGCCGCGCGCGCCTGCTGGCGTTTTTCCGCGAGGGCAACGGCCTCTTCTGAAGGTTGATCGTCTTGAAGCGGCGGAGCATTTACCACCATATCCCAGACATGCGCGGGAATATCCTTTTCAATGGGGTGAGGGATATGATACTCACCAAACTCAGTGATCGGGAATTTTGAGCCGGACGGATACATCTCAGGGTCGCATTCGCGGATCACGGACACAGAGCTGACCCCGTTCACTTCACAGAGACCGGAGTCAAAGTCCACGATCAGACCCGTGTGCTCATCCAGGCCGATCGTTTCGTTGTCAGATGGAAGGAGATTGCACCATTCAGCGAAGCGATCCATCCCGACGAAACAACGACTGGTATCGAGATCGACGCCGCCGTCGGCATTGTTCCAGTGCGGAATGAAGGAGACATGTAAACCAAAATCGGCAAACAAGTTCAGTCCATCCACGACATGAACATCCTGCCCAACTTTGTAAATCTCATAAACAGGCAATGCATGGGCGCCAATGGAAATTGTCGCCGCGGAAGCAAACACGAGCGTCGCGCCGAGGCGATGTCTCGCGCGGACCACGTCCCACGTCAGCGTGTCTTTCAAATGCCGGATGGCATACGTCGGACTGCCCGGGCCCATGAAGATCATATTTGCATAAAGCAGCGGTTGGACGATCTCGGGGTCATCAGGGCTGTAAGCCGAACCTTTTTTGCGGGCCGGGATCGCATCCACCACAGGTTTATGGTTTTGAAGGCGGGTTTTCATGAAATCGCCGACCTTCCCCACAACCTGTGCAGAATTCAATTCAAAACCTGCCGGCGTTTCGAGCAGGGCAATACGGAGTGGTCCGTCTATTTTACGCGCAAGCGATTCAAAAATACGACCTCCCGCGAGAGAGGTTTCACCGGAACCCAGAAAAGCGATTTGTCCAAGTGCCATGTCATTTTGATGACGCATTTAGTTCATCTATTACTTGCAGGAGTTCATCATTCGATGGGATATCCGACATCGAGTTCCCATAATGAGCATAACGCACATAACCCCTGCCATCCACGATGCAATTCAGAGGCATGCGTCCAAACCTGAAAAGTTTTACTTCCTGCTTATACATGCGTGCAACTGAATGTTTGGGGTCAGGCAAGCCGATGAAGGGAATTTTTTCAATCTTCCAATACTGCTCGAAGGCCGATGCTGAATTTGGGCCAACTGCCAGGATCACGATACCACGGTCGCTGAACTTTTTGTATTCATCACGCAAGCGCGCCAACTGCGCGCGGCAGTACGGTCACATAAAGCCGCGCAGGAATGAAAGCACGACAGGCTTACCGCGAAAGTTGGAAAAACGAATGTGACTCCCCTGCACATCCTCAAGTTCGAAATCGGGAGCAAGTTCCCCCGGAGTGATAAGTTTACTCATGCTGGAGCAATTCTTTGGTTTTCGCCCAAATTTCGTCGAACATCTTCACGGTCAATTTTCCTGTCAATGTATTTTGCTGGCTTGGGTGGTAGGAGCACAGAATCCATCCACCACTCTCCAACTGATAGCAAGCGCCATGAGCAAATTTGAAACCCAGTTTGCGGGCCGAAACTATTCCCAGGATTCTCTCAAAAGCGATCCGGCCCAAGCATACAATGACTTTGGGTTTTAAAATTTGGATGGTCCGCTCAAGATATGGCTGGCAATTATTGAGCTCTTCGAGGCTGGGCTTATTGGCAGGCGGCGCACAATGGGCGACTGCAGCGATGTATATGTCTTTCAGGATGAGACCATCGCTTCTTGACTCAGCCGACGGTTGGTTCGCGAACCCGGCGCGGTACAACGCCGGATATAAGAACCCGCCTGAGGCATCACCTGTGAACACGCGCCCTATGCGGTTCGAGCCGTGTGCGCCAGGCGCCAGCCCGACAACTAAGACGCGCGCCTTGGCGTCGCCAAATCCCGGCACAGGTTTGCCCCAATATTCCTGATCCTTGTACGCTTTTCGTTTGACGCGCGCGACTTCCTCACGCCATTGCACGAGTCGGGAGCATTTTCGGCACGAGATGATTTCTTCGTTATGTTTATCCAGTTGAGATTGCATCACCACATTGTACCGTCATTCCCCTGAAGGGGACGATGTGTGAGCAACCGCTGGTCGAGTGTGGCACTTTGGCGCCACGTATCGAGACCAAGGTGGCGTAGCAATCTTAGATTGGCTAGTTACTTGAGATTGCTTCGCTCGGTCTCGAACGTCTCGACCATCGCTCGCAATGACATTACAAAATCAGCATCGCATCGCCGAAGGAATAAAAGCGATACCCTTCTTTGATCGCGATTTCATATGTCGATAAAATTCTTTCCCGCCCTGCAAATGCACTGACAAGCATAATAAGTGTGGATCTGGGAAGGTGGAAATTCGTAATCATCGCGTCGACGACCCGGAATTGGTGGCCTGGAAGAATAAACAAAGAGGTTGGACCGACAAATGCCGATATTCGAGAATCGTTACTCGGGAGTAGTGATTCAGAAGAACCAATTCCCAATTCTCGATTCCCCATTCCCGCCGATTCAAGCGTTCTCACGGATGTTGTCCCTACTGCAACCACACGCCCGCCATTTTGCCTGGTTTGATTGATCAAGTCTGCGATTTCCTGAGGAAGTTGACACCACTCGGAATGAATTCTATGTTCTTGCGGATCATCTTCTGTGACAGGCGCAAAAGTGTCCAGCCCTACGTGCAAAGTGACATAAGCGATCTTCACGCCTTTGATCTGCAATTCTTCCAGCAAACGCGGCGTGAAGTGCAGACCCGCGGTCGGTGCGGCCGCAGAACCCGGCTCACGCGCGTACACAGTTTGATAGCGTTCGGGGTCATTCAACTTCTCATGAATATACGGGGGTAACGGCATATTCCCCACTTTGGAAAAATATGGTTCGATAGGTTCGGAAAATTTGATGAGTCGTTCGGAGCCTTCCAATTCTTCGATGATCTCAACTTCCGGTCCATCTTCAACCCGCGCGATCTTGCCTACACGCAGACCTCTTCCACCAACCAACGCTTCCCAGGTCAATTCATCGCGGCGGCGCAAGAGGAGCAGTTCAACGCGTCCGCCGGTTTCTTTGCGAGCATAGATCCGCGCCGGGATGACGCGCGTTTGATTGAGTACAAGTAAATCTCCCACGCGCAAATAATCACCGGCATCGCGAAAGATGCGATGTTCTATTTCACCCGTCTCGCGGTGCAAGACGAGCAAACAAGAAGAATCGCGCGGCTCAGCAGGAATCTGCGCAATGGAGGATTCGGGGAGGTTGTAGTCGAAGTCGGAGGTTTGCATTGCGTTCGAACGTTTTAACGTTTCAACGTTCAAACGTTATTTATTGAGCAATCTAGAAATCACATTCAAAATAATAGTGAGCAAAATCGAAACCAGAATCGAACTCATAATTGGAAAATAAAACGATCCATTTTTGCCCTCAATACGAATATCCCCAGGCAAACTTCCCAGCGGAATTCCAAACTTCGCGGCGAGATACACTCCTCCACCGATCAGGATTAATATAATTCCACCCATTACCAGGAAACGAGCAATATTTTCCATAGCTTCATCCTGTCATTGCGAGCGACCGTTAGTGAGCGAAGCAATCCGCGACTAACGAGGAGATTGCTTCGTCGGCTACGCTTCGTCTTCAGACTTCGTCCTCCGCTCAGCGCGAAGGCGGCTCGCAATGACATTATAGCAGTCGCGGCTGACCCTCTTCACGGTACTCCAATTTCAAATGCTCATACGCGGACCTGGTCGCAATGCGTCCCTGCGCTGTGCGATCTAAAAATCCGAGTTGCAGCAGATACGGCTCGACCACGTCCATGATCGTATCCTGCTCTTCGCTGATGGAAGCGGCAATCGTATTCAAGCCTACGGGTCCGCCAGCATATTTTTCAATGATCGTCTTGAGCACGCGGCGATCCAAGTCATCCAATCCAAGCGGGTCGACCTGCAACAAGTCCAACGCTTCCTGCGCGACTTTGGATGTGACCGTCCCATCCGCGCGGACCTGGGCATAATCGCGGACTCGGCGCAACAGACGCAATGCGACGCGCGGAGTTCCACGGGCGCGCCTGGCAATTTCTTCAATGCCATCCTTTGCGACCTCGACTTTCAACATCCCCGCCGCACGCGAGACGATGGCCTGCATCGCGTTCAACTCATAGTAGTCCAGCCGATAGACCGCGCCGAATCTCGCGCGCAACGGAGCCGTTACCAAAGCCAGTCTTGTCGTCGCGCCGACCACTGTAAAGCGCGGCAGTTTCAATCGTATCGAACGCGCCGAAGGTCCCTTACCGATCACAATATCGAGGGCGTAATCTTCCATGGCGGGATACAGCACTTCCTCCACCGCACGTCCCAGCCGATGAACCTCGTCAATGAACAGCACATCTCCCGCGCGCAGGTTGGTGAGAATGGCGGCTAAATCCCCCGCGCGTTCGATCACGGGACCCGCTGTGATCTTGATGTTGACTCCCATTTCATTCGCGACGACATGCGCAAGCGTGGTCTTTCCCAAACCTGGAGGACCATAAAACAAAACATGATCCAACGCTTCACCGCGTTGGCGCGCCGCGGCAATAAGAATGGCAAGATTCTCTTTGACCTGATCCTGCCCGATCAGGTCAGATAATTTTTGCGGTCGAAGCGCGTGGTCTACGCGGTCATCAGGTTTGGATTCAGGGTCCAAGGGACGAGGTTTGCTCATGGGGAGATTATACTGCCTCAAATGTCATTGCGAGTGGCGCCTTGGCGCCGCGAAGCAATCTCCTGAAAAACGGGCAATTTCCATCGATGAGCTTCAAGCTGTTAAGTCAGAGAGTGCCTCGCCTGGCAAAGCCCTCCTTTCAAGCTGCAAATCGTTCCAAAATTGGTTCACGAATGCCGGGTTTGATTTTCCAATGCTTCGAAGGTCACTTCTACTTTATTCGTACGCCAATACTTCCCGAATTGTCAGCCGCGCGGCGTTACGCGCCGGCAAAATGCTCGCGATTGTAGATAAAGCCAATACAAGCCCAAGCCAGATGGCATACCCTAAATATGTAAACACCACATCGATCGGAGTCTGAAACACCGCAAGGCTCACAATTGTTGAAAGCAAATAGGTGAACGGGATGGAAAGAATTACAGCCAGCCCGAAAGAGATCATGCCAATCACAACGCCTTCTGCAATGACTGTCCGCATCACAGCGCGGTCATCCGCGCCGATGGCGCGCATGATCCCGATCTCACGCGTGCGCTCGAGGACATTCATACCCATCGTTCCAGTCAAACCCATCGAACCAACAAGCGCCGTCAAGATCGCCATGATGAGCAAGAACACGACCAGCGTATCCAGGCTTTCAACCGCGGTATCCAGTGAGGCGCGTCCCGCTTCTGCAATGCGCACTTTAAATCCCAGGTCACGGAAGTATTTGTCCAGCTCTTCCGCTTTCGAATCCTGATACAGACGATCGTGCCTGTCAGTGACCAGCCTGAATGAATACGCACGGTTTACAAGATGATTCACCCGCGAAACATATTCGTAAGGCGCGTAAGCCAGCACGCCTTCACGATCGACGAATTTAAAGATCCCAACTACTTTCCAAATCTCAGCGCGACCTTCGATTTTCAAATTAATGTTATCGCCTGGTTTTAAATCTGGAAAATACTTGAGTGCACCTTCACTTACCGCCAGCTCACGCACATCATCTGCATGGATCCAGCGTCCCGCTACAAGGATCGGCTCGATCAATTCACTGTCGGCAGGCGGACCAAAAACATTGATATTCTCCAGCACTTCGTCTTTCTCGTCCAGCAACTCACCGCTCACAAACTGCCAACCCTCCATATGCTGGATGCCACCTACTTTCATCAGCATCTGTTCGATTTCTTGTAAGCGATAGGGCCTGTCAAAATCAAGCGACACATCCGCAACGAAATATTTCCCGATCTGACCGATGTAGTCATGCAACGTTACGCGCACGTTGAACACGGCGATAAATATCGCCCCCCCCATTGTGAGCGTGAACAATGTCAATGCAAGACGACTCTTTCGTCGGAATGTATTCCGCAGCGAAATCACAAACGGACGCGGGATATGAATTCCGCGCTTGGCAAGGATACGCGTGGCTTTGACTTGCATCCAGTCAAACCATGGCAGCCGGTTCTCTCCACCCTTTGCATGCTTCTCGTCCTCAGCCAAGCCTCCACTGAGAGCGCGCAGGACCGTAATGCGTGACCCGTTAATGACCGGCGCAAGTCCGGCGATGAGTGGGACAAGTAAGCCAACGAGAATCTGCACGATCAACGCAGTTGGCACAATACGATAACCCAAGAGGTTGAAATTCATCTCACCCGCAATAAACAGCGCAAGTCCATAGGCACCTTGCCCACCCAGTGGAATCGCGATCATCAATGCCAAAACACCAAACGCCATGATAAGGGTAAGATACATAAAGAAGACCTGCCGTCTTTGCCCGCCGACGAGTTTGATGACACCGATATACCGCAAATGCTGATTGAGCAACGCGTTGAGAGTGTTTGCGATCAACGAACTGGACAAGAACACGATCAAAACTCCCAATGCCATCAAGATACCCAAAATCGCATTAACCGTATCCGCCAGCGGATGTTCATGGGTTTCTGAAAAGCGCGTACGAATGACAATGTTGTCATTCTTCTCAAGCTTATCTTTCAATTTTGCGCCCATTTCGCGGATGTGGAAAATATCATCCCCACCTTCAGAAACAATGACTAGGGCGCGGTTGAAAAGCTTTGGCTGTCCCAGATATTGCAAAGTATCCATGGTGATATAGCCGTACGGCGAGGCAAGGAAATCCCCCGCTCCTGCCGCGGTATCCTGGACAATTCCAACGACAGGAAGAGTCTTAGTAAAACCGTCAGGGAGTTGAAACTCAAGCAGTTCACCAACGCCCGTGTCTATATGTTGAAGCGCATCCAGTTCCAATAAAACTTCACGCTTCTCTGGCATCACCTGCCCTTCGATGGGAGTCAGCAAGTTGATCGCGTTCTTCTCGAAATCCTCGAACGCGATCATGTCGAGCGTGGTCCATTTCTCGGTGCCAGGCACGCGCACCCGGACGTTGAAGACACGCCGTCCCTCCGCGTCCTCTACACCGCGTTGGTTATGGATCAATGCCAGCACATCTTCATCAAAGTTCGTCATGCGCAATTCGATGTTCGCAGGCATGTTCGCTGAATATGATGCGCTCATATCATTGGAAATAATCTGATACGCACCCGCGATCACCCCAATGGAAAACACACCTACTGCAATGGAAAAAACAACCAGCAGTGTGCGTCCTTTATTGTCTATCAGATCATGAAATACTTTTCGCCAACGAGGTTTCATAATTTATTCTCGAACGGTGTTTGGGTAGCCTTGAGCGCTGTTTCCGAAGGGCGTATCGAAACCACATATTTCGCCTGGATGTTATGGCTGGTTTCGATACGGCGAAAGAACGCGCCTACTCAACCAGCGCTTTTTTTCTAGTGATTTTCGTGCTATCTGCGGTCAGTTTGCCGTCTGCGATGATGAGGTTGCGCGTAGTGCGCGATGTCAGCGATGGGTCGTGCGTCACCATCACAACCGTCTTGCCGCGGCGTGATAATTCTTCAAACAGATCAATGATCGTGCTGGCAGATTTTGAATCAAGGTTGCCTGTTGGTTCATCGGCAACCAGCAAGGGTGGGTCACATGCCAGCGCGCGCGCAATCGCGGCGAGCTGCTGTTGTCCCGTTGAAACCAGTACAGGTAATTTATTTGCGAATTTCTCCAGGCCAACCAGCTTGAGCATTTCCATTGCACGCTCAGGACGTTCATCGAAATCATACATTTCAGCGAAGTCCATCGAGAGCATTACGTTCTCGAGCAACGTTAGCATTGGTAAGAGCTGAAAAAACTGAAAAACGATACCCAAATTTCTTCCGCGCCATCGCGAACGCTGACTCTCCGTCACGCCTGTGTAAATATCCGTGCCGTCGATGACCATTCTTCCCTCTGTGGGATGGTCAATGCCAGTGATCATGTTCAGCAGTGTAGATTTTCCACTCCCCGATTTCCCAACAATAGAAACAAACTCACCGCGCTTGATGGTCAGGTCAATGCCTTTGAGAGCGGTGAATTCACCCGCCGCGTTCTTGAAGGTCTTGACGATGCCATGCATGTCGATCATTGCTTCAGGCGTGGACATCGCACGCTTAACAGAAACGGATTTCGATTTGGAGCGAGGCATGTTCATTTCTTCCACCTCTTCCAAAATCCATTACCTGACCGCGTGATGGATCCCAATTCCCCATCCGCAATCCCGATCGTCCGCGTGAAGCGCGGTGCAAGAGACTCATCATGAGTCACCATGACAATTGTTTTTCCCTGATCGGTAACGAGGTGCTCGAATACTTCAAAGATATGTTCCGCAGTGACTGAATCGAGACTGCCTGTTGGTTCATCCGCTACAAGGATAGGTGGATCGTTCGCAAGCGCGCGGGCAATCGCCACGCGCTGTTGTTGCCCGCCCGATATGTACGCGGGCAGTTTGTCAGCATGTTCTTCGATCTCCACAAGACGAAGCAATTCAAGCGCGCGTTCACGCGATTGTTTCGGGTTGAACCGGCCGCACAAATCCATCGGAAGCGTGATGTTTTCCACAAGCGTGAGCATGGGCAAAAGCTGGAATGATTGGAAGACCACGCCCAGCGTTTGCCCGCGCCATAACGCGACTTCATCTTCACTCATCTTATGAATTGAAACAGAAGAGCCATTCGAGTGGATGATGACTTCGCCAGACGTTAGATTATCCACGCCTGTGATCATGTTGAGCAGAGTGGATTTGCCCGCGCCCGATTTACCGACGATACCAACGAATTCCCCCGCGCCAACCTGCATATCGATTCCTTTGAGTGCGTTGAACTCACCGGCCGCAGTTGAATACACTTTCACTACGTCGCGCATTTCGATGATGGGTTGGGCTGAAAGGCTGGATTTCATAGATAAAGTCGTTGAAAATTTGTCTAAAGTTCCCCAGAGGGAAAATCATTTGCAGGAATAATAGACACACAAAAACGGTCGCCGGGGCAACCGTTTGGCAGGCGTGCCGTACGACATCTATTTTACCTCTTGAAGCATTTTGTGGCAATTTGCACTTTTTGATGATCGCGGGAGAGAACCACAATATGAGTTTCCTCACTTGAATTTCCTGTAAGAGCCATATACAATACTTATTGAGCGCAGATTTACGAAGCCCTTTTACACCGGAGGGGTGCCCTGTGGGCAAAATAGTCAATCCTTACATTGCGGGGGCGCCAGTTACTGAAGCCAGAATGTTCTTTGGCCGCGAAGACGTGTTCCAGTGGATCGAGAACAGCATCTCGGGCCAATACGCCGACCACATCCTCGTTGTCCACGGGCAACGGCGGGTCGGGAAAACGTCCGTGCTTAAGCAGCTCGGCAACCGCCTGCCCAAACGCTATATCCCAATCTTTTTCGATTTGCAAGGACGCACACACACCACGCTCGACCGCTTCCTGTGGTGGCTGGCGCGCGAGATCGTGCGCGTGCTCAAGCAGGAGCGCAATATCGAAATTCCCATTCCTGAAAAAGAAGATTTCGCCAGAGACCCCGAATACTTTGAAAACCAGTTCCTGCCTGACCTCGGACCTGCTCTCCATGGCGGGACGCTTCTCCTCACCTTCGACGAGTTCGACAACCTCGAAGAGAGCGAAGTCAGGGATGAACTGGCGCGTCCGCTGATTGACTATCTGCGCCGCCTGATGGAAACCAAAGGACTGAATTTTGTTTTCTCCATCGGTTCTTCGGGTCGCAAACTGGAAAATATGCAGGCGGCTTACACCGAGTTCTTCAAGACCGCACTGTACAAGAAGATCAGCTTCCTAAACGAAGAGCAGACGCACAACCTGGTCACGCGACCTGTTGAGGACATTCTTGAATACGACAGGCAGG
>Ga0209321_10002013_pt1 | contig 13739 bp, 9 predicted proteins | sample Rifsed16ft4_FD_184012 | JGI IMG/M metagenome (GOLD analysis project Ga0209321, IMG submission 184012) | Soil microbial communities from Rifle, Colorado, USA - sediment 16ft 4 - CSP-I_5_4 (version 2) | ecosystem: Environmental > Terrestrial > Deep subsurface > Rock core/Sediment | place: Rifle... | reverse complement strand
ATCGATGGTCACTCCCAACTGCTGGGCGATGAGCTTCACGCAATTGTCGAGCAGGGTGAGGGTGCGAAGCCCCAGGAAGTCCATTTTGAGAAGACCGATATCTTCGATGTCCTTCATGGCGTACTGGGTCGTGATTTCACCCCGGCTCCCTTTGTAGAGTGGGAGAAACTCGGTGAGCGGCCTGGGGGCGATGACCACTCCTGCGGCGTGCGTGGAGGCGTGTCGGCTTACTCCTTCCAGACGTCTCGCCACGTCGAGCAGCCGACCGATGCGCGGGTCGGCTTCCGCCGCTTCGCGTAGCTGCGGCACGTCCTGAAGCGCTTTGTCCAGAGTGGCGTCCAGGGTAGGAGGAATCATCTTGGCGATGCGATCCACGTCGGCATAAGGCACGTCCAGCACCCGACCTACGTCGCGAGTCACGGCGCGGGCCTTCAGGGTTCCGAAGGTGATGATCTGCGCCACGTTGTCGCGACCATACCTCTCGGTCACATACTCGATGACTTCTCCACGCCGCGCTTCACAGAAGTCGATATCGATGTCGGGCATGCTGATCCGCTCCGGATTCAAGAAGCGCTCGAAGATCAACCCATGTTCTAGAGGATCGATATTGGTGATGCGAAGCGAATAAGCGACCAGACTACCGGCCGCCGAACCGCGTCCCGGCCCCACCGGGATTCCTTTCTCGCGTGCGAAACGGATGAAGTCCCAAACGATGAGGAAATACCCGGCGAAACCCATGGTCCGGATGATTTCCATCTCCCGCTTGAGCCTCGGTTCGTACTCGGCGACGGAGTGCCGGAGCTCCCCGGCCGCCTCGCGCTCTCCGATCCTTTTCATCCGCTCGCGGAATCCTTCCCACACGACTTTTTCGAAGTAACCGTCGATGCTCTCGCCCTCCGGTACCGAGAACTGCGGGAGGTGGAAGGTATTTCGCGTCAGATCGAGGTGGACCCGCTCGGCGATGGCCAGGGTGTTGTCGTAGGCTTCCTGATAGCCCTTGAAGAGCTCCGCCATCTCCTCGGAAGACTTGAAATAGAACTCTTCCCCCCGGTACCGCATGCGGTCCGAGTCGGAGGCCTTCTTGCCGGTGCCGATACAAAGCAGAATGTCGTGCGCCAGCGCGTCTTCCCGCCGAATGTAGTGGCAGTCATTGGTGGCCACGGTGGGAATGCCCGTCTTGCGCGCCAGCGCCATCAATCGAGTGTTCACCGTCACTTCTTCTTCCAGCCCCTGGTCCTGGATCTCGAGAAAGAAATTCCCTTTGCCCAGGATGTCCTGATAGGTTCCCGCTGCTTTCAGCATCGCTTCCTCGGCGCCCCGCAGCGCCGCCGAGGGTACCTCCCCTTTGAGACAGGCGGAAAGAGCGATGAGGCCCTGGGAGTGGGTGGCGAGAAGCTCCTTGTCGATGCGCGGTTTGTAGTAGAAGCCTTCCAGGTACCCGGCGGTGACCAGCTTGACCAGGTTGGTATAGCCCTGGTAGTTCTCGGCGAGCAAGACCAGGTGGTTGTTGGTGTCTGCGATTCCCCCTCCCGGTGCACGATCGAAGCGGCTTCCGGGTGCTACGTAGATCTCACAACCCAGGATGGGCTTGATTCCCTTCTTCTTGGCGGCCTGGAAGAAAGCGATGGCACCGAACATGTTGCCGTGATCGGTCAGCGCCACGGCCGGCATCTGATACTGAGCGGCCAGATCCACGATCTCGTGAATGCGGCTGGCGCCGTCGAGAAGGGAGAAATCGCTATGGTTGTGAAGGTGGATGAAAGGCCGCACGCCCGTACTCACTCCCATTCAATGGTCGAGGGCGGTTTGGAAGAGATGTCGTAGACCACTCGATTGACGCCTCGCACCTCCCCGATGATTCGGCTCGACACTCTTTCCAGAATCTCCGCTGGAAGCTTCGCCCAATCGGCGGTCATGCCGTCCACGCTCTCCACCGCGCGGATGGCCACCACATGCTCGTAGGTGCGGGCGTCGCCCATGACGCCCACGCTCTTGACCGGCAGCAGGACGGCGAAGGACTGCCAGAGCTTCCGGTAGAATCCGCCCTTCTTGATCTCCGACTGCAGAATGTCGTCCGCTTCCCTAAGGATGGCAAGTCGCTCCTCGGTCACCCCACCCAGAATCCGGACCGCCAATCCGGGACCCGGGAAAGGCTGACGAAAAACGAAGGACTCATCCAGACCGAGCTCGATTCCCAGGCGCCGCACTTCATCCTTGAAGAGCTCCCGAAGCGGCTCGATGAGCTTGAACTTGAGCCGGCGGGGCAGCCCCCCCACGTTGTGATGGCTCTTGATGACGTCGGAGGGCCCGCGCAGCGAGACGCTCTCGATCACGTCGGGATAGAGAGTGCCCTGGGCCAGGAAGTGCACGCCCGACAGTTTCTTCGCCTCTTCCTCGAAGACCGCGATAAACTCTCTGCCGATGATCTTGCGTTTCTTCTCGGGATCGGCGACGTTCTGGAGACGGCTCAGAAACCGCTCGGCCGCTTCGACATGAATCACCTTGAGGTGGAGCCTCTTTGCGAATCGTTCCATCACCTGCGCCGCTTCGTTCTTGCGCAGCAAGCCGTTGTCCACGAAAACGCAGGTCAGTTGATCCCCCACCGCGCGGTGGACGAGGAGTGCCGCCACCGCCGAGTCCACTCCCCCGGAAAGCGCACAAACCACCGACTCCGACCCGACCGTCTCCCCAATCTGACGCACCGTCTCCTGCGTGAAAGAGCTCATGCTCCAATCGCCCTTCAGGCCGCAGACACCGAAGGCAAAGTTCCTCAGGATGGCGGTCCCCTGTTCGGTGTGCGCCACCTCGGGATGGAATTGCACTCCATACAAACCCCGCCGCGTCTCCTCGAAGGCCGCCACCGGCGCCGATTCGGTATGTGCGGTGACGGTGAATCCGGGTGGGGCGTTTGCGATCGAGTCGCCGTGACTGGCCCACACCCGCAGGGGCGATGGAATGTCGCTGAACAATCGGCTCGCCCCGTTGAAATGAAGCGAAGCGTAACCGTACTCGCGATGACCGGCGGGTTGGACCTGGGAGCCCAAGAGTTGCCCCATGAGCTGCATGCCGTAGCAGATTCCCAGGACCGGCACACCCATCCGGAAGATTCCTTCGTCGCAGCGGGGTGCGTCCGGCTGATAAACGCTCTGGGGCCCTCCCGAAAGGATCAATCCGCGGAGGGGCCGGCGTCGGACCTCTTTGAGGGGCGTGGAAAAAGGAAGTATCTCGCAGTAGACCGACATCTCCCGCAGTCGGCGGGCGATGAGCTGGGTATACTGGGACCCGAAATCGAGAATGACTACCGTTTCATGCGCGCCGATCACCATAGAGCGAGTTGGAAAGAACACATTATATAGCTATGCTGGACGTGATCGCCAACAATATCTTGGTGCTGCTGCTCGCCGTCGCTTTCCCATTCCTCTCACAGGAGCCACCTCCCCAGCAGATCGAGCCACCCATCGAAGAGCCACTGGAGCCCGCTTCGCCGGAAGAGCCGACACGCCCCAGCCGCCGACCGGGGGTGCTTCCCCTGGCGGTCGTCGCCGAGATCGACCTCCGCGCCCGAGCGGTAGGCCCGGCACTCTACTACCGGAGCAGCCTGATCGTGGCGACCGAGCTTGGCGAGGTGTTGAGCCTCGACGCCAAGACCGGAGGCCTGCTATGGAAGCTGGGGTTTCCGGGAGCGGAGCTTCTACCGCCTCGCCTCCTTCCCCAGGGCGTTCTGGTGGCGACCCGGTCGGGAACCGTTTTCCTGCTGGAGTCGGAAACGGGAGAGATTCAATTCGAGGAGCCCACGGGCGTTTCCATCCTTCTTCCTCCTTCCTGGCGTGAGAGCGTTCTGTTTCTGGCCACGCCGGAATCGGAGATAGTGGCTTTCGACATCGAGGAGATGCGGGAGATATGGCGCAGCCAGTTGACCGACCTGCCCCTCGCCATGTCGGTGGGAGGCAACCTGCTCGCCGTCTCCGATCGTTCCGGCGGACTTCACGCACTGGACGCGGAAACGGGGCGGCTGCGGTGGCAATTCCAGGGGCGCGGAAATATCGAATCGCCGGCGGCCTTCGATGATGGAGGCCAAAGGCTCTTCGTGGGAGATACCGGCGGGTACTTCTATTCACTCTCCGCCGACAACGGCAAGGTTCAGTATCGCTGGGCGACCGGGGCAGCGATACCTCTCCCGCCGCTCGTCGAGGAGGACCGCTTGTTCGTTGCCTCCTATGCCAATACGCTCTTCTGCTACCGTTTGGGAAATGGCCACGAGCTTTGGAGAGCCAATCTCCCCGGCCGCCCTGCCTTCGCTCCGGTACGGGTCCGCCGGCGCGTGGTGGTGGTCACCCTGGACGGAAAGGTGGCCGAGTATGCCTCGGGCGGTCAGGCGGGGACGCCCATCTATGCCGCACCGGAAGATATTCTTCCTGCCCCGACCTTCACATTGGAAGGGATGTCGCTGCCCCTCCGTTCCGGCAAACTGCTTCTCCTGCAAACCCGGCGACCGGCGCCTACCAGCAATGAGCCCGAGGGTTCCACCGGCGACGAGGAGGAGTCCGACGAGCTCGACGACTTCGACGAGCCGGATGCATGAGGAGTGGGCGACCCGACAGGCTCACGGCGACCCTCGAGAGGGACAGACTGTCCTGGAAATGGGTGCCGTAGCCCTGGGCATCGTCCCTTGTCCCGCGGCCAAACGGAAAGGGACGGCTGGAACGGAACATGCATCGCTATCAGGGATCCTGACCGGAGCTTTGACACCGGGAGCACGGGAAAGCTAAGATGAATTTAGGTTTGTGGCAAATGCGGCGGCTTCCTCAACGGGCTCGATTGGCTCGACAGAACCAGATCGTCTTGTTGGCGGTGGTGATGAGCTCCCTGAGCGGTATCTCCTTCGCACAAGAGAACGACCCCCCGTTTTACGCGGTGAAGCGTTTGGTTCCGAGCTCGGGAGGCAAGAGCGACGACGGGCTCCAACAGACAATCCATGACGTGCGCCTGTCCTTCCTGGAACAGGAAACGGAGCGTCTGGAAAAATGCTTTGCCGGAAAGAAGGTGTTTATTTCTTTGCGGTCCAAGGAGACGGAGGCCGGGTACTACACGCGCAGTCAGCTGCACTTCATCTTCGACAAGGTCTTTCGAGATCTGCAGACCGTGAGCTTCAATCACGCTCCCCCCGACGTCACGATCTCCCAGGACGGGCGGGCCTTCTTCCGCTCCGAGTGGACCTACAAGGTGCTGGGTTCCGACACCGTGGTGACCGAGCATTTGCACTTTTCCTTCGAGAAAGAAAACGGCGACTGGCGAATCTTCGAGCTCAAGTCTGTTTCCAAATAGCTCGCCCGAAGTCGAGCCGATGCCCAGCCGGGCTGCCCGAAGCATGAAAAGCCTGCCTGCCTTCCTTTTCTCCATCCTGGCCCTTCTGGCTTTCCTTGCCACGCTGGCAGACGTAGCTTCCGGTCACACCCTGCTTTCTCCGGGAGCCGCCGGCTTGCTGGTCATCGCCTGCCTGGTGTTCTCGGTCCTCATGGCGCGCTCGATCGGTCCCCGGCGGCAGCCGGTGGCCTTCGTGCTTCTCGGAGGCTGCCTGTTCGCCCTGGCCACGCGTCTCGGTGGGTTCGAGACGGTGACTCATCGGTCCGCCGACGAGTGGGAGGAGCGGGAGCGGCAGCGTGGCCAGGCGGTGGCCGAGCAGATCGCCGACCGTTTCGCCGACCTCTGCCATCGCGCCGAGCTCTCGGCAGGAGGACTGGCTACCGAGCCCCGGCTTCTCGAGGCACTCGCTCGGCCGGAAAATAGAGAAGCGGTGGCGGCTGCCTTCGATGAATTGGAGGCAACGCAGTTACCTTCACCGGTGGCGGAGGCCCTTCCCGGAGTCGTTCTCTATGACCGCTGGCGGGCCCCTCTGGCTTGGGGTGGCAAAACGGTCGACCTGAGGTCCTACTTCGAAGCATGGGACGAGCCGCCGGGTAGCCGCACGCTCGTCTTCGAGCAGGGCGTCTTCACTCACTTGATCGTCATGGCGCCGGTGGGTGATGGGGAGGGCACGGTGGCCGTCCAGATCCCCCTGGCGGCTCGCCGGCGGATCGACAATCGCTATCTCCGTGACTTCGAAGCGGCGGCCGCCTGGTCGGGCAAGAACGTCTCGACCGACTACGTCGATGTACGAGAAGACTCGCCGGAGCTAGCGGCGTTGTTCGAGCGAAGCGGCGATCGCTATTGGGGCGGTACTGCGGCGGTGCCGGTCGTCTACTTCCCATTGCGTGCCGCCTCCGGCGAGCTCCTGGGAGTCGTCTCCTTGATGGCGGAGGATCGTGCCGCGGCGCTGCTGGAGAGCAAACGGACCACCCAGCAGGTGGCGGGCCTCTTCATTTCTATGGCGGCCTTGTTCGCAGTGGTTTGGCTTGCGGTGCGGTTCCGGTACCTCGCTCATCCCTATTGCGGAAGGCTGCTCTTCGTCGCCGCCCTGTGGGGCTTCCGCTGGGTACTCCTCTTGGCCGACGTTCCGCTCGGACTTCATCTGGATCTCGACAACCCCGCCAACTATGCCTCGAGCGCCCTATTTGATCTCTTGCGATCCCCGGCCGACTTCTTCCTCACCGCTCTGGCCATCGTCCTCACCACCACCACACTCGCCTGGCCTCTCCTCGCTCGAGAGGCGCTGCAGCCAGCGCGTCTCTTCCAAAGCTGGCTGGGCACCTTCCTGGTACACATCGGGGCCCGCATGGTGGCGGCGGCGGTCATCGTCCTCACGCTCGGGATCGTTGCGGATACCTGGTCCAATTCCAATCTGGCCTTGGCCACTCCCGGACTCATTCCATTCGACGCGCCTCGCCTGACCGTGCAGATGGCCTTGGTGGCATTGTGGTTCTCCGCCGCCCTTCTCACTGTGACCTTGATCGTCGTCGCGGAATCGATCTCCGAGAGCCCGGGCCACCGCGCCCTCGATAGACTGGCTCGCTACGCGGTCATGGATGCACTGGTCTTGGCCTTTGCCTATTCCATTTCCGGTCCCGGATCGGTCTCGGCACTCTTCCTTCTGGCGCTGCCCGCCCTGCTGGCCTTCGATTGTTTGGCATTCGCTCGAACCGCCTTACTGAGTCGCCTCTCTCAGGGAGCGGTGTACGCTCGATTCGCCGCCGTATTTCTTGTGCTTCTCACCTCTGTTCTTTCCTTTTACCCGGCGGTCGCCTATTACGAGAGAGACGTCGCCCGGGAGTTCATCGAGCAGACGGTGGCGCCGGCGGTTCTCCACCACGGTGACTCGCAACTCTACGCCATGCAGGCGACACTGCGAGCCATCGATCGCATGGAGTTGGCAGGACAACTGGCGTCTCCCGACCGCAACCAGATCGCCTACCAAATCTGGGCGGGCTCCGACCTCTCGGTCTTCGCTCTGAGCTCGGCGGTGGACATCTTCGATCAGGCCGGAACGCTGGTTTCCCACTTCGCCCTCAATTTTCCCGACAGCGAGCTCGAATGGCACGAGCCGGAGGGGCCGCCTTCAAAGGAGTGGATCATCGACGAGGAGACCTATCCCGGAGAGCCCAATCGGCCTCGCGTCTTCCATGCTCGCCGAGCGTTTCCCTCCCCTAACGGGGATGTATGGGATCTTCAGCTCCGGTTGGTGGCAGGTTGGAGCAACTTGCCCTTCATCGGGACGCGCAGTCCCTACGCCGATTTGTTTCGCTCACCGGCCGCCGAGGCACCTCTACCGGTTGCCCACCCCGACCTGGCCCTCCATGTCTTCGACCATCAAGGCGAGCCCATCTTTCGTTCCGCGGAGCGGACTCTCTCCCTCGACTGGCGCCCCTTGTCAGGAGAGGGTGTGGCAGCGAGCCTTCCTAGCTGGATCCACGACTCCATCGATGGATCGCACCACGAGATCTTCCTCTTCTCGGACGAAGACTACGTGTACTGCCTCGCCTTCCCCGCCAAGTCGAGAGTGGCCTATGGTGCGGACCTCGCCGGCTGGGCCATCCTGGTGGCGCTGACCGCCATGGGCCTTTTGCTGATGGCATGGGGGATGGGGTGGCTCGGTGGACCGGCGACCTTCCGCGCTCGCGACGTTTGGGCGGACGTGGGCACGAGTTTCTATGGCAAGCTCTTCGTGGCGTTCGTTCTCCTGGCGTTGATTCCCATTGCCTCCTTAGCTTTCCTAGTGCGGGGAATCATGGTGCAGCAGCTGCAGCACGATGTAGAGCAGGAAGGCATCGCCCGGGCTCAGGTCGTCGGCCGTTTCGTGCGGGACTATCTGTTGCTGGACAGAATCGACGCCAGTGAAAGAGGCGTCGCCGCGGTGAGCGATCCTCTCCTGGAGTGGGTGAGCAGTCTGGTGAGCGCCGACGTCGACCTCTTCAGCCGCGGGGAGCTGGTGGCTACCAGCGAGCGAGAGCTATTTGATAGCGGACTCCTTCCGGCGCGTGCCGCGCCGGCCGCTTATCGGGAAGTGGTCTTGAATCGCGCCAGCCACTCCATCTATAGAGAATCGGTGGGCGCCTTCCAGTACTTGGTGGTGTCCGTTCCCATCGCCCTCGAGCGATGGCGCGAGCCCGGCATTCTGTCCCTTCCCCTCGCCAGCCGGCAGCGCCAGATCGATGAGCAAGTCACCGCGCTCAACCAAACCGTGCTGCTCGCCGCCCTGTGCTTCTTCTTGCTGGCCGCGGCACTAGCTTACTCACTGGCGCGACGCATCGCCGAGCCGATCAATACCTTGACCGCAACCACCCGAAGCGTGGCGCAAGGCAATTTCGATGTCAGCTTACACACCTCGTCACGTGATGAGATCGGAGCCTTGTTCGATAGCTTCAACCGCATGACGGCCGATCTCAAGCGCCAGCGCCAGGATCTGGAAAGGACGAAGAAGCTGGAGGCTTGGGCGGAGATGGCCCGGCAGGTGGCGCACGAGGTGAAGAATCCCTTGACGCCCATTCAGCTTTCCACCGAGCACCTTCTGAGGGTCTACGACGACCCCAATGTGGACTTCCGGGAGGTGCTGAAGAGATGTTCGGAAACGATCCTCCAGCAGGTGAAGACCCTGCGAGAGATTTCCCGGGAGTTTTCCTCCTTCGCCTCCCGGTTCATCCTCAACCCGGAGCCGACCGATCTCGGACAACTGGTGCGAGAGACCCTCGAGCCCTATCGCCAGGCACCTCCTCCCGGGGTCCGCATCGACATCGACCTGGCGCCCTCGCTTCCCCTGGTGGCTCTCGACCGCCGGCTCATCCAGAGAACGCTCATCAACCTGGTGGAGAACTCCCTGAACGCCATCAACGGAGGAGGGCGGGTGCGGGTCAGCGTGCACCCTGGGCCCTCCGACGATGGACGATGGGTGGAGATGGAGGTCGCGGACGATGGGGTGGGTATAGCGCCCGAGGTACGCGCCCGTATTTTCGAGCCTTACTTTTCCACACGCGCCTCGGGGACGGGCCTGGGCCTCGCCATCGTGCGCAAGGCAGTCGAAGAGCACGGAGGGAACATCTCGGTGGAGAGCGAGCGCGGTCAGGGAACGCGAGTGGTCGTCCGACTTCCGGTCAGTGCCACCGTCGTCTCTAAGAATGAATGAGCTTCGCGGACAGCTACCTTATCTCTTCGGATGACACATCTGTCCCCGAAACGATTGCCTTCCAGCCGTCCTCTATGACCTCCAGCGCCTTCGGCGTCAGGTCGAAGTCGGGCAGCTCGTTCCATGAAGCCAACTTCACTTCTTCCACGTCGGAGCGGGCCGCCAGATCCCCTTCCACATACCGGCAGAGGAAGTCGGCGAGAACGTAGTGGTAGCGGACGCGACCGCTGTCATCCTTCTCGATGAAATCGAAGAGTGCCAGCTCTTTGACTACCCGGACCGACCACCCTGTTTCTTCCCTCACCTCTCTCACCAGGGCTTGTTCGATGGTCTCCCCGAGCTCGACCAGGCCACCCGGAAGCGTCCATCGTCGGTGAAGGGGTGGCTGTCCGCGACGGACCAGCAAGACCTTTTCGCCCTCGATCACGACCGCTCCGACTCCGAACCGGGGATGGCTCGGATAAGAGCGTCTCATCTCTCCGTGCCGTCTCTCTCGAGAAGCCTACGGGCGAGCGCCAAGGAGTTGGCGACGGGATCGACCGCCATGGAGTCGGCGCACACCCAGAGCCAAAAGGCCCCGCGGCAGGCTCGGTCCGCCTGGGCGCGGCCCACCTGCACCCGATCCGAACCGGCGACGCGGATGGGCGAAGCAACGGAAGCTGGGTCGAGGGCCTCAATGGCGTCGATGCCCTCGCGCTCTCCCAAAGCGGTGACCAGCGATTCCAGAGTCGGTTCCTCGCCGAGCTGCACCCATAGGGAGAGCGCATAGCTGTGAAAAATGGGTGCCCGGACGAGCGCAATGGAAACGCGATCGGCGTCCAAGCCGGTGAGCTCCGCGACCTCCTTGGCAATCGAGCTCTCCAGGAGACCTTCGGTCGTCTTCGCCCGGGGTAGCAGTAGATTGAACGCCAGCTGCTCTCCGAGGACCTCGGTGGGTGGCGATCCGAAGTTGAGGATCTGGACGACCTGCTCCTGAAGCTCGCGAACCGCTGCCTCTCCCAACTCCGATGCAGGCAGCATCACCGTGGCCCGCGCCTGTGCCACCTCGAAGGACTCGCCCAAGCCGTCCAGCACCTTGGCAACCAGAATGGAAGCGGCGCTGGGGAGCGCGACCAGACGAACGTCCGCGGGGAGAAACTTTTCGTTCAACCCCGAGGCGGCCACCGGGGCGGCAAGCTCGTTAGTCCCGGCGAGGAAGGTGAGGACGCCCTGGCGGGAGGCGCTAGCCGCCTCGGCGAGCACGCTGGGATCGGTTCCCTCGCCCACGAACATCAGGTCGAGTGACGGGAAGAGATCCCGGTCCAGCGGTTGCGTTATCAGAACCTCGTCTTCGAATTGCGTCAGAGTGGAGCCGCCACCGGGCTCGCCATCGAAGAGCTTGAGCTCGATGGTGGGTAGGGCTTGTTCCTCGAGCAGTCGTCGGATCTTCTGACCGAAGGGGCTGAGCGGGTTTACTACCGCTACGCGGTAGCCTTTCATGCATCGAGATCCTTGGATCCCGTGGAGAGAGCCTTCTCCGGCGGGGAGGCGGCTGCGAAATGGCTTCGACGCAGCAAGCCATACACCTTGAGAGCAAGACCGCTCACCAGATAGGTGACCGACATGCTCAGCAACATGATCTGCGGGTGCGTTCCGATGGTGACGAACAAGAGCGCCAGGAGCAGAATCACCAGATAGGGATGGCGCCCTCGTAGGTCGATGTCCTTGAAGCTGTAGTATCGCAGGGTGCTCACCATCAGGAGCGCCAGGCCGGGCACCAGGAGGAGGATGGGAATCGCCTGGTTCCTGGAGTCGAGCGGCAGAGGAAACATGAAAACGATGGCAGCGAGGAGACCCGCCGCCGCCGGAATGGGCATCCCGACGAAGTAGCGTTTATCCACCGCCCTCTGTTGGATGTTGAAGCGGGCCAAGCGCATGGTGCCGCAAATCAGGAAGAGAAAGCAGGCCAGCCAACCGATTCTCGGCCAGAGGTGGAGGGCCCAGGCATAGGCCAGGACGCCGGGAGCGACACCAAAGGAGACTACATCGGCGAGGGAGTCGAATTCTTTTCCGAACTCGCTGGTGGCATTGGCCAGGCGAGCCACTCGCCCGTCCAAGGTGTCCAACAAGATGGCCCAACCGATGAGCATGGCGGCTAGTTCGAACTCGCTCTTCATGCTGCTCACGATGGAGTAGAAGCCACAGAAAATGTTGGCGACGGTGAAGAGGCTGGGCAGGAAATAGATGCCGCGGCGTGGTATGCGGCGTTGGGTGCTCATGGTTTTTCCGCGAGTGCCGACTCGCCTCCCCTCACCCGCTCGCCCACCGACACGCGAACCTTGACCTCTGGCGGAAGAAGCACGTCGACCCGCGAGCCGAACTGGATGAGCCCGAATCTCTCGCCTCTTTCCAAGCGCTCGTTTTTCTTTTTCGAGAAAACGATCCGGCGTGCCACCACGCCGGCGATCTGGCGGACGGTAACCTGCAAGGTGTTTTCGGAGAGCACCATTTCGTTTTGCTCGTTCTGCCACGAGGCCTGTTCGCGATAGGCGGGCAGAAAACGTCCCGGGGTGTAGGCCACCTCGGTGATGACGCCAGATAGGGGAGATCGATTGATGTGCACGTCGAAGATGGAAAGAAAAATGCTCACCTGCGTCCGTTTCGAGGCTGCGGCTCTTTCCGGTCCTACGTAGACGACCTTCCCGTCCGCCGGAGAGACCCACAGGCGTGGATCGGGAGGCGGTGTTCTATCGGGATCGCGGAAAAAATAGGCGACGAACAGCCCCAGGAGCATGACGGCAATCGAGAGCACCCGAGTGGGTGGGTAGAGTGCCAAGAGGATGGCGGCCCCGGCGAGAAAACCGATGTATCCGAAACCCTGCCTGGCGATCCTCATCACATCAGGGTCAGGAAAGGACAGACAGAAGCCGCAACATCTTTCGATACTTCGGTTGTTCGAGCGAGCCCGAGCTCCCTCCGAACGCGCGCCGACTAGGCGGGTGCCGGTCTTGCTTCTCCGGACCCGGCGGCTGCCTTACCCTGGTAGTTGCGGATCAAGGCAGCCATCTTGTCCTTGACTGCCAGCTTTTTTTTCTTCAGGGTCACCTCTTCCAATTTCTCTTCATCACTCAAGAAAATCTTGCCGGATAAAATGGTCAGCCGTTCCTCTAGTTCCTGATGCTTCTGAGCCAGGCGCTGAAACTCCTCGTTCTCCTGCAACAGAACTTCCTTTACCGTTTCGAAGCTCTCCGGCATGGAACACCCCCCTGTCAAAGGAAAAATCGGCTAAGTTGTGGCTGGGAAGAAGCTTACGGTACTTCAAGAGGCCTCCATTCAAACTACCACAAAGACTTCGACCTCCGCAACCCATCGGCAAAAAGAAAACTCAAGGCTCGCCGGCACGGATGAACGACAAGCGTGAAACGAACGCCCTTCGCCCCGGGGCGGGAAGGAGCACGAGCTCGTTCAAACCCGCGACGACGCTCTCTCGGGGCAGAGATATTTTCGCCGCGCCTCCCTTCTCACCGAGATCCACGCTCCCCACCCGACGTTCCTGGAAAATCAAAGACAGCGGCCCCTCCGACCGCCCCGTGATCTCCAATTCATAAGAAGCCGGCTCTCGAAGCGCCACGTAGACGGAAGCCCCCTGCCGGTCGATCTCCCGGACGGTGTGCTCTCTTTCCCGTTGCGGTAGCGACCAACCCCGGCCGAGGTGAAGCGCGTCGGTGTCTCCCATGCGAACGTCGACGTTGTGGGAGAGGTATCGGGCACCGGCAAGGTCGTAAGTCGACAAGGGCAGGCCGCTACGATACCGCCAGGCCAACGCCCCCGGCCAGGAAAAGGGATAACCGGTTCGCCGGTAGGCGAGCTCCAGGGAGTCGTTGGCCGCTTGGCGAAAAGAGACCGCCCCGTCCAGCGCCATGGTACCGCGTGAGTAGAGCTCCATGAGGCCCATGTTCCATAGAAGGAATGGCGCCAGTGCCAAAGAGACGACGAGCAGACCGTGTTTCCTTACCCAGGGTACCAGCCGTTCGATCGCGGCCCCCAGACCGATCCCGAAGGCGGCCAGAGCACCGTCGAAACGGCGAGCACCAAAGGAAGCCCCCGCCCACCAATCGAAGACCGCCGCGTTGATGTAGGTGGTAACCGCCAGGGCGGACAAGAGGCTGGCCGCCGCCAGGGGCGTTTTGCGCAGAAGCGCGAACAG
>Ga0209321_10002005_pt1 | contig 13765 bp, 14 predicted proteins | sample Rifsed16ft4_FD_184012 | JGI IMG/M metagenome (GOLD analysis project Ga0209321, IMG submission 184012) | Soil microbial communities from Rifle, Colorado, USA - sediment 16ft 4 - CSP-I_5_4 (version 2) | ecosystem: Environmental > Terrestrial > Deep subsurface > Rock core/Sediment | place: Rifle... | reverse complement strand
GTACTTGCCTTATTGTTTCGAAGTATTCCACCGAGCCATAGCCTCGGTTCGGATGGTTTCCCAACTGACAGCATCGTTGGGGTTAGCGTCATCCTCTGCGAGTCGTCGAGCAAGTTCAGCGATCAAGTTCTCGGCGTTGCGGAAGTTGCCGGGATCAATGCCTCTTCTGGTGGTCTCGCTCATCACAGGAATACGGCGGGCGAAACCTTGAATCGCTCCGCCAACGCTTTCACTTGGCGTGTATTCAGTTCGCGCTTGCCATTCAGAATGGCGGAGACGATGCTTTGTCCTCCCAGTTCTTCGGCCAGATCGGATTGCTTGAGCTGGCGCTCCTCCATAAGAAAGGCGAGCACCTTGGCGGGTGTTGCTTCGGGCAATGTTTGTTGCTTCGCTTCGTAGGCTTCCACTTCCTTGGTCACGAGATCAAGCAGCGGCATCAGGCGGTGCGATTCGTTCGCGCCGATCCGGTCGAGCAATTCGTCCATCACCGATACGCGGCGTTTGTAATCCTTTTCGCTGGTGATCGGGCCGAGCGGAACAAGCTTGTTCAATCCCTGCCAGGCGGATTGCACCGAGGCGAGATCGAGATGACGTTCAGCGACTATGCTCATTTTCGTTTGCTCCTTTTGCGATCCTTGTTCCACTGGTCGTATTCGGCATGGGTAAAAAATTCCTTGATATAAACCCGCTGATACCGGTAGTGGATGATCGTTATCAGCCGATAGTTGTTGCCCTTGATGTTGAACACTGTGTACGGATCGGCGAAGTCCGCAGTCGGCAACACAGCGCGTACAGCATGGATGTCAGTGAACTCCGTCTTCTCAAAGATTTTTCGCCAGCTCGCCAGAGGATCTGCGGCATCGGCATGGTGCGCGGCAAAGCCATCCAGCGTTTTCTTCTTGATGACGTTCATTTGGGGGTAAATATAGCAATCCGCTATATTGGCGTCAAGCTCATTTTGTGGTGAGAGCCTGCTGGTGTGGCGGGGGGGTAAGGTGGATATCCCTTCTTGATTTGAAATGCGAAGCTGACCCTGTGGGTTTTGATATGGAATTGGTGCAGTGCTGTTGTCGCCAATGGCTCAATAGCTGTGGTTGAAAAAACGTGGCCTGTTCCTGAGGCGCAAAACAAAGGCGAACCGGGTCCTATAGTTTTTTCCGCTGCGACGGATGAATTGCGGACGCAGGCTTGGGTGTAAAAACAAATGCGAACTCGATCCCAATAGTTGCTGAATATTCCATTGATCTAGTCCTCGCCGTTCCCCGAAGTTGGTAAAGCATGGTTCTTGATGTCCTTTATCGCCTCAAGGAGTTTGATTGTTGCGTGCGCATCAAGGTTGTCCCCTGTGTAACGAACTTCATATAGACCTTGAAGGTTTGAAGGGAGTTTGACGCCATCTCTGACGAGAAGAATAAAGCGACGGCCGTAGAAAGCCATTGCTGCTCCAATTTCTATTAGAACATTGGGATTGAGTAAAACGTGTTCGCTTCCGTCTTTATCGACAATTGTTCTGTCAGCGTCGACGTGAATAATGGCTGCGCCAGATGCCCGCATATCATCCATGACTTTTTCTGGGACAGGTTTGGAAACCGACTGTCGATCCACAGATATTACTGGTTCAAGTTCCCCATATTCGAGGAGCTTACGTATGGGGTCTACAAGATCACGGTTCTTGCCGTGAGTGATGAACACCCTGCGCCGCCTTTGATCATCGGCGATGGCAGCTGTGAGGGCAGCGCCACGTGGTTCAATCGCTGGCGGGGGGACTGTCACTCTGGCTTCTGATGCAGGTGAGTGGAGAATGGCGGGTGCAGGTTCGGGTTTTACTGGCGCGCCATCGTCGGGAGTCTGATCTTTGGTTTCTTCTGTGTCTTCCGCCTGCATTGCCGTTGCTATTCCTTGCAAGGTTACATATGTCTTTCCCTTGATTTCTTCGATGAATCCCACCGAACGTGCGCTCGAATCAATTCGTTCGAGCACTTCTGCCGTTTTTTCACGGGGAACTCCCATATCTTCCAGTACATTGAGAGCGATGTCTTGGCGTGGAAATGCATTGCCATCGTACTGTCGTAAGAAATCGCCAAAGACCCTCGGTAACAGAACAGCTTCGCGCTTTGCTTGTATGTCTTCCCCTTCGACGCGTGGACGCAGAATGCGACGCGCTAGGGGTGTTACCGTGATTGAAGTGGCTTGAGCGCCTCCCTCAACAAGGCCAAAAGCAATTGCCGCACCGGAGAGAACTCGAATCTGAGAGCCCTTTGGATCCATTTCGAGTGCTTTCGCAAGCTGCAGTGGTGACACTGGCTTGCCGGCATAGTGATCAAGTATTGCTTGTGGCATGCGTAAAGCGTATTCCAATGAAGTCATCGGTACATCAGACTGCTTCACATACGCTCGCTTTGGTGCTGGTGTGGCTGTTGAGGATGAAGATCTTTTCGCTGTTTTTGCAGGAGACTTAGCCATCTGGTGCCTCATATGTGGAAGAGTGAAGTGGCCTAATGTTACCGGAGTTGAATTGCTTCTGGAAATATCGTTACGGTAGCCTTTTCAACTGATACAGCCTTACAAGAAATGCCACAAGGGGCTGCCTTTGTGTCGCTCGATGGAGTCTGGCTCAAACGATTCACAATCCAATTTATTCATCGCCGCTATTTTTTAAATTCGTCGCTCTCATAAGGAAACTTGGGGTAAGGCAAGATCACGCCCATTCCAGCGCCGACACGCCAAAAAGTTTTTTCTTTCAGTATATGGTGGTAGATATTCAATAGTTGATCTGGAAACAACTTTAGACCTGAACCGCCAATGGTGCCAAGGTGGTTTTGTATCAGAATACTTCTTACGGAATCGAAGAGAGGGGATGCGTACTTGTATTGCCCACATACCATAGCGGTAGTTATGCCGGTTACTAAATCTGCGAGCTGTAGATGCCGAACTAGATTTGAAGGTGTGGTCAGAACATTCATAAGGATGCGATCAGGAACTACATGCTCTGTTCCATTTTGCACACGAGTTACAAAGTCACTGAGAAATTGCTCTTCTTGATCTTTGCCTCCACCAGGACGATCTGCGACGAGAATTGCTGTCGTATCTCTTTTTTCCAGATGAACAGCTATGCGTTCAAATAAATAATCGACGCATTTACTAAACGCTTTTTCTCCCTTCAAGGTTGTTTGGCCTGTATCCCAACAAATAACTATTGCACGTACGTTGTGTTCTAAAGCAGCCTGCAGGACTTTCAAGTAACACGCTGTTCGAGCGTCGGCATGTAGATTGCTGTGTATCCATGTGCCTTTGCGCGGAGACCACTTGAGTTCATCTTCTTTGGGTATGCCAAATTCCTTGGCGATTTCATCAATTCTTGTGCTGAGTGGCCGCAAGGCTGATTCTTCTACAAAAACACCGCCAATAGCTACAACAGTTCCCATACCTTCTCTAGCGCTCTTTTGTGTTGAGTCATCGGCAAAGAAGATGTCCATAATTTATTGGATGAACAATTACACCAGCTTCTTCAACTGATAAATCCTCTCCAACGCTTCTTTCGGACTCATCTCATCCGGCTGCAGATCGCGTAGCGCAGACACCAGCGGATGTTCTTCCGGCTCCGGCGCTTCGGGTGCGGCGGTGAACAGGTTGCCTTGCGGGCTCTGCGCGGCGCTGTTCTGTTCCAGCTTCACCAGTTGTCTCTTCGCAGAGCGAATGACGCTGTTCGGCACGCCCGCGAGTGCGGCGACTTGCAGGCCGTAGCTCTCAATAAAACGGGTCAGCATCGGAATTGTTTTCACTCATGCACCACCAACGCATCGCCAGTAATTTCAACAAAGCGGCTGGTCGCAAAGGCGGCTTCTATGCCGGATATATTTGCGCGCAACAATTTTTCCAATTCTGCATTGTTGATGTTGCCAGTAGAGATCAATAACAGCAGCGGTTCGCCAGTAACCAGGAAAGTCTGGACGAAGTCGGCATCCTTGCTGACTACAATGCGGTCATCCCGCTTGGCGCGAGCGACGACTTCTTGATCTGTGGTGAGGTTCTTGCGGGGAAGGTCGAGGGTGTGCAGGGCATCGTGCCCCGCCTCGTTCAGCCAACTGGCGAAGCGCCGGGGGAGTTGCGCATCGACCAGGAATTTCATGCAGCCAGATGTTCCAGCCGATTGACATGCGTGAGGCGGGCGGCGTAAGACAGCGCTGCCAGAATATCTTCGCGTTCAAGGTCTTCGTAGTCGGCCAGAATTTCTTCGGTGCTCATACCGCTGGCCAGCCACTCCAGCACGTTTTCTACCGGATAGCGCATACCACGAATGCAGGGCTTGCCGTGGCACACCAGCGGGTCAACTGTGATTCGGTTGCTCATGGTTTATCTCCTGCATTATGGAAGCTGTGTTTGAGGAGCATCTTACACCAGCTTCTTTAACTGATACATCCTCTCCAACGCTTCCTTCGGACTCATCTCATCCGGCTGCAGATCGCGTAGCGCCGACACTAGCGGATGCTCTTCCGGCTCCGGCGCTTCCGGCGCGGCGGTGAAAAGGTCGCCCTGCGGGCTCTGCGCGGCGCTGTTCTGTTCCAGTTTCACCAGTTGTTTCTTTGCGCTGCGGATGACGCTGTTCGGCACGCCCGCCAGTGCGGCGACTTGCAGGCCGTAGCTCTGGCTGGCGGCGCCTTCGTTAACTGAGTGCAGGAAGACGATGCTGTGCTGGTGTTCGATGGCGGCGAGGTGGACGTTGGCGAGCTGGGTGAATTCTTCGGCCAGCCGCGTGAGTTCGAAATAGTGGGTGGCGAACAGGGTGTAGCTGCGGTTGATCTCCAGTAGGTGGCGCGCGATGGCGTAGGCGAGGGCGAGACCATCGAAGGTGCTGGTGCCGCGCCCGATCTCGTCCACCAGCACCAGGCTTTTTTCGGTGGCGTTGTGCAGGATGTTGGCGGCCTCGGTCATCTCGACCATGAAGGTGGAACGTCCGGAGGCTAAGTCGTCCGATGCGCCGATGCGCGTGAAGATCTGGTCGATCTCGCCCAGCACCGCCGCTTGCGCGGGGACGAAGCAGCCGACATGCGCGAGCAGCGCGATGATGGCGACCTGGCGCATGTAGGTCGATTTACCGCCCATGTTGGGGCCGGTGATGAGCAGCGTGCGGCGCGCGTCGTTGAGGGTGGTGTCGTTGGGGGTGAAGGTATCCACTTGCGCTTCTACTACCGGATGGCGGCCTTTGATGATGTTGATCTGCGCGTCGTCGGCGAATTGCGGCGCGCAGAAATTCAGCGTGGCGGCGCGTTCGGCGAAAGTGGCGAGCACGTCCAGTTCGGCGATGGCGGAAGCGATGCGCTGCAGTTGCGGGATGAACGGCGCGAGCTGATCCAGCAGTTGTTCGTAGAGGAACTTCTCGCGTGCCAGTGCGCGGTCGTTGGCGGAGAGCGCCTTGTCCTCGAAGGCTTTCAGTTCCGGCGTGATGTAGCGCTCGACGTTCTTTAGTGTCTGGCGGCGGCGGTAGTCGTCCGGCACCTTGCTGGCGTTGGCGAAGCTGACTTCGATGTAGAAGCCGTGGACGCGGTTGTATTCGACCTTGAGCTTGTCGATGCCGGTGCGGGCGCGTTCGCGGGTTTCCAGTTCGAGCAGGAAGTCGCCGCAGTTGGTTTGGATGCCTCTTAACTCATCTAACTCGGGGTCGAAGCCGTCGGCGATGACGCCGCCTTCGCGCAGGACGGAGGATGGCTCCGCTTTGATTGTTCTCTGCAGCAACTCGACCAATTCATTTTCCGTTTGTGCTGAAATCTTCCCATCCGTTCGCCCTGAGCTTGTCGAAGGGGGAATGGGCGCGCCAGTCTGGCTGGCGCTGCGCGCCGATCCTTCGACAAGCTCAGGACGAACGGTCTGGTGGGGCTCAGGGCGAACAGTTTGGTGGGCCTCATAGAGATTCAGCGCATCGGCCAGTTGCTTGATGCGCGAAGCTGTCTGTAGGTCGGACTTCAGTCCGACATCATCATTGCTGTGTCGGGTTGAAACCCGACCTACGAGCGTTGTTTGTAACTGCGGCAGGGTCTTCAGCGTATCGCGCAGGCCGGAAAGGTCGCGCGGACGGGCTGATCTCAATGCGATGCGGGCGGTGATGCGTTCTACATCTACGCTGGGTTTGAGGTACTCATGCACAGAGCGATACAGCTCCCTCGCCCCTGGAGGGGAGAGGGTTGGGGAGAGGGGGGCAGCAGAGAGCGAACCCTCTCCCCCAGCCCCTCCCCCGCTCGCGGGGGAGGGGAGCTGAAGTTGCGCAACTGCATCAAGTCTGGCCCCCAGCACCGCGCGATCCCGCAACGGATGATGCAGCCAGTGCGCCAGCAGACGGCTGCCCATATTGGTCGCACACGTGTCTAACAGCGAGAGCAAAGTCGGGGCGGGTTCGCCGCGCAGGGTCTGGGTGATCTCCAGGTTGCGTCTTGTGGCGGCGTCCATGCGCACGTATTCGTCGGCGTGATAGACCTGCGCGCCGCGGATATGGGCGATGCTCTGGCCTTGGGTCAGTTTGGCGTAGCCGAGCAGGGCGCCTGCGGCTTCCAGCCCCACGGTGAATTCATCGCAGCCGAATCCGGCTAGGTCTCTGGTGCCGAACTGCTGGCACAGGGCGCGGTGGGCGGTGTCGCGGTCGAAGTGCCAGTCGGGCAGCGATTTGTTGGCGGCGTTCTTGAACTGCGGTGCAGTGGTGCTTTCGGCCACCAGTATCTCGGAAGGCTGCAGGCGTTCCAGTTCGGCGGGCAGTTGCTTGGCGGCGACTTCGGCGAGGGTGAATTGGCCGGAAGCGAGGTTGAGCCAGGCGAGGCCGACCTCGTTGTTGCGCTGATGCAGCGCGAGCAGCAGATTGTCGCGTTTCTCTTCCAGCAATGCGGAGTCGGTGACGGTGCCGGGGGTAACGATGCGCACCACCTTGCGTTCGACCGGGCCTTTGCTGGTGGCAGGATCGCCGATCTGTTCGCAGATGGCGACGGATTCGCCCATCTTTACCAGCCGCGCGAGGTATTGCTCCACGGCGTGATATGGCACGCCCGCCATCTTGATCGGTGATCCGTTGGATGCACCGCGCTGGGTGAGGGTGATGTCGAGCAGCTTGGCGACGCGCACGGCGTCGTCGTGGAACAGTTCGTAGAAATCGCCCATGCGGTAGAACAGCAGCTTGTCGGTGTGTTCTGCCTTGATGCGCAGGTATTGCTGCATCATCGGGGTGTGTTTTTCGGGTGCGGTGGCTGGCTGGCTGGCGGTATCGGTCATCGGTGTTGCGGCGCTGCGATTCGGATGGTCACGAAGGGGCAGAGTATACTTTCTTCGGGTCAGGGACACACGCACGGAGTGGGACGGATGCCGCAGACCATCATCATCACCGACCTGGACGGGACGCTGCTCGATGCCGCGACCTATTCCTGCGCGCCGGCGCGGCAGGCGCTGGATATCATTCGCGAGCGCGGCATCCCGCTGATCCTGTGTTCCAGCAAGACGCGCGCGGAGATCGAGGCGCTGCGTGCCGAATTGGGCAACCATCATCCCTTCATCAGCGAGAACGGCGGCGGCGTATTCATCCCGCACGGCTATTTCACGGTGTCATTCGACGGCGAGGAAATCGGCGGTTATCGGCTTGTTACCCTCGGTACCCCCTATGCCGAGATACGCCGCCAGTTCGTGCGCTTGCGCGACGAGCATCGGGCAAAGGTGACTGGCTTCGGCGACATGACGGCTGAAGAAGTGGCCGCGCTGACCGGCCTTTCCATCGATGAAGCGCAGCGCGCGCGCCAGCGAGATTTCGACGAGCCCTTCGTGTTCGAGGGTGCTCCCGACGAACGGTTTCTGCATGCGATCGAGGAATCCGGCCTGCGCTGGACCGAGGGGCGCCTCTTCCACATCATGGGCAAACACGACAAGGGGCGGGCAGTGAGTCTGCTCAAGGCGCTCTATGAGAACCAGTCCGGCAATGTCGAGAGCATCGGTCTCGGCGACAGCCCGAACGATCTGGCGATGCTTCAGGCGGTCGAGCTGCCGGTACTGGTGATGCACGCCGACGGCAGCCACGACGCGCGCATCGCCATCGATGGGTTGCTGAAGACGCGATTGCCCGGCCCGTCCGGGTGGAACGAGAGCATGCTGCGGCTGCTTGCCGCGCGCAGTGCCGGGATATTGGGCGAGCTGTTCGACGCCGCGCTGGCCGCCGTCGACCCCTACCTCGCGGTATCCAGCGCGGTGGAGGTCACCGATGGCCGCTTGCATGTGGCCGGTGCCAGCCACGACCTCGGCGCGTTCAAGCGCATCCTCGTGGTTGGCGGCGGCAAGGCTACGGCGCGCATGGCACAGGCGGTGGAGGCGCTGCTCGGTACGCGCATCTCCGCCGGACTGATCGTGGTGAAGGAAGGGCATGGCGCGCCGCTGAAGGTCATCGAACAGGTGGAGGCGGCCCATCCGGTTCCGGATGCGGCGGGCGAAGCGGGCGCGCGGCGCGTCCTCGACCTGGTGCGTGCCGCCGACGCGCAGACGCTTGTGCTGTGCCTGCTGTCGGGCGGGGCTTCCGCGCTGCTGGTCGTCCCGGCCGCGGGGCTGACCCTGCGGGACAAGCAGGCGGCGACCGAGCTGTTGTTGCGGGCCGGTGCTTCCATCGGCGAACTGAACGCGGTGCGCAAGCATCTTTCCGCCATCAAGGGCGGCAGGCTGGCTCAGGCAGCTTATCCGGCGCAGATGGTCACGCTGCTGCTGTCCGATGTCATTGGCGACCGCCTCGACGTGATCGCCTCCGGGCCGACTGCGCCGGACGGCTCGACTTTTGCCGATGCCCTGGCGGTGATCGCTAAGTATGGGCTGGACGGGAAGATGCCGCGGCAAGTGATGGCGCACTTGCAGCGGGGGGCGGCCGGGCAGCTCGACGAGACCGCGAAGCACGGCGAGCGTTGCTTCGATCTCGCGCGCAACGTGATCGTCGGCGCGCTCGGTCTCGCGCTGGATGCGGCGGCTGCGCATGCGCGCCAGCTCGGCTTGCCCGTCCGGATCGTCAGCGCCGAACTGCAGGGTGATGCGCGCGCCGCCGCATGCATGCTGGCGCAGACCGCGCGCACGACGCTGGACGGAATGGCGGCGGGCGAGCGTCGCTGCCTGCTGTGGGGCGGCGAGACCACGGTCGCCGTCACGGGCGCGGGCAAGGGCGGCAGGAATCAGGAACTCGCGCTGGCCTTCGCGCTGGAGATCGAGGGGATGGATGGCGTGTCGCTGCTGTCCGCCGGCACCGATGGCAATGACGGCCCCACCGATGCCGCCGGTGCGCTGGTGGACGGGCACACCGCGCTACGGGCGCGCGCGCTGGGGATCGACCCCGCGCTTTTTCTCGGCAACAACGACTCCTATCAGTTCTTCCGGCGCTACGATGCCCGTTCGGGTGCGCACAGCCATTTCATCACCGGCCCGACCGGCACCAATGTGATGGATATACAGTTATTGCTGCTGGAAAAGTAGGGTACGACGTAGTTTCTGCCGTGGTAAGGTGGGGTCAGTTAAGGAGGCAGTACGGACGATGGCAGCCGTTACGCTCAGAGCTGAAGTGCAAGAACAGATCGCCAAGATCGGGAGTGCCGACATCGTCGTCGGTATCCCGAGCTTCAACAACGCGCGCACCATCGGCCATGTGGTGCGTGCGGTGCAGGCCGGTCTGGCCAAATATTTTCCCGAGCAGCGCGCGGTGCTGGTGAATTCCGACGGCGGTTCCAGCGACGGCACCATGGATGTCGTGCACAAGACCTCGGTCGAGGATTTCAACGCCATCCTGCTGCATCACCGCATCGCGCCGATCTCCAAGATCGCCTTCCCCTATTCCGGCATCCCCGGCAAGGGCAGCGCCTTCCGCGCGGTGTTCGAGGTCGCGCAAGCGCTGGATGCCAAGGCCTGCGCGGTGGTCGATTCCGACCTGCGCAGCATCACGCCGGAGTGGGTCGAACTGCTGATCAAGCCGGTGCTGCAAGGCGGCTTCGACTATGTCGCGCCGCTCTACCACCGCCACAAATTCGACGGCACCATCACCAACAGCATCGTCTATCCGCTTACGCGCGCGTTGTACGGCAAGCGGGTGCGCCAGCCGATCGGCGGCGACTTCGGCTTTTCCGGCAAGCTGGCGCGGTTCTATTTGGCGCAGGACGTGTGGGAATCGGATGTCGCGCGCTTCGGCATCGACATCTGGATGACCACCACCGCCATCGCCAACGGCTTCAAGGTGGCGCAGTCCTTCCTCGGCGCCAAGATCCATGATGCCAAGGACCCCGGCGCAGATCTGGCCGACATGCTGTACCAGGTGGTGAGCGCCACGTTCGAATTGATGGAGAATCATGCCGGCAACTGGACGTCGGTGCGCGGCTCGGAGCCGGTGCCCACCTTCGGTTTCGAGTACACCGTCGGCCTCGAGCACGTGAACGTGAACACCGCGCGGATGCTGAAGCTGTTCCGCGACGGCCTGCTCAACTTGCGCGATATCTGGCTCGACATCCTCGGCGCGGGCGATCTGCAGGAAGTGGAGCGGCTGGCGGCGCTGGACGATGCCGCGTTCCGTTTCCCGCTCGGGCTGTGGTCGCGCATCGTCTACGACTACGCGCTCGCCTTCCACCTGCACAAGCTGCCGCGCGAACACCTGTTGAAGTCGCTGTTGCCGCTGTATGTCGGCAAGACCGCTTCGTTCATCCTCGAGGTCGAGCCGATGGCGCCGCACGAGGCGGAGGCGGAGATCGAGAAACTGTGCCTGGAGTTCGAGAGCGGCAAGGAGTATCTGCTGAGCCGTTGGAAGTAAAACTGTTCAAGGAGGTGATCAAAATGGAGTTCCTGAATCTGATACTCGAACCGTTGCAGGAGGTGTTCGCCAAATTCAAGGCGTTCGCCCCCAGCCTGCTGGCGATGCTGGTGATCCTGGTGGTTGGCATCGTGCTGGCCCGGGTATTGCGCGCGGCGCTGGTGAAGTTCCTGACGGCGGTCAAGTTCGACAGCTGGTCCGACCGCATGGGCTTCACTACGCTGATGCGCAAGGGCGACCTGTGGATGAAGCCTTCCGTCGTGATCGGCGCCGTCCTGTTCTGGATACTGATCATCGTCACACTGATGGTCGGCCTGAGCGCGCTCAATGTCGACGCCATCGATAATCTGGTCGGACAGTTCTTCGGCTACCTGCCGCGCGTGTTCTCTGCGGCGATGATCCTCGTGATCGGCTATGCGGTATCCAGCTTCGTCAGCCGCGCGGTGCTGATCACCGTGGCCAACGCCGGCTATCACTATGCCAAGTTGCTGGCCGAAGCGGTGCGCGTGCTGCTGATGCTGATGATCCTGGCGATGGTCATGGAGCAACTGCAGATCGCCACCAGCATCGTGCTCGCCGCCTTTTCGATCGTGTTCGGCGGCATCGTGATCGCGCTCGCCATCGCCTTCGGGGTGGGCGGCATCGGCGCGGCCAGGCGCATCATCGAGCGCGAGCTCGCCGAAGAGCCGCCGGAAAAGGCGCCGGAAGACGTCGAACATCTTTGATCGGGGGCGGACATGAGCGACTTTTTCCAGACCGGAAACATCACCACGCTGCACCAGTTGGGGCAGACATCGCTGGAACGGATCGAGGCCGAACTGCTCGGTTTTTCGAAGACGCGGCCGATCGCACTGGTGCTGCCGGCGCTGTATTCCGAATTCGAGGGGCCGGCCATGCCGGGCATCGTGCAGGAGCTGTCCAAGGTGAAATACCTGAACGAGATCGTGCTCGCCCTCGACCAGGCGACGGAAGACGACTTCAAGCGCGTGCGCGAATTCATGGCGCCGATCCCCGCGCCGGTCCGCATCGTCCACAACAAGGGCAAGCGCATCGGCGAGGTGTACGAAACGCTGAAGCGCAACGGGCTGGATGCCGGGCCGCAAGGCAAGGGGCGTTCGGCATGGTTGTCCTACGGCTACGTGCTGGCGCGCGGGCAGTCGGACGTGATTGCCCTGCACGATTGCGACATCGTCACCTACAGTCGCGAGTTGCCGGCCCGGCTGTGCTACCCGATCGCCAACCCGAATCTGAATTACGCGTTCTGCAAGGGCTATTACAGCCGGGTGACCAACAAGATGAACGGGCGCGTGACCCGGTTGCTGGTGACGCCGCTGGTGCGTTCGCTGCAGCAACTGACCGGGGGGCACGGTTTTCTCGCCTTCCTCGACAGCTTCCGCTACACCCTCGCCGGCGAGTTCAGCATGAGCGCGGACATGGCGCGCATCAATCGCATCCCGTCGGACTGGGGACTGGAGGTGGGATCGCTGGCCGAGGTGTACCGCAACTATTCGCCGCGCCGGGTGTGCCAGGTGGACATCGCCGCGACCTACGAGCACAAGCACCAGGTGCTTTCCGCCGAGGACGCGGAAAAGGGCCTGATGAAGATGGCGGTGGACATCTGCAAGTCCATCTTCCGCACGCTGGCCTCGGATGGCGTGGTGTTCTCGGAAGGACTGTTCCGCTCGCTGAACGTGACCTACCTGCGCCAAGCCGAGGATACGCTGATGAAATACGAGGCGGACGCGATGATCAACGGGCTGTCCTTCGACCGGCACGAAGAGGCCAAGGCGGTGGAGGCGTTCACCCGTGCCATCGCCATGGCCGCGCAGGCGTTCGTCGAGAATCCGATGGGAAATCCGCTGATCCCGAACTGGAACCGGGTGACTGCCGCCATCCCGGACATCTTCGAGATGCTCAGGCTGGCGGTGGACGAGGACAACAAGTGAGCGCGGCCAGGCTCAGCTGATCTTTTCCATTTCGATCAACTCGATTCCCGTTCGTGCCGAGCTTGTCGAAGCATGCGCGGGTCGTTGGGTCAGCTGATCTTGACCACGATGTCGTGCAGGCGATTGGCGCACAGCGCCATGTGCTGGGCGGCGTTGGTCAGGTGGCGGTAGATCTCGCGGCGCTTGAACATGTTGATGTAGTCGTCGCCCTCGAACAGGACGGGCAGGGCGGCGCGGTAGAGTTTTTCGGCATGGCGCTCGGACTGGCGTGCCGCATTGGCATCCTCTGCGGCGGTGGCCGGGGCCGTGCCGAGCTTGGCATAGCCCTTGGCCAGCGCATCCACGCCTTCCTTGATGCAGTGCGAGATGTTGCGCATGAAGTCGTCCGGCGTGACGCCGAGCACGTCCATCTCGTGCACCGTGGTCTTGCAGTACATCACGATGTCGTCCAGCGCCATGATGGCGCGGTAGATGTCCTCGCGGTCGATGGGTGTGGAGAAGGCGTCGTTGAGCTCATGCAGGTTGCGCACCTTGATGAGGTCGGCCTCGTGCACGTTCTGCTTGAGCGCGTCCGCGACCATGGGATCGCCGTGTTCCATGTACGCGACCAGCAGGTCCACGGTGTGCGTGACCTTCACGGTCTGCTCGGTGAGCATCTGGAAGAAGTCCGGCACTTTGGGGAAGACCCGGTCCAGGATGATGGCTAGCAGTGTTTTGGAGGCTTCGGGCATGGCGGTCATTCAGATGAAAGCGTGGATGAGAAGATAGCAGCTAATCGCCATCAGTGCCGCACCGGGGATGGTAATCAGCCAGGTGGTGACGATCTCGCGCGCCTTGCCCCAGCGCACGGCCTTGGGGCGTTCCGAAGCTCCGATTCCCATGATGGAGGAGGCGACCACGTGTGTGGTGGACACCGGTGCGCCGAACAGCGACGAACTGAAGATCACGCTGGCGGCGGTCATCTGCGAATCGAGCGCGTGCAGCGGACGTATCTTGTAGATGGAGAAGCCCAGAGTGCGCACGATCTGCCAGC
>Ga0209321_10001994_pt1 | contig 13803 bp, 14 predicted proteins | sample Rifsed16ft4_FD_184012 | JGI IMG/M metagenome (GOLD analysis project Ga0209321, IMG submission 184012) | Soil microbial communities from Rifle, Colorado, USA - sediment 16ft 4 - CSP-I_5_4 (version 2) | ecosystem: Environmental > Terrestrial > Deep subsurface > Rock core/Sediment | place: Rifle... | reverse complement strand
GGGAGCAACCATAGGACAAACACCGGAGGGAGAATCGGACAAACCACGATTCACATTTCGGACAGAGGCCGATGCGCCGGGCGCGGGGACGGGAATATTGTGGTGGTACCGGCTGAAAAATAAACGAAGAGAAGAGGAGAAAAGAATGAAATCCGCATTCGCCTTGTTCCCTGTTCTGACGGTCGCCCTGTTGTTGGCCAATGCGCCTGCGCATGCTGCATCCAGGACGGACAACCGGATCGAAGCTTCCGCCAGGAAATCGTACGTGTTCCAGAACTATCTAAAAGGGGATGACATCAATATCCAGTCCAAGGATGGGGTCGTCACCTTGACGGGGAGTGTCCTCGAAGAATCCCACAAATCGTTGGCGCAGGAGACCGTGGCGGAGCTGCCCGGAGTAAAGAAGGTGGACAACCGCCTGGAAGTGAAAGGCGATCGCCCCGCCGTAAACTCGGATCTTTGGCTCCGCACGAAAGTGAAAACCACGCTCCTGTTCCATCGGAATGTGAACGCCCTCAAGACCGAGGTTTCCGTCAAGGATGCCGTTGTGACCCTGCGGGGCGACGCGTCCAGCATGGCGCAGAAGGAACTGGCGACCGAATACGCCAAGGATGTCGAAGGGGTCAAAGACGTAATGAATGAGATGACCATCTCCGGAGCCTCGACAAGGAAAGACGAGACCGTGGGCGGAAAGATCGACGACGCTTCCATCACCGCCCAGGTCAAGATGACATTGCTGTATCACCGCTCGACCAGTGCCGTCGGCACCAAGGTCAAGACGAAGAATGGAGTCGTCACCGTATCCGGCAAAGCCGGGAACGCAGCCGAAAAGGCCCTGGTCACCAAGCTCGCCCGCGACGTACATGGTGTAAAAAACGTGACGAACCGGATGACCGTTACCGGGTCCAAATAAGTTTTCGGCACCCTGCCGGAGGCGGACGGGCAGGATTAAAGTGTAAGGAGCAGGAAGACCACTGCGGCGGAGGGTCGTCATGAAGAGTATGGCGAAGGTTATCGGGCTGGTGTCTCTCTTTTGCGCGATCATTTGGGTGCCGACGGATTCCCGGGCGGCGTCTTTGGGTGCGATGCGGGTTGGGCTTGCGGAAGGGGACGTCCAGGTCAAGATCTCCGAAACGGGCGAGTGGGCGCCCGTCGCGGTAAACACGCCGCTCCTCGAAGGGGACGAAATCTGGGTTCCCGACGGCAGCCGCGCGGCGCTTCAAACGAATAACGGGGCGGACATCCGGCTCGACGGCGGAACGGCGTTCCAGCTCCTCCGGATGGATCGGGACTCCTACCAGTTTCATGTGACCGAAGGGTATGTCTACGTACTGAACCGGAGCCCGGAACGCACCGTCCTTCAGTTCGACACCCCCGACGCGTCCATCCGATCCTTCGGACGATCGACCTTCCGGATCGACATCCCTGGCGGGGAGACGGACATCTCGGTGACCAACGGCTCCGTCACGGCCGAGACCGCCGACGGGACCACCCGGGTCCGGGCCGGAGACATGCTGGCGCTGGGACCGGGCGGTCTCGACGAACTGTCCCCGCTTCCGAAACCCGACGAATGGCAAGTGTGGAACGAACGACGCGATCGGGCCGTCCTCGTCCGCAGGGGGAGCGACCGCTACCTGCCGGATGAACTCCGGGTCTACTCCGACGACTTCGAGACCAACGGCCGCTGGGTGAACGTCAGGGAATACGGATATGTCTGGACTCCCACGGTGGTCGTCGCCGGCGATTGGGCCCCCTATCGCCACGGAAGATGGGTGTGGAGGGGTGGAGAATACGTCTGGATAGGATACGAGCCTTGGGGATGGGCGCCATACCATTACGGCCGCTGGGCCTTCGAGGTCCGCATCGGCTGGTTCTGGGTTCCGCCGGAGCGAGGGAACGTTCACTGGGGCCCGGGATACGTAGGCTGGGTGCGGACGGCGGATCACGTGGCGTGGGTTCCCCTCGCCCCGAGGGAGATCTATTACGGGCACGGCGACTACGGCCGGCACAGCATGAATATTACGAACGTGAACATCAACCAGGTCCGGGTGACCAACGTCTACCGGAACGTGAACGTCACCAACAGCATCACCGTCGTCAACCAGACGACCTTCGTCACGGGGCGGCCCGCGCCGGTCCAGCAGAACGTGGTAGTGAACGTGCGGGAGGACTTCGCCCAGCGGCGTAACATCGTGGTGGGCAGACCCCAGATCAAGCCCGTGGAAACAAGCTACATCCCGGTGGTACGGTCGATCCCCGAGTCGAAACGCCCGCCGGAACGAATCCGGAAGATCGAGGTTCGGCAACTGCAGAAGGCCAGGCCTCTGGTGAAAGAAGCCGACCGTTCGGTGATCCGGACGGAGGAGAAACCCAAGCCGATGCAGGTCAGGAAAGTCGAAGCGCCGAGGCCGGTTCAGGAAAGGGCGAAAGTGCGGCAGCCAGGGCAGCCCGCTGTGATTCGCGGGGAGAAGCCTTCCGCCGCCCCTCCCCCGGGAAAACCGGAGAAAGAGGGCAAGGAATCCGCGCCGAAGGGCGGGGCCGTCGACAGGGGAGAGCGGGGCGCAAAGCCGGTCGTCGTTCCCCCCGCGGAGAGACCTACACCGGAGAAAGCTCGTCCGAAGGAGCCCCCGCGAGCCGCCCCGCAGGCCAGCCCCGGGCTGAAGAAGGAACAACCGGAACGGTCCAGGGAAAAGGGTAAGGGTATGGAAACAGAGAAGGCGAAGGCGAAGGAAAAGGCTAAGGAAAAAGCTAAGGAAAAAGCTGAGGAAAAAGCGAAGGAGAAGGCGAAGGAAGCGGAAGAGGAAGAGGAGCGAGGCGGCGAGAGACGCGACCGGCGGTGACGGAGGCCTTTGTCACGGCCCGAGTGGAGGAGTTCAGGGAATTGTTCGCGGTGAACAAGTACCCTGCCGGGAGCGGGTGGCTGGGGGAGTCGGTCCCCAGCCACCTTCGGACCAATCGTTCCCGACCCTACTTCCTATCCTGCTTTCTTTCCTGCTTTCTTTCCTGCTTTCTATCCTGTCCTTCACCCTCCCCTCGTTCAGGTTTTCCCTGTCGAGGTTTCGATTGCTTCGGCGCCTCCCTGTGTTGCGGCGGTGAGTGCTGTCGCCGGACCTCCCGGGATTGCGGTTGTGATCGCGTTCGGGGTTTCAAACCCTGGACACCCCAGGTTTGCTGCTTCTCCCAATGGTTGGACTTTTTCCAGTTGCCCCAGTTCCTTTGAACTTGCTGGTGAGGTATTCGCTGGTGGTTCCATGGTTGTCCTCTCCAGCGACGATCCCTGTAGTCATTCCTCCACCCTGACGGAATCCTTCCATAAAAGGACGGGACCTTTCGATAGTACGCCCACCCCGAGTCGTAGTGCCGTGAGCGATACCAGCGCCCTTCCCACGGACGCCACCACCAGCCATCGTAGAAAAAGATGTCCACATCCACGTCGGGGACGGCATAGACATACGTCTCGGGTATCACTACCACCTCTGGGGGTGCGGAAAATACGATGAGTGGTGGCAGGGAAATGTTCACGCCTACGTCCACTCCCGCCGTCGTTGGGATAGGGAATACAAGTGCCAGCGCCAACAGCATTACTCCAAAATGTACCTTTTTCATTTTTTCGCCTCTCGATGACAGATACGGAAAGGGCATCATTACTTCCCCAACACCTTCTTGACCTGGCCGAGCTTTTCCTGAACCTTTCCGGCGATCTTTTCACCGGTGCCTTCAGCTTGCAACTTCGGATTGTCGCTTAGTTTTCCGGCGATCTCCTTGGCCTTGCCCTTCAGTTCGTGAAACGTGCCTTCCGCCCGGTCCCTCGTACTGGATTTCATGCTATTCCTCCTTTCGCCAAGAATTGGAATCCTCGAAACTACCCCCCGAACAGTCACTGGTCCGCTCCGGGAGGATTGCCCGCCGGGTTTGACACACGTCGATCTTGATGCGGAGGGTGTCCGCCGTATCCGACGCGAAGAGACTCCGTGCCAGCCGCAGCAGGTCGTTGTAGTTGTTCCCCCGTTCCGCATTTCGCTTCTCCAGGACAGCACCGATGGGGTTCATGGTCTTTCTGCCGTAATCCACGCGATAGACCGTTACCGCTCGCATCGGCGACTCCTGTTTCCTCGTCCTGCAACCGGTGGGTGCAGGCATTCTCGTGTTTCCGACACGATAATCCTGCCCGCAGGCCTTCGGTATCGGCTTCTGTCCGAAACGCAGGTCGCCGTTTGTCCTAATTTCGGATCGGTGTTTGTCCTATGGCGGAAAGGGGCGCCGGAGGGTTCGGATCAATCCACCAGTTTGTTCTGGATGGCGTAGTGGGTCAGTTCCGAGTTGTTCTTCATCCTCGTCTTCAGCAGGATGTTCGCCCGATAGCTGCTGATCGTCTTCACGCTCAGGCACAACTCCTTGGCGATCGCACCGACGGTTTTCCCGGAAGCGATCATGAGCATCACCTGGTATTCGCGATCCGAAAGAATCTCGTGGCAGGGCTTTTCCGGGTCGCTGTTCAATTCACCCGCCAGGATCTGGGCGAGCGAGCCGCTGATGTATCTCTCGCCTTTCAGCGCTTTCCGTACCGCAAGGACCAGCTCGTCACCCGCACATTCCTTCGCGAGGTATCCGGAGGCGCCTGCGCGCATGGACCGTATCGCAAACTGTTCCTCCGGGTGCATGCTGAGGATCAGGACGGGCAGTTTCGGCCGATGCTGTTTGATCTCCTTCAAAACGTCCAACCCGCTCTTTCCGGGCATCTTGAGGTCCAGCACGACCAGTTCGTATTCACCCTTCAAGACCTTGCTCATCGCTTCCTGTCCGTTTCTCGCTTCATCAACCTTGATGGGCTGGAGGGTCTCCGCAAGAACCTTCGTCAACCCTTTCCGGACGATTTCATGATCATCCACGACAAGTATTTTAAACATTCGAGATCGCCCCGCTTCCAGTGGGAATCGTCACCCTCACCAGTGTCCCCTCGCCCGGTTTTCCACTGATTGCGACTTCGCCTCCGAGCAACAGAACGCGTTCCCTCATCCCGATGAGGCCAAGCGACTTGGAGTGGAAAATCCGCTCTTCCATGATCCCGATTCCGTTATCTTTCACCTCCAGGATCAGGGCATTGTTCATCTTCTCCAGGCTCACAGTTACCTGCGACGCCGCGGCATGGCGCATGACGTTCGTCAGGGCCTCCTGTACGATGCGAAAGATCGCCGTCGAGAGAACGGTGTCGGTCGTCCGATCCACTCCCCGCAGAACGATTTTGCCGCTGATCCCTGTCCGTTTCTGGAAATCCTTCACCAGCCATTCGAGTGCGGGGGCCACGCCGAGTTCATCCAGGATCCCGGGCCTCATATCGGTCGCAATCCTTCGCACTGTCCGGATGATGTTGTTTACGTTTCGTTCGATTTCGCGGATTTTCGCGGAGTGCCCGGCATGCCCGTCGGAGGCCAGACTTCTACTGATCAACGAGAGGTCCATTTTCATCGCCGTCAACGTCTGTCCCAGCACGTCGTGGATTTCGCGCGAGATGCGCGTCCTTTCTTCCTCCAGCAGGGATTGCAGACGCCCCGAGAGGTTGCGTAACCGCTCGCGGGATTTCGCGATCATCTCCCCCGCCCGCTTCCCCTCGTCGAGCATGTTCTTCATGAGCCTGTTCGCCATCAACAGCTCGGCCGTCCGCGCCTCCACGCGTTGTTCCAGCAATTTGCCGGTGTCCGCCAAGGCCTGCTCCGCCTGATAACGTGCGGTGATGTCGCGGATGTTGCATTGGATCACCTCCGTGCCGTTCACCCGGTAGACATTGCTGACGAACTCCACATGCCGATGCCGGCGCCCCTTGGTTTCCAACGGCAGATTGTCGTAACGGATATACTTCTTCCTCTGCAATTTCCTGAAAGCGCCACGGCTGGCGGCGATATCCCTGAACGGGCCGATTTCCCAAAGCATCTTGCCGAGCAACTCGGCGTGAGAATACCCCAGCAGATCCTGGAGGAAGGGGTTTGCGTCGGTGATCCGTCCCGTGTCCGCATCCAGGAAGAGGATGCCGTCTTTCGCCGTCTCGAAGAGCCGCCGGTAGCGAACTTCGGAAGCCTTCAGCTCGTCCTCGATCCGCTTGCGTTTGGCGATGTCACTCAACGGTCGAGATTTCGTTTTGGATGGCATCTACACCCCCCGAGCCCGGGTGTGTCCTTCCGCCAATTGCCGGTCACGATTAATCAATTGTATTTTATCTCAAGTGCCGGCGAAGCGATTTATTACGGATGCAACGCTGAAGAATCACGCCACCCGGATTTCGAGCGACGTTGATTCCACCGTTTTATTTTTTTTCTGGTTAAGTTAATATTTCAAAATAATCCGCTTTGCTCTATTTTTAAGGAGATGCAGGGACTTCGTACCGCCTGCAACCGATCCTCGGAGGTGGATCGATGAGAAAGAAACGAATCAAGACCGGATTCTCCCCGGGCTCCCGCCCGAAATGCCCGAGCGGCATCAAGGGATTCGACGAGATCACCGGAGGGGGGTTGCCCAAGGGATGCCCGACGCTGGTCGCAGGGAGCGCCGGCAGTGGGAAGACCTTGTTCTCCATGGAGTTCCTCATCCGGGGCGCCCTTGATCACGGCGAACCCGGGGTCTTCATGTCCTTCGAGGAGAATGCCACGGAGCTGGCGCAGAACGTGGCGTCGCTGGGCATCGACCTCGAGGACCTCTCCGCCCGGAAGAAAATCCTGATCGACCATGTCCGCGTAGAGAGAAGCGAGATCGAGGAGACGGGCGAGTACGACCTGGAAGGCCTGTTCGTCCGCCTTTCCCACGCCATCGACTCCATCGGGGCCAGGCGGGTCGTGCTCGACACCGTGGAGTCGCTCTTCGGGGGATTCCAGAACGAGGGCATCCTGAGGTCGGAACTCAAGCGCCTGTTCCGGTGGCTCAAGGACAAAGGAGTCACTTCCGTTATCACGGGAGAGCGGGGGGAAAAAACGATCACCCGCCACGGCCTGGAGGAATACGTGGCCGACTGCGTCATCCTCCTCGACCACCGCGTTACGGCGCAGATATCCACCCGGCGCCTTCGCGTGGTCAAGTACCGCGGCTCTTCTCATGGTGCCAACGAGTACCCCTTCCTGATCAGCGAAAGGGGCATCTTCCTTGTCCCGATCACCTCGATGGGGCTCGATTACGAGGTTTCCTCGGAGAGAGTCCCCTCGGGGATTTCCCGTCTCGACGCGATGTTGGGGGGGAAGGGGTATTTCCGGGGAAGCTCCATCTTTGTCACGGGGACCCCGGGCACGGGCAAGACGAGCATCGCCTCGGCCTTCGCCGAGGCCGCCTGCCGGCGCAGGGAAAAATGCATCTACTTCGCCTTCGAGGAGTCGAAGGACCAGCTCTTCCGCAACATGCGGTCGATCGGGATCGACCTTTCCCGATGGGACAGGACGGGGCTTCTGCATATCCACGCGACGCGCCCGACCTTCTCGGGGCTCGAGGAGCACCTCATTGCGATGCACCGGCTTGCCCACGAGATACGACCGAAAATCATCGTGATCGACCCGATTTCGAACCTGACCGAGGTGGGAGATCCGCTGGAGGTCAAGTCGATGCTGGGCCGGCTGATCGACCATTACAAGTCCAACAAGATCACGACGCTTTTCACAAGCCTCCTCATCAAGGGGGCCAACGAGGATACCTCCCGGGAGGGAACCTCTTCGCTCATGGACACCTGGATCCAGTTGAAGGACATCGAATCCAACGGCGAGCACAACCGGGGGCTCCTGGTGCTGAAATCCCGGGGCATGTCCCATTCCAACCAGGTCCGCGAGTTCCTGCTTACGGATAAGGAGATCCGGCTTCTGAACGTCTCCCTGTCCTCCGGTGTCGTACTCATGGGATCCTCCAGAGCAGCCCAGGCGGCGCAAGAGGAGATGGACGCGGTCAGGCGGCGGGAAGAAATCGAGCGGAGGAAGTGGCTCCTCGAACGGAAGCGGCGGGAGAAAGACGCCCGGATCGCCTCGCTGGAGGTGGAGTTCGCTGCCGTAGAGGAGGATCTGACAAGCAGCATAAGGATGGAAGAGAGGCAGGGGAAAGCAAGCATCGAAACGCGAAAGGAACTCGCGAAGCTTCGCAAGGCGGACAACAAGACGACAACCCGATAGAGACCCGGAGGCGGGGTGGGGACAAGATGAACCGTAGAACCGGGATAGGGAAAGAAAAAGCGGGGAAGGGCGGACGAAAACCAAAAGAAGGAATGTACGAACTCCGCCTGTACGTAGCGGGGCAGACCGTCAAGTCCCTCAACGCCTTCGCCAACCTGATAAAAATCTGTGAGACCCATCTTGCCGGCAAGTATCGGATCGAGGTCATCGACCTCCTCAAGAACCCTCAGCTTGCCGCAGGGGACCAGATCCTGGCCATTCCCACACTGGTGAGAAAGCTCCCGAAGCCGATCAAGAAGATCATCGGAGACATGTCGAACACCCTGCGCGTCCTCGTCGGGCTGGATATCCGCCCGGGCGGCTGATCGTTTCAAGGGGAATGCAGGCGCCACGGCAACCGGGAACGAAAGACGGAGAAACCCCTTGGTCGATAAAATAAAGCTGAAGAGTTCCACGAAAAAGTTCGAGAAGGCGGCCGCCGACAAAGAAGGCAAGACGTACATTCTCCGCCTTTACGTAGCGGGAACCACATCGCGATCGAACAAGGCGATCACCAACCTGAAGAGGATCTGCGAGGAACACCTCGCGGACCGCTACGACCTGGAAGTGATCAACATCTACCGGAAACCCGCACTTCTCGAAGGAGAACAGGTCATCGCGACGCCCACCCTCATCAAGAAACTGCCTCTCCCGATGCGAAAATTCATCGGGGACCTGGCGAATACCGAGAAGATCCTCCTCGGCCTCGATCTTCTGAAGAAGGACTGGAAATGAAACGTCGGAGGCGCGCGCTTCGGTGAAGGAGAGGAAAACGAAAAAAAAACCGCCGTCCGGGGATAGTTTGGCAAGCACCCTCCAGCGTCAATACGCGGATATGGAGGCTCAACTCGACGAAGCGGAGGAGACGCTCCGCGCCATCCGCGGGGGCGAGGTGGATGCATTCGCGGTTGCAACTCCCACGGGAAACCGGGTCTATACCCTGGAAGGTGCCGATAGCGCGTACCGCCTGCTGATCGAGGCCGTGACGGAAGGAGTGCTGACCCTTACCGAGGACGGCCTGATCCTGTTCTGCAACACGCGGTTTGCCGGGATGGTCGGTAAACCGATCGAGAAAGTGATCGGTTCCTCGATTTTCGCTCTCATCTCCCCCGCGGACGAACACACCGTCCGGACCCTCCTTGGGAACGCCCCCGTCTCCGGCGCACGGGCGGAAATTCCGCTGATGCCGGCGAGCGGAAGGTCGGTATCCGTTTTGCTGTCCGCTACCCCGTTGCTGGAGACCGACCAGCCGATATCGTGCCTGGTCGTGACGGACCTCACCGTACGCGGAAAGCCGACCTCGCCGGACCACGTTTCGGCGAACATCGCCGGCGAAATCAGGAAACCGCTGAGCGAGGTGGACAAATTTCTCTCCGCCCTCGACGAGATCTGCCAAGGATCGAAGACCCTCGAACCGAAGAGAAAGGAAACGGCGAAAGAGTTCTATCGAAAGGCGAAATCCGCGTCGGAAAAGATCGAGAAAGTCATCCGGCGGGTATCGTCCCTCACGAAAGCCCCCCCGACATCGGCCGCTGCGTCGAAGCGGAGATCCGCCCCACGTTCTTGACGGACTAGGACAACCACCGGTCCGAAAATCAGACAAACGACGATTCGCATTTCGGACAGATGCCGATCCCCAAGGCCGGTGGACAGAACTATCGTGTCTCGACATGAGGGATCAACGGAGAAGGAGATCGGACAGGTGATCGGCGGGTTCACCGGGGAGCTTCCGGAAAAGTACGGCTTGCGCTGTCCCCCCTCCGGCGGCGCATCGACGGCCCTGCGGTGTCCAGCCGCAGGGCCGTCGCCCTGTCTTCCCTTGACAGGGATCGCTATTTCAACGGACAACGACTCGTTTGTTCATGAGCATCAGGATGACGAGGACCAGGATCACCAGGACCGCCACTCCGATCAGCCAGCCTACCCCGCCGTCGGCCCCCGCGGCCACCCGGTCGGTCAAGGTGGCAAGCCGGTGCAGGTCGCTGTCGCTCATCGTCCGGATCTTGGCCATCGCCTCCTCGGGGGAAACGCCGTAATCCACAAGTTTCTGCAGGACCACCTTCTGCTCCAGGAAGGTCTGAACCTTGGCGATTTCTCCCGCCCGTAGATCGCCCGCGCCGCCGTGGGAGGCGATCATGCTTGCCTCGGCCGCTCCCCGGAAGGACCCCAGCACGCCCATCCACCCCGCCATCACGACGGCAAGGACAAAAAACCATGCGGTTCTGCGAATCGACACCATGGCGACACCTCCCGGATTTTTTTCCGTCCGCATGATACCTCTCGTCGTGCCCGCGGACACCTTTTACGGTAATTCCGGCCGACGGCTTCCGGTATCGGGATATGTCCGAAATGCGAATCGCTGTTTGTCCGATTCCCGGACCGGTGTTTGTCCTATGGTTTCTTCATTCCGGCGGCGCCACCGAGCCGTCGTAGAACACTTCGCACCGCCTCCCGAAGACCTTTTTCGCCTGCTTGAACAGCGTGAGCACCGGCCCCGCGACGGTTTGGAGAAAGCTCACCTTCTCCACCTCCGGTTTCCGGAAAGAGCCGCGGATCCTCTGGCGCACCCTGGCGCATCCCTGCCCGTCGACCATCGCCACGGTGACATCGTCGAACCGTTCGTTGACGAAATCGAGGCTTCCCTTGAGCGCGATCCGGTTCTCTTTCGTCGCCAGCGCCACGTCCTTCGCCCGCGCAATGCCGTGTTCCACCTTCCAGTCGGAGACGAGCGCCCGGATCGTGGTGCTTCCGCCGGATCCCCGGAAGAGGCTCGCGAAGTTGTATCCCTTCGTGATCAGCGGGGCGAAGGGGCCGGCGATAAAGAAAGCGCCCACGTCGACGAGGTTGAAGCTCTGACTGGATTCGTATCGGGAGAATATGCGGTCGAGGTCGACGCCGTCGAGCGTCAGGTTCCCGCCCCGAAGGGAAATCTCGCCATTCGCGGTCCGCGTCATCTCGTTCGCGGTCTTTCCCCGCATCGACAGGGTGGCGGAGAAGTCCATCGATCCTTCCGCGACCTTCTTCGGCGACAGGGCCATGAGGAACTCCTCGATGCGGAGTCCCGACAGAAGATAGCGGAGCTGGTAATGGGGGACGGAGCCCGAAACGTCCACCCGGAGGCTCCCCGACCCTTGCCCTCCGAAGAGGCGCATCGTAACCGGATTGAGATCGAGGATGCCGTCCTTCCCTTCGATCCGGAGTTTCAGGTTCGAGACCGCCAGGCTCCCCTTCCGGAACTCCTTGCAAGCGAACTCCGCCGTAAAGGAGAGGTACTTCAGGAGGCCTGGGCTTTTCCCTCCGGTGAGCCGCAGGCGACTCACGTCCAGGGTGAAGTCCCCGGCCTCGAGTACCTCCCCGGTTTTTTTGTCCGCGTAGAAGAGGGCGCCGTCCGAGAGGGATATTTTCGTTACGTCCAGGGAGAATCGCGTCCCTTTGGCCTCCCCGGACGTCTTCTTCCGATCTTCCTCCTCCGGTGTTTCGAAGTTGAATTTCCCGTCGCGGTCCTGCTCGATGGAGATCCGGGGGCGCTTCATCCCGATCTTTACGATCCGGAGTTCCTCGTGGAGGAGGGGGAGAAGTTCGATCCCGAGGATGGTCTCCTTTGCGGAGGCGACGTCCGCCCCCCGGTTCCGGATGCGCGCATCCTCCAGCGAGACATGGAAGCCCGGGAAGAGACCGATCCCCAGCCTGCCGCCGATGCGGACTTCCATCCCCAGGGCCTCGGAGGCGGCCGCCTCCAGGCGGGGCTTCTGCGCGTTCACATCCACGAAGGGAACAATCGCGACCGCCGCAAGGATGAGAAGCGCAAGGAGCCCCCCGGCCGCGAAGAGGGCGATTTTCCGTTGGTCGGCCATCCGTCAATCGACTCCCTTGAAGTCGATGTGCCCCCGCTCCACTTCCGTTCGATTATAATGTTTTATAATAATCGATACCGTAATCCGTCGCTTTCCTTCCTCTCACCGAAGGGTCAGATATGAAGGTCCTGCTGCTCTACCCCGAATTTCCCGATACTTTCTGGAGTTTTCGCCATGCCCTCCCCTTCCTTGGAAGACGTTCGGCCTATCCTCCCCTGGGGCTGCTTACCGTCTCGGCGATGCTTCCGACGCAATGGCAACGAAAACTGGTGGACCTCAACGTGGAGAAACTGCGCGATCGGGACCTGGCCTGGGCGGATGTCGCGTTCCTGAGCGCCATGCTGGTGCAGGGACCGTCCCTCTCGCGATTGATCGCCCGTTGCAGGGAAGCAGGGCTGCGAACGGTTGTCGGCGGACCGATCACGAGCGCGGATCTTCACGTGTGCGAGGGGGCGGACCACGTCGTCCGCGGCGAGGCGGAAGGGATCATCGGGGACCTGGTTTCCGACCTGGAAGCCGGCAAGGCGCGCCGGCGGTACGAAGCCGCGGGGAGGCCGGACATGGCCACGGTTCCACCCCCCGATCTGCGCCTCGCCCGGTTGCGGCGGTACAGCGCGATGCCTCTCCAGTATTCCCGGGGGTGCCCGTTTTCCTGCGAGTTTTGCGACATCGTCGAGCTCTTCGGGCGAACACCCCGCGTCAAGACGGCGGAGCAGGTCCTGGCGGAGCTGGAGCAGCTCTATCGCATGGGATGGCGGGGATCGGTGTTCGTCGTGGACGACAACTTCGTCGGCAACAAGGCGGCCATCAAGCTCCTGCTTCCCCGGCTGGAGGAGTGGATGCGCGTTCACGGCAATCCCTTCTGCCTGTACACCCAAGCCTCGATCAACCTGGCCGAGGATGACGAACTGCTCTCCCTGATGCGGGCGGCCCGTTTCAGCAAGGTGTTCGTCGGGATCGAAACCCCCGTCAAGGAAAGCCACCGCGCGGCGGGCAAGCTGCAGAATGTGAAGGCCGATCTCCTGGAGTGCGTGCGGCGCATCCAGGAGCACGGGATGGAGGTGATGGGAGGCTTCATTCTCGGCTTCGATCAGGATCCCCCGGAGATCTTCGAGAAGCAGATCGCCTTCATCAAGGAGGCGGCCATCCCCGTCTCCATGGTCGGCATTCTGACCGCCCTCCCCAATACGCGCCTGTGGCGCAGGCTTTCCGGGGAAGGCCGGATCCTGCGGCAGAGCGTGGGCGACAATACGGCGGCCCTGTTGAATTTCATCCCCAGGATGGACCCGGATGCGCTCCTCGCAGGGTATCGGAAGGTCCTTGCTTCCATCTACAGCCCGACGGAATATTTCGAACGCGCACAGGCAATGCTGGGCCGGTTGGGGGCCGTGCCGAAACCGCGCCTGGTCTTCTCGGATTACCTCGCCCTGTGCCGCTCGTTCATCCGGCAGGGGATCTTCGCCCGGTACCGGGTTGCGTATTGGCATTTCCTGGGCAAAACCTTCCTCCGCAAGCCCGGACACATGGGGCTGGCCGTCACGCTGGCCATCATGGGCCACCACTTCTTTACCCTGACCCGCCGCCTGAAATCGGGAGTTCCCCATCGAGATGTCGCGTAAGGTGGGAAGCTGGTCCATTCCCGGGGTCCTGCCCTATTTGAGAGCGACCCTCCGCGGAGACGGATTGGCGAAAAAGTTCGCCGGCGACGAACCGCCCCTGCGGTCGGAACTGTTCAGCAGCGAACAGATGAAGCAGCACGGCCAGACCCTGGCGGGCTC
>Ga0209321_10001989_pt1 | contig 13820 bp, 10 predicted proteins | sample Rifsed16ft4_FD_184012 | JGI IMG/M metagenome (GOLD analysis project Ga0209321, IMG submission 184012) | Soil microbial communities from Rifle, Colorado, USA - sediment 16ft 4 - CSP-I_5_4 (version 2) | ecosystem: Environmental > Terrestrial > Deep subsurface > Rock core/Sediment | place: Rifle... | reverse complement strand
CGTTGACAATAATTTTCTTCCATGTATAATTTAAGCAAATTAAAATGAGCGCGACTCTAAAAAACATACTCATTACAATATTAATCCTTGTGGGCATTGCGGTTCTTGCGCTTATAGGCCTGTCAATACATTACGCCAGGTCCTGCTCCGAGAGATTTGAGAAGGCTGTTGCTCTTGAGTCGGGCACAAAGGCTGACCTTACACTCAAAGTCCAACAGAGCGGGGCGGAAATAAATCCTGAGCAGATTTACGCAGATCAGGTATTTGAGACCATAATAAATATGTATGAAGATGTGGCAAAGAATTGCAATGTCTATGCCGGGACCGCTCTTGAGTCTGCTGAGAGGCTGAAAAAGGCGCGGGAAGGGGCAAAACAGCTTGCGAAAGAAGCGGAAGAGGGGAAAAGGATAGCGGAGTTACTCGGCATTGATTATGCTTATTTAAAAGATTTTCCGGAGGGAGCAAAGGTTACCTATTACAGAGGAAGCTCGGATTCCTATACTTTTAATTTTTCTGACTGGAACTGCTCAACCTATTATTCTGAAAGCAACACAGATACAGGGATGTTTTTAATAGATTTAAAAAGTCCGGTTGAAAAAGGGCCCTCAAATCTGTTTATGAAAGTAAGAATTATTCTGCCTTCAAAACTTGCGCAATACAAATATATTTCTGCAGGAAGGCTTCATTCCGGCAGCGATTTGAATATTCAGGAAACATACCTGTTTTTCTCAATACCAGAATATGTAAATTACAGAGGCCGGGAGATATTTTTCAAAATGAATGAGTTAGAGAGCGATTCTGGCAACGTGGTCATTATAGATCCACTTGATAAGCCTGATGGCGACAGGGTTAAACTGCTCGCAAGGGACCTGCTTGTTGCAAAAAAGGGCGAGCAGTCAGCGAGCAGCAGGATTTCAATTGAAATAAATTTTATATGCCATACAGTTGAATAATAAAACTGGCAATGTCTTTCAGACAATGTCATATTCTGACATTTGAAAGGGTTATACTCTTTGCATGAAGGAACATATTGTTTTAGAAAAGGATTCGGGATTAGTTTTTCCGCATATCTACGCCATAAATGCATCCGCAGGGTCCGGGAAAACGCATACCCTGAAATTGAGATATCTCCAGCTTCTTCTCTCGGATAAGATTAAAAACACCGGATTCAGAAACATTGCCGCCATCACATTTACAAACAAGGCAGCAAATGAAATGAAAAAGAAAATACTCCAATCCCTTAAAAGGATAGCGTTATCAGATAAGCAGGAATTATCTCAGATAAAACAACTTGTCAGCATTGACGAAGCGGCGCTGATGCTGAGAGCCAAAAACCATGTAGATGAAATAATAAGAAATTACAGCGATCTGAATATAAGCACTATTGACAGCTTTATCAATTCTATTATCAAGGCATCGGCAATGGAGTCCGGCATTCAGCCCGATTTTAAGGTGGCGGATAATCCATCGGTGTATGTTGAATATGTCCTTGACGGGCTTTTGGAAGAAATCCCTTCCAGCCCCGGCATCAAAAAAGTTTTTGAGGAATTCATTGAAAGTTTTCTGAAAGTGGAGCAGGGCAGAAGTTGGTATGCTAAAAATGCGATACTTGATAAACTTTCATCAATTCGCAATAAACAGAACTCCTACGGCAAGGAATTTTTTAGCCCTGAAGAAAAAATCGCTTTTGAAGAGGTTAATGAAAAACTTGAGGAATTTTTGGAAAAATGCGCTAAGGCTGGCATTGAACTCAAAAAAAATGCTATTAACGGATTGGATAAATTTTTAAATAATAATGGAATAGAATCGGCATATCTCAGGAAGGAGGGATGCGAGGATTTGTTCAAGGGGAAATATAAGCCTGTTCCCGGAGATATAATAACAGCATGGAATATTTTCAGGGAATCTGTTGGAAAACAATTTTATTTAAAAGCGTCGGCAATTTTTATCCCCTATATTAATATACACCGCAGGGTTAATGAAAAACTTGGCAGAATAAAACAGGAACGCTCAACGGTGTTTGTGGATGAAATCAATCTTATTGTGAATAATCTGCTGAAGGAATACAAAGTGCCTTATATCTATTTCAAACTGGGAGAGACAATTTCCCATTATTTGATTGATGAATTTCAGGATACAAACGAGATCCAGTGGCGGAATATCAGGGATCTTGTGATTAACAGTCTTAGCGAAGGCGGATCATTATTTTATGTAGGCGATAAAAAACAGGCGATCTACAGGTATAGAGGAGGAAGGGCTGACCTTTTTGATGATATTCAATCTGACCGTGAACTGCTGGCTGTTACCGGAAAGAGAGGATATTTGAAAAATCTTGATGAAAATTGGCGGAGCAGGGAGTTAATAGTTGATTTCTGCAATGAGGTGTTTTCAAAGGAAAATCTTGCAAAATTGGCGGATGGCAAAGCATCTCGTTTAATAGAGAAGACTTTTTCCGGGATAAGGCAATCCATTCCGGAAACTGAAAAAAAAGGAAAAACGGGAGGATTTGTATATATAAGATTGATTTGCAGTGACAAAGAGAACGATAAATTGGTTAAAGAAGATATAGACGAAATAACCAATAAATTGCTTGCGGATAAGGTCCAGGATGTTATCGGACAAAGGTCCGGGAGCGATATAGCTATACTTGTAAGGACAAATGACCAGGTTAAAAAAATTACACAGATGCTCGGAGAAAGGGGTATTCTGGCAGTTTCTGACTCAACCGGCGATCTGAGGGAGCATCCGCTTATAGGAGAAATAATTTCATTTCTGAAATTTCTGAATGATCCGCTTGATAATTTCGCTTTTGCTTCTTTTGTTTCCGGAGATATTTTTCTGAAAGCCTCAGGGATGAGCAGGGATGATGTTTACAGATGGTTGCTCAGCGTCAATCCAGGCAAAAAAATACTTTACAGGGCTTTTCAGAATTCGGACAGGGGTAAAAATCTGTGGATGGATTTTATTGATGGATTCTTCAAAACAGTTGGCTTTTTGCCACCTTACGATCTGACAGCGCGGATTTTTGACAGGTTTAATATCCTTCGTGAATTTAAGAACTCTGAGAGATTTTTGATGCACCTCCTTGAATTGCTCAAGGACAGGGAAGAAGAAGGCAACAGCAGTCTTGAAGCATTTATCAGATTCTGGGAAGAATCCGGTGAAGATATGACTGATTTCATTGTTCCGCTGAGCGCGAGTTCGGATGCGGTAAGTGTTATGACCATTCATAAGGCAAAGGGGTTGGAATTTGCTGTTGTGATTCTGCCTTATGCAGGGGTTGTGATACAGTCAAATGCGTTGAACGAACTCATTGTAGAGGATGGGGATTCGCTCCGCCTACTGTACCAGACCAAAAAAGAGGCTGAAGTTTCCAGAACATTAATGCGGTATTACAACGAAGAATACGCAAAGAATCTCCTGGATGAGATAAACATTTTCTATGTGGCGTGCACAAGGGCAAAAGATGAACTTTATATATTTGTTCCTCCAAAGGCGGGAAACGCTCCCAATATGCTGCTGCAGATTTCGCCGTTTAATGCGATTCAGGACGAGTACATGGCTGGGACGCCGGCTGGATCTCAGGGGAAAGAGGCAGAAGTCATGGAATTCAACGGAAGAATATTCAACAGCCGGATGCTTGAACCGTGGGAGAAGCGCATCGCCGGACTGAAAGGATATGCCGATTTTAAAAAATATCTTAAACTCTCCGTCAGCCCTTTTATAGAAAAGGGGGAATCAGTTCATAAAGCGCTCTGTTTTATTGAACGTCTGAACGAAGAAAAGGCGGATGAGGCAATAAAATCCGCGCTGGTAAATTCGTTGCCGGCAACAGGTGCAAAATTTATAAAGGAAATGGAAGGGAAAATCCGTGCGCTTCTTGAGATCCCGGAGGTCAGAAAGTGGTTCTTCCTGGATGAGGAAGCAAGGGTGTTCTGTGAGGTTGAGGTCGTTACTAACAACGGAGATTTAAAGCGCATTGACAGGTTAATACTGGGGAAAGATTCTGCTGTGGTTGTAGATTTTAAAACCGGCGAATCCGGCAATGAATCTCGTGATAAAAACCAGGTAAGAGAATATGCGGATATTATAAAATCAATTTATCCGGAGAGAACTGTTCGCGGCTACATAGCGTATATTGATTCGGGACTAATTACCGAGGTCATGGATGAATAAGATAAAAGCGTTTTCCTACAGAGCCGATTTCATTGAAAAAATTTCAGAATTGATTTTATCAAGAGGAAACTCAAGGGACTTTTCGGATTTTGTTGCGGTATTCCCCGGACAGAGGCCAGCACTCTACCTGAGGAAGCATCTGTTTGATAGGATGCAATCATCTTTCATTTCTCCGAGAATCTTTTCTATGGATAATTTTATGGAATATATTTTCAGAAATAGGTATCCGGAATTTAAGCCAATCGGCGATCTTGATGCTGTATGGATGATCTACCGGATAATAAATGATGCCGGTATAAAATTATTTGGCCGCAGGGCTGAAAATTTTTTGAAATTCCTCCAGTTTGGCTATGAATTGCTGGAAAAGATCAATGAATTAGACGCCGAGATGGTGGCTGTTGACACCCTGCAAAAATTAAAATCGTATTATGAAGAATCAGGATACCCGGTTTTGAATAATCTGGGCAGGATAATAAAGGAATTTCATGCTTCGCTGATGAATAATAAGATCGTTACGAGAGGCATGATGTACCGCATGAATGCAGAGATAATTGATGACTTGAACCCTGATGTTTACGCAGAATTTCTTTTCTGTGGGCTGTTTGCCCTTACCGGAAGCGAGATCAGGGTTTTGAGATCGCTCATGGACAGGGGGATTGCATCGTTTTACACCCAGATAGAAAACGAGGAGTATAATGCCATCCGGAGATTGAAGGCCGGACTTAATGCTGAGATTGAATTTCTTGATGCGAACGGGGATAAACAGCCGGAAATACATTATTATAAAGGGTTTGATGCGCATTCGGAGATTATACAAACCGGGGAAATTTTGCTCGGAGAAAACATTGATCCACTGGATACCGTAATTGTGTTGCCAGAGGCATCAGCGCTTGTGCCGCTGCTCTCAACGGTTATTACGAAGACAGATACAGAATACAATGTCAGCATGGGGTATCCTCTTTTAAGAACGCCGCACCTGAATCTTATTGAATGCATATTTAACGCCCAGGAAAACAGGACAGATGAAGGCTATTATGTAAGGGACTATCTTAATTTGATTTTGCATCCATATCTGAAAAATATCGGACTTGACGGGGATTCCCAATTATCCAGGATCCTTGTGCATAAGATAAAGGATTTGCTTATAAGCAGGAGAGAAACATTTATAAAACTTGAAGACGTTGAAAAGGGGCTTGCGTTCAATAACAACAATATTTACACGGAGACTTTGAAGTTAATCTCAGAAATAGAATCTTCCGGAAAAACGGCAGATCGCAACGTTCTTGAGGATTTTTTAACCGGGAATTTGCACAGGTTTTTCTTTAAAAATTTTGAAAATATTTCAACGCTTGCTGAACTTGCAGCGTCGTTAAAACTGGTTTTTAAACAGATAGTAGATTCTCCAGGTGTTGCATTCTATCCGCTTTCCGGCGATGTTTTCACAAGTTTTTTAGATCTGTTTGATAAGGTAAACCTGCTTGCTTTCGGCAATATCAGCATGGAGCAATATGAATTGCAGGGGATATTCAGATTATTGCTTGAGAGGGAGCGGCTGCCTTTTAAAGGCTATCCACTTAAGGGCATGCAGATACTGGGGCTGCTTGAAACAAGAAATCTTAAATTTAAAAATGTGATCTTTCTTGATGTTAATGAAGGCGTAGTGCCTTCGGTAAAAAAATCCGATCCGATTTTGCCTGAACCTGTGAGAGGAAAATTAGGTCTTTCGGTTTTCAGGGACAACGAAGATATATACAGATATCATTTTTCCAGGCTTCTGAATGGCGCCGAGAGGGTTTTTCTTATTTACAAAGAAAATGATATAAGCATACGCAGCAGGTTTGTAGAAGAACTCATTTGGAAGAATCAGATTGAAGATAATACTGTGAATGAGCCGCCTGTTAAAGAGGTTTCGCTGCGGGGCGTTGTGATTCAGGATCCAGGCCCGATGGTTCATAAAGACCAAGAAATAATTGGAAAACTCCGGTATCTTACAATGGAGCGGGGGCTATCGTATTCTGGCATTGCCAAGTATTTGAACTGCCCGCTCAGCTTTTATTACTCTTACGTGTTAGGGTTGGAAAAGAAAGAAGATCTTGAGAAAGGGGTGAGTCCTCTGACTATTGGATCCTTGATCCATGAAATCCTTGCTGATTTTTACAATGGATATAAAGGGCAAACTATAATGCTTGAACTGAAAAGGGAATCTCTGAGGCTGAAAGATACAATAAACGTGGTTTTTGCGAAATATTTTAAGGACTCCAGCCGCGGAGAGGCATTTCTGCTTAAAGAGATCATCAGTAACAAATTGAATATATTTTTGAAGAAGGAATGCGAAACCTATGCGGATGGCCTTGAGATTATCCTTATTGAAGAGGATATTAAAAAAACTACTTTTTTATACAACGGGTGCTCTATGTTTTTGATAGGCAAAATAGACAGGATAAATAGAAACGGTGATAAAAATGTCATAATTGACTACAAGACAGGCAGTTCATCCGATATTCCGCATGTCAAGACTCTCACGGAAAGTTTTCCAGACGGGACATACACTCGAAGCGATGCCAGGAAATTTATCAGATCATTTCAACTTCCAGTGTATATTCATCTTTTTCGCAGTATATCAGGCGTATCGTGGGATAATATTGATGCAGTCATATACAATATTCTGAATAATTCCGCTGAATCGCTGTTTAAAAATTATGACCATAGGACAATTATGGAAAAGATTTTAATTCCTTCTCTTGGAAGATTGATACAGGAGATGATGAATCCGGATATCCCCTTTGTCCGCGATGATTCAGATAAGAATAAATGCGCCTATTGTACTTTCCGGACAATGTGCAGAAGAATGTAGTTTCACCACCGGACAAATTCCATTTTGGAATATTTTATAACATTTTAAGAATATAAGAATAAATGTCTTGCTTTTGGTTTTAAAGAGATATATCATAATACATTATGAATAAAAAAATTAAAAATATTGTTTTGATTGAACCGCGTTCTCCCGATTACCATGTCTTTTCAAAGTTTCCTTTGCCAAGAATGGGGGTTTTGATACTCGGGTCGCTTCTTAGGGACGCTGGCTATAATGTTAAAGTGTTTGTTGAAACAATCAGGAAGATTGATTTTGATATACTCATGCAGGCGGATATAGTCGGCATTTCTGGCATAACATCCACTGTTACCAGATGCTACGAACTGGCAAAATTGCTCCGTCTTGAGAATATACCTGTTGTAATGGGTGGACCGCATGTCAGTTTTATGCCGGATGAAGCACTCAAATACTGTGATTATGTCCTGAAAGGGGAGGCGGATGATAACATCCTTGATTTTATAAAGGCATTTGAAAGTGGAGAAGGCCTGGATAATATTCCGGGACTTTCATACAAAGTCGATGGGAGAACGGTACACAACAAGATATCCCCGCTCTGCAATGACCTTGACAGATTGCCGATCCCTGATTTTAATCTTATTCATGGTTTCAAAGGGCTGTCTGTTTATCCTGTTATCACTTCCAGGGGCTGTCCATATGATTGCAACTTCTGCTCTGTAACAGAGATGTTCGGCCACAAGTATAGATTTATGTCATCCGGACGTGTAATTGAGACTATAAAGAGCATTAATCCTAACTGGGTTTTCTTTTATGATGATAATTTCACTGCAAGCCCCGCAAGGGCTAAGGAACTTCTTAACAGAATGATACGCGAGAATGTTACCCCGAAATGGACAGCTCAGGTAAGGACCGATGTTGCCAGGGACACCGAACTTCTCAAGTTAATGCAGAAAAGCAATTGCTATGCCTGCTACATAGGAATTGAGTCAATAAATCCAGAAACGCTTAAATATTATAATAAAAAACAAACCATTGAGGATATTGAATTATGCGTCAAAAGGCTTCACGAGCACAACATTAAAATCCATGGTATGTTCGTGCTGGGTTCGGATGAAGATTCTGTCGATGTTGTAAGAGAGACTGCGAACTTTGCGAAAAAATATGAAATTGACACTATCCAGTTTATGATTCTTACGCCTCTTCCTGGCACAAAGTTGTACGATCAACTCTTTAAGGAGGGCAGGATACTGACAACAGCCTGGAGCCTTTACGACGGACATCATGTTGTGTTCAAACCAAAAGCCATGACGACATTTCAGCTGCAATGGGAAACATTCAAAGCAATGAAGTCATTTTATTCTTATGCGCAGATAATAAAGAGTTTTTTGGGATTCAAATTTTCTACAACGATTCTAAGACTCTACGCTCACAGACTTATCAATCAATGGATAAGAAAAAACAGGATATTTGTAAATATAACCAGGAATTTTACCCTTGAAAAGGGCAAAAGACTTGAAGGGGCAGCCCAGTCGGTGGCTATAGATCTTTGGAAAAAACTTGTTAAATTTTACCGCAAAAGCAAGGCCAGATTGCTTGTTGAATCGGGCAAACACTAAGTTTTACAGTCTGAAATATCTTTATATAAGCGTATTGGAATAAAGGCTCATTATTAAAATTTCTATTGACTTTATAAATTTAAAATGATAGAATATCTACAATGTAGAAGTAATTTTAAGTTTTTATCGTATCTATCTAATTTAGAAGGAGGTTTTTATGTTTAAGGTAGGAGATAAAGCGGTTTATCCTGCGCATGGTGTGGGCATAATAGAATCTGTTAAAAACATGGAAATTGCTGGAATGGAAAAATCGTTTTATGTAATGCGAATATTGGAAAACGGCATTACCGTAATGGTTCCGACTGAGACAGCCGAGAATACGGGATTGAGAGACATTATTTCTGAGGATTTGGTTCCAAGGGTTTTTAACATTTTAAAAGAAAAAAAATCTATCAGTGATAATGGAGGATGGAATAAGAGATACAGAGAATATTCTGAAAAATTAAAGACTGGTTCAATATTTGAAGTTGCAGAGGTGATGAGGGATTTATTGATGTTAAAGCAGAATAAGGGGCTTTCTTTCAGGGAAACAAGGCTTCTTGAGGTTTCAAAAGGTCTTCTTATAAAAGAGATCTCGTTTGCTACCAATACAAACGAGAATAAAATAGAGAAGAAGATAAAAGGATTTTTTGAACACTGACCCCGCCCCCCCATCTCCTTATAAAAATTATTTATTAATTCAAAGAGGTGATCAATGGATCTGTTTTTAAAAGTTTTTGTTATTTTTATTTGCGGAGTTCTCGGATTTTTTCTTTCAATAACAGATGAAATTCCAGATTCCCAAATGTGGATATTCCCCGCTATATTTGCTGGTGCGTCCGGTGTTTCTCTTTTTTTGTTAAAATATATTATTAAGTTGCCTGCAAAAAGGATAATCGGCGGCTTTTTAGGTTTTGTTTTTGGTATAGGACTTGGTTACATAGTAACGCATGTATTTGTGATGCCTTTTGCAGACGATCCATTTTTTTTAACCGCTGTCTACGTAATATTTGGATACGCAGGACTGAAGATAGGGGAAAGAAAAGGGCCGGAGCTGTTTAGTTCATTTTTAACTACGGTGACAGGTTCATCAGGATTTATTGAAAACTACAGGATTCTTGATACAAGCGTAATCATAGACGGCAGGATACCTGATGTGGTGGAGAGTGGATTTATTGACGGCATTTTTATTGTTCCGCAATATGTTCTTAATGAATTGCAACATATTGCTGATTCGTCCGATCCGATTAAAAGAGTGAGGGGGCGCAGGGGCATGGAGGTGCTGAACAGATTACAGAAATTTGAGAACATAGAGGTTAGGATTGTGGAGAAAGATTATCCGAAAATTAAGGATGTGGACTCTAAGCTAATAGCGCTCACAAAAGAGATTGGCGGGAGGCTTGTGACTACCGATTACAATCTTCACAAACTTGCAGAACTTCAAGGCTTACTGGTCCTGAACATAAATCAGCTTGCAACAAGCCTAAAGCCTTTTTTGCTTCCGGGAGAACTGCTGAAAGTTAAGGTTATAAAAGAAGGCACTGAGCAGGGACAGGGTGTTGGATATTTGGATGATGGCACGATGGTGGTGGTGGAAAATGGCAGACGTTTCATAGGGAAAAACGTAGATGTTATGGTTACAAGTGTTCTGCAGAATCCCTCAGGCAGAATATTCTTCTCAAAGATCAGGGAAGAAGGGGAGAGTTGACTTGACTTTTAATTTGTTTTTTGTAGAATTTAATCAATGTTTGATAGCGTTCTTAAGGAATTAGAAGACAGGACACGCAGGCTTCTTGTTGTTCTCAACAAATTAAGAGAAGAGAATGAATCGCTGAAACAGGAAGTTAAGAAGAAGGAGAAAGAACTGAGCGCGGTGAATTCAAAGGTTGAGGACAGTAACAATAAAAGGCACAGCGCTGCGGAAAAGCTCGATAAAGTGATAAATCATATTGAACATACTCTATTGGTTAACCGCCGCCGTGAGATAAGTGCAGGATCTGAGGAATGAGTGACTCAAAAAAAGTTTATAAAGTCAGGATTTTCGGCAATGAACTAAATATAAAGTCTGATGATACGCAGGAGCATGTGGATGCAGTAGTTGAATATGTGAGAAGAAAGTTTACCGAGGTCCAAATGCAGATAAAATCTTCTTCCATGCTCAACCTTGCAATCCTCTGCGCTATGAATATTGCAGACGAATTTTTTAAACTAAAAGCGGAGCGTGAAAACATGGAAAAAAATTATGAAGAAAGGGTAACAGTACTTACCTCGGCAATCAAGGAGGCTATTAAATAAAAGATCATGGTGCTCTGAGTAAGCCAGGTAGTTTGTTACATGAGAATTGAAAAGGATTATTTGGGAAAAGTTAGAATTCCTTCAAATGCCTACTACGGAGGATTTACTGCACGGGCAGTAAAACATTATACCGTTACCGGCCGAAGGGTTCATTCCGAACTGATAATAGCGTATGCAATGATCAAGCGTGCTGCTGCCCAGGCAAACAAAGAACTAAAAGTTATAGAACCCCATAAAGCAAATGCAATAGTCAAGGCATGTGATGAATTGCTTGCGGGCAAGCTGCACGATCAATTTCCGGTTGATGCAATAAATTCAGGAGCCGGGACAGCGTTCAATATGAATGTTAACGAAGTAATAGCCAACCGTGCACTTGAAATTACAGGAAGGCGCAAAGGTGACTACAATGTTATAAATCCGAATGATCATGTGAATATGTCCCAATCAAGCAACGATACATTTCCGACGGCAATGCATATTGCTATTTTGCTTGGGGCCGGCAATCTGTTTAAAGGGTTGGATAAATTGATACATGCGGCTCAGGTTAAGGGCGATGAGTTCAATGATGCTGTTAAAATAGGGAGGACGCATCTTATGGACGCATTACCGGTAACAATGGGAATGGAGTTCGCTGCGTATTCTTATGCAATAAGAAAGGCGAAGGATAGGATACTGGATGCGGCGGAAGACCTGAAATACATAGCTATTGGTGCTACAGCAGTTGGAACAGGTGTGAATGCCCCCGGGGGATATAGAAAACTTACAATAAAACATCTTTCAAAGGTATCGGGGCTGGAATTAAAGGCATCGGCTGATATGCGCTATGCTTTACAAAGCAGGTTTGCTGTTGCGCAATTTTCCTCGGCGCTCAGAAACCTCGCACTTGAGCTTATCAGAATTGCAAATGATTTAAGGCTTATGGCTTCCGGTCCAAATGCCGGGTTAGGAGAATTGATATTGCCTGCTGTGCATCCAGGGTCATCAATTATGCCAGGAAAGATAAATCCATCGCTTGCAGAGTGTCTCAACATGATCTGTTTTGATATTATCGGAAACGATATATCTGTTGCGATGGCTGTCCAGGCAGGCCAGCTGGAGTTGAATGTTATGCTTCCCGGCATGCTCAATTCAGTCCTGGATTCCATTAAGATGCTTTCAGGATTTCTTCCTGTTTTCGCGTCATCCATGATTGATGGCGTCTATGTGAACAGCTCCGGATTGAAATCCTATTTGGAAAAAAATCCTGTAATTGTTACGCTGCTAAATCCTTATATAGGATATGAACAATCATCGGATATATACAGAGAAGCGGTAAAAACCAACAGAAGCATAGAGGAATTGGTTTTAAGCAAAGGGTTGATTAGTAAGGCTAAACTGAAAAGTATATTTAAGAGGAATAGAATACTCGGAAAAGAGCAGGTATTCTGATGGAAAGGAAACTGTTTCGTGCAAGAAAAAGAAACTTTAAGAAAAAGATTATTAAAAAAGAGAGCAGAACTTGATGCGAAAGACGCCCTGAACAAAAGCAACATAATCACCAGCAGGGTCATTGCGCTAAGAGAGTTCATGCATGCAGGCAGCATTGCCTTCTATACCTCTGTAAAAAATGAAGTTGATACCAGCGCTATATTCAAATATGCAAAAGCATTAGACAAAGAAATCGCTTTTCCAAAGGTGCATGGCGAAGGAATTAAATTCCATATTATAAAGGATCTCAGTGAACTTGATAAAGGCAGATTTGGAATACCTGAACCGGACAGTGTTAATGCGGAAATAAGGGTTAAAGATGTTAACCTTTTTCTGATCCCCGGAGTGGCATTTGATAAATCAGGGTTCCGACTGGGGTATGGGAAAGGATACTATGACAGGATTGTATGCGATGTAAAAGGTTTCATGCTCGGTCTGGCATTTGATTTTCAGATAGTAGAAACTATTCATCCATCTGAAAACGATATAAAGGTAGATAAGATTGTTACGGAAAAAAGAATTATAGATTGCAGGAAAAAATTCAGTTGTTTTAATTAACGGGAGGTTAGAAATGGAAACAGAATCTTATATATTTATAATCGCTTCAATAGGTTTTGCGTTTATCGGCGCTTATCTTGCGTATAGGATAAATTTAAGAAGAATGAGAGAAAAAGAGAGGAATACCGCAGAAAAAATCATTGAGGATGCAAAAAGGGAATCAGAGAGAATAATTCTAGAAGGAAAGCTTCATATCAAAGAACTCTCCCTTCAGAATAAAGTTAATCTTGAAAAGGACCTGGAACAAAAAAAGACCGATATATTTGAAATGGAGAGAAGGCTGAGACAAAAAGAGGATGATTTTGATAAGAAGACGGGTCTCCTTGAAAAGAAAGAAAACGAAGTGCTTAAAAAAGCCCAGCAGGTTGAAAATGATGCTTTGCGTTTAAAAGAGCAGGTTAACATGCAGGAAAACATGCTTTCCGAACTAAGACATAAACTTGAAAATGTTTCAGGTATGACAGCTGATGAAGCCAAACACTCGTTGATCAGCATGGTTGAGGGGGAAGCTAAGCTTGAGCAGGCAAAAGTTTTAAAAAGAGTTGAAGAAGAGACCAAGGAAATGGCTCAGAATAAATCTCAGGAAATTATTTCGTTGGCTATTCAGCGATATGCAGGAGAATATGTCTCAGATCACACCATATCGGTTGTGCCGCTGCCGAATGATGAAATGAAGGGGCGGATAATTGGCAGAGAGGGACGTAACATACGATCCATTGAAACGGCAACAGGAGTGGATATCATAGTTGATGATACTCCGGAAGCGGTAATAATATCTTCTTTTGACCCCCAGAGAAGAGAGATAGCAAGATTAGCCCTTGAGAAACTGATTTCAGATGGCCGCATACATCCTGGAAGGATTGAGGAAGTAGTTGAGAAGACTTCAAAAGAGGTTG
>Ga0209321_10001987_pt1 | contig 13825 bp, 12 predicted proteins | sample Rifsed16ft4_FD_184012 | JGI IMG/M metagenome (GOLD analysis project Ga0209321, IMG submission 184012) | Soil microbial communities from Rifle, Colorado, USA - sediment 16ft 4 - CSP-I_5_4 (version 2) | ecosystem: Environmental > Terrestrial > Deep subsurface > Rock core/Sediment | place: Rifle... | reverse complement strand
GGAGGAAAAATCATTTTATCAAAAATAAATCTCGAGGTGAATCACGGTGAGTTTATCTATATCATCGGGAAAACAGGTTCTGGAAAAAGTACTTTTATGAAAGCACTTTATGCTGATTTACCTTTGGCTGAAGGCGAAGGAAGAATTGTAGATTTTGATTTAGCCACTTTAAAAGAAGACGATATTCCGTTTTTGAGAAGAAAAATAGGTTTTGTTTTTCAAGATTTCAAATTACTTCCGGATCGTACCGTAAAAGACAATATGCTTTTTGTCTTGAAAGCGACAGGATGGACTAACGATATTGATATAGAAAACAAAATCGACGAGGTTTTGACCAAAGTGGGAATGAACAGATATGCCGATAAAATGCCCCACCAACTTTCTGGCGGAGAGCAACAAAGAGTTGCCATTGCTCGAGCATTGCTCAACAATCCCGAATTCATACTTGCAGATGAGCCAACGGGAAATCTTGATTCAAAAAACAGCAGAATTGTTCTTGAATTGTTGCTAAAATTGACCAGTGAACAAGGGGTTGCCCTTATTGTGGTGACTCACAATGAAAATATAAAAGGCATGTTTGACAGAAGTCTGACTCTGAGGGATGGTCTGCTTGTAGAAAATTGAGGATCTCTTATTCAGGGACATTTTTGCTTTTTGACGAGGAGAATTGTGAGGAAGATCGTATTGTTGTTTTTTTTGGTTTTTTCAGTAAATCTTGACGCTGAAGAAAAAAATATTGTTATAATTAATTTTGAAGGAAATTCCAAGGTTGATGCTGATGCGATAGCGATGAATATTAGTTCAAAAGAAAACGCTAAATTTTCGGAAGAGGTTGTTTCTCAAGATGTTAAGAACATATATAATATGGGATATTTTGAATCAGTCAGGGCTGAGTTTGAGGAAGTTGACGATGGGGTTATTCTTTCTTTTGTTCTGAAGGAGAAACCCTTTGTCAGAACCTTTGAAGTTCAGGGAAATGATGCAATAACGATCGAGAAGATCAATGAATCCATCAAGGTAAAACAACATTCATTTCTGGACGAGGTTGCGCTTAAGGAGAGCACGGAAGCGATTCTATCGCAGTATGCAGATGAGGGATATTTCATTGCAGAGATAAAGAACGAGTTCGTGGATATGGGAAATAATGAGATAACGGTTCGCTTTAAAATAGATGAAGGAGAAAAGGTAAAGGTTAAAAAAATATATTTTCCGGTTATTGAGGACAGTGTTGCGGATGAAATCAAATCTATAATGGGAACCAAAGAGGCGAATTACTTTTCCTGGTTGACGGGAAAGAGCAAATATAAAAGAGAGGAATTATTTACCGATATAAGCAGGGTGGAATCGTATTTTATGGACAGGGGATATGTAAATGTTAAAGTGGAAAAGCCGATTGTTACGATCAGCGAAGACAGGAGATGGATCTATATATCAATTTTTGTTGAAAGGGGCGATCAATTTAAAATAGGCAAGATTGATATCGCCGGAGACCTAATCTTTAATAAAGATGATATGATGAAGGATCTCAAGTCCCGAGAGAACGAGTATTTTAACAGATCCATAATCAGCGAGGACATCAATAATTTGACGGAACTTTATGGCAAACTCGGCTATGCTAATGCCAACATAAATCCATTGACAAGGGTTGATCCTGATGAGAAGTCAGTGGATTTGACATTGAAGATTCGCAAGAACAAACTTGCCTATATTGATAAAATAAATATAACCGGAAATACCAAGACGAGGGACAAGGTAGTACGGAGAGAACTGAAAATTCAAGAGGGTGAATTGTATAACATTGACAGAATAAAATTTAGCAGAGAGAGGATATACGCACGGGGGTTCTTTGAGGAGGTTGATTTTTCAACAAAGCCGGGAAGTGAACCTTCTTTGGTTAATTTGGATGTCCGTGTAAAGGAGGGGAACACCGGCACACTTACCGCTGGTTTTGGTTTCAGTTCCATAGACCAGTTTATATTCACAACTCAGATGTCCTTTGGGAATTTTCTTGGTTATGGCCAGAAATTCAGCATAAATGCCGAGTTAGGAAGCAGAAGGCAGGTTCTAAATGCTTCATTCTTTGAGCCTTACTTTATGGATTCCGACTGGTCATTCGGGTCGGATATGTATATTACAGAGAGAACTTATTTGTTCCGTGTAAAGAGGACCGGCGGCAATCTGAGATGGGGATATTTGGTTGGAGATTATACAAGGTTGTTTGTTCAATATAAATATGAAGATACAGAGGTAAAGGATACCGGGGCAACGGATACAAGGCTTTTTACTTCCGGTGTAACAAGCAGTCTGACGTTTTCTCTCTCCAGGGATACAAGGGATCATCCATTTGATACATCCAAGGGGTCGGTGTTAACCGGATCTGTTGAGGTTGCAAGCAGATTTCTCGGCGGGGATTTTGACTTTGCAAAATTTGACGTTTCTTTTTCAAAATTCTTCCCTCTGTTTGCTAAAACCGTTTTAATGTTCAAAGCGCAAGGAGGATACGGAAGAACAATGGGAGATGATAGACTGCCCTTTTCCGAAAGGTACCTCCTCGGAGGACCAAATGATGTGCGCGGCTACAATTACTGGAGTGTTGGTCCGCTTGAGCCAATTATTGCAATTAATAACGACCCCGCGTCTCCGACAATTGACAAGCCTGTTGGCGGCAATAAGATGACGGTTTTTAATGCCGAGTACCTGTTTAACATATTTAAACCAGCGGGAATCAAAGGCGTTTTGTTCTTTGATGCGGGAAATGCTTATAATGAAGAAGAGAGTTTTTTTAAGAGCCCTCTTAGAATGGGATGGGGGTTCGGAATACGGTGGTTTACCCCTGTTGCCCCATTCAGATTTGAGTGGGGATTTCCCATCCACAGGATGAGCGGTGAAAGAGCAAGCGTATTTGAATTTTCCATTGGAACACTTTTTTAAAATATAAAAAAAGGAGACAGATATGAAAAAAATGATTTTGTGTGCTGTTGTAGCGATTCTTATTATGTCAGTGCAGGGATACGGAAAAGAGAAACAAAAGATTGCCGTTGTTGATCTCCAGCGGATATTGGTTGAGTCAAGCGCCGGTAAAAAAGCAAAGAAGGCGCTGGGCGATATCTATGAACAAAAGAAGAAGGAACTTGATCAGAAGCAGAATGAACTCAACAAAATCAAGGATGAACTTGATAAGAAAAAAACGGTTCTCAGCGAGAAGGTTGTCAGGGAAAAGCAGATGGATTTTGAAAACCGGAGGCTTGATTTCCTTCAGCAGGTGCAGAAATATGAACAGGAACTGAAAGAAAAGGATGCGGAAATGACACAGACTATAGTCAAGGATGTATCCGATATAGTGAAAAGAATAGCGAAGAAGGAGAATTACGCTTTTGTTATTGAAAAAACAGAAGGCGGTTTGCTTTACTTTGACGAGGATTACGATATTACTGATCGGGTAGTAAAGGAATACAATTCAGAAAGCGCAAAATGAAAAAAGATAGAGTTACAGCAGGAACAATATCTGATAGGATTGGCGCGGACCTTGCCGGTGATGCCAGCGTAGTTATAAATAATCCAGCCCCCTTTGAATCCGCATCAGATGGCGATATCACATTTGCCGCTCAACCCGCATATCTCAGGCTGCTTGATTCATCCAAGGCGTCCGCAATTGTGGTACCCAGGGGGGTTGAATGCAAAGGTAAGACCCTTCTTTTGGTTGATAATCCGCTATCCGCTTTTGTTGAAGTGATAAAATTATTCCACCCCCCAAAAAAACATAACCCCGGCTTGTCCCCGTGGGCTGTTGTTGATTCTACTTCAACAATTGAAAAGAGCGTGACAATTTATCCTCTTGCTTATGTGGGAAAAAACGTGAGAATCGGAGAGAGAACAGTTCTTTATCCAGGAGTAATGCTGCTGGATAATGTGTCTGTGGGATCTGATTGCGTCTTATATCCTAATTGTGTGGTTTATGACGGTTGCCGGATTGGAAATAGAGTGATTATTCACAGCGGAACAGTAATCGGAGCAGACGGATTCGGCTATTACCGCGACGAATCCGGACACAGAAAGATTCCCCAGGTTGGAATTGTTGATATAGAGGATGATGTGGAAATAGGTGCAAACACTACAATTGACCGTGCAGCATTGGAGAAAACGCTGATAGGCAGGGGAACCAAGATAGACAATCTTGTTCAGGTAGGACACAATGTGAGAACAGGCGAAAGATGCATCCTTGTTTCGCAGGTAGGTATTTCTGGAAGTACGAGGATAGGCAATGATGTGATCCTGGCTGGGCAGGTGGGTGTGGCGGATCATGTAAATATAGGCGATAATGTGATTGTTGGCGGACAGTCGGGGGTTTCGGGAGATCTTGCCGAATCGGGCAGATTCTTCGGTTCGCCGGCAGTATCCTATATGGAGTGGATAAAGTATGTTACAATTCTTCCAAGGCTGCCCGAACTCAGAAACAAGATAAGAAAATTGGAAAAAGATATTGAGAAAATTAAAAAAAGTAAGGGAGTGAAGCCTTGAAGATTACAGATGTCCATTCCACCGCTGTGGTCCATCCGAAAGCGGAAATTGGAGAGGGGGTGGTTATCGGTCCGTATGCTGTTATCGGCCCTGAAGTTACCATTTTAAATGGTACGCTGATTGGTTCGCATGCAGTGATTGATGGAGTGGTCAGGATTGGTAAAAATAACCGTATTTCGCCATTTGTATCAATCGGGCAGCCGCCGCAGGACATTAAGTACGCAAATGAACAGACCGAAGTGCTTATAGGGGATAATAATATAATCCGGGAATACGCAACAATACACAGGGCTACAACAAAAGCGGACATGAAAACAGAGATTGGCTCCAATAATTTTATAATGGCATATTCGCACATTGCTCATGATTGCAAGATAGGGAATAATGTTGTAATGGCTAATAATGCGAGCCTGGCCGGGCATGTAATAATAAATGATTATGCTATTCTTGGAGGTCTTGTTGGACTTCACCAGTTTGTCCGGGTGGGGGAATCCGCTTTTCTTGGCGCAGGAACCCTCTCTTCACTGGATATTCCGCCTTACACGCTTGTTGCTGGTAAGGGGACTGGCAACAGGGCCAAGCTTTTCGGTTTGAATGTTGTAGGATTAAGAAGACGTGGTTTTTCAAAGGATACAATAGAAAAAATCAAAAAGGCATACAGAATTTTGTTTCAGTCCAGTTTTCTTATGAAAACAGCTATAGAAAAAGTTCGGTCGGAACTCAGTGAATGCATGCAGATTGAACCCATACTGAGATTCATAGAGACTACCAAACGTGGCATCTGCAGATAGGCAGATAGTATGAAGAATCTGTGCGTTTGCGTTATCGGTTTAGGCTCAATGGGGAAGCTTCATCTCCAGAAATTAATGAAAATTGGATCCGTAGATGTAATTGCCGCTGATGTTGACAGTTCACGAATTTCAGAAATAAGATCGGCATTCAAAATCAGGACTGATCAGGATTACAGGAAGGTTATTCCTGATATTGATGCGGCTGTTGTTGCTACGCCCACAATAACGCATTACGCTATTGTTAAAGAACTTCTCAAAAATGGAGTCCATGTGTTTGTTGAGAAACCAATAGCAGATTCAGCAAAAAATGCTGTAAAAATCTGTTCCCTTGCGGAGAAAAGAGGCCTTATACTCCATGTTGGTCATATAGAACAGTACAATCCTGCATACAGAAAAGCGAAAGCTCTTGTCCGTTCTCCGGAATTTATTGAGTTCAGCAGGTTGAGCCCCTTTCCTTTCAGAAGCCTTGATGTTGATGTTATTATGGATGTGATGATCCATGATATCGGGCTTGCTCTGGACATTGCAGGAAGCGATGTTAAATCCGTAGAGGCTTTTGGACAGATATTTGTATCAGACGGGATTGACTTTGTGAGGGCTAAAATAGTCTTCAGAAACGGGTGCATTGCCGTCTTAACAGCCAGCAGGGCATATTCAGAGAAAATTAGAAAAATTTATATCATTGACCGGAAAAGACAATTCCTTGTTGATCTTCTTGAAAAGAAATTATCATTATTGCTTCCAGGGAAAAACGGCATTGAAATTGGGAAAGTGCGAATAGATCCTTCGGATCAGATTGAGACCGAACTTAAGGATTTTCTTTCCGCACTTAAAAAGCAGAAGAGCCCGCTTGTTACAGGCAGGGACGGTCTAAAAATCCTCAATGTAGCTGAAAAAATCCGGGATAAGCTGGTAATATTGTAAAATGAAAAGATTTATGATTATTGCCGGTGAAGCCTCTGGCGATCTTTATGGCGCCATGCTTGTAAATTCTTTAAAGGATAAGCGCCACGAAATTTCTTTTATGGGGATAGGCGGCCCAAAGATGAAGGATGCGGGGGTTGCATTATTTGAGAGGGCGGAAAATCTCAGCGTTGTTGGTATTGTAGAGGTTTTGAGCAGGTTAAAAGTAATTTTTAGTGCCTTATCAAGGGCAAAAAAGATTCTAAGAACAGAAAAAATTGATGGGTTAATTCTGATAGATTTTCCTGATTTCAATTTTTTATTGGGCAGGTACGCCAAAAAACTTGGCATAAGAATTTTTTATTTTGTTGTGCCTCAGGTATGGGCATGGAGGCGCAATAGAATTAAGGTTTTGAAGAATTTTGTTTATAAATGTGTGCCGGTTCTTCCATTGGAAAAGAAAATTCTTTGTGATGCAGGTATTAATGCAGAATATGCCGGCCACCCTCTTATTGATCTTTCAAAACCGGATTCAGATTCGCAAAGGATAAAAGAACGCCTCAATATTCCTGAAGGTTTTAAAGTAATTGCTCTTTTCCCGGGTAGCAGGGAGCGCGAGGTTAAGGTTCATCTTCCTGCCATGCTTAATGCATGCAGGCGGTTTGCCTCAACAAAAAAGAATTATTTTTTCGTATTGTCCATGGCGCCTACAATTTCCCGGGATATTCTTGAAGAGGAAATACAAAAAGTCAACCTGCCGGTTACAATATCAGCTGAAAGTGCTGCGAATATACTGAGCATTTCCGATGCAGGGATTGCCGTGTCTGGAACGGTTACTCTTGAGGGAGCGCTTGCCCGCAAGCCGCTGATTGTTATCTATCGTCTTTCGTGGCTTACTTACATAATAGCTAAGCCTTTTGTTAAGGTTAAATTCATAAGTCTTCCGAATCTCATACTTGATAAAATGATTTATCCGGAATTGGTCCAGGAAGGGATAACCCCGGAGTCACTATCCTCGGAACTGGTAGAAATTTTAAAAAATGACAGATATAATAGTATTGTTAAAGATCTGGATACTGTTGCACAGCGTCTTGGCGATACAGGTGTTGTTAATAGAATAAGCGAAATATTTATAAATAGCATGGTGACGGAGTGAATAAAAGTTTCAAACGAATAATAGGATTGATCAGCTATGTTAAACCATATATACCGGTTTTCCTTATCGCTCTGTTGTGCATGGTTGTCTATTCTGTAAGTAATGGCCTTGTTGCGTACATCAGCGGCCCTGCTGTAAGCGCTTTATTCCAATCAGGAAACGTATTGCTTCCCCTTCTTTTTGATTATAAAATCCCCATTGAGATCCACCCTCAGACTGCTTTCAAAATTGTTCCCTTGTTGCTGATAGTTGCTTTTTTTATTAAAGGGGTAAGTTATTTTGGGCAGTCCTATCTTATGGATTATCTTAGTGAAAAATGCGTCAGGGATATCCGAAACCGTCTTTACGGCCATATCCAGATACTGCCTCTGGATTTTTTTACTTCCGCAACAACCGGCAATATTATCTCAAAATTGATAAATGATATAAATCTTGTGAAGAAACTTCTTTCCGGCATACTTCTTAATGTTGCTGGCGACACTATAACTATTATAGTCCTTGCAGTTCTTGCCTTTAACTTTGACTGGGAGCTTGCCATGATTACCATCGTTGTGTTTCCTGCTGCCGCCGTTCCTATAATTCAATTTGGCAGACGGATGCGGAAGATCAGCAACAGGGCCCAGAATGTTTTTGGCAGAATTATCTCAACCATACACGAAATGGTAACGGGGATAAGGATAGTCAAGGCGTTCGGTATGGAGAATCATGAACAGGAAAAATTTTCCCGTGAAAGCCACAACCTATTCAGATCTATGATCAAAATATCCAGAATTTCCGCCCTTTCTATTCCTCTAATGGAGTTTTTAGGCGCTTTGGGCATAGCAGGCGTTATTTTCTATTCAGGGATCAGAATCAACCGTGGGGATCTGAATCCTGCGAATCTCGTCTCATTTTTTGTAGCTGTTTTTTTAATGTATTTGCCGTTGAAGAGGCTGACTAATTTTAATAATAACCTTCAGCAGGGGCTCACAGGGCTTGAAAGGATAGACGAGATCTTTGAAGCGTCTCCCGAGCCTTTGCGTTCTGCTGCCGGTAAAAAACTGGATAGATTTAAAGATTCAATAACCTTCAGAGATGTATTCTTTAAATATGGGAGAGGAGAGGTTCTCAGGGGTATCAATATTTCAGTGAAATCCGGAGAAAAGATTGCCGTCGTTGGCGCCACAGGCGCTGGTAAAACAACGCTTCTAAATCTTCTTCCGAGGTTCTACGATGTTACAGAAGGGAATATATATATTGACGGAGTTGATATACGGGAATTCAATTTAAGTTCCCTCCGTTCACAGATATCAATTGTTACTCAGCAGGTGGTTTTGTTTAATGACACAATAAAAAGCAACATTTTATACGGCAATATTTCCAAAGATGATGCCGATGTGGAGCATGCGGCAAGGTCTGCCAATGCCGATGTTTTCATAAAAAAGCTTCCGCAGGGGTTTGATACTGTTGTTGGAGAGTCGGGGGTCAGGCTTTCCGGAGGAGAAAAACAGAAGCTGGCCATTGCAAGGGCAATTCTGAAAGACGCTCCAATTCTGATACTTGATGAGGCAACATCTTCTCTTGATTCTGTCGCAGAAGAGGAGATACAGATTGCTCTTGAAAACCTTATGAAGGGCAGAACCACTTTTATAATTGCTCACAGACTTTCTACTGTAAAAAACGCTGATAGAATATATGTATTATCGGATGGAACAATAAAAGAAACCGGAACCCATTCTGAACTGCTCTCCAAGGGGGGTATTTATTTCAAACTCTACTCCACTCAATTCCGTGGAGATCAAGGAGTTCTCTGAAGGTGTTTTACAGATTTCTGGGTTTTCTGCTTGCAATCTTCGTGTTTCTGCTATCAAAGACCCTCAGGATTAAGGTTTATAACAGGGAACTGGTGGATGAGGTCAAAGCCTCAGGGGAAAAAATAGTGTATGCTTTTTGGCATCAGGAATTGTTTGTTTTTATTGATTATCAGAGGACATTTGATTGTTACAAAAATAATCCGGTTACTGTTCTTCTTAGCCCGAGCCGCGATGGCGATATTATAGATGTGGTATTGAAAAAAAACAGGTATAGTGTTGTCCGTGGTTCAGCAAGGCGCGGTGGTCTAAAGAGCCTTGTAAAAATGATCAGGAGTATGAAAGACGGCAGCGATACCGCTTTTGCAGTGGATGGCCCGGTTGGCCCATCAAGGATTGTGAAACCAGGCGTAGTTTTTCTTGCTGAGAAGGCCGGTGCTGTTATTTTTCCGGTGGGAAGTTGGGCAAGACATAATTTAAAATTTTATAATGCCTGGGATAAATTTATGTTGCCTCTGCCATTCTCAAGGGCAGTGATTGTTTTTGGAAAACCTATCTATATGGGTGAGATTTCAGCTCAGGATGTAATAGTAAATGGTACAGAAATTCTTCAGCGAAGCCTGACGGAGACGTCTGAAAGGGCAAAAGAACTATGCGGGTCCTGATATTTATATATAACCTGATTATTTTCCCACTTTCAATCGCGTACCTGTTTTACAAATTCATAAAGAATAAGGCAGACACTAATTTATTGAAAGAGAGGATGGGGATCTACTGTTTGACTCCATCCAGCGGCAGGAGGATCTGGATACATTGTTCTTCTGTCGGCGAAGTTATTCTTCTTGAGCCGCTTTTGAGTGCGATGAGCAAATTGTTGCCAGCGGAAAATATTGTAATTACCACAGTGACAGAGACCGGGAAAGAGGAAGCAAAACGAAGGTATAAAGACATTCAAAATATTTTCCTCGCACCGGTTGATTTCTGGCTGTTTGTCTGGAATGGAATGAGAAGGATTGCTCCTTTAAGCGTTATTGTTATAGAGACAGAGTTATGGCCGAGTTTTATGTATCTTTCGTCGTTGCGCGCAGATAAATTTTTTCTCGTAAACGGAAGAATGACAAGTTCGTCTTTCCGGTGGTACAATATTGTAAAATGGTTTTTTGGTCCGCTGATAGACGGATTTGACGCAATAGTAATTCAGACGGATGAAGACATGAAAAGATTCTCGGATTTAAAGGGGCATTCTGAGCGGCTTTTTGTAGCGGGAAATCTCAAGTTTGACGCATCCCTTTCCAATTCACTCAATAATATAGACCCGACTCTCAAAAGGGTTTTGGACACCCGAATGCTTGTTATAGCCGGAAGCACGCATGCCGGGGAGGAGGAGATTATTGTGAACCTCTTCTGCAAATTAAAAGATGCGGTCCCGGATTTTAAATTGGTAATAGCTCCGAGACATACGGAAAGGGTAGGGGAAGTAGAATCAATTCTGAAAGCAAGGGATATTAATTATCTGAAGAGGTCTTCTATAAACTCTGGCGGTGACAGCAACTGCAATGTGGTTTTGCTTGATACTATCGGTGAACTCAATGCTCTCTACAGCCTTGCTGCAGTGGTTTTTATCGGAGGCACTCTGGTGCCGGTGGGCGGGCATAATGTTATTGAGCCTGCGCTTCATGGCAAGCCCGTTGTTTTTGGTCCCCATTATAACAACTTTAAGGAAGCCTGTACCCTCCTGATTGACTACAATGGCGGATTATGCGTAAAGGATGAGTCTGAATTTTTTGATGTAATACGCAAATTGCTGCTTGATAACAATCTTCGGGAGAATATGGGGAGGAATGCAAAAAATGCCGTGGAAGGACAGATAGGCACAACACAACGAACCATGAAAATAATCGGTAAATACCTTCGGAGCGGCCGGGTTTGAGCCTTGAAAGGATTATTAGCGGACTCTTTTATAAAAAGGAGAGCCTTTTTCTAAAACTCATACTCTTTCCTTTCCTTCTCCTCTCTTATGTTTATTTCCTGGTTGTGATAACGAAAAATTTATTTTACAGATACGGAATTTTTAAAAAACAAGCCGTTGGGGCTTTTGTTATTTCTGTGGGCAATCTGACAGTAGGCGGAACAGCTAAGACTCCTGCGGTTATTGCAGTTGGAAGGTTTATTGAAGACTCCGGATTAAAAGCGGGTGTAGTAACCAAGGGTTACAGACGCCTGCATTCAGAAGATATTTTTATGGATAAAAACAGCGATGGCGAGTTTAACCCTCAGTTATGTGGAGATGAGCCAATTGTAATATTAAGAAATTTAACAAGAACCCCGGTTTATACCGGAAAGAATAAAACCTCGCTCGCCATCAGCCTTTTTAAGAGGTTTAATCCGGATGTAATTATAATTGATGACGGATTTTCCCATTTAAAACTCCACAGGGATCTTAATATTCTGATGGTTGACGGGAGAAGGATGTTTGGAAATTCCCGCCTTCTGCCAAGGGGCCCACTGCGGGAGCCGCTTTCTTCTTTCAGCCGGGCAAACGCAGTGATAATAAAAAATGATGCTGACACAACAACGAATAAGGAAAGAATAAAGCATTTAGCAGCCGGAATACCGTTGTTCACAATGGAGATTAAACCGTCCAGCATCCGGAAGATAGCAGATGATTCTGTTCTTGAGAATTCCGGAACAGAAAATTTCGTAGCCTTCTGCGGTATCGCTGATCCGGATAGTTTTCGCAGAACGCTGCTTGCGGCAGGAATTTCCCCTCTGGAATTTATTGAGTATGACGACCATGCGGAGTATAATGAAAAAATTATAATGAAGATGGATGGTCTGGCCAAAAATAATGGAGCTAAGTATGCAATCTGTTCAGAGAAAGATGCTGTTAAAATCAAGAGATACTTGCATGCCGGAGGAAAAGGGATTATTTATTGTTACCTGAAAATTGAGCCGGTGATTGAAAAGAAATTTTTTGAATTTCTTAACAAGGCAATAAACAATCAAAAATTATTGAAGAAAGGCAATATATGACAAGGGCGGTCTTTCTTGACAGGGATGGGACTATTAATGACGAGGCGGGCTATATCAACCATATGGACAGGTTCAGGCTTCTCCCAAGGGTTGAAAAAGCAATCAGAGCCTTCAATGAATTAGGTTTTGCCACCGTGGTTATAACAAATCAGGGCGGTGTTGCAAAGGGATTTTTTACAGAGACTTTTCTTAAAAAATTACATTTGACGATGATCAAAGAATTGCGCAGGAAAGGCGCTAAGATTGACGCTGTTTATTATTGCCCGCACCATCCCCATGGTAGCGTTAAGGCATACTCGGTCAGATGCAGGTGCAGGAAGCCCTCGGATGAACTTGTAAAGTCAGCCATAAAGGAACTGGGACTTGTTCTTGATGGTTCCTACATAATAGGCGATCAGAAGAGAGATATTGAATTTGGGAGAAAACTGGGGCTGACGACAATTCTGGTTAAGACAGGATACGGAAAGGGGGAGATTATTTTTAAAAAATTTAATGGGTATGAAAGCCCGGATTATGTTGCAGATGATCTCTATGATGCTTCAAAATGGATCTTGAAAAGAGAGGGGTATTGAATGTGTTTCATGGATTAATGAATATTCTGAAACAGAAAAGAATTCAAGCCGGTTATGTAATCGTAATAATTTTTATACTTTTTTCAAGGATAGATACTGTATTTGTTCTTATTGGCGGAATCTTTGTTTTAGCAGGAATATTATGGCGGGCATGGGCTGCGGGGTATATTTCCAAAAATAAATCAATCCCTTTTGGCGGCCCGTATCTTTTATGCAGGCATCCGTTGTATTTCGGCAGTTTTTTAATGGGAATAGGAACCGGAATAATGTGCGGGAATCTGGTCTTTCCTTTTCTTGTTATAATATTTTTTGTCTTTGCCTATTTCCCCCTGATGAAAGACGAGGAAAATAAATTGATTGATATTTTCAACGAGGAGTACAGATCATATGCTGCTGCTGTCCCCATGTTTATACCCTTTTACAGAAGTTCCTTGAAACCGAACTCGGAGTTTGACTGGAATCTTGTGATTAAGAATAAGGAATACAGAGCGTGGTTTGGTATTTTAACTTTTATTATACTTTTTGTTATAAAGAACTCCGTGGCATGATTATGTTGCGGGTATTTCAATTTTTAATGACTGTTCTTCTCGTAGGTGCACCAATATTGGGTGGCACAGCGCATTCCGAAGAAAGTGTTCACCCATTTTTGCCCGGAGAAAAACTGGTTTATGAAATTTCCTATTTCGGAATTGCGGCTGGCTATATAACACTTGAATATGAAGGCGATATCAATATGGATGGAGAAGTGATGATTAAGATAAAGGGCATTGTAAAAACATCAAAATTTTTCTCCCTATTTTACAATATTGAGGATATAGTTGATCTTTACGCTTTTAGAAGTTCTTTTAAGCCTTATCGGATCAACCTTAATCTTAAGGAAGGCGGCAAGAAGAAGGAGGAGAATATATTATATGATTACTCCTCAGGTGAATGTGTTCATTCAAGAAAGGGTAAGGTTTACAGAACTCCTGTTCCTCCGGAAATACAAGATGCTTTTTCCAGCATTTATTATTTCAGAAAGTTTTTACCCCAGGAACAAAATATGGTAACATTTAATGTATA
>Ga0209321_10001985_pt1 | contig 13827 bp, 16 predicted proteins | sample Rifsed16ft4_FD_184012 | JGI IMG/M metagenome (GOLD analysis project Ga0209321, IMG submission 184012) | Soil microbial communities from Rifle, Colorado, USA - sediment 16ft 4 - CSP-I_5_4 (version 2) | ecosystem: Environmental > Terrestrial > Deep subsurface > Rock core/Sediment | place: Rifle... | reverse complement strand
GCCCAGTTCTCGAACGGGATGGCGTTCACCGAGGTTCCGCCGCCGATGCGGCCGACGTTGTAAGACGTTCTCGGACCGGTGATTACGAACTCGCCCGCCTCCTCATCGAAATGGTAGATGAATCGCGAGAGAGCGTGCGCGGGGTTCCCGAGCCCAAAGGCGCCCCAGGAATGCCCGCCCGGCCCCTTGAACGAGATCTTGTAGCGATAGGACCCGATGGCCTGGTTGAGCACCCGGTCGGTGCTCCCCCCGTCGACGGCGATAAACTGATCGATTTTCGGGCCGCCCTCGCGGAGGAGGTGCTTCACCCCGCGGAGGTCGCCGAGGCCTTCCTCGCCGACGGAGGCGACGAAGAGGACGTCGCCTCCCGTCTTGACTCCGGAGCGGAGCATCGCCCGGACTACGGTGAGCATCAGAGCGAGTCCGCGGGTGTCGTCGCCGATTCCAGGCGCCAGCAGACGGTTCCCGTCCCGCCGCACCGTCACGTCCGTGCCCTCCGGGAACACGGTGTCGAGATGGGCGACCACCGCCACCGTCTCGCCACCCGTCGTTCCGTGAAAGCGCGCGGTCACGTTGCCCACGCCGTCGATCTCGACCCCCGGCATCCCCGCTTCGCGGAGCATCTCGGCGTAGCGGGCCCCGCGTCTCTCCTCCTTGAAGGGAGGCGCCGGGATCTCCGTGAGCTCGATGAGGTCCTTCTCCGTTTGGGGCTCGAGCTCCACGACGATCTGAAAGGCCTTCTGAATCTCGGGGCGCGCGGCGAGATCGCGCATCTCGCGATCATAATCCGGCGCCTGCGCCCAACCGAGGCTGGCGGACAGGGTGAACCCGAGGACACTCCAGTGACGTCTCATCGCTCCTCCACTCCGATTCGAGAAGAGGAGTATCCTAACCCAACTACTTCATTTCGTTGGGATAGTTGAGAGCGAGCTCCCGCTCTACGTTCCGGACCCGGTCCGAGGGGCGCGAGTGGCTTCCGAAGAGGAAGTTCGTCGCCGCGCTGTCCTCGCCGTACTTCTTGCGGAATTTCTTCCAGAGCGCGGGCCCGCGGGAAACGTCGAAGCCGCCCTCGTGGGCGTAGCGGAGACCGACGCGATCCGCCTGATCCTCGAGGTCGCGGCTGTAGCCGCTCTGCCACGCCGAGACGGAAAGGAGAGTCCCCATGGTGGCCGCGCGGCGGCCGGTGCCGTTCTCGATGGACTCCGCGCCCACCATGCCCGCGAGACCGGCAAGCTGGCCCCACATGGCGCTCTTCGCCCCGCGACGCGAATGCTCGTGGGTGTAGTGGGCGAGCTCGTGTCCGAGGATGACCGCGAGCTCGTCGTCGCTCATCTCCTCGAGAAGACCGCGATAGACCCAGATGGCGCCGTTGCCCATGGCGGCGGCGTTCCACTCCTCGGTGTCCACGACGCGAACCCGGAGATCGGAAGTCTTCACGTACGGCGGAACCAACCGCGCCATGATGCGCCGCACCCGTTGGACTTCGGGCCCTTCCTCCACGATCTCGCCGATGGTCTCTCTTCGTCCCCGCGGACCCTCGGAGTACATGGCGCCGGCCTGGACCCAAAGGCGCTCGATCTCGTTCGTGGCGGAGAGAACGTCGGACTCGAACATCGCCATGCCGTCCGGCTTCGCCTCGACCCGGGTCGCGAGGATCGAGCCGTCGGTCCTTCGGGAACCCTTGACCTTGACCTCGTATCCGAGAGGGATCCCCGAGAGACTGCGTCCTTTCCCGCCTTCGACCCGGGTGTTGGCGTCGGCGACGACGCGCTGGCCGTCGACGACCAGGGTCGAGCCGAGGCGGTATTCGGCGTAGCCCTGGAGCTCGAGCTTGCTGTTCGAATGGGCAGACGATGCGGTGAAAGCGAAGAAGGCTGCGACGAGCCCGGTTCTCGTTCTCATGTCAGCTCTCCGTTGGCGGCGTACCCCATGATAGGCACATCCCGTCCGTTCCCCCAAACGGTCAGAGCCGGGACGGCAATATCAGCGATTGGAGTTGACACCACAAGCGGCGTTTATTACGGTGCGTCCGAATCCTGGAAGGATGGACAGGCCTCGGGATTCTGAGGCGCCTCTTGTCACTCTGCAGGTTCCAATTCGACTTCAGGGGTACGGGCGAATCGCTCGTCGAGAGGATCCGCTCCCACGTCGGACGTGCCGGCGGAGAGCTGGCGGGCTCGGCGACCGGCGGCACGTTCTCGCTCTCGACGCCCGTCGGCGCTTTCCGCGGGGACTACACGATCTCGGGGCAGACGATCTTCCTCGAGGTCGCGGACAAGCCCTTCTTCGTCCCCTGCGGGACGATCGAGGCCAGGCTCGCGGCCTACGTCAAGGAGTCGACATGACCCGGAAGGTCCTCGTCACCGCGCTCGTTCTGGCCGCAGTCTCCGGCTGCGCCCCGAAGGTGCCCACGACGACCACGGGAACCGTGGTTCTCTTTCTCGTCACCTAGTTAGACAAGGAGTAAACGCAATGGCTACTGTACTTTCATTACTGGCATTCCTACTGGCATTTGCTCAGACCGGCCCGAACCCCAACCCCGCCATCGACCTGACGAGACCGGCGACCGACGTGCTCGCGTCGGCGATCGCGGCCACGTTGAAGAACGCACCTCCGACCTCGGTCTCCGATCAGGCGATCCGCGTCGTCGACATGGGAGGCTACAACGTCGGGATCTACGTGGTGAACCGCCCGAAGACAACGGTCCAGGGCGCCATCCTTCACGACAACCGGATTTCCGAGATCTACTACATGCTCGAGGGCGCGGGGACGCTCGTGACCGGCGGCAAGCTCGTCGATCCCGAACGCGCGCCGGCGGACAGCCGGGTCGTCACCGAAATCAATGGCCCGAGCATTTTTGGAAGCCGTATCGAGGGCGGCACCAGCCGGAGAATCGCCAAAGGAGACGTAGTCCTCATCCCGGGAGGCACGCCCCACTGGTGGAGCGAGATGGAAGCCGATATCGCCTATCTCGTGGTGAGGCCGGACCCAGACGACCTCTTGAAGAACAAGTGAGGCGCTAGACTTCCTGGCGCCGCGGCCGGCGCCCGAAGAGCTTCTTCGCGAGAAAATAGACGGCGACGAACACGACTCCAAGCGCCACAAGAGGCACTAGGACGGCGAGGGCCGCGAACGCGAACGACACCGCCACTTCGATGGTCGAGAAGATCGGATTCGCGAGACCGCCGGTCGTGAGCGTCGAAGCTCCCCGCATCACCGTGGTCGCGCCGCTCACGATGCCCGCGACTCCCCCGCCGCCGATGATCGCGAGGCTCCACTTGAGGAACGGATCGACGTCGGTGAGAGCGGAAGCGGTCACCACCGTCCCGGCTACCATCGCCGCGGGCCCGGAGATGGTATCGAGCATGTTGTCGACCCAGGGAACGTAGTAAGCGGCGATCTCGAGAACCGTCGCCGAAGCGAAGGCCACGAGCGCGGGCAGGGTTCCGATCCAGTGAAAGCCGGTCGATAGCTCGAGGTGACCGGTGTACGCGGCCGCGCTCATTACCAGAAGCGGGACGAAGACCCGAAACCCGCAAGCGGCGGCGAGACCGATCCCGACCGCAAGACTCACCAAATGCTCCATCGCGAGCCCCACGGGAATAGTTTCCCCCAAGAGAAGCGAGGCATCAAGCGGCACAACGCCTGGCGCAGGGCCTCTGTGCTACGCGCTCGGCACCATGAGCTCCGGCATCGGCGCGGTCTGAAAGAGACGCCGGCAGGGCTTTGCGATCCAGCTCGCCACCCTGGTCGCTCGCTGAATCCGCGAGCTGTCGGTCGCGATTCCGGTGTTCGCGTACATCTGTCGGTAGAGCTTCGAGATGAGGACGAAGGCGAGACGGGACCGCAGCGTGGGAGTGCAGCGGGAGCGCTTCCAGATCGCGGAGAAACTGTAAAAGCGATTCCACACATCCTGAGTGCGCGCCTTGATCTCGTCCTGAGATAGGACGGGGTGCGGCGTGTAGAGCTTCGGGCGAAGGTGCTGGGGAATCAGCCAGTGGCGCGTCAGCGGAATACCGGCGATGCGCGTGGGGTCATCGCTCAGCGAGTCCTCCCATTTCTTGAAGTCCAGCGTGCCCGGAAAGGGGGTCATCATCACGAACTGCGCGAACGTTAGATCCGCTTTCTGCGCGAGGGTGGCCGTGGCCTCGAAGGTCTCCGGACGGTCCGTCTCGAGCCCGAAGATGAACGAGCCGAGCACGTGGACCCCGGCCTGGCGGATGGTGCGAAGCCTCTCGACGAGCTCATCGCCCGCGACGTTGAAGTCCTTGTAGACGGATTTCAGCCCCTCGGGCGTCACCGACTCGACACCGACCAAAGCACCCTTGATGTTCGCGGCGCGCATCGCCTCCAGGAACTCGGGGTCTTCGGCGACCTCCATCGTAATCTGCGTGAAGAACACCATGTCCGAAGGGAGCTTCGCCATCCGGGCCATGAGCTCGAACCGCTCCTCGCGCAGCTCCTTGAGCTCGTGGAACCTCGCTTTGTCCTCCCGTCTTTCGGCGTGCTTCAAGTCGGTGAGGGTCACGGGATAGAAGTTGTCGTCCGCGAGCGCGATGAAACGAAACCCCAGCCGGCGAAGCGCGACGATCTCCTCGAGGATGACGTCCGACGCTCGCTGCCGGGGCTCCTGCCCGTCCGTCCTCCATACCGAACAGAACGAGCAGTGCTTTGGACAGCCGCGCACCGTCTGCACCGAGGCCCACATGTATCGGTCCGGCGGAAGGAGATCCCACCGCGCCGGCTGGAACCGCTCGGCGGGAATCCTGCCGGCCTCGTAGACCTTTTGAGGCCGCCCGGCGATGCAGTCCTCGATGACCGTCTTCCAGATGACGTCCCCGTCGCCCTTCACCACCGCGGTCGCGCCGCCGATCTCGAGAGCTTCCTCGGGATAGAGCCCGGCGTGGATCCCCCCGTAAACCACGGAAGCACCGCGCTCCCTCGCCAAGCGCCCCACCTCGTAGCCTCGAAGGGCGTTTCCGGTGTGGATACCGATCCCTACGACGTCCCCCGTTCGAATCCTCGAGGGATCGATGGGCTCGAGCGTCTCGTCCACGATCTCGGGGTCTCCGTACTCCCGCGGCGTCGAGGCCGCAAGGACGAAGAGCCACCGAGGCGTGATGACGCCGGTGCCGAAAGAAATGTGGCTGGGGTTGACCAAATGTATCCTCATCGATTTCCTGCCCCTTTGTCGTGAGCGCGCCTCCCCTTCCTCAACCTCGAGGCGCTTCGTCGTTCGAACCGTGGGCCGCGCCTGCGCGGCGTCCCCGGATGAGCGGGACGCTCGCGGTTTTGCTCCGATGCCGCCGGAAGACCGGACTCCCGATCGGAGATGACCTCTTTTGGAATGTCCTGCTGGATCAACCGCTCGATCGACCGGAGAAGATCGCGCTCCTCGGTCGAGACCAGGGAGACCGCACGGCCCTCGTTGCCGGCGCGCCCGGTTCGGCCCACGCGGTGCACGTAGTCCTCGGGCACGTGCGGGAGCTCGAAGTTCACGACGTGAGGGAGCTCGTCGATATCGAGCCCGCGAGCGGCCACGTCCGTCGCGACCAGCACACGAACCAGGGACCGTTTGAAATCCCCGAGCACTCGCGTGCGTTGACTCTGGCTCTTGTCGCTGTGGATCGCCGCCGCGGCGATGCCGTCCTGGTAAAGATGGCGCGACAGGCGGTCGGCGCCCCGCTTCGTGCGGGTGAAGACCAGCACTCGGTCCCACTTTCGGGAGCGGATCAGAAACGAGAGGAGCGCGGATTTCCTCTCCCGCGCGACCGGGTGGACGACCTGCGAAACGCGGTCGGCGACCGAGGTCCGACGGGACACATCGATGCGGGCGGGAGAGTCCATCATTGCCTCGGCGAGCTTCCGAAGCGGCTCGGGAAAGCTGGCCGAGAGCAGCAAGTTCTGCCTGTCCTTCGGCAGCATCGCCAGGATCCTCCGCACGTCGGGGAGGAATCCCATGTCCAGCATTCGATCGGCTTCGTCGAGAACGAGGATCTCGACGCGAGAGAGATCGAGCGTACGCCGGGTAGTGTGATCCAGGAGGCGCCCGGGCGTCGCGACCAGGATGTCGACCCCGCGCCGCAGCTGGCCAATCTGAGGGCCGATCCCGACCCCGCCATAGACCACTCCGGTTTTGAGCGACAGGTGACGGCCGTAGGTGCGGATGCTCTCCTCCACCTGGCAAGCGAGCTCACGGGTCGGCGTGAGGACGAGCGCTCGGACCGCGCGTCGGTCCGAGCCGCGGGAAGCCGCCGAACAGAGGCGCTCCAGCATGGGCAGCGCAAAGGCCGCCGTCTTGCCGGTTCCGGTTTGCGCGCGCACCATCACGTGGCGCCCCTGAAGGATCGCGGGTATCGCCTGGCTCTGTGCAGGCGTAGGAACGCTGTAGCCTTCGTCGGCGACAGCGCGAAGAATCCCGGCGGATAGGCCGAGAGTGTCGAAAGACATATCGTAAATGCTCCTGAGTGCCTACCCTTTGGGGCCGATCTAGGCGGAATCAACTTTTGTAGTTCGAGGCTTGGCCAAAAGGGTTTACCGCGAGCGCGTCAGGAACAGATCGGATTGCTTCAAGACGTGCGCGCAGTATAGCAGAAAACGCCGTCCGCAAGGGTGCTACCGGGTTCGGATGGTGCCGGGGGACGGAATTGAACCGCCGACGCAAGGATTTTCAGTCCTTCGCTCTACCGACTGAGCTACCCCGGCACGCAAAGAGCGCGCTATTCTAGCGGAGGGTCTAGAAAAGTCAAAACCTACTCGAAGATCTCGTCGACGGGCATTCGGAACCCGGGAAGAGCGGGCTCGGCGTCGGCGATCTCGCCGCGCCTATACAGGGCCGGATTCTCCGGATCGGTCGCCCGGAAGACCCGGATGAGCTCTCCTCGGAGGACATCCACGTCCCAGACAACCTGCGTACCGGCAGCGAAGTAGTCGGCGCGCTTGGCCGCCATTTTCCTCTCGGCTCTCTCGCCGTAGTCGCCCTCGCTTCGGACCTCGACGGCAAAGATCGGCGCGCCCTCGAGAAACTTCCCTCCGAAGCGAGGACCGACGAAGAAGGCGACGTCGGGGCTGAACGACTGCCGGCCGGGGAGGCGTACAAGGAACCCGGTATTGTCCCCGTACGCTCGTCCCGTCTTTGCCGAGGCTTCGTATCCGCGAAGGCGAGCGTTGATGGCGCTCGCAGCCCGGCTAGGCACATCCCCCGTGGGCGACATTTGGACGATTTCTCCGTTGACGAGCTCAGCCTTGCCCTCGACCTGGTACAGGTCGTCGACGGTCGCGCGTGGTTTCGTAGTCATGGATTCGACACCGATAGCTGCATGTTAACACGCGTCGAGCGCTGAGAAAGCTGGGCCGCTTACGTTGGGCCTCGGGACTCAGCTCCTCGCTTCCACACCGCGGCGGCTGCCGGCGACTTTGACCTCGCGCGGTCCACTTCGCGTCGTCTTCGTCGAGCCGTTACCTTCTTCCCCTTCACTGTCCGTCGTCGGGACTGCCTGACTCGCCTGCGCGGAAGGAGCGAGAAGTCCGATTTCCTTCCGGAGCCGCTCCTCGAGCTTCCCCGCGATCTCCAGGTTCTCGATGAGGAAGCGACGAGCGTTCTCACGGCCCTGTCCGATGCGCTCGTTGTTGTAGGAGTACCAGGCGCCGCTCTTCTCGATGATGTTCTTCGCGACGGCCATGTCCAGGAGGTCACCTTCCTTCGAGATTCCCTTTCCATACAGGATGTCGAACTCCGCCTCGCGGAACGGCGACGCCACCTTGTTCTTGACCACTTTGACCCGGGTGCGGTTTCCGACGACCTCTTCCCCCTCCTTGATCGAGGCGATGCGGCGGATGTCGATGCGGATCGAGGAGTAGAACTTCAGCGCGCGCCCGCCCGTCGTGGTCTCGGGGTTTCCGAACATGACGCCGATCTTCTCGCGCATCTGATTGATGAAGACCAGGCAGGTTTTCGATTTCGAGGTGATGGCGGTGAGCTTCCGCATCGCCTGGGACATGAGCCGCGCCTGGAGGCCCATCTGCGCGTCGCCCATTTCGCCGTCGAGCTCCGCCTTCGGAACCAGGGCCGCGACCGAGTCGATGACCAGCACATCCACCGCGCCGCTGCGGATGAGGACCTCCGCGATCTCGAGCGCCTGCTCGCCCGAGTCCGGCTGCGAGACGAGGAGCTCGTCGGTATTCACCCCGAGCGCTTTCGAGTAGATCGCGTCGAGAGCGTGCTCGGCGTCGACGAACGCCGCCATCCCTCCCCGCTTCTGGGCCTCGGCGATTACGTGGAGTGCGAGAGTCGTTTTCCCCGACGATTCCGGCCCAAAGATCTCGATGACCCGGCCCCGTGGAAGCCCGCCCACGCCGAGCGCGGCGTCGATGGAGATGGATCCCGTCGGGATCGTGGGAACGTCCAGGGCCTCGCGCGAGCCGAGCTTCATGATCGAGCCCTTGCCGAACTGCTTTTCGATCTGGCTCAGAGCGATGTCGATCGCCTTCGCCCGACCTTCCTTGTCTTCCGCCATGGTTCTCCTTTCAGGAGGCGTGACTTCGCCTTCTCGGTCTCATAAGACGAAATACGGAGCCCCGATCCTCCCGGTGACCGGAGACTACCACATATCGGGCGCGCCTGCCAGAAAGCCGCCAACATATGGTAGTCTCGAAAACCCATGCCGACCCCGGTCGCGCACTTTCTGGCCGGCACCACGATAGCGCTTCTATCATCCCGCCAGCGCCCGCTGGACAAGAAGTTTCTTGCCGCGTCGGTCGTTGCGGCTTCGTTCGCGGACGTCGACTTCGGAATCAGCTTTTTGATCGGTCGCAATGTTCACCACTACTTCACCCACAGCGTTGGATTTGCGCTGCTGTTCGCGGGAACCGTTTACCTGCTCGCGAGAACCTACGCCCGCGGTCGACCCGCCTTCGACGCCCTGGTCCTCGGCTTGTCTTATCTCTCACACCTCGTTCTCGACATGGTTTCGGAAGACACCGCGCCCCCGTACGGATTGCAGCTCCTCTGGCCGCTTTCAGGCGAGTTCTACATCTCACCGATTCTGGTCTTCGACGACATCTGGCGGGGCACGCTTGCGAAGCTCTTCGGGCTCCACAACTGGCTCGCAGTAGCGCGGGAGATCCTCATCGTGGGTCCACCGACCGCCCTGGTGTTTCTGTGGTTCAGGCGTCGTCAGGGATACCCGTAGAAACCTTTACCGCTCTTCCGTCCGAGATAGCCCGCGTCCACCATCTTCACCAGAAGCGGGCAAGGCCGGTACTTCGGATCGCCGAACCCGCGATGGAGGACCTCGAGGATACTGAGACAGACGTCGAGACCGATGAAGTCCGCGAGCGCGAGCGGACCCATGGGGTGATTCATCCCGAGCTTCATCACTTTGTCGATGGCCTCGGGCGTCGCCACCCCTTCCATATAGGCGAAGATCGCCTCGTTCACCATCGGCATCAGCACCCGGTTCGAGATGAATCCCGGAGCGTCGTTCACTTCGACCGGGGTCTTCCCGAGCTTCCTCGCAAGCTCCTCTGTCGCACGGGTGGTTTCGTCCGAAGTCCGGAGACCCCGGATAATCTCGACGAGCTCCATCAGCGGCACCGGGTTCATGAAATGCATCCCGATGAAACGGTCGGCCCGCTTGGTGGCGGCAGCGAGCTTGGTGATCGAGATCGATGACGTGTTGCTCGCGAAGATCGCCTCGGGCCGCAGGATTCCGTCGAGCTCGCGAAAGAGGGACCGCTTGAGGTCGAGATCTTCCAGGATCGCCTCGACCACGAAGTCCGCGTCCGAGGCGCCCTCGAGCCCCGTCCCCGAGGAGATGCGCCCGCGCGCGTCGCGGGCCTCGGTCTCCCTCATCTTCTCTTTCTTCACCAGCCGGGCCAGGCTCGCGTCGATCGCCGAGAGCCCCCGATCGACGAATTCCGGTTTCACGTCGCGCAGATACACGTCGATTCCCGCCTGGGCCAAGACCTGGGCGATGCCGTTTCCCATGGTGCCGGCGCCGATGACGGCAACTTTCCCGACCCTCATCCGACGAGCTCCACCGCGAGCGCGACCCCGTTTCCCCCGCCGAGGCAAAGAGTCGCGATACCTCGCCGCCCGCCCCGATCCTGTAGGGCGTACAACAGGGTGGTCAAAATCCGCGCGCCGCTCGCGCCGATGGGATGACCGAGAGCGACCGCGCCCCCGTTCACGTTCGTCTTCTTCGGGTCGAGCTTCAGCTCGCGGCTCACGGCGCAGGCCTGGACCGAGAACGCTTCGTTGACCTCGAAGAGATCGACGTCGGCGTTGGCCCACCCGGTCTTCGCCAAAAGCTTTTGGACCGCAGGCACGGGGGTCATCATCACCCACTCGGGTTCGAGCCCTGAGACCGCCTGGGCCACGATCCTCGCCACGGGTTTCAGGCCGTGCTTCTCGACGGCGCCTTCGGACGCGACCACCAGGGCCGCGGCGCCGTCGTTCATCCCGGGAGCGTTCCCCGCAGTCACCGTCCCGTCGTCCTGGAACACCGGCTTGAGCTTCGCGAGCGCCTCCGCGGTGGTATCGGGCCGTATGGGCTCGTCGCGATCGATGACGAGAGGCGCCCCCTTCTTCTGCGGGATCTCGATCGGGAGAATCTCGCGGCGGAACTTCCCCGCTTCGGTCGCCTCGGCCGCGCGACGGTGGCTTTCGGCGGCATAGGCGTCCATCTCCCTGCGGGAGACGGCGTACTTCTCGGCGACCTTCTCGCCGGTGATGCCCATGTGAAAGTCGTTATAGACGTCCCAGAGGCCGTCGTGAACGACGGCATCGATGAGCTCGCCGTTTCCGAGCCGGAGTCCCTCGCGAAGCCTGGGAATGAGGTAGGGGCCGTTCGACATCGACTCCATGCCCCCCGCCACTACCAGGCTCGCGTCCTTCGCCAGGATCCCCTGCCGCGCGAGCATCACCGCTTTGAGGCCCGAGCCGCAGACCTTGTTGATGGTGAGCGCGCCGACCGAAGGCGGAAGCCCGGAGCCGAGCGCCGCCTGACGCGCCGGGTTCTGCCCGAGACCCGCGGAGACCACGTTTCCCAGAATCACTTCGTCGACCGCGGCGGCTTTCACCCCGGCGCGCCGAACGGCTTCCTTCACCACCAGAGCGCCCAGCTCCGTCGCCTGGAAACCTTTCAGGGCTCCCAGGAACTTCCCCGTCGGAGCTCGAACCGCGCTCACGATGAAAACGTCCGTCATCGAATCACTTCCTTCCGCGATCCTCTCGCGCCCGCAAATAGAGCGAAGCGCTCTTCCTGACTGCCGCGCGAAGCTCCTCGTCGGAAATCCCCTCCGAGGCCCTAATCACGCTTTCGGGGGGAGGCCCGAGAGCAACCGATTTCTCCGGCGCCGGCGCGATCGGAGCGGGGTTTTGAAGCTTGTCTCTTTTCGTGAAGTTGATGCGCCGCACCAGACCCTTTCCTAAAGCGCGGTTGAGCGCCGGCACGATACGGCCCTGGAGCTTCAGAATCATCTTGCCCCAGGCAGGGTCCATCACCCTCACGGTGAGAACACCGTTCTCGAGGGTCTCCGGCTCCGAACGGCGAGCGATCTCCGGGCCCACGACGCTCGCCCACCGCTTCTCGACCAGCGCCACGGAATAGATGCGCCGGCGGGCCGAAGGCGGAAGGGCACGCTCGAGAAGCTCGGCGAGAACGGCACGCTCGGAGCGCACCTGGTTATTATGTCACGAGCATGATCGCCGCCATCATCCTCGCCGCGGGAGAGTCGAGGCGCATGGGGTTCCCCAAAGCGCTCCTCCCCTACCCGCGCGCCGATGGCTCGGAGACGACCTTCCTCGGGCACCTCCTCGACGTCATGAACCGCTCTCGAGCGGAGCCGATCGTGGTCGTCCTCGGACACGAAGGCGCGCGCATCCGAGGCTCACTGTCTCCGACTTCCTGGGGCCGGGCCCGGCCGGTCCTGAACGAGCGCTATCGGGAGGGCATGCTCACGTCGATCGTCTCCGGGCTCGAGGCGGTCGAGAATAGCCCCGCCGAGGGCTGCCTGGTGCTTCCCGTGGATCATCCCGATGTTACCCCCGAGATCGTCGACCTTTTGATCGGCCGCTACGAGCAAACGCCCTGTCCCATCCTCCTCCCGGTATTCCAGGGGCGCCGGGGCCACCCCGTCCTCTTCTCCCGCGCGGTGTTTGACGAGATTCGCCGGGCGCCGGAGTCGGTTGGCGCTCGCCAGGTGGTGTGGGATCATCAAGGAGATCTCTTGGAAGTCGAAGTACAGGACCCGGGCATCGGCCGCGATGTCGATACGCCGGGGGACTACCGTTCGTGGAGGGATCCCCATGCCTGAGACGCTGGCCGATCTGACGCTAAGACTCTCGCAGGAGATCTCGAGCCTCGAGGCCCTCGGGGCCCGCGAGCTCGCGGAAGCCGAGAGAGAGAGGGATCGCGCGCTTCTCGAGACGGGGCCGGCGAAGGAGATCCTGAGCCGGTTCCACAAAGCCCTCGAGAGGGCCAAACAAGATCAGATTGCGGCGGTGCAGGAAGCAGACGATCGCCGAAACCGAGAGATCGACGAGGCCGAAGAGAAGCGCCGGGCAAAGCTCGCCCGCGACGAGCACCCCCTTCGAGAGGTACGCAGGACCGCTCTCGCGAAGAAGAACGAAGCCGCCCGCAAGGCGAACGCGAAGTGGAAGCAGGCGGTCGACAAGGCCCGGGCCGAGCCCCTCTCCGAGCAGCGCCGGCTCCGCCTCGCCGCCGACGAGGCCCTCGAGCGCGCGCTCGAGGAAATCCGTGACAGCTACAACCGGGCGATCGAGCAATCCCGGCTCGCGCACCAGGCCGCGGTCCAGGACTACATGATCGAAGAGAGGCTCGCGGTCGATGCCGCCCAGCGGAAGGCCGAGCGTCTCATCGCCGCGGCTACCGTCGACTACGAGCGCGCTCTCGCGCTCGAGGAGACGAAAATGAGGGGTGAGCTCGCGCTTTTTCCCGAAGCCCGGAAGGCGCAGGAGGCGCACGAGCTGAGGGTCGCGGAAATCCGCGAGTCCTGCGAGCAGGCGAAAGAGGCGCTCTTTCAGAGATTCACCCGCGACCGCCGAGGGGCGAGACGGTAGAATCCCGCCCTTGGTGAGCGCCCCGCCCCTGATTCTCGCCTCCTCCTCGCTCCGCCGCGCTGGCTACCTCCGCGAGCTCGGCTTTTCCTTCCGCCGGATCGTGCCCGCGGTCGACGAGAAGACGCGCCGAGGGGAGTCTCCACGGAGTTACGTCCGCCGCCTCGCGGAATCGAAAGCCGGGGCCGTGTCGGAGACATACCCCCGGCACTGGGTCGTGGGCGCGGATACGACGGTGATCGTCGAGGGGAGAATCCTGGGAAAACCTGCCGATGACCGCGACGCCCGGCGAATGCTGAAGCTTCTCTCCGGGCGAAGCCATCAGGTCGTGAGCGCCATCGCCCTCGCTCGTTTCCAGGATCGCATCCTGCGCTCCGCGATCTCGACGACGCGCGTCTTCTTCCGGAAGCTCACCCCCGACGAGATTCGATGGTACGTCGAGACTGGAGAGCCGATGGACAAGGCGGGCGGCTACGGAATCCAGGGAAGGGGCGGTCTCCTGGTCTCTCGGATCGAGGGCTCGTTCTCGAACGTGGTGGGGTTTCCGCTGGAGAAGTTCTTCGAGCTATGGAACGATGCCGATCTCCCGATGCCATGGACCGACTCGAAACCTCGCTGACGCGACTTCTGGGAATCGACGTTCCGCTCAGCGGAGAGAAGGCCTCCAGTTCAGAGTCGTGAGCTGGGGGCCGCGGGGATTGAAGCGCACGAGGCTCACCGAGCCGTTCTCGATGAGGAGCCGGCGG
>Ga0209321_10001984_pt1 | contig 13828 bp, 10 predicted proteins | sample Rifsed16ft4_FD_184012 | JGI IMG/M metagenome (GOLD analysis project Ga0209321, IMG submission 184012) | Soil microbial communities from Rifle, Colorado, USA - sediment 16ft 4 - CSP-I_5_4 (version 2) | ecosystem: Environmental > Terrestrial > Deep subsurface > Rock core/Sediment | place: Rifle... | reverse complement strand
TACTATCGCACGCGTCACTACAGTCCCAATGAGGGTCGCTTTGCGTCCAGGGATCCCGGAGGCTTCGAACCCGGCATCAGCCCGTACGCGTACGTCAAGAACAACCCTCTGAACTGGTTCGACCCCACCGGCAGGCTTGCGGTATCGTATCCATCCGTCGGGTTCTATGCCTACGTGCCGGACTACATCAACCCGTACTGCGTCCAGATTTGTCTGGAAGATGCGGCACAAATCGCGGGGCTAGCGTGCGAGGTAACCGCCGGTCTCCTGTTCTGTTCCAGCCATGCAGCTCTACTGTTTGGTACGGGGGTGCTGGCGGGATGGATTGCAGGTGCGGTCTACTACGCCGCTTGCCACTACATGGTCAACCAGCTGTGCGACCATTTACTCGCAGGGGGCGACGCCACATCCTATTGCGAAGAAAGGTGTTACACGAATACCTTGTACGTGGTAGTAATGATGGTATCGTCCAAGATGGGTAGGTCGCCATACATCGCAGGCACATGGAGTCGATACTGATGGGAAAGCGGGTCTGGTGAATCGGTGATGCAGACGCTCAAGTCCGCACGTCCACGTCGATGGCCCATACTCTTCTTTGCTCCTCCCTTTGCGCTTCTAGCCCTCGCATTGGTGTCGACCACTATTCTGGGTTCGGTCTCATGGTCGTTCTGGATCGCCCTCGCGGCCATTGCTCTCTCCGTCATTGCCGCGAGCTACTACGTGGGAATGCAATCCGCAGGACGCGCGACGACGGAGTTCCTTGCGCGAAGGATCAATCCTTTGGTTGGATCGGTGGTCTTCTTCGCGATCGTCTTTGCAGTAACGCTACTTGCCTCTGCCAGCCAGTCAGCGCCACTTGAACAGTCATTAGTCCAGGCCCTGTCAGTCAGTCTCGTCGGCATCATATCGGTTTGGGCATGGCTGTGGCTGCTCTACGCTCGCAAGAAGGGATCAACCTAGAGGGCGCTGGAGCATGCGGCTCGTATTCGGGACTTCCGGGATGCCAGAGCTGTTCTGGGAGTTTGGCGTCTATCTGAAGACAGGAGACCACCGGGTACGCTTCACGCCCCGTGAGGCGATCGTGCTCGCCGGCCTGATGAGTCACTTTCGCCTCCTCAGCCCTCTGGGAAGTGCTCCTCCGCCTGATACTCGTCCCCGCCTCACCGGTTGGAGCCATGCGGCTAATCATACGGAGTCTGTCTGATTTGTCCGTGCTTGGTCCTGGGACCGCCATTCCTATCGCGGAACACGCCGAGCTTTCGCCAGCCGTTAGTCGCCAATGCGTCAGACTGATTTGCAATTGTGTCACGCCCATGACAAGATGCGGCGACATCCGCAGCTCCTTCCGCCTGGACGGTCGACATCGTCTCGTTGCCGCAACGTGGGAGCCCATGACCGGCTGGCACAGACGGGAGTCGGTTCGCGCGGGTGAGGACGAACTCGGAAGGCCCTCATGTACAATACGTTCGCGATACCGCTCGAGGGGTGGCAAGGGATATGCATAACGGGGAGCGAGACAGCATTCGCAGTTTTCCCGACTCCGCCGATGGACGCATCAAGAGGGAGGCTTGGCTGTCCATTGCATTCATGGTCTTGCCAGCGGTCTTGTACCCGTTCTCCAGCGGCATCCCTATACACGCCCCATGGACCCTAGAAACGCAGAGTCTGGCAGAGGAACCGGCGAACGAGGGGGCGCACTCGAATCCAACGCACGTCGGTCAGTTCATTCCGTCCTCAACAGCGACACTAGCCGGGAGGGAGAAGGTCCATCATGGGCACTCTTCGAGCGAGTCCACCTCGGTCGGAGCGGCCTTCCTGGATTCCTTGGGCGTGACTTTGAGTGGCGTCTTCCCGCCAGACGACCGGAAGAAAGTCAGTCCGACAACCGACTTTCCGTGGAGTGCCATCGTGAAATTGTACGCCTGGAGGGGTGGCCACGTGGTCCAATGCTCGGGAGTGATGATAGATGCCTTCCACGTCCTTACGGCGGGACATTGCCTCCAAGACTGGTCCTTCTTCCCGCCAGAATGGGTCGATTCCGTTGAAGTGGTGCCCGCCATGGACAACGGTTCGCGGCCCTTCGGGGAGGCCTGGGCCACTCAATACCGCACTCCGCCAGAGTTCACGCCATTCGATGGGTTTCTCTTCCTAGATCTCCGACACGACTGGGCAGTAATCACCCTCGACCGGAACGTCGGAACCTTCACCGGCTGGATGCGCCTCATGGCCGCCCCGCAAGACGATCCGAGCTACGTAGGTCCGCTTCACACAACGGGCTTCCCGGGGGATCTGGACATGAACGTGTGGACTATGTACCATACCTCGGGTCCCGGCTGCTGGGCGGACGAGTACGAACACGGCACATGGCTCGACGAGGCCCCGGGACAAAGCGGCTCCCCGGTCTGGGTCCTCAACGGAAGCGACCACCTCGTCGTGAGCGTCGTGAGCAGAGGGGGACTGAACGAGACCGACTGCAATGTTGGGACGCGGCTCACCCCGGAACGGTTGGAGAACCTATCGCTCTGGGTCACGGCCGATCCGCCTCCTCTGGACTACCCCGACCTCTCGATCTTCCGCTATACGTACGGGTCCTTCGCGCCCGAGCTCGTCGCACCGGAGATCTCCCAGCTGACCATTTCAAGCCGTCTCAGGAACAAAGGCACCGCCGCGTCCGGCGGCTTTCGTGTTTCCTATTACCTAGCGCCTCACTCCCTGTGGGAAGAACCGACGATTGATGACGACACCTTCCTCATCGGCGGTGTGGATGTCCCTCCTCTTGAGCCCTTTGAAGTGCGGGACCTACAATGGGCCGGCGCCGTCCCCATCGGTGTTCCGAGCGGCAGATACTGGGTTGCCTGGGTCATCGACAGCGGCAATGCGGTGGTCGAGTTCAACGAGGATGAGAACGTCGTCTTCATCCGCCCAACGCCCCTCATCGTGGATGCGGCGCCACCGCGGACCGTCGTGAACATCACGGGTTCCGCGGGTGTCGAGGGCTGGTATCGCTCGACCGTTCATCTGGCCCTCCACGTGACGGATGACCTTAGCGGCACCCATGCGACGGTGTACCGCCTCGACTCGGGTCCTTGGACCCCCTACGTGGCACCTTTCGACGTCAGGTCCGAGGGACCGCATCTCCTGGAGTACTACTCGGCCGACGTCGCGGAGAATGTCGAGCCTACGAGCCAGACCGCGTTCGGAATTGACCTCGCACCACCTCGAAATCTGACGGTGGTGTCGCCAGCTCAAGGGGAAATCGTGCACACGAGCTCCGTGGAGGCTCACTACGAGGGGACCGACGTCCTCTCGGGAATCGAGGGCTATTTCGTCCGGCTCGATGATGGAGTCGCGATGCCTTCAGGAGTCAGCCTGTCCTGCGCGTTCACGGGTGTCGCCGACGGACCCCACGAGATGCGGGTGACGGCCGTCGACAAAGCCGGAAACGAAGCGTACGTCATCAGCTCTTTCCGCGTCGACACAAACCCGCTTTCGCTGAGTGGTCCGTTTGGACCGGTGCCCATCGTCGTCGTCCTCGCGACCGCAGTCGCAATCGTGGTCCTAGTGTGGATCCGCCACGCCCGCACACGGAAAGGGCTCACGTAACCTCGATGTTGGATGCGTGACCCGAAATCCGACCGCCGACAAGGAAGAAACCCTCGTTCGACGGCTCTGTCTCCGTATCATGGGCACGGCCGTGGCCTTCGTGGCATTCGTCCTCTCGACGTGCCGAGTGGACCGTGCGGTCTTCCCCCTCCTAGTGTTGGGCTCATACGCCGGACTCGAGTTCATCGCGGGACTTCCCGCGCTCATCGGTCAACGATCGTCGAATCCGGGGGGAGTATTCTGCCATTCGACACTCAAATGTCCATGCCTTCATGGAGTGGGGTCGAGTCCAGTACAAGAACCAAGTTGAGTTCGATCAGGTCGTGCCCTTGCAGAGGTGGTTCGCCATGGTAGGCTTAGCCGCCTACCTCCTCCGTCTTCTCATGACCCTCGCCTTGGGATACTCGACCACAGCGAAACTTGTGTCGGCACTATTTCTCGTCCTGGGAATGTTGCTGACTCGACTTGCTGTTGCCGCGCTCGGCTTCCAGAGGACGCGGCTCGCCGGGTGGGTCCCGATGACAGGCATTCTGGCAATCCCGGGCGAGCATGTTGCTGGCCTAGGAATCACCCGGCCATGAGACGGGGACGTCGGGTGTCAAGCAGGAGGGCTCTGACTGCGGAGCGTAAGTCGATGGCGAAGCGAACGTAGGGTTCGAACTCGCGAAAGGCATCCTCTCCCGAACGCGTCCCTACTTCGCCCAGAACTCCTTCGGGGTCATCGCGACCTCGTAGCTCAGCGGGGTGATCGGGAGCTTCTCCTTTGCCGCCTTCTGTAGCAGGATCATCCAGCTGCGGTTCATGTCCTCGTACTCCTTCGCCTACATGAGGTAGATGAGAGACGCGCCCTGCGGATCGTAGGGCCCGTCGAGCTCAGTTCCGACGGACTTCGGGGTCTCCTCCATGATCTCGCTCACCCGCGCCAGCTGCTTGTGGTCTCCATCGAAGTCCGCATTCCAGATAATCAGCGCCATGGTTCCTCTTCCCCCCGTGCCAACACTCACCGGGCAAAGTCAAGCATCCCTTCGGCGTACCTAGACCTTGTGCCGCTTCACGGACGTCCGCGGGCCCCGACTCACGGCTCACAGTAAGGGGGAAAGTTCTGACTGGAACGGTGGCGATCGGACTCGAATCACTGCGCCGACAGGCGGGGGATCACTTCACGATTGTCTTCGCCTTGTCGACGTTATCGACAGTCAGGGCCACCTCGACCTTCGGGCCCGCGTTCGACAGGAGACCCAGCGCCTTGATGTTGATCCTCGCGGCCGCGAGGTTCTTCGCGACCTGGGCGAGGGCGCCCGGCTTGTCGTCGAGCCGTGCCACGAGAATCCCGCCCTGGCCGACGGAGGGCTCCTGCGTCTTGAGCACGTCGTGGGTTTTCGCCTCGCCGTTCGTAACAACGGCCCCGATGACTGCAAACAACCAGTAATCTCTTTCGTTCCCTCGCGGCGCGCGCTCTGGGGACTCGACGAACTGTGCGAACTGAGATGGTGTCTCATGTCGCGCGACCCGGTTCGAGAAGGCCGACATGACCGAATCGTCCCCAGGGGACGCCCGGCGACTCCAGCCGGAGCCTCACCGCAGGGGACTCAGAGCCGCCGCGGAGGTCACCGTTTGTGACGTCTGCGGTGCTTCGACGTTCGAAATCCGCTGCAAGGTGATCTGCACCCGCTGCGTGTACACCCGGGACTGCTCGGACCCCTGACAGGTCGTTGCGCCTCGTCCTTGGCGACGTAGCGAACAGCGAAGGTCGCCTCGGGCCCTTGGACGACCGGTACAACATGGACCGAAAGCAGCACCAGGAGTCGACACGGAAGGTTGTGACGTTCCAGTCTTCGGCCGCTGAACGCCGATTTAGGCGGCGCGAGCGCGAAGTTCGAGGGACAGAGAAGTGCGTGTTGGCCTTTGGGCGAGATACCGGCTTCCTGTTCCGAGAGGGGTCAGGAGCGGAGTGCTGGCAGGCTGACAATATACTACTTACGATACCCCCTAGTAAAGAGGCGGACTTTCCCCTGCGGGACATGCGGGCGGGAGCCTCGGGTTCCTGCCGTTGGAGGGATTCCATTGCGGATGCGTGCGGTGAGCATCGCCGTCGTGGTTCTTGTTGTACTCGTGTCGTTCAGCGGGATGAGGGCGGAGGCGCAGGTTGGGGGGGGGTGACGTCGACACCGCCGCCTCGGAGCTGGAGGGGACGTCGTACGAGTCCGGATCCATCGTCTCGCCGATCCCTGGAGGCGGGACGAAGGTCCGTCACGTCCCGACGTTCCAGCGCTGGGACGGCGCCTGGCGGCCCCTCGGCGGGCTCGATCCGATGAGCGGGGAGTGGCCCTACCGCCTCGAGGATTCGACGTCCGAGTTCCGCGTGACGCGCCTCGGCGGATCGTTCTCCCACGGGAAGGTCCCCGGGGCCCCGTACGAGTTCCTCCCCGACGCGATCAAGGAGACGATCGTCGTCCGGCTCATCCCGCCGGACGGGTGGATCGACGTGCCCTTCGCGACGACGTACGACGTGCGGATGAACAGCACCACAGTCGAACTGCGGGACGCCTCCGAGAGTCTGATCTGGAGGACCTTGCCCTTCCATGCGTGGGACTCCTCGGAGCCGCCGGGGACGTGGGCGCGCCCCGTGGCCTCCCTCGCCCTCGAAGGCGGAATCCTCCGGCTCCGCCTCGATCCCGCCATGCTCGCCCAGGCCCACTACCCACTCTTCATCGACCCGACGTGGGTCACCGGGCCGCCCGACTGGAACGTGCTGCTCGAGCACGTGGTCCCGGACTACGGGGACCAGCGCCTCCGGATCGGCACGTTCGCGGACAACTTCGACGACGGGACGAAGGACTGGCTCTGGACGACGGACACGGGCTCGTGGTCCATCGTCGGGGGCGCCGCGCAGCTGGAGCCCTACACCCGCATCCGCGCGCCCGGGGGACGCTGGAACGCGAGCCTCCAAGCCACCCTGACCCAGACCGTGCTGGGGACCGCGCGGGTCCTCTTCCGGTGGGTCGACGCCTCGAACTACCACTACGCCGAGATCTCTGGCGTGCTCAATCTGGTGGACCTGAAGAAGGTCGTGTCCGGGGTCACGACGACCCTGGGGAGCGCCCCAACGACAATCGCGCAGGGCCAGCCGTACCGGGTCAAGGTCGTCGCCGACGGCGCGGACCTGAGCGTCGTCTGGGACGGATCCCTCCTCCTGTCCGTGACGGACCCGTCCCCGCCGAGCCCGACGGAGTACACGGACCTCGGGTTCGAGACGTTCGGGAAGCGGACGAAGATCGCCGTGGACGACGTCAGGAACTGGGTCGGGGAGACGGGGTTCGCTCTCGGGCCCGTCCGGCAGGCGGTCCCCCAGGCCGTCCGGACGGTCCATGCGGCGGGCGCGTACGAGGGCGTGGATCTCAAGGTGTCGTCCTCCCCGGACACCATGTCGTTCAGCGCGGCGCATTACGTGAAGTCGGGCGCGAGATCGACAACCTCGGACGCGGAGGCGTACTTCGTGCCGGACGCGGACCGCCAGGCGTACTACCGCGTTTGGGTCGACCTGAGGACGACGGACGACTTCTCGCCCGCGGTGAGCGAGATCGCGGTCCTCGAGGACACCGCGTCGGGCCCGTCGGAGAACGCCCAGGTCCTCGGATACGCGCCGTGGCAGTACTACGTCGGCGGGATGGTGAACATCGTGGGCGGGAACCTCTTCCTCCGGGAGATGGACCTCACGCTCCCCGGGAAGGGCTGGACCCTCCGCATGGCGAGGGCGTACAACAGTCTGAGCTCCGCGGACGGCCCTCTCGGCGTGGGATGGACCCACGCATACCTCGGCCGCCTCGCGCCCGGGAGCGGCGTCGTGACGTTCACGGACGGGGACGGATCGTCCCACGCCTTCGTGGAACTCGGCGGCGGCCAGTTCGCGTCCCCGAGGGGCTTTGGCGGCGTGAAGCTCGTGCGGAACGCGGACTCGACGTACACGATGTGGTGGAAGGACGGGACCCGGTGGTCCTTCTCCTCGACCGGCGTCCTCACGGGGATGACGGACCGGAACTCGAACGACGTCATGCTGACGTACGACGGGAACGGTCGCCTGACGAAGGTCGCCGACGAGACGGGGATCTACCTCCTCTTCGCGTACGACGCGGACGGGCGGATCGTGCGGGTCGGGGACCACAACGCGACGGATGTCATGCGGAGCCCCACGGTCCACAGCGGCTCCTGGTCGAACGGGCAGAACGCGTTCGCCTCGGACGACGCGTACGCAAGCACGAAGACGGCATCGGCCACGCACCGGTACGCGAACTACGGCTTCTCCGGGTCCGCGGGCGACTGGATCACGAAGGTCGAGGCGTGCGTGGAGGCCCGCGCGGCGGGAGACGACGACGTCGGGGTGAGGATCAGCACCGACTCCGGAGGGAGCTGGAGCGGGGAGCAGATCGTGAGCCCGTCGGGACAAGATCCTCCCACGCCTGTATGCCTCGACGTCACGTCCCACCGGGCGACGTGGACGTGGGACGACTTGAACAACGAGAGCTTCCGGGTCGAAGTGCGTTACATCAAGGTGGGCAGCAAGGCGGACTACGTGTATCTCGACTGGACTCCCGTGCGCGTGACGACGGCGAGCCGGTACGTCGCGTACGCCTACGACGGCGCGAGTCGGCTCACGTCCGTCACGGACCCCATGGGGAACGCGACCCTGTACGCGTACGACGGCATCTTGGAGAAGGCTGTTGACCGGACGGACAAGCTCGTGCGGTTCGTGAGAGATGGCAGCTCGCGCGTCACGGAGGTGTGGACGGGGCTGTACAATCGGACCCTGGCGACCGTCGAATGGGAATTCCGGATGTATGCCATCGGCTACGGGGACTGGACGACCCGCACGGCAACGGTCACGGACGCGTACGGGAACGTCACGACGATCGAGTACGACAAACTCGCCGGCAGGCCCGTGCGGATCGACGGGCCCCTCGCGGCCCTGGGGTGCGCCTGCGGCGGGAGCGGGGGGACGGGGGGCTGCTGTGGATGCGGTTCCGGCGCAGTCGCGGGCGGCCAGGGCGGGGGCGAGCGGTGGACCCTCGCCTGGGACGGGGAGCACAACTGGGTCTCTCGGAAGGACGGGCGCAACTGGACGACAGGGCGAGAATACGACTGGCGCGGGGGCGAGGTCTACCGGGTCGAGCCCGAGGTCGGCTCCTGGTTCCCCTTCGTCTGGCAGAACCGGGACAACGGGACTGTCTTCGACACCCTCCTGCTCGAGTCGCAGGATGCGCGCGAGTTCGTGACGACGTTCGAGTATGACTGGAGGGGCAATCCTCTCCGTGTGGTCGATCCGCTGGGAAACCGCATGGAGTACGCGTACGACTCCTCAGGCCTCCTTGTGAGTGCCACGGACAAGCGGGGTTTCAACACCACCATCACGTACGACGCCCATGGCTGGCGCCTCACGACGACGGACCCCCTCGGGCACACCTCAGGCATGGGCTACGATGCGGTCGGCCGCGGCGTCAACGCGACGACCCCGCTGGGGCACGAGAGCTTCTGGACCTATGACAGGAACGGCCGGGTCACGTCCGCCCGGGATCCGCTGGGCCATGTAACGCGGTACGAATACGACGAGCGGGGCATGCGGACCGCTCTCGTCGATGCGAACGGGAATCGGACGGAGCAGGCGTGGAACCTCACGTGGGGTCGCCTCCAGCGGGTCACGGAGGCCACGGGCGCGACGACCGCGTACGCGTACGATCGGCTCGGCCGGCTGACGATGACGACGGACCCCTTGAGCGGGACGTGGCGGAGCGAGCACGACGCCTTCGGCCGGCGCACGACGGAGATCGATCCCTTAGGTCACGAAGCCCGGTCCTGGTACGACGCCGCGGGCAACATGATCACGCGGGTCGACGGGAGCGGGAAGTGGGCGAACTACACGTACGACGGGATGAACCGGCTCGAGGACGCCTTGTACGCGGGCGGGGCGGGGCCCTCGTACAGCTACGACGCGAACGGGAACGTCCTTGAGGCGACCAACTACTACAGCTTCATGGCGTGGTTCGGCCTGTCGTACACATACGACGCCCTGAACCGTCCCATGCGCGTGACGTCGGAGTACCACTTCCCCACCGCGACGTTCACGAAGACGGTCGAGTACACATACGACGCGGACGGGAACCGGCTCTCGATGACGTACCCCGACGGCTCCGTGCTGAACTACACCTGGGACGAGGCCGGCCGCCTGACGAACATGACGATGGACGACCAGACGTGGACCCTCGCGTACGACGAGGACGGCCGGATGACGTCGATCCTCCATCCGAACGGCCTGGAGCTCAACTACACGTACAACGGGGCGGGCTGGCTCACGTCGGTCCGGACGGTCGACACGGCGGATGGCAGCGTCGTCGAGGGGTGCAACTACACGTACGACGACATCGGCAACCGACTCGCGCAGGAGCAGGGGAACGGCACGGAGATCGCCTATGCATACGGGGACGACTACGCCCTGAACGCGACGACGTACGAGGCCGGGACGACCTCGTGGTACGTCTACGACGCGAACGGGAACCGGCTGTACAAGAACGAGACGAACGGGCTGCGGACGGACTACGCGTACCGCGCGGATTCGTCCCTGGAACGGAGGACGACTCGGTCGGGCGCGGACGTGGTCCTGGACGTCTTGTACGGATACGACGGCAATGGCAACACGGTGTCCAAGGTCGAGACCGCGCCCGGGCGGGATCCCGTGCGGTACGGGTACGAGTACGACTTCGAGAACCGCCTCGTCGGCGTGTCGGTAGAGGGCGTCGAGAATGCGTCGTACGTGTACGGGGCGGACGGGTCTAGGATCCTCCGAGAGGAGGCGGGGCAGGAAACGTACTACGTGTACGACCCCCGGGACCTCAACGGGTACGACGATATCGTCGGCGAGGTGAACGCGACGGGCGCGATGAGATCCAAGGTCGTCCACGGCCCCGGGATCGACGAGCCCCTGGGGAGGTTCGACAAGACGGAGGTCCCGCAGGGCGCCTGGTACTACTACCACCACGACGGCCTCGGGAGCGTCACGCGAGTCAGCCGGTCGGACAAGAGCGCGGCGAACCGGTACGCGTACGACGATTTCGGGAGGTTCCGCCAAAGGTCGGAAAGCATCCCGAACGTGTACGGGTTCACGGGACGAGAGCAGGACACCGGTGACCGCCTCTACTACCGGACGCGCCACTACGGCCCCGACGAGGGCCGCTTCGCGTCGAGGGATCCCGCGGGGCTCGAGGCGGGCAAGGGCTCGTACGCGTACACCGGAAACAACCCGGTGAACCGCAGAGATCCGAGCGGGCTCTACTGGTGGCCAATACCAGGTCTACCCGACTCTGGCCGCGGAACCTACTACGGATATGGCTGGTATCTGAGCATGGGGCAGTACTTGGACGAGACATGCTTTTCGGAGTGTGACTTCTTCCTTAGGGCCGCGGTCGCGATCCTCGGATGCGGTGTCACAGTCAGTGCGCTATGTGCGCTCATTGCGGTGAAGGCGACCGGCGGATTGATAGCGACGCACCCTATCGCCTTCGCCGTCATATGTGGGAGCGCCGGTGCCTCTATCTGCTTCGCAATCGATTACCTTCACCTTATCAGCTATGATGACGTATGTAGTTGGTTCTGCCAGAAGGACAGGTACGAATTCGTGACCTTCACCTGGGGGGCCAAGATTGGTCGTTACACTTGAGAACGAAGTCATGGCGGTGGGGTGATCTTGGCAGAACCTCCTAGCCGTGAACGTCGTGATTCCGGTCTCCGAAGTCCGGCGAGAAGCAGTCGAATCGACGCTCCAGGAATGGCAGGACGCGCCCGGTACAGGATTCAAGCTGTCGTTCTAATGCTTTTCACCGCCGGGGCGCTGGCCTTGACCCTGGCTGTCGCGCGGGCGGCAAGTCTTTCCATGACATCATCTCTCCTGATCCTTGTCGGCGTCTCCGCAGGGGCCGCCGGTGCGGTCCTCGGTCTGCGGATGGCGCGGGCGAATCATGCGGTGGTCGCCGTCGGCATACCGACTGGGCGCGTGCACGCAAAGAGGGTGTTTCTGACGGCGTTCGGCGTTGCAGTCTCCCTCAGTCTCCTCCGTCTCCTAGATTCGGGCTTGGCGTTCCTTTCGCTCTTCGCCGCGCTTGATGCCATACTAGGTGCCCTGTCGGCCTATCTCTTGAAGCTGCACCGCTTTGAGCGCAGGCGGAGCGCGAGAATCTGTATCACCAAGTACGAGAATGGTAACATCGCCCCCTGCGTCGGCGATACGGAGAAGGGGATGAGCAATCGGGAATGAAACGGCGTTTCAAATCTCCTGGTCCTGCAGGGAGAACCTCGCGGAGACAAGCTGGGCTATTCGTAGCTGTCATCCTTCTGCCCGGGGCTCTTGTCCCGGGCCCTGCTACTGTCAATCCGTGGGCCACCGGGCTTTCTGAACCACACGGCTTAACACGGGATGCCCCGCAGGTGGTGGCGCACATGGATGCAGTCCTCACTGAGCAGATGATATCCACTTCCCCTATGGCGCCGAGTCCAACGGGAATGATCCGTCGCGAACACTACTCCGGCGGCGCAGCGTCTGAGCGCAATCCGAGAATCGACACGGATGAAGGGAGCTCGTTCCTCGACTCCCCAGGCGTCATCCCGAAGAACGTTTTCCCACCGGATGATCGACGAAAAGTCACTCCGACCACCGCGTATCCGTGGAGTGCCATCGTCAAACTGTACGCTGCCAAGGGAGGCGCCGTGACACAATGCTCCGGAGTGATGGTCGACGCCTTTCATGTCCTGACTGCAGCGCACTGTCTCCAGATGTGGTTCCCTCTGGTGCCGAGCTGGGTCGATTCGGTTGAGGTCGTGCCCGGCATGGACAATGGCTCCAGACCTTTCGGCGAGGCATGGGCCACTCAGTATCGCACTCCCCCAGAGTACGCCCGAGAAGACTCGTTCTTCCTCCTCGACCCCCGACACGACTGGGCTCTCGTCACCCTCGACCGGAACATTGGATCCTTCACCGGCTGGATGCGCCCCATGGCCGCCCCGCAAGACGACCCGATTTACGTGGGACCGCTTCACACGGCGGGTTTCCCGGGAGATCTCGACAGGAATGCGTGGACAATGTACCACACTTCGGGTCCCGGCTGCTGGGCGGACGACTACGATCACGGCACATGGCTCGACGAGGCCCCGGGACAGAGCGGCTCCCCGGTCTGGGTCCCCAACGGGAGTGACCACCTCGTCCTGAGCGTCGTCAGCAGGGGCGGACTGAACGAGACCGACTGTAATGTTGGGACGCGGCTCACCTCGGAACGGTTGGAGAACGTGTCGCTCTGGGTCGCGGCCGATCCACCTCCTCTGGACTACCCTGACCTCTCGATCTTCCGCTATACATACGGGTCCTTCGCACCTGACCTCGCGGCGCCGGAGATCACGCCCTTGGAGATCACGAGCCGGGTCAGGAACAAGGGCACCGCTGCGTCCACGGGCTTTCGCGTCTCCTACTACTTGACGCCGTACTCGCTCTGGGAGGAACCCAGAATCGACAGCGAATCTTACCGAATCGCCGACATCGACGTCCCCTCCCTGGACCCGTTTGACTTCTGGGATCTGTATTGGACGGGCCTCCTCCCCCGCGGGGTCCCGAGCGGCAGATACTGGGTTGCCTGGATCATCGACAGCAGCAATGCTGTGGTCGAGTTCAAAGAGGATGACAACATGGTCTTCCTCCGCCCAACGCCCCTGGTCGTGGATGCGTTGCCACCGCAGACCGTCGTGAACATCACGGCTTCCACGGGTGTCGAGGGATGGTATCGCTCGGCGGTCCGTTTGGCCCTCAACGTGACGGACGACATCAGCGGTGCCAACGGGACGGTGTACCGCCTCGACTCGGGTTCTTGGGCGCCCTATGCGGGACCGATCGATGTAACCGCTCAAGGGGCCCATCTCCTGGAGTATTTCTCGACCGACATGGCGGGAAACGCCGAGCCTATGGGCCAGACCGCGTTCGGGATCGACACGGTTCCACCGGAGAATCTGACGATAGTGTCTCCCTCGCAACATGAGACCGTGCATACGAGCTCCGTGGAGGTTCACTACCTGAGCGTCGACGTCCTCTCGGGAATCGACGGTTACCTTGTCCAACTTGACGAAAGGGCTGCGTTGTCCTCGGGAACCGGCCTCTCGTTCAAGTTCGAGGGCGTCGCCGACGGACCTCACACGCTTT
>Ga0209321_10001983_pt1 | contig 13829 bp, 10 predicted proteins | sample Rifsed16ft4_FD_184012 | JGI IMG/M metagenome (GOLD analysis project Ga0209321, IMG submission 184012) | Soil microbial communities from Rifle, Colorado, USA - sediment 16ft 4 - CSP-I_5_4 (version 2) | ecosystem: Environmental > Terrestrial > Deep subsurface > Rock core/Sediment | place: Rifle... | reverse complement strand
TGCCACATAATGCACATGAATTTTGGAAAGGTCGGCATTCAGGTTATTTAATGCCTTGCGCATGTCTAGTGCGTGTTCCTGATCAACACAAAAGACGATTGTTTTATCGAATCGACTGGTTCTTTTCAGGTATTTGGTTAAATGTTTTGCAACCACTTCTGTGCGTGCGAGTAAAGAGACCACGCGTTCGAAGTCTTTTGTTCCATACAGGTCAGGCGGAATTTCGCGCCCAAAGCGATCCAGTACACCAGGGTCAATCTGCAAGCCACTCGCGTCCACATCGGGAATGACTCGATAAACACGATACGGCGCAAGGAAACCATCGTCAATGCCTTGACGAAGGCTATAGGTATAAATCGGGTCGCCAAAGTATTCGTAAGTATCAACATTGTCCGTGCGGCGCGGAGTGGCAGTCATGCCGACTTGCGTGGCAGGTGAGAAATACTGCAGAATCTTGCGCCAATTACCTTCTTCATTTGCTGAACCGCGATGGCATTCGTCTACGATAATCAAGTCAAAGAAATCTTTGGGGTATTGTTCGTAAAGATTGTTTCCCGTAATGGGGTTTGCCAAAGCCTGATACAGCGCAAAGTAAACTTCACGGCTCTTGGTGGCTTTGCCTTTGATCTTGTGCAAGGCCTGTCCCATTGGCGAAAAAGTGCGGTCTTTGGCCTGGTCAATTAATACATTGCGATCTGCCAAGTACAAAATACGTTTCTTGCGTTTGGATTTCCACAATCGCCATGTAATCTGAAATGCAACGAAGGTTTTTCCCGTCCCGGTCGCCATTGTAAGCAGGATGCGATTTTGTCCCGCCAACACAGTATTGACAGCCTTGTTAATAGCAACCTGTTGGTAATAACGCGGCTTCTTCCCGCCAACCTCTTCCCAATATGCGGAAAGCGAATCTGTTTCTTCTTCTTTACTTTCAAACTTGAACGTGCCTTTAAGTCGCGCCCATAATTCGTCAGGTGTTGGAAAAGAGTCAAGATCGCGTTCCATGCCTGTGATGAAGTCGTGTTCCACAATCCCTTTGCCATTGCTCGAGTAAGCAAATTTTACGCCAAGCATTTCGGCATATTGAATTGCCTGTTGCAATCCTTTGGCTGGGTGGGCATATTCTGCTTTTGCTTCTATCACCGAAATGGGGATATTCTGCCGAATGAACAGTACATAATCAGGTCGCAATCCTTCCCTGCGTGTGTGCCTGTCGCCAATGGGTACAATCCTCCCAGGCGTCAATACCATCTGCTCTGTGATGGTTTCATCTTCCCAGCCAGATGCTTTGAGCTTTGGAAGTATGTAGGTGCGGCAAGTGTCAGCTTCGTTCATGTCCCTTAGTGTTTGAGTCAAGCATACCCGAAAAACCCCTGCGCGCAATGGGAAATTCATTGCAAAGCCGCCTCTCCCCGGCCCTCCCCAAATACGACAAGAAAATTAATTTTGTAAATCCAGGATTCACTATCGTATTTGGGGAGGGAGTCACGAAGTGAAGGGTGGGGCTAAGGGGGCGGCGCTCGATTTTCGGCTTCGCCGCTTCGTTTCCCTGATTACTAATCCAATTCCCCCGCCGCGCAATCTTGATTCCCGATGTGTAATTTAGTTGTGGAGTCTCGCAATCTTGATTCCTGCCGTGTAATTTGGTTGCCGAGCGCGCAATCTTGATTCCTGCCGGATAACATTGATTCCCTTCCCATACAGCTCAAGACCGGACAAGAAATGTAGAATTTTCAAGATTGTAGTGGAATGAAACAAACCCCGAAGACCTGGTCGCGGCCAGGGATTATATTGTCAGATTTGGGGACCTTCGGGGGTGGGGGTCAGACTTCCAGTATTTGTGTCAGATGCAATTCCGTATTATTCAACAAGTCGATCATCATCTCACGGATGTGCCTGTTCAGGTAATGATTCTCGAGCGTGGAAAGCGCCAGAAAGCGCGCGCCTGCAACAACATGGATGCAGTTCGATGATCCGCACAGGCAGATGAACGGCGCATCCATTTCCCATTCGGTGGAGGGATAGAAGAACGAAAGTTCTTCGCCCTTGTCAATGTCGCGGCGTGCAACCATGAGCAATCTCTCAGTATCGAGAATTACATTTGGATCGCATGAGTGATTGAGCGCAGAGAGCTTGCCTACTTCGGTATGTTTATCATGCCCGATCTGGACCGTGTAACGATTTGCCCTGTCGATCACCTTTTCTGTCGGGATCCCGCAAATCACTTCGCCTTTTGCATATGCCTGCCTGGTGATCAAACTCCTGAATTTATTTTCCGTCTTGATCGTCAGCGTGTCCATCGATACCATTTTACATTCCTTTCTTTGTATGCATCAATAACATCCCTAAGACTGGTTATACATTAGAAACAATATACAACATTATTGAATCAAAATCAATAACCCTGAGGTATGTTTTATGAAATTTTAAGATAAGGGAAATTTAATAGCCAATGTCACTGCGCGCGTTTGTTGCGAAGCAGTCTCCTGCTAAACGGACAAATCTCATCGATGAGTTTGCATAATCAATGGGGGGATTGCTTCGCCCCGGGTCTCGATACACCGCTTCGCGGCACTCGACCACCGGGGCTCGCAATGACATTTATTCTTGCAATTATCAATCGCAAGCGCAAGTGTTTCCATGTATTGAATGCTCTTCTTGAATCATTCTTGTGTATGCTGTGGCGACTGAACAACATATCCTGATAGAGTCCCGTTAACAATTCGATATCCTGCCGGGCGCCGGAAAATAATTTTCTGAAACGGGAACGTTCTTTTATCTCAAGGACCTTATCGATCAGTCTTTGCGTAAACTCACGGGCAGTTTCCGCCCGGGCGCGCTCACCCGCCAATGGACGCCCCAAACGATAAAGCCTGCGATACATCCCTTCAATCGCGATCTCCGGCGCGAGTCGCATAAACCACCAGCGTTCGACCAGAGTGAAATAGAGGAGCAACAATACGAGAATGCCTGCAATGGGGGAAAGCCAGTAAATTGCCTTTACGAGTCTAAAACGATGGAGTAAGTCAGATGCCGTTGATCCATCATTCTGATCTGAAGAAGCTATGACCTTCGACAGGGGACGGTCGATTTCAGGCTGTGAGGCGGTCGGCTCGAACTCCGCCCATCCGATCCCGGGGAAGTAGACCTCAGCCCACGAATGTGCATTCAACTCGCGCACCACGTATTGCGCATTCGGGGCATCATAAGAGCCGGGTGAATATCCCGATACAAAACGTGCAGGGACACCGCTCGAGCGCGCCAGCACCACCATCGCTGTCGCGTAATAATCACAATAACCCTTTTTAAGGTCGAACAAAAAGTAATCGGCTACGTCCTGGCCTTCGGGTGGAGCAGAGACTTCAAGGTCGTACGGGTACGTCCGCAGGTAGGCTTCGATGGCTTTGGCTTTGTCGTACGCGCCGGTCTTGTCTTCGGTGATCTCGCGGGCGAGTTGATGGACTCGTTCTGGGACGGATCCTGGAAGCGAAAGATATCGCTCTCGAATATCTTCAGGATAATCCGTTGAGGCGGCGCGCAGCTCTTCCACGCTGGCGAGCGGCACATACGAATCCGCTTTGTAGGAGTCTGCGCTGCTGAGCGCGGCGAACATGTCAGCCTGGAGCAAAGCCGATCGATCAGCGAACAGGCTCGATCCGGGTCTGACACGCCAGTCCGCTTTAAAAGGAATGTCCGCGCTGAATAAGATCCCGCTCCAGAACAATTTCCCTTCCGGCTCCACCATCTGTACATCCAGGTGCACCAGCCTGTACCCATCCAGCAAGCCGGGGATGAGCGGTGTGTTCGCAGCAATCGTTTGTGGCGGAGCAGAGCTCGTGACCCAGCCCGCGCCGACATAGGTGTCATACGTGGTGCTGCGCCAGTAATATCTTGGCGCATCGGTTGTGAGCGCCGGGTTTATAACCGGAGGCAGTTCGCCGGTGCTGATCGTCATCACGATCTTTTGCGATTGGGCATACCCGCCGCTCAGCAAATGCTCGCGCGGCAGGGAAGGTTTTTGGATAAAGAAACTTCCCGGTGAAGCGCTCTGCTGTTGAATGCCGAACATATCTGCTGTTTCGTTTACGGATGTCTGGTTCCGTTCGCGCAGGTAATCCCTGATCTCGCGCCACGATATGGATGGCGTGATGAAGGCAAAGGCGCCGATCGTGAGGGCCAGCAGGATCACGGCTTCACCGCTGTCGTAGCGAATGCTCTCGGAGTAATCCACTCTTCTGCTTTCCCATTGTTTTGTGTGGTTCCTGTAATTCCAGATGCCCATGAGCAAAAGCAGGATCAACACCAACAGCCACAGCGTTTCGATTTTGGTTTCGCTGTAGGACGTGATCGCTGCCAGCAGCGAGATGGATGGCAACAGGCACGCAATCGCATTTCGACGGCCCGCGAACCAACCCATCCAGGCCGAGATGAGCCACATGATCAACGTCCATGCCATGTTGCGCATCAGCGCGTCGTTGACCGTTACGTTCTTATTCAGGCTGATCAGCCAGGTTTGCAGGCGCACGCCCAGCTCTGAAGATGCCTGCGTAACGACGAGCCACGCCTCTGCAATTGCCGTTGTGTCAATGGGAGTACGGGACTCGATCGCCGGAACAATTTGCGGGGTCAGCGACAGGATGGCGTTACCGAGGTCGAGCAGGGGAGAGGCGAGTCTGGCTCCGAGGACCCACACCCCGAGGACGCCCAGCGCAGCCATCCCAGCCGCGGCTGGAATCCCGTTTAATTTGGTCTCGCTCAGCCCAAAGCTGATGAGCGCGGCAACGAGACAAATCCAGAAGAAATACCGGGTATCTGTGTTCCGCAATGAAGAAGAGATGCCATATGTCAGGACCTGCAGAGCGGTCACTACCAGGATCAGCCCCATTGCATCCGCGCTGAATAACTTTCTCAGGACGCGTGGGATCATTTCAGCCCCCGCCAATCTTCCTGGGCAACGCGTACAGGGATGGCTTTCCCGGTGGCCGAGATGCGCCACTCCCATTCGCCTTCATGACCGGGCCGCGCCTGAGGCTTATCCAGCAACTCCCTGGGGATCACATGACACGGAACTTCCATGAATTGCAGCGTATCGGAGACCGCCCTGGTACCCGTGCTCCCACCGAATGAAACCGGGTCAAGGAGAAAGACGGTGGGCCTGATCCCGCGCCACATCAGCGGCAGCAGGGATTCTGTCCAGTCTGCATCCGCACAGGCCGTGATGACGAGCAAACTGCAGTGACTGCCCAGGGATCCACCGGCTCTTTGCAGAAAGTCTTTCAAGTGCATCTCTGATGGAGAGGCAACCGCCAGTGCTTTCAGCAGGGAGCGCAACTGGTGTTCATTGCGGCGCGGTGGGAGCCAGTCCGGTTCCTTGCCGTTGATCGCAAGACCCACGGGATGATCTTCGTTCAATCCCTGCGCGGCAAGCGAGGAGGTCAGGATAATGCCGTGCTCTTCCGTGGAATCCCAGCCCGCGCCAAGTTGTGACTCTTTGTGAAGATCGAGCACCATCCACCAGTCACCGGCAGGCGTGCCCTCGAACTGGCGGACAAAAAACTTACCTTGACGGGCGGTCGTCTTCCAATGGATCAGGCGCACCGGATCGTTCGGCATCATCTCACGCGGATGTGAGGCATTGATCGTCTCCTCCAGCGAGCGCCGACTGGGCTTTCCTTCTCCCGCCCATCCGCTGGACAGGATCTGGAATTTCGGCAAAGACAAAACCGGCGGCATGACAGCCAGTGTTTGTGAAGTGGAGTCTTCAAGTGTGAGGGTGTAAATCCCAAAGGGATCGCCCGTTTCAAGAGTTGTGCCTCCCAGTGTATAAACGCCGCGCCGCGTACACCGGGTAAGTATCCGCCACTGCGAAGTGCTGGCTCCATCCACGCCCGTTGCAACCGATGCTTTATGGTCCACAAGCGTGGAGTGATCATGGATCGCTACCCATGTGGCTGGCAGCGTAAACGGATTTGTCAGCGTGAACCGTTCTTCGAGACGGTCGCCGACCTGTGCCCAGCCATAGCGCATTTCCCGTTCGAACTGCAGGGAACGCGCAAGTCCACGCGCCCACCACCAGCAGGCCAGCCAGGCGCCGCCGATGCCGATCAGCAGAATGACCCATACGCGTGACGGGTCAATGAACTGCATGACCAGAGCGATCGCTGCAACGACGGGGAAGATTTTTGCATTCAACCGCAATGTGGATTTCATGAATCGATTATATGCCTGAATTGGCCTCCCCCGAAAGGCTAGGAGTTGAACCACCCGTCTGCCCGATGTGCCTGAGTTTCATATCGGATAGACTTGTCACCGCGACATTCGTTGCGAAGCAGTCTTCTCCATTGACAGGAGATTGCTTCGTCGCCTCGCAATGACAATCATGTTATGATGAAAAGGAGAAATACATGTCCAACCCTCTTACAGATTTTTCAAATGGTCTGACCTCCGCGGTTGAGAAAGCAGGCGCAAGCACAATCCTTGTGGACGCGCGCAAACGTTACCCCGCCAGCGGAATTGCATATGCAGAAGACCTCGTCCTCACAGCCGACCACGTTGTGACCAGAGAAGAAGATATAAAAGTCGGGTTGCCTGATGGCAAAACCCTCACTGCGACTCTTGCGGGCCGCGATCCCGGCTCCGATCTCGCTTTGTTGAGGCTCACCGAAAAAGCGTTGTCCCCTGCAAAGACATCTGACGATGTAAAGGTCGGTCAACTTGTGCTGGCATTGGGACGCCCGAATAACGCAGGGATGCAGGCTTCATGGGGAATCGTTACCGCCATCAGCGGGCCGGCGCGCACATCCCGCGGTGGCTTGCTGGATGAATATCTTCAAACCGAGACCACACCTTATCCGGGTTTCTCAGGCGGGCCATTGGTCAACACCGAAGGTGAAGTGCTTGGACTCAATACATCCGGTCTCACGCGCGGCTCCTCCTTGACCATTCCGATTAAAGTTGCCTGGCGAATCGCAGACGCGCTTGCAAAGCATGGCACGGTCAAGCGCGGCTATCTCGGTGTGCGCACACAGCCGGTTGAGATCGCAGAGGCCGCGCGCAAAGCCCTCCAGCGCGAACAAGGTCAGGGCCTGCTGGTGCTGTGGCTGGAAGAAGCCGGGCCGGCAGAAAAAGGCGGCTTGCTCGTCGGCGATATCCTGGTTGCAATAAGCGGCCAGCCTGTCGGCGATCCCGACGATCTCTTTGCCGCGCTCAATAGCGATACAGTCGGCAAATCCATCGCGGTGGAAGTCCTGCGCGGCGGTCGCCCTGAAACCGTCCAGGTGACGGTAGCGGAGAGGAATTGATCCGCGTCCTGTTAAATATATCGTCCCCTGCACTGCGCGCGGGATTGCGCGCTCTGCTTTCCTCGGATAAGGCAATAAAAATCGTAAATGATCCATTGGATGAAGATTCAGAAGCCGACGTGGTTATCACGTCGGCTTCTCGCGCTGCTTTTGTTCATGGCGAAGTTGACTCCTCCTCATCAGCCCTTCGACTCGGCTCCACGCAAGCCGCGATCCTGTTCCTAAGCGATGACCAGCTCAACCTCCGCGAAATGCAGCGCTTATCGCGAGTGTGGGGAATCCTGCCAACTGATGTATCCGCTGAGGAATTGATCGCGGCAGTCCACGCCTTGTCACAGGGACTCATCGTTGGCACAGCCGCATTGTTATTCGAATCAGAAAACGAACCACTGGCACAGGGTCCGCTCACGGAGAGGGAACTGGAAGTTTTGGGGCTGCTTGCAAAGGGGTTGGCAAACAAACAGATCGCGGTCGGGCTGGGGATCAGCGAGCACACCGTGAAATTTCACGTATCATCCATTTATACAAAATTGAATGTGACCAACCGGACCGAGGCCGTGCGTGCGGGTCTGCGCGGAGGGTGGATCGCGTTGTAATCATCAGCACCGGGTATGCAGGCATCGCCATGCCCCGCGGTTGATGCGGATCATCCTGCGCCGCTCTCCTTCATGCCCTGCATTTAGGAGACATTGACCTTGCCTGCAAACCCGGCAGGTGACAGTATATGTTGTGCGGACGGGATTAAAGGTCGTATCCAGCCTGAGGGTGAATTCAGGTACATAGGGGCTGATATTGTTTGCTATCATGTCACTAATGAAATCATACAAGCTCAGGATGAACTCTTCGCTGGGAGGATTTTTGTCCTCCAGCCTCGTTTCAACTTTGTCGGTAACGTCATAGCCGTAAGCCATGGTGTATTCATCTCCCGAGTCCTCTTCTTCCTGTTGACCTTGTGGTATTTTACCTTCCTGCTGTCCAATGAAATAACTAACGCGCAATCCAACCAGGTTGCCATCATAGCCAATTTGCTCCAATTCCTTATGGAGTTTTTCCTCCGCAAGTTTTAATATGCCATAATGTTTCCATGCTGAGAGCGGTGAATCGGGAAAATCCGGGACATCCGGCAGGCTTGCTGATGGCGGCTGTGATTGACTCGATCTACTGGGTTTCATGTTTCACCTCCTCAAAGTGAACGAAATGTTTACCGGCTAATGAGCCGGGGGCAAACCGGAAAATATTATTATCGCAGATTCGCTTCTTGAAGCAGATCGATAATTTCTTCAACGGAGGTTTGTAATGAAGGATCTTCCAGCGCGAGGTGCTTCAGGTCGGTAATGAACTCATCACGAGTGCCTGAGTCGAGATGGTCCAGCAAATCGCGATAAGCATGCATCGCAGTATCAATTTCTCCTTCCGCAAGCGCCTGAAGACCGAGCAGGTGGTAATAATATTGTTCTCCTGGATTGATCTTTATCGCATGAATCAAATCGCTCTTCTCGTTTTCCCATTCAGGCTGAATGGAGGCTCGACTGGCAAATGCATCCGCGGCGAAATCAGAATTTCGCTCGATAAGTTCATTGAAATCAGCCATTGCCGATGCTGTGTCGTTGAAACTCCAATAGAATAGATTTCCCCGGTTCAAAAGAGCAACCTCGTAGTTCGAGTCCATAGCAATGGTCTTGGTGTATGCTTCGAGGGCGCCGCTTGGATCGCCAGCCTCCTCGAACAACAGGCCGGCCAGGAAATATGCTGGGGCAAGTTGCTTTAGATCATCTTCTGCCCAATTTTGTTCGCTTGCATTGTTGATCGCCACATTCAGGTGCCTGATCTCGCTGCCGATGTCGCCATTATCGAAGCTGACCTCAATGATGATAATTTGAGAGACATATTCAATCGCCCATGCTCTCAGCTCCTTTGAATTCTCCGGCGAAGCCCTCCAGTTCAGTTCCAGCCCGGGCCAATTGATCGGCGTGATATTTATTTGAAAATAGTCCTGATCGCTCACACCCCAAACAACAATTGTCCCAGGGCGATTCCTGCCCAGTTCCTCGGCATCCTTGCCGTCCTCAATTTCCTGGCTGTAGCGACAAACGGTGATCGCCTGATCGAATTGGTCGCGCATACTAGAGAACATATTCGCTTCGAATGCTGTATCGCTACCCGTCGCAATATAGAACTCTGCGATAACAACCCGGGGTGCATTGTTTTGACTGGCGTAGGAACATTCCAGTCCGCTCACTTCCTCATACACTTTTTGGGATTTGCTGGCTGAAAACCAGATCGAAAAAGCCGCCAGCGCGAGCATTACGCTGATTTCCACTCTGCGGCGAAACAAGGTCAAAACAAAAGAGTGCCTGCTGGAGGATCGAAACGGCTCCCAAAATCGATTGGTCTGTGAAAGTATTTCCTTTGGGCGGGATTCGCCGACAATGAGCAATTCCTTATCAGATGGAGGGGGATGTTTTTGAGATAGGTGAGGCCAACGCCAAACCCAAACCGCAGCCGTGGTGATCACGACAGTCAGCACTGAAACCAACTGGGGATATTCGGGGGATACTCCGGCAATTGCCACCACATAAGCGAGGATCGTGGCTGCGTATTTACCCAGCTCACCAATCGTTCCGAAAAACTGTTTTAAGCCTTCTGGAGTTTTTTCCTCAGCCATGGACCTTTGATACTCCGGAATGTAGCAGGTTTTGGCATGGGATCACCTCATGGTCTAGCCCAAGTTCGGTCCCTACCGGTGAAATTGTCACGTGTGGTGTGATTCACTATACAACGATTTCGGGACAAATACAAGTAGGAAAAAATTCTTTGTTTACCAGTTCTGACTGCCTACCCGCCTTAAGAATTGATTATTCCCGCACAATTTGGTGAGGGAGATTGCTTTGGATAAAACGCCCTCCCAAAAAACTTATGTATTTAGAACAATACCAATTGCTTATCAGCCTGCCTGCCATCCAATAAAACGAAGGGAGTGAGGCGTGCCACAACAATACCCAACTTGCGCAGAGCAGTCAAGTCGCGCAGTTTGCCCTCGCGCCGTGCGCGCAGGATCGCATCTGCACCTCTGGGGCCAATGCCGGGGATGCGCAGTAATTCGCGTCGTTCCGCATTGTTGATCTCCAATGGCTTTTCCTTGAGGTTCTGTTGAGCCCAGGCTAATTTCGGGTCAGTTGGAAGGGGAAGATTTCCATCGTGTGTGAACGGCATCTCTTCCAAATCGAAACCATAGTCACGCAGCAGGAACGATGCCTGGTAAAGACGATGCTCCCGCAAAGGGTCAACAGCAGGTTTGTTCTCCATGGGAGTGTCACGAACTGGAGAAAACGCGGAGAAGTAGGCGCGCTTAAGTCCAACGTTTTTCATCAGCCAGTCTGTTGTGGTCAGCAATTCCAAATCGCTTTCATCCGAACCGCCCGCAACAAACTGCGTGACCGTCGAAGGCCAGCGACCGTTCCAGCCTTTATGCGCGGGCTGTGATCGGCGGATCTCCTCCACCCATTTCAATGGCCTGAACAATTCCTCGATAAAGGTTTTATTGGGAGCAAGCCTGGCGAGCCGTTCTGTGTTTGGCGCTTCCAAATTGATGGATACGCGGTCTGCAAGCTGCATGAGACGCTCGACCTGTGCCTTCTCTGCGCCAGGCATGATCTTCAGGTGCATATACCCGCGGAAACCGAGCCTGTTCCGCAGGATGTCGGCAGTATCCAGTATTTTGTTCTGTGTGTTCGCACCGCCTGCAGCAATCCCTGAACTCAGGAAGATTCCCTCTGCCATCCTGGATTGGTTCAATTTGATAAATAACTCGGCAAATTCCTGCGGCTTGAACGTGGCGCGGCGGAAATCGCGTCCGGCGCGGAAGGGACAATAATAACAATCCCGCTCACAGGCTGAGGAGAGCAGGGTTTTCAATAACTTGATCTGTTTACCGTTCGGGAGCTGGGCAGGGTGGATGGCGCCGTGCGGCGCCACGGCTCTTTTTTCCTTTGGCGTGAAACAGGCGGGACGAGCTTCGGTCTGAGCAGGCGAAGACCGCGCTTCTTCGGCGTGTTCAAGCTCCATTTGGCTGGAAAGAGACTGGAGGGTCTCGAGCGCGTCCATATCCTGATTATAGAACAAATATTCTAGGTGTCAAGCGAAAGATTAATGGATGTCCTTCGGGAGAGTTACGAAGCAGTTCAGGACCCGAAACCAGCCACAGCATCGGCCTCTGAGGTAAAAACCCTGGCAATATTATGAAGGCCGGACATCTTCAATACTTTGTCAATGCCGGGATTTGCGGATGCAATCCGCAAATCACCACCCTGGCTGCGTGACTCCTTCACGGCACCAATTAATATCCGGAGGCCGGCGCTGCTCATAAACTTGACGCCGGTCAAATCGATCACCAGGTACGCATGACCCTCTGCGATCTCATCAACAATGGCGCGCGCCAGCTCGGGCGCGGTCAGCGCGTCCACACTGCCGTTCACAGCCACGATCGTGACGTCCTTCTCGTGTTTGACTTCGATTTTCATCGCTTTCCTCCAGAGCATCTAATTGGATATCTGGTCAATATCACAAAGATTGCCCCCAGTCCGCTACAACTTTTTCAGGCTGCTGTTTGACGCGGAAGTATTTGAGCATGTTATTTGGGTAACAATTTTCTGTATTATAAAGGATTGTTGAAACAATGATCTGAAATCACGGAGCAATGTCACTATGAGACGGCGGTCCGCGTGGCTATACTGTTCAAAACGCTAAAGGAGGTCTGCTATGTGTGAATTCTGCACGCAACATGGAGAGGGGGAGAAGTGGTATCTGACGATGGAGAACTATTCGCGCGATCTGCTGGATCAAAACGAGCGGCGTACGTACGCGGCCGAGTTCCTGAACGGATTTGACAAACGTGTTCCCAAAAGTATCCAGCAACTGGACATGCTCCGCAGAACGCCGTTGATGAAACTGGCAAGACCCCTCCTGACCCATATGCAGAAGCAGGATCATTACGGGCAGGTGGTGCCGATGGAGGATGTGGAAAGGATCTTCGAGATGGTGCAGGGAGCTGTGCGCCTGCCCTGCGTCTGCCGCCGCGTGACCACAGGCAATATGAACGCGCGCTATTGCTACGGCTTGACCATGGACAAAGAATTGATAGATTCGCTTGATGATTCCTTCAGCCTGGAAACGCTGACAAAGGAAGAAGCGCTCGACTCCATCCGCAAACTCGATAAGGAAGGACTCGTCCATTCGGTGTGGACGTTCAAGACGCCGTTCATCGGCGGACTATGCAACTGTGACCAGGACTGCATGGCCTATCGCATCACCCACGCCCGCAGGGATTACCCCGTGATGTTCCGCGCCGAGTGGGTGGCGGAAGTTTCCGCGGACGCGTGCAACGGATGCCGCCTGTGCATGCGGCAGTGCCAGTACGGCGCGATCCGTTATTCCTCCAACAATAAGAAAGTGGTCATTGACCCAACAGCGTGTTATGGCTGCGGCGTGTGCCGCGCCTCCTGTAAAAAGGACGCGATCACTTTATCTCCGCGTGAGTCTATCCCAGAGGCGGTGGGGGTGTGGTAGAGATACTAAGAACTCGGAGATTTTTAAAATCTCCGAGTTCTAGCTCTTACGCAGGTTTATAATGATGGCAACCCCATTACAGTAGGGGAGATGTGACACATGGCATCTGGCGAAATGATAATAATCGGAATAAACTGGTAATCAACAGTTCCTGAAATCCCTTGGAGGGGCTTTCGTATGGCAATCACATTGAAGTTGCGCGAGGAAGCAGGAGGACTGGTCGTCAGTTTTGACGATCAGACCGTACGCACACCGCTGGATAAAATTCCAGCCATTGACCGATTGCAAGCTGACCCCTTCACGAATGGACAGGTGCTGACCGCCGCGCTGGGGGGCGCTGAATTGTTGAAGCGGCTCGATAATGACCCAGATAATTTAATTTTGTTGGATTGTGACGATGCCGCCGACGCGTTTGCGTGGGAATTTGCCACGCTGCCTGACCGTCAGCTTTTATGCGTGAAGGCGGGTATGTTGCGGACGGTAAATCAAACCTCCGAGGTCTTTAAGACCTCGGAGGTTTCGGGCGACTCGAAGTTGAATTTCATCGCGCTGGCGGCTGACCCATTGGTGGATGAAGGCGGCAATCCGCGTGATGGGTATCGACTCGATCTGGATAATGAGATGCGCTCCATCCGTGAGACTCTGCAAAACAGCGGAAAGAATCTCACGGCGCGGCGTATTCCCCCGACGCGCGAACATCTAAACCGCGCTTTGCGGCAGGGACCCGCTGTGCTGCACCTGACCTGTCATGGGAATGTGGTTAATACGCCCACAGGCGCGTTGGCAGTGTTAGCGCTTGAAAATAAAGATGGAAGCATTGACCCGCTGACAGGCGCGGACTTGTTGAACATGTCGCCGCGCGGTGTGTTGCGGATGGTGTTGTTGAGTTCGTGTATGACCGCCACAGGTTCGCAGGCAAATCTGGCGCGCGCGTTGGCGTTAAACGGTGTACCCACTGCGATCGGG
>Ga0209321_10001978_pt1 | contig 13846 bp, 25 predicted proteins | sample Rifsed16ft4_FD_184012 | JGI IMG/M metagenome (GOLD analysis project Ga0209321, IMG submission 184012) | Soil microbial communities from Rifle, Colorado, USA - sediment 16ft 4 - CSP-I_5_4 (version 2) | ecosystem: Environmental > Terrestrial > Deep subsurface > Rock core/Sediment | place: Rifle... | reverse complement strand
AAAAATTACTAGGATAAATGTTTTCTCTATATACTGCTATTATTAATCCTATTATTAAAATTTTAAACACTGTTAGCATTAACATGCTTTTACTTAATAAATAAAATGGATTTCCTTCTCCAGCTTTAATAAAAAAAGCTGTGACTATATCTATTAAATTTACTAGGCAAAAAATTATTATAAGCCAAAACAATATTGGGTTCTTCAAGGGAAGACTAATCCAATCCATGAAACCATTACTGCCAATGTTACACCTGCGAATGCTCCTATCATGGCTACTTTAAAAATAAACCATCTGTTTACTTTCTTTTCTTCATCCATAAATTCTTTTAAATTACTCATTCTATTCCCTCCGTTCATTTATTAATAATCAAAATACACTAGATTTTTTCCGTTTATTACTCTTTTACCCAACTGATACAATGAACCATTTTCCATAGCAAGTATTAATCCATTATAATGCTCAGCTAATTTTGAAGCAGGAATATTTATCTGAAATTCATTACCAACCGTCATTATATTTAATGTAATTAATTGTTCTTCTTGCTCTTCTACTTGGTTTTGTGCTATAGCAGATTGTCTTAATGTAGCCTGTTGTCTTAAATAAGCCTGATCTTCTAACTGTCTTTCATACTCTTGTCTTTCTAATTCCATCTGTTGCATCTGAGCCTGTTGCATCATCGTTTGTTTTTCTCTTTCCATCTGAGCTTTTAATAACATCTGTTCCTCATACGCTTTCTGTGTCAATGTATTCTGCTGTTGGGGTTGTCGTGCATTAGCTTTTAATGTCTCAAGTTCAGAAAAAATATCTTTTTCTTCTCTTTGTTCTAATTCGTCTAATTGTGGTGGATTTCGTATTGAATTATTTTGTTGCTCAAATGTACTTCTTATTGAATTATTTAATGGAGCTTGAATTAATATTTCTTCAACCTTCTTTACCGCTGGCCCAATTTTTCCATCTTTTAAAACAAATTTTGTCATAGTTCTCATTTCCTCCTCGATTTTCTTAATCTTAATATCATTTTCTTTTTTAATATCTTCTATCTCGGCTTTCTTTTTCCTTATCTTTTCTATTACTTTTTCTTCTTTACTTTTAAAAAGTTTCTTAAAAAATCCTGTCTTTATTTTTTCATCTGACATAATTTTTTAACCTCTCCCTATCTTCGGGTGTTATGATTGAAATCTTTTCAAAGGTTGTTGTTTTAAACGCTTGAGCCATTTGAGAAGGAGTTAACATCATTTCTAATTGTTTCTTATCAGGAACACTTCTCTGCTGTTTAGTTATTGTAACACTATATTTATTCTTTTCATTGGTATATCGAACCCAACCTCTTTCTTTAAGAAAAGCTTTTAACTTATCTTTCATCATCTCTTCGAGTCTTTCTAATTCCTTACTAACTTCCCTTATCTCTACTGTCTTATTTAAGATAGAATCAATGTCGTTCTCATCTAATCCCTCAAGTAATACTTCTACTTTTTCCATTCCATACCTCATAATTATAATCTATTATATAAAGATTATGATTATATATTTTTAATAAACTGATCTATAGCGTCGTCTTTGGGTTCTTTCTTATCCTTATATTTATCAATTTTAGGCGTAATCTTTACATCTTCCTTATCAAAAAATCCTTTAAATAATCTATATAAACCGTATACTATTGCTATAAAGATGATTCCAACAAAGGATATAATACCCATTCCCGAAGCTTTACTAATAGTTGGAAATGAAAAAACCTGTTTCTTTGGTTTAATCTTTATATCATTAAACTGTAAAACCCTTCTATTGTTATGATTATAACTACTATCTTCTGGTGTCTTTTCTTCTTTATATAATTGTAAATAATACTGAACCGTTATGTCATAAGTATTATCTGTTGTATTTTTGGTTTGTATCATTACTGGTATATTTTCACCACAAAAACAGAACCAAGACTTATTTATATTTCCTACACAATTTTGAAAATTAATATCTTCAGGATGTCCTGAATCAAATGCTCTAGCTTTTATCTGATATTCTCCTTCACAGTAAGAAATGTTTGTTAATAAATAATCATCACCGCCCGTGATTGCATTTACATTTGAAATTGATAATATTATTAATATTAAAAATATATATTGGGTTTTCATTTTGTCACCTTTGTTTTACAACAACTACTATGAGTCCAAACGGTTGGTGTTGCTGGGTTTGGTAAAATTCTTAGTCTTTTTTTCTTACAGCATTTAGGACATTTATCCTCACATCCACAGTATTCTTCATCTCTATATGGTTTAGATGTTGTAATTAGTGTCATTGTCTATTCCTCCTATAACAATACAAAGCTATACAAGCTGCGTCGGTCATCCCATCGTGCGCTTTTATGCTTCTTTCTGTTGCCGTCCAAGATATATTAGGCCATTTCTTTTTGCAAAAACTTATGCTGGCTTGTTTTGTGTCTTCATATGTCATGCCCACAAATATATCCTTTTGCCATACTTTAGGATCCACTATCTCATATGATACGTTAAGACCACCTAAGATTCCTTGTATTAATCCAAAACCATATCCTGTCATAAAACAAGCACGTTTGCCACTTATAGGTCTTACATGTGCTTTTTCTAAACTGACAAATATCTTTTCATTGTTAGCTAAGTTTATAATACTTTTGATATTATTGAAGATATTCTGTATATCAAACTCTGTCTTCTTGCCTCTTATAACTGGCATTGTATGATTAAATACTACATCTTGTTTATCATTTATAGCAACTAATCCTCCTCCTAATCCTCCATCGACCCCTATATATAATGACATTTATTTACCTCTACTCTTAGCTATCTTATAAAATTTATATGAATTATAAATATTTTTTAAACAAGAATTTATAAATAAAATACCTATTAATGTAATTACTATTAAACTTATTTTAACAGCGAAACCAATACCTGTAAGTCCTCCAAGTATAAATGAAGCCGTAAAAAGAATAAAACCAGGTAATAAAAATATTATACTTACTGTACTATATTCATCTTTATATTTATATTCTTCTTTCTCTTTCTTGGTTAATTTATCATATAACTCCCATTTCATGTTTTCACCTCATAATCAAATATATTCTTAGTAACTACTGGCTTTATAAAATATTCTAATTCCGACCATACATTACTTAAATCTATATGTTCTAATCTTAGATTATGTTCTTTGAATTCTTCTAGTGTGCAATAACTTTTTCCCTTACCTACTCCTATTCCTTTAGTATTAGGAATTAAGAAATATATTCCGGCTCCATATTTCTTTGTGATTTGAGCAGATAAACTATTTGGTGACTTATTATACTGATTTATATGTCCTACATCTTTTCTCAATGCGGCCAATGATATATCTTGCTGTAATAAATCTTGGATTAAGTTTCTTAGATAAGCTCTGCTAAATTTTATTTGACCTTCTTTAATTTGAGGAACTAAATAGTCCCAGAATATCTTACGAGATAAAGCTGAATTACTTTTTTTACGAATTCCTAAATTCTTGATTATTATTTTATTATTGACGTCAACCATTACATAATTTTTCTTTAAAAGATTCAAAGGTTTATACTTGAAATCATCTTCATCTAAGATTTCATCTTCTTGATTTTTATCATGGCCTTTAAAGAAAAAGGCATATTTTATTTCACATTCTAATTTTAGTTCAAATTCTGGCATTTGTATATTCACCACGCAAACGGCATATATTGTTGTATCTCTAATACTATTTTCTTACTTAAATCTACAGCATCAGATATTTTTTTACCTTCTGGAAATTGTATACATATCGAGTCTGTGTCTGACATAACATTACTATATCCTTCTTCTCTAAATCTTTTTCTAGTATATAAAATTATATCTCTTCCGATTGCAGTACAATCACTAGCAGCTTGTTTATTATATAAATGTTTAAATTTAGGATTTGCTGTTATACCATAACCACTATTTAATAATATCTTATAAACATATTCAAAAGGATTTTTCTCTTCTTTACATTTCTTTCTTAAAACAAAAAATTTCTTATAGATCTTTTCGATCTTGCCTAATTCTTTACTACAATATGAACCATTAATTTTAAAAAAATTACTACCTGCCCACTTTTCTTTTAGTGTGCAACATTTACAATTACTTGTAAACAGATTACATTGAATAAAAATATTAGGATACAAGGATGAATAATCAAATAAGGCTAAGTTATTAGAAAAATGTTCTCCTGTTGGGTATGCGACATATCCTCCAGTATAAGATTTATTGTCTTCATCATCAATATCAAAATCTGGGCTAACCCCTAATTCTTTACACATTACCTTGTATGTAAATACGGCCATCTTATCCGTCAAATAAGTCTTTTTTCTCACATCTTCATCAGTTAAAAATGCTTTAAAGCTTTCAAAGTATTTTTCTACCCATTCATATAACTTCTTTGTTACTTCAATATCTCTTTTAGTATAATCTGATATGAGTTTAATTTCTTCTTTGGTCCAACTATCTTTCTTAAATAAATTATAATCAATCTGGATCTTACCTTCTTCTTCATTAACGATGCCTAAAGTTTTAGTGATGTAATCTAAACTGTACCGCATCAACAAATCTTTTAACATACCTTCTTTAATCTTCATCTCTCCTGCTCTTGATTTAAAAATCTGACGCAAATCGATTATAATCTTATATTGTAAATCAAAACCCTCTCTTTGCAGAATTGGATTATCATATTCTTTATTGTTAAAACCTACTAAGAATTTGTGGGTATTGATAACTTTCTGTATCTGTTCTTTATCTGTCAATAGATACGTCTTATTTGTCTTATAAGAATAACAGCCGAATATTTTAAACTTATCTTTAGTTACATCTGGTTTTCCAAATGTCTGAGTTTCTATATCCATTACTAATATGTCATTGTTCATTATATAAAACCTTTTCTAAATAAATTAAAAATCACATAAATTAAAAGACAAATATCGACAAAAATTATAACAGAAGCGAGTTTTTTAACTCCAGATGTAAAAGCAATAACTATAGTAAGTATACAAAATAAAATTATTAATAATAAAGCCCTATTATTATCTTTTTTAATATTCATTTTGGTTTCCAAACTTTTCCTTCCAATACATACTTTTCTTTTGTTTCTAAAGATTGTAATTTTATTTCAATCGGTTCAGAATATATCTTCTTTAATTGTAAAAAATTCTCATCATCAATTACTATAACCAAATTTATCCTCTTAAAAATACTTTTATCTCTTTTGGTACATTCTTTGAGAAATTCTTTTAACTTATATAAACTAATTTCTAACTTTATTATCATCTCAAATCTATTAGCACAAATATAAAATAAATCATAATTAAATGAATTTCTATCATTATATAAAAATTTTAATTCATTTATATTTTTATATTTTGAAAGAATACCACATATATGAACTAAAGTAGCATCACTACTAATTAATAATTTATCTTTAACTTTATGAATTAATTGTTTCATTTTCCACCTTTGATTTTTCATTTAAAACCCATGCAACCATATTATGTATTAAAATAAAACATGCAAAAAAATAACCAATCATTTTAATTGTTACATTTGTTGGAAGAACCCCAGCCACCAAACCTACAAGTGCTACAAAATTCCCCATTATTAATATTTTTGTCATTTTCCTTTCCTCCAATTTTTGTATTCATTTAAAAGAATCTCAAGATTTCTTTCATGGTTTTTTCCTTTCGAAACTTTATATTTTTTGCAAATATATTCTATAAATTGATAATCATTTTTTGTTAATAATAATTTCATTTTTTTCTCCCTCATCTATCCATTATAGTTAAAACTGCGCCCAAGATGATACAACCAATTCCTATCATTTTAACATATGATTCAAATGGTAATTTCCAATGAAATATATTAGTTATAACTGGCAAGATAAATAAAAAAAGCCCAAGAAATATAGTCGGGTGTATGCTTTTTTCTTGTTGTAATTCATTCATTTTGTTTCACCATTTTATTTTTTTCATTTGGTTAAAACTAAAATTTAGAATCGGAACAGTTAAATAGAATGTAATAAGAAGCACTAATGAAAAATAAAAGATTATGGTTGAAGCATTTTGTTCAAGAGTTCTTAAATATTTAAATCCGGAACTAGGAAGATAAAAACCTACAAAAATAATAAACATTTGCCATAACAAATTCCATTTCGATTTTTCATTCATTCGTCCACCTTCTCATTTCATACTCTAAATACTTTAATCTCATCTTAAATTCTTCTTCTATTATTTGATGATTATCTTTCAACTTATATAATTCAATCTTTTGTTCCAATAAGTCTTTCAAAGTCATCAAGATTCTGGATTTTAGATAATATACCAAACACTACATATAAATTTATAGATATATTTAATCCATTTGTTTTGCAATACATTATTAATTTCTTCATATCAAAAAGATTTGTTAAAGATAAAAATATGTTTGATTTCTTTATTCCAAAATCTTGCATAAGTAATTCGACTTCATTAATATCATCGATACTTTTGACATCAAATCTAAACGTAGCATTTGATTGTATAAACCAATTAATTACAGTTGGATTGATTCTATTCTTATAATCTATTCCTGAGTTCTTTAATTTTAATTCTACAGTATATATAATAGTATCTAACGTTCCTAAACCTATTGGAGTTATAGTCCCATCAGAAATTATTTCAACAATACAATTAGGATTCTTCTTAATTACTTTCTTAATCAACAAAGCTACATCTTGTTTCTGACCAAAAGGATTTCCATATAAGATTATTCTATTAAAAAAACTTATCTGTTCCACCAATTCATTTATATCTCTTTCTATTCCATGTTCATCTATCTTGATAAAATAAGCATATCTACCTGGATTTATTTCTTGGGTAAAATTGACTTCGGTTTCAAAAATTTTCATTTCATTAACCACTCTACAATTTCTAAAAATAATAATGTAATGAGTGGTAATGACAATAAAATATTTGTTCTTAAAAATTCGGACCACTTAGGTTTAAGAATAATTGAACTAATAATATTACCTAAAACGCATCCTAAAGTTATAGTTATTAATCTTGATAAAGGTATCATTAACATTCTATTTTTCCTCCTCCATATCTTCAACAATGTCTTCTACAATCTCCTCAATTGGTTCTTCTGTAGTTTCTACATCTTCTGTTCGTTTTTCAAATTCTTTTTCCAATTCTTTTATCTGCTCTTCAATATCTTCAGAATCATCTTCAACATCTTCTTCTACTTGTTCTTTCTCTTCTGCAATATCTTCTTTAGTTTCTTCTACATCTTCGACTTCATCTTTCTGTTCTTCAATGTCTTCTTCAATAGATTTATCTTCGACATCATCTTCTTCTGTTGTATATTCCATTTCTTTAATTTTTCTACCAGATACTTTTCGTCTTTTAATCAAATCATCATCTGAAAAATCTAAATTCTTAAATAACTTTTCAATATAAATAGCTAATTCTTTTCCTTTATCTGTTAACCTTAAATATAATTTCTTATCTATCTTTTCTTCAATAATAATATTCTTTTTAAAAAATTCCTTTTTAATATTATATACATGTGAATAAGTTATTTGAGTTTGTGTATGAATATCATTAAGTTTTGACTGCCCATTCTTATATAAATAATTAATAATAATCATAAAATTTGGTATGTATATATATCCTTTTTCTGTTGTCATAATTATACAACCCCAAATGATTCTAATCCTTTTTGAGATTTAAATTCATTTTCAAATTGTTTTATTAAATTAAAATCCAATCCGTATTGTTTCCAATATTTCTTTTCGACCCCATAACTTCTAAACCATTCAACCATATTAGCCTTTATGGCTTTTAACAGTCGAGGTTTTATATAAATATAATCATTATCAGCTATCTCATATTGTTTTCTAATTGGTTTTAATATAAAATCAAACTCTTCCGATTCTTCATTAGCTTTAATGTAAGTAACAAACGGAGTTTTATGTGATTTAGGTATAATGCTCCACGCCAGACTCAAATACATCTTTGGACTCAAATTAAAGATATATTTGTCCAGCCATCTTGTCTGAACTCGTAAATCATCATTCATAATTAACCATCTCTGAATTATATAAGGCTGTATATCAGATTCCTCTAATTCATTAATCCAATCACACTTTCTATTTGTATACAGATTATTTATCATTTCTAGGATATTCATTTTATTTCACCGATATTTTTTAAATAATCTTTTTCGTCAATTCTCATAATTTTACAATCTAATATTTTTTTTAATTTTTCATCTTTTAACATTTACACATCTCAATCAGCGATGACACAAAAACAACCTTTCCATCAGCACCTACTGCTATATCTTTCTCATTTCTACAGGTTATCTGTATAAGCTTTAAGTTTGGTTCTTCTTCTTGCATAGTTTTATTCCAAAAGAAAGTATTTAATTCTCTAGGATCTACTGTAGTAGCTAAAACTATTCTCTTTATTTCCTTCCAATTCTTATCCTTATAGAGTTTCCATATCTCTTCAAACAAGTTATTAGTATGTAAAACAGTTTCAATTGTTACTTGTTTTTGTTCTGTAAATAAATCTTGTAGTGTTAAAACACAATCTCTTATACTTGGATAATGTAAATCTATCAATTTATTTAATCCTTCATCTGTGTATTGGAGATTCTCTTTTAAGCAAATATATTCTAAATATTTCTTAATCTCTTCTTTTTTAGGATAAGCAAAAGGAATTTTAACGCATCTGGATTGTATTGGTTCTATAACTTTATTAATATTATTACAATTGTGTGAAATAAAACCATTACTAATATAACTATGTTCCTTATCTAATACTAAATCATATACTTCAAAATTACCATCTTTTCTAAATAAATTTATTATTTTATCTTTTAATAACCCATTTTTAAAAAATTCTTTTTTCCAATCATTAAAAGGTAAAACTTTGTTTCCTATTCTATTTTTTTTATATAATAAATAACCGTATATATCTATTCTTTTTTTATAATCTTCGTAATGAAATCCTATTTGTTCTATATATTTTAATAATTCTTCTTCTCCTTTTAAATATAAATATTTATTCATTCTTCGTTTATTTATAAATTTATATTGATTGTTAAATTTTTCATATGTATATAAAGAATAAGAATTAATATTAAATTCTTTTTTTAAAATTAAACATAATTCATCAAAAAATTTATCTTTTCCAAATAAATTAGCAAGATTTTTTTGCATAAATCTTATATTATTAATAGATTTATTATTCTTATTTACAACCATATGAAGACATTCACAATCAAATAAAGATTGAATAAATGATTTAATTAATAATTTATTTTTATAACATATTTTTGGAACAAACATTGTTTGGCCAACTTTGCCACCTTTTGGACAACCTAAATAACAAAACAACAAAGCTAATGGCAATTTAGTCAATATTATACAATAACCATTTCCATTTTTATAACCATTTTTTTTTATTTTTAATTTTTCATCAAAAAATAAATTTATATCATTTTTAACTTTTGTTAAACATTTTTTATTTCCAGCAAAATGAAAATGATTTAAAGTCAAATGCCCATCTCCGTACATAAAACCCAACAATCTACCAAAAGCTGAAATTTTATCATAATTAAGTGAAGTCATATTGAAAATAGAATTTAATTCTTTTATAATTTCTTCTACTGTATATTTATTAGTAGTACGACAAATTTCATATATTTGTTTTGTATTATAATTCGAATTATATTTTTTGTTAATAATATCTACAATTCTATAAAAATTATAATTTTCAAGATCATCTGCGATTCTTATATATTTTGTATGTCTATTGTTTCCTACAGTTTTAATAACTCCTACATTTTTACCATTAGATATTATTTTATTATATCTATGTTTTTTTAATTTATTATTATCTAATTTCATAATATCAAAAATTGTATATTTTTTATTTACCTTCATATTCTTAAAAATTAAAACTTCTTGAGGTAACAAATTTTTACTACGCAATTCTTTAATTTGTTTAATATATTCTTGTTTAAAATAACCAAGTTTTATTAAATAATTGCTAAAATCATTTATTTTTTCTTTATCAAAAATAAAATAGTGATCATTTTCTAGTTCAATATTATTTCCATAAATTTTAGATAAATTAATATCAATTATATCATTTTCTTTTAATTTGTTTGCTTCCACCCATTTATTATTAATTAAAAAACGATGTTCTGGCGTAACATCTATATTAAAACCATGTTTTGTTTTGAATGTTAAAATAGTATTTTTTTGTCCCTTAATAATTTTTTTATTTTCTAAAAATGACTTATTTGTATGAACAATATCATTTTTTATATCTTGAACTTTTTTAAACCCAAATGGAGTATAAATAGAGGTATTTTTGCGTACACATGTTAATATAAAAAAAACATTTTTTGCATACGTCTCCATGACATTTCTTAAAGCATCTTGGCTTACTTTTAACATCCCATCAACTTCATCTAAAAAAACACATCTTCTCAGGCCTGGTATGCTACTTTGGGTCATAGAAAACTCTTTTACTTTTTCCCTAACACTATCTATAGTTCTATCGTCACTACTATTTAATATAAGCTTATCGCAGCCGAGTTCGTTTATAATTGCCCTCGACAAACTTGATTTTCCTGTACCTGGACTTTTACTATACAATAAAAAGTGTGGAATGGACTCTGGGTTCTGAAGATATTGTAATATTTTCTCTTTAAAGTCTCCTACTAAATCATTTACCTTTTTAGGCCTAAATTTCTCAGTCCACATGATATTCTCTGGATTCATTTCTGTTCCTCTATTTCTTTCTTACATGAATACCATGTTTGTTTACTATCCTTTCCTGGTTTTAAATCCGCATCCCCAACACAGCAATACCAAACATCCGTTACACATTTCTTTATATCATTATAAAATTCTATAGGTTCAGCATACCCCATATGTTCTACACCAAAGATTATCTCGACAATATTATCAAGAAGATAAATTTTAGCAATATTTATATGCCAAGCACTTAATTGATCCATAAATATATTTAAGTGCTTGACTTTGACTTCAGTTCTTATTACTATTAACCCACTCATTTATTATTCCTCATCCCCAACTCTTGGTGCTACAATTAATGTTATTGTACTATTATTAGTTGTTTCACTTATTTGGATAGGATAATCTGTTTTTATCTGCATTTCCAAAGTTCCATCAAAAGAATTGATAGCATCTACAAAAGGTTGACCAAAATCTACCTTATTTCCTCCTGTGCATCCTTTAGCTTCTAATTCTGTTGTAAATTTATATTTTCCTGTATTGGACAATATAACTTTATCTTTTCCTGTTTTAAGTGTTAAAACAAAATCTTTATTCATTTTAGAATCCTTTACCATCTCATGTAATTTAGCCGACGGTAATTCGAATTTTTCTTCAAAATCTAACTCTGGCAACTTAACATCATTGGGTAAAAACTTTTCTTCTATCAATTCTATCTCTGCTTTTTTTGATGCTCCTGTAAGAATCAAAAGATTTCCTTTTTTATCTAAAGAAATCACATCATCAAATCTATCTATAACTTTAACTACATTTGGGAAATCATTTATACCAACGTTATCTATTTCTTCATATTCTTTAAAAACACCAGAATGTAATACGCCACTTATCATACTTTGGTTTGTCGCCGACTTAGTTATGATATTCATTCCTTCTGGATTAAATCTTAATATACATTCAGAAATCTCCTGAGAACCAGTCATCTTTATCTTATTTAAAAAATCTATTAAAATTTTTTTATTTATTTTCATTGTTTATTCCTCCTTTTTAATCAATAATAAAGCATATCACCACATTGTTTACAAGCATAAGCAAAACAAAAAGGAAAATTTCTTAATCTAAATTTTGTATTAAAATATGTTTTTTTCTCACATACAAGACATGATATATTTTTTTCCATTATTTATTCCTCCTTTCATAGTAAAAACATTTGTAATAGCCATAATAATAACAATATAAGAAACAACGGACTCAACACACGAAACATAATAAATATAACATTGTTTGTCTTCATAGTTCGTTCCTCCTATATTATTTTTCTATATATTCTATTATATAAAGATTATGATTATTGTTTGTGAATTACCTCAATTTCATGTCCTTCTTTCATAAGCGCACGTCTTCTTGATAGCGCAGATTGATGAAAGAAATTACTCGGATCCATAAAATCTATATAAAACGCTTCTGTTTTGCCTTCTAACTTCCTTAGTACCCTTCCTAATACCTGGATTGTCTTTACATCTCCCTTATTACCGCTAGCATTTATAACCATGTCTAAGCTTGGTATATCGATTCCTTCTGCAAAGATAGAAATCGTACTTATTAAGGTTTTTAAACGTCCTTCAACAAAGTCTTTAAATATAGTTGCTCGGTCTTCTTTGTTGGTTTCGCCATATAGGTATTTGCTACCCTCTATTTGATCTTCTAAAAGTTTACCATGCTCTATTAATTTAACTAAAATAAGGACCTTCTTTTTATGCCCCTCACATAAAGTCTTTATATGCTTATTGCGATACGAATTATAAACTATGAAATTATTGTAGTATTTTGAGTAACTTTCTGTCTCATTGATAAGGCCAGTTTTTGTGTTTTCTTCCAATTTATCTATATCTTCGGAAGTCATATAATCGTCTATAAACTGTATTTTCGGCTTCATAAGCCATCCTTGCTGTATTAATTGTGTACTTCCCAAATTATAGATATGATATCCACCTACAGAAGTTATCTTCATATCATTCCCATCGTCTCTTCGTGCAGTGCCGGAAATCGAAAGTCGAAACTCAGTAGTAGTTAAATGTTTAGAAAGCTTTATATAGCTATCCGCACTCAACTTATGACATTCATCAACGATAGATAGTCTTATTGTTTGTAAATATTGACTATATAAATGTAAATTCTTAGATAATGTTTGAATGGTCGCAATAGTTACATCTTTTATATTGCTCTCTCCTGCTCCTATCTGTCCTATTTCTATTCCTAACGCTTCTTCGAGAACTTGCTTTGTCTGCCTTAATAATTCAATCTTATCAACAACAAATAAAGTCTTATAACCCAAACGTCTGATAATTTCGGCAGCTATTAGAGTTTTCCCACCACCAGTACAGATTTCTAAAACACCAATCTTCTTATTCAAAAATGTCTCAACAGCTTCTTTTTGGTAATCCCTCAACTCCTTTCCATTAACAAACTTATCAGGCATCAACACTTTTGTTTCATCAAAAATCCTATGATCCTTAATCTCTAAATTTAAACCTACCTTTTTAAAGGCTGTATAATCTTTAAGGGTTTTTCCCAAACCATATATAAAGCCTATAGGCAAAGTCCTATTTTTAGGGTTCCAGAATCTAACCATCGTATTTATATTAGGGTTATGTTTTTTTATCCAATAAGAATTTTTCAACTCATAGCTGAATTTCTTATTTAAACCCTTTTCCAACAAAGGACTTATATTACCTTCTATAACCAAATGGCTGCCCATTATATGGATTTTAAAATTTAAGTGTTCTTTATCGTTTTCATCACAATAGTCTTTATATGGGCAAAAGAAGTGACATTGCGCACATTTAGGAGGACATATATTCTTATCTATAAGTTCTTTCATCTTTGATCTGGTCTCTATATGCCAGGTTTCAGCTTTTTTAACATCTTCGTCTGTAGGGTTAAAGGTTAGTTCGCCTTTTGAACCATTATATTTAAGGTAGTAAACTGTAGCCTTTTTCGGCAACCTTGAGAACTTTCTCTGATAAAGGTATGAATAGAACTGGAGTTGAAGCTTATATTCTT
>Ga0209321_10001972_pt1 | contig 13871 bp, 13 predicted proteins | sample Rifsed16ft4_FD_184012 | JGI IMG/M metagenome (GOLD analysis project Ga0209321, IMG submission 184012) | Soil microbial communities from Rifle, Colorado, USA - sediment 16ft 4 - CSP-I_5_4 (version 2) | ecosystem: Environmental > Terrestrial > Deep subsurface > Rock core/Sediment | place: Rifle... | reverse complement strand
GCCTGCATCAAGCCGCTTTTTTGCCCATCGGTGGGAATTTTACGTCAAGAAATTGCCATACTGAGAATTGCTGCCTATGAGGCTGTTTTCATTTATAGAACATCTGTTATACTTATGAAACGACCAAAAGAAAATATGACAGCAAACAAAGGCGGAATTACGCGGATCGTATCAGGGCATCTTCGGGTCAGCATGGGGGCTGGCGTTTTTTGTCGGTCCCTTCGTGGGAGTCTGGATTTACGAACATCTGGGAAGCAATGTTCTCTGGGTCAGTTGCCTGGCATTGGGATTCGTGCTGGCGCTGTGCTTGCAGCCCTGAGCGCACCGGCCAAACGGCGCATGGCACAACCGTCGCACACTTCTTCGACAAATTGAAGCGGGTTGGCCGGGAAGGTATAATTCATCCCATGCCAGTTAACAAGCCTCTCCCTCTTGATTTCGATGAGCTTCTTGCCGCGGAATACGACTACATCGCCCAAACAGCAAGCCAGGCACATGAAGACCGGGCACGCGTGTCATCCTTTTATCTGATTGCCGTTGGGTCCCTGCTCGCGGCAATGTTTGGCACACAGTTATTCGATCCAGGATTTTATTCAAGGGCTGTGAACCTCATGTTCAGCGGACTCTTCATCCTGTTGACATTACTTGCCACCTCCACCATTCTGCAACTGGCACGACTGCGCGCGGCCTGGTACGAATCCGCGCTGGCGATGAACCAACTCAAAGATTTCATGGTGAGTCAAAATGAAAAGCTCGCCAAAGCATTTCGCTGGACAGCAAACACGCTTCCACCAAGATACAAAACAGCCAGTGTTTCATACTATCAGGCTGTCGAAGTTGCGTTGATCGGCGGGCTGATGTTTGGAGCAGCGGTGTTATTCCTGCAACAGGCATTCTTTCGCATTGGCCCACTGAATTGGATCCTATCCGCTCTATCGGGCTTATTAATAATCTATTTCCAGCTCTCGATTTACAAACGCTCATTGAGCTAATATGCCCCGCGATTACAAGTACCAGCCACCCACCGCGCTCCAGAGACTGCCTGAATACAAACAGGTTGATGATTGGATCCGCGCGTTTCTGCGCGAAGCAAAAGTGGGACATATCGCTTCAGCGCGGGACGACCAGCCGTTCCTGAACCCGAGCACCTTCTGGTTCGACGAAGCCAATCACCAGATCATCTTCCACTCAAACGTCGCGGGGCGAATCCGCTCGAATATCGAGAGCAATTCAAGGGTCTGTTTTGAGGCGAGCGAGTTGGGGAAAATGCTTCCATCGAACGTCGCGCTTGAATTCTCCCTGCAATATCGCAGTGTGATCGTCTTTGGTACTGCGCGCATCCTGACCAATCTGGATGAGATGCGCCGCGTCCTGTATGGACTCATCCAGAAATATTTCCCGTCCATGATCGCAGGCAGGGACTATCGGGAGATCACGGATAAAGAACTCAGGCGGACATCTGTGTATGCCATTAGGATCGAAGAATGGAGCGGGAAGGAAAACTGGAAAGACCGTGCAGACCAATCCGATGAATGGCCCGCGCTGGATGAGAAATGGTTTGAATAATATGTGCCAGACCATAATGATGTCTGGCGCATTTTTATTTCCGGGTGTTCAATCTGTTGTATAGAGAATCACAGGATTAAATATGAGAAAATTGCTCAGGCAATTACGCGACATTATATAGATCCAGCCGTAAATATATATGACATTTCTCAAAATGGAGGCCAGTATGTCTGAAGAACGTGTACACACCGAAGAATTTCATGTCAACGGCGAGGAATTGCTCGCCCGGATCAAAAAGCTGCTTCACGAAGGCAACATCCGCCGAATCATCATCAAGGATAAAGAAGGCAAAACCGTGATGGAAATCCCGCTGACCATCGGCGTTGTTGGCGTACTGCTCGCGCCGACTCTCGCTGCGCTTGGCGCGGTCGCCGCACTGGTCACGGAAGCCACAGTTGTGGTTGAAAAGGTTGAGAATTAACACCGATATTTTCCGAGTTTGTCCAGCAGGTCAATCGCGAAGCATCCCTGTGGGACTGCTGGACCAACGAAACAAAAAAGAACACCATGGACTTCTTCACAGCAACCTACTTTGTGGCAATCATCGTTGAGACCGCCATCCGCGCACCGCTAAACAAAAAGCGAAGACAAGAGAAGATGACTGAACGCCGCCTCAGGACCGCATCCATATCAAATGGATCATCGCCCAGATCAGGGACGGACTTGAGATATTCGATGATCCTTTCCTGGGTTTCGCCATAACACGGGACGGCCGCGGCGGCCCCGGCAATTGAATCTGTTATCGAGGGGAAATATCCAGGTGAAGGTCGGCTTTTTGCTAATCTATCCGCTTATCATCCAAACATATAAATTTTTTGGGCCATGAACGCCAAGTGTGACTGTCAACTCTATATCCGCGGTACGGCTGGGGCCAGTGATGAAGACAAGGTAGTGGCTGTCTTTGGCTTCAGCGAAGACTTGGTGCATATCTGCCCGCAACATTTCAGGGCGGACAATTGCCAGATGTACGCGCGGCGGCAGGGATACGCCACACGGTTTTTTTCGCAGAGGAGCGCAAGACGAGAGTCCCTGTTTCGGATAGGAAATAGCCGGCAACAGTCGAATTTTGCAATGCTGATCCGCCAGCCTCAGCCCAAGAATAGGGCTCAGGATCTGGCATACCATTTGTCATGATTGGCCCTTACTTGAAAAAGTGTATGATCCGGAATCAACAGCAAAAACTGCACAACCATCTTCCATGTGCAAAAAGGTCATCCAGTTTGAATTTTCCACGGGTTGCCCGTTTTCGGTAACATGAGATACATCCTTCGCAGGCACATAAACTGTCGCAGTGGTATTCGCAGGGACTGTAATGCGCCAGTCAAAGTTGTTGTTTTCCAAAGTCCAGGCACTCCGGCTGACCCCATACATCGAGTGCAGTTCGGCCGTGGCGTAAGTCAAGCCACCTCCAGGTTGTGGATGCATAATAATATGTTTATATCCAGGCCGATCCGGGTCTAGATCAATCCCACCGACAACTGCATACATCCACGCGCCAACGGCACCATAGGCATAATGATTGAATGAGTTCATCCCCTGATCTTGGAAGCCCTTATCATGTGTCCAGCCGTCCCAGCGTTCCCAGATGGTCGTCGCCCCTTGTGTGACAGAGTAGAGCCACGAAGGCCAGGTAGTTTGTTTGAGCAGCGCGTAAGCGGTATCTAAATGGCCCATCTCACTCAAAACCCAGTTGAGATAAGGGGTGCCTACAAAACCAGTGCTGAGATGATTATCCCTCTGCCCGATATTTCGCACCAGTTCGGCTACGGCGATCGAGCGGAGATCCTGGGGGAGTAAATCGAATTGGATGGCAAGCACATAGGAGGTCTGTGTCCCTCCCTTGAGGGTACCATCCGGAAGGACAAAGCGTTTCACAAATGCTTCCTTGACCTGCTTGGACAATTTGTCATAGCGCTCTGCATCCTCATCCTTGTCCAAAATGTGCGCGATCCTTGCGAGCAGGTGACTGCTATAAGCAAAAAATGCTGTACCGATCAGTTCCTTGGATGTTCCACCTTCACGCCCATCACTTCCATCCAGGGCAAGCCAGTCACCAAAACCATGCCAGCCTGTATATTCAGTGTAACAGCGTAACCCATCCTGGCTAGTCTGGGATAAAAACTCGATGAAACGCTGCATCGAGGCATAACGTGCTTCGAGCAAGCCGGTGTCGCCATAACACTGGTAAATCGTCCAGGGACAGATTACACCAGCATCAGCCCAGGCCGGGCCACCATCTCCGATCGACCAGGCCGAAGGATTAGGAGCCACTGCCGGGTAGGCCCCATCAGGATATTGGGCATCTTCCAGGTCACGCGTCCACTTCGTAAAAAAGCGGGCAACATTCATATTGAAAGCCGCAGTGCGGATAAAGACCTGGGCATCCCCCGTCCAACCCAGGCGCTCATCTCTTTGCGGACAGTCGGTGGGAACATCCACAAAGTTGCCTTTCTGCCCCCAAACGATATTGTGCTGAAGTTGGCTAATCAATGGATCGGAACATTCAAATGTGCCCGTTGGGGGTATGTCAGAATGGATGACAATTCCCGTAACTGTTTCCTCTGTTGGAATTCCAGGAAAGCCCAATAATTCAACATAACGGAAACCGTGGAACAGAAAATGTGGCTCCCAGACTTCCTCCTCGCCACCCTTCAAGGTGTAATAGTCAGTGTTGCGAGCTGTACGCAGATTTGCGGTATATAGCGTCCCATCAGGATTGAGAACTTCTGCATACCGAATGGAAACTGTCGTTCCTTTTTCTCCGCGAACGCGTAGACGTACCCAACCGACCATGTTCTGACCCAGATCGAAAATCCAGCGCCGGTTTACAAAATCGGGGATTTCACGGATATTCACTGGCCGCAATGCTTCCTGGCGTTTTACTGCGGGCCCATTTGTGGCCACCAACGCAGCGCCGTTATCCGCAAAAACTTCCGCAGCCCACCAGGATACATCATCGTAGCCAGGGTTGCACCAATCTGTTAATTCCCGTCGCGCATCATAGCTTTCGCCCATCAACATATCCGACTCCAGGATGGGACCCTGTGTTATTTTCCAGCTTTTGTCCGATGCAATGATTTCCTGACTGCCATCAGTATATAGTAGAACAATTTGTGCCAATAACCGCGGGCGATCTACATAACGTTGCCGGCCTACCCAGCCGACATGTCCCGCCGCCCACCCGTCGCCCAAGATCGCGCCAATTGCGTTCGCCCCCGAATGGATGAATGCAGTTACATCATAGGCTTGATACTGAACATGTTTGTTGTAATCCGTCCAACCTGGTGTGAGAAGTGCGTCCCCTACTCGCATACCGTTAAGGTAACACTCGTACAGGCCGAGGGCAGTCGCATACAGGCGCGCAGAAACGACCTGTTTTGTAATTCCGAATTCCTTCCTAAGATATGGAGCCGGGCTGGACGTTCTTGGTCCGCCGGAAAAAGACGCACCGATCCATTGTCCTTGCCAATCGGTACGTTCCAGTAAACCCATTTCCCACCACGCAGGGGTACTTTCGGCTTCCCGCCCAGCTTCATCCCAGACCAATACTTTCCAGTAAACGCGTTGGCCGGATACAAGTCCTGGGCCTCCGTATGTTACATGAATGGATTGATCAGATGGTACCTTGCCACTATCCCACAACACACTACCGCCAGAGAGGGCGGTCTCAGACGCAGCCACAAGGATGCGATAAGCAGTCTGGCGAGTACCACGCTGATCGCTTTCCAATTGCCAGCTCAGGCGCGGCTGAAGCACATCAATCCCTAGAGGGTTGGTTCGATATTCGCAGGTTAAGTTTGAAACATTCAATGACATAATGATTTCCTTTGCCAATTTACTTGGAGGTAGCGGGTTTATCTTTTGTAGGGCGCTTGTAATTACTGGATGGTGAACCTGGAAGTTTTTTTTCCTGCCAGATCGGCGCTCTCCCAGATGAAATTTAACCCTTGATCGCGCCAGCCGTCATCCCCGAAACGATCTGTCGCTGGAAGAACATGAACATGATGAGGGGCGGGATAGTGATAACGACCACATCAGCGCCAGTTACAATCGCTCTCTTACCTGCCAGTTTCATGTTCCTTGCTCCTTGTTCCGGTGAGTATTGTAGTCAGTGGATTATTGGAGAGATAATCAATCGGCCAATTGGCGTGAAAATTCGGAAAGGATTTCTACACCGCCTTCAGTCACCATAATATTATCTTCGCAGCGCATGCCTCCCCAACCCTCAATGTAGATGCCGGGTTCCACCGAGGAGACCATACCGGCCTCCAGGATCGTCTCGACTGCGGGATGTAAGAATGGTTCAGGTTCGTGATATCGCAAACCTAAGCCGTGCCCGGTGTGATGAATAAAATAGGAACCCAACCCGCGCTGTTCAATGACCTCCCGAGCGGCCCTGTCGACTTGATTGGAAGCCACACCCGGTCTAATAACTGCTAAGGCAGCGCTTTGGGCATCAACCACTGCCTTCCATTTTTCGCAATCTTCGGGCCTAGCATGACCAGCAACACGTGTTCGTGTGAGATCAGACCACCAACCGTCTACGACTGCCGCCAACTCAAGCAGGGCAAAATCGCCTTCCTCCATCCGGCGTTGAGTAGAAAGAAGATGAGGCTTATAAGCGGCGACACCACGGGGGCCAGACATCACTGATGCCCACGCTCTCGCCACTTTTACTCCCTTATAACCTGTTCCACCTTGCATGATTGCAGTTTCGACTGCGGCAGCAATTTGGATTTCGCTATTGCCGGGGACGACATTCTCAAAAAAGGCTTGCAGGCCAATCCTCGCAATATCATTGGCCGTACGCAGACGCTCAGCCTCAGCCGGAGTTTTATAGAGTCTCAGCTTGTGGATCAAGCTGGTAGCATCAGACAGGTTCTCACCGAATGCATTCTGAAACATAGCCAAGCTGGCCTGAGAGAAGACACTTGGTTCTGCACCTACATACGGAGCGGCGATGAATTCAAAGGAACCTTCATAGCCTATCCGCTTGCCGACCAAACCCAGCTCTACTGCTGCTTGTTTGAGCAGAGAAGCGATGGACACGTAGGGGTCCCCGCTATCTACCAAGCCCCACTTAAAAGTCCGGAGATCCTCTACCCAGCCTTCCCGAGCCAATTCTTCTTCCGGAACAGGCGCAATTAAAATGGGTTCTTTGTCAACCGGAAAAACAAGAAATGCAAATCCGTTCATCGGCCAATAACCTGTGAGCATGACAATATTCTCAGGCAGGCGGCATACCAACGCATCAATTTGCTGCTGGTGCAAGGCCTTTCTAGTTCGCTTTATTCGTTCTAGATCTTTTGCCATTTCACAAAACCTCCTTGATTTCTTGAACTGTTGTTTCGTTTCCAGGTGTTTTGGCTTGCGGCACGAGTCGAAAGTAGGACGCGTCGTTGGCGTACGCGATGCAGATAAGAGGTAAGGACACGGGATGGGTGAATAAACTGCGAGATAGGCAGAATTTCCAAGGTCGCTTTTTTCATATCGGGTTTGACATCGCCTTCACCATCCGATTCACACACTTCCCCAACCCCTCAACCTCCACCACCACCTCATCCCCCGGCTTCAGCCAATTCTTCTCCTTCATACCCAACACCACCCCCTCCGGCGTCCCCGTCGAGATCACGTCCCCCGGCTTGAGCGTCATGTACTGACTGATGTAGCTGATACTCTCCGCCACGCTGAAAATCATATCGGCAGTATTGGAATTCTGGCGAAGTTCTCCGTTGACCCAGCAGGAAAGTCCCAAATTTTGCGGATCGCCCACTTCATCGGCGGTCACCAGATATGGGGCAGTAGGGAAAAATTTGTCGGGGGTTTTGCCGAGCAACCATTGGGACGTGCGGAATTGCAAATCCCGCACGCTCATGTCATTGACAGTGAAATAACCAAATACATAATCCAGCGCCTCGTCCGCGCCAACATACCGTGCTTCCTTTCCAATCACCGCCCCTAATTCAACCTCATAATCATATTGGACAGCATTGTCCGGCAAGGGAATTGGCTGGCCTGTTTCCGCGAGCGTATTGTTGAACTTCGAAAACAGCACCGGCACGTCCGGTACAGCCATCCCCGTCTCCCGTGCGTGGCGTTTGTAATTCAGCCCGATGCAAATAAGTTTTTCCGGAGTCCCCACGCAGGGTCCGGGCTGCAAATCCTGTTCATTCAAAAGCCAGTTAACTGCAGGCTGTTTCACCACACCCTGCAAAGCCTTCATCGCCTCCGCCCCGCCGCGAATGGCCGCGTCCATCGTGAGCGGAATCCCCGCATGTCCCTCGGAAGCCTGAGCGACATCTATCACGCCCTCTTCCGTGCGAATACCTAATTGCAAAACGTTGTTACGGTGAAAAGTTAAAAGTTTCAATAAATTATCCTTTGATTTGCATATAAGTTTTTTCGTCTGCGAAAAAAGTGGGGTTCGCATCCCTCAAATTATCTTGTGCTCTCATTTGTTTTACCTTGATCACGACGATGCCATTCATCTTTAAAAAGGTTGAAATGCGCTTCAATCTGGGGATGCTCGCTGAACACAGATTCGTTGAGTTCAACTCCAAGACCAGCGGCAGTGGGCAGGGAAAAATAACCATCTACAACTTCCGGCACACCTGGAGCTGCCTGTTTCACCCACGAATCCGCGAAGTCGTTAAAATGCTCTTGAATCATAAAATTCGGTGTACAAGCCGCCACATGCAGCGCCGCCGCTGTGCTGACTGGACCGCCCACATTATGAGGGGCAATCAGCACATTATAAACATCTGCCCAAGCTGCCAGTCGACGGGTGAGCGTTAGCCCGCCAAAGTGGGTAATATCAGGCTGAACAATGTCAACCGCGTATAGATCAAACAGCGGGCGAAATTCGTTCATGGTATGCAAGCGTTCGCCAATGGCAATCGGAATAGAAACCCGTTCTGCTACCCGCTTTAGTTCGGACAAATTCTCGGGTGGGACGGGCTCCTCAATCCAAGCCAGACGGAATTTTTCCAGTTTGTTTGCCATCAAAATAGCTGTAGCCGGGTTAAAGCGACCGTGCATTTCCAGCATAATATCGCGCTCCGGCCCAATGGCATCCCGAACAGCGGCGACTAAATCCACTGCACGCGCCTGCTCATCCAACGTTAGTTCATAACGCCCAGCGCCAAAGGGATCGAGCTTAAGCGCCAGATAGCCACGTTCCACCACACGCAGTGCGGCTTCATGGAACATCTGCGGCGTGCGTTCTACTGTGTACCAGCCATTGGCATACGCCTTGATGCGATCTCGAACTGCACCACCCATCAAGCGGTAGCAAGGAAGACCGAGCGATTTCCCCGTAATATCCCAGCAAGCCATTTCTATGATCGAAACGGCAGACATGGTGATTTCACCCACGCGTCCGAAGTCGCCGATCATCATCTTTGAGACAAGGTCTTCGATATCAAACGGATCATGCCCGATGACATAGCGCGGCATGGCCTCACTGAGGTAACCCAGTAGCGCGTTGGTACGGTTGGCAAGACGAACTTCACCTAAACCATAAAGTCCGCTATCCGTTTCAACCTTGACGAAGGTTAGATTTCGCCAGGGAGTTCCCAGCACAAGAGGGGTCACGGCGGTAATTTTCATTCAAGTCAATCCTTAGGCGTAAGCCAGATTTTAGATATTGGGGCTCCATGCAATAGTTTCTCGTAGCAGGCTGTGCCGTTTTCCAACGGTTCAATTTGTGTCCATGCGTCCTCAAGCGTGATGCGCTTTTGAGCAAGCGCCTGGAGAGCGTTATCGAAATCAATTGGTGTATATGCAAACGATCCATAGGTGGCAATTCCCCGACGGATGAAGTCGTTCACGGGCAAGGCTGTCTCTGACTCGTGAAGGCCGATCCAGACAATACGCCCGCCGGATCGCACTACACGACCACATCCTTGCCGCGTCGCCGAGGCGCCAACAGCATCAACCACAATATCTACTGGTTGGGCTGCGAGCGACTCGAATGTGGCCGGAACGGCTCCCAGTTTCTCCGCCATCGCCAAGCGCTCCGCATTTAAGTCAATGCAAAATACCTGACTTATTCCTCGATCTGCCAGTGCCTGAATGACCATGAGTCCGATTGGACCCGCCCCAACCACAAGACTTTGTTCGTCAGGTGATGGCGTGGCGAGTACTGCCGCATGAAGAGCGCATGCCGCAGGTTCGACCAATGCAGCCATGGTAAGCGAGAGTTCAGGCGGAATCAGAAATAGGGCGTCGGCACGTATCGCGACAAATTCTGCATTGCTTCCCGGTAAGTGGGCGCCCAACAATTTACGCTTTGGGCACAACTGTTGTTTCCCGCTCAAGCAGTAGCGGCACTGCCTGCAACTCACGAGTGGATTTGCCGTGACCGCTACTCCCACTTTCAATTCAGGGCGATCAACAGCACTGCCTATCGCTTCGATATAACCGCTGAACTCGTGCCCCATAATCAAGGGTGGCTTGCGCAGAGAGTTTTTCCCTTCGTAACCGCTTAACTCTGAACCACAAATGCCAGAATAAGCGACTTGGATAAGCGCCTCGTCAGGCTGAATAACAGGAACCGGCACCTGGCGCATGTTCATTTGCAGAGGTGCCTCGTAAACGAGGGCAGACATAGTTGATTTCATACGAACTCCTTTGCTTTCTTTTTTAGTGCGCGAACATGATGCTCATGCCGCCATCAATCACGAGTTCGGCACCTGTAATAAAGCTCGCCTCATCGCTCGCGACAAATGCTACAAAATTCGCAATTTCCTCTGGCGTACCGATGCGCTGAAGAGGCTGGAAGCTCAACACACGATCTTCTGTCGCTTTGGGATCAGCTTGCTGATCAAACCAACCCTGAACCAGTGCCGTTCTCACCCACCCGGGGCAAATTGCGTTGACGCGAATATTGTAAGCGGCATAGTCAAGCGCGAGATTTCGTGTTAAGCCAACCAGAGCAGACTTTGCAGCAGCATACGGGAAATATTTTGGGGCAGTTATCCGTGCATGAACACTGGCAATGTTAATGATTGAGCCGGCTTTTGCAGCTTTCATCGAAGGAAGGACATGCTTACAGCATAGCCAGGCCCCTTTTACATCGACGTTCATCGCGTTATCCCAATCCGCTTCCGACATCGTAGTGGCATCATAGTAGAAGTTTTTGCCAGCGTTATTGACGAGAATATCGACTCGCCCAAAACGATCTATTGTCCGGCTAACTGCGGCTTGAACCTCCGTTTCAAGGGTAATATCTGTTTGGATGGCTAAGGCTTGGCAATCTTGCTTGAGAAGTTCTTCCGCTGCGCTTTGTGCACTCTCAAAATCAATTTCAGCGAGCGCAATCATCGCACCTTCGTGCGCCATCTTGTGCGCGATAGCCCGCCCAATTCCGCGCCCCGCTCCCGTAATAAATGCAACTTTGTTTTCTAAACGAGTACCCATGTGTCGTTACTCCTGCAATAAGTGGAAAGGATGAGAGTGTTTGATTCAGATTGAGTCATGGTTACCTCTGGAAAATTCTTGGAGTTGCGGATTCGTCAGCGAACAGGATCGGTTGGGAATTCCTCTGAAGAGACAACAGGACGGTGCTCGGCACTAGACTTCTTTAGACTCGCCTCAAACTGCAATTCCAAGAGACCGGCAATGCCAGGAACTGGTGGCGGAGCGCCCTTGCGGATGGAGTCGAGATAGGCATCAATGGATTTTTCGAACGATTCATTGTACTTTGTCCAGCGCGACTCGTCACGGCTGGGGGAGAATATTTCGTGGACTTTACTGCGATAGTCGAGCACCTCCATATTTTGGTCGAGGTCACGGAAGTGAATCCGCCCGCCTTCAAAGTTGACAGTCAATTCAAAGAGAGGGAAATTCCAGTTGATTCCGCTTGTGCCAAGAAGTACTCCACTAGCATGGTTGCCGATTAGAAACGAGGCAATTACATCCGACACTTCTCCGCCCTCGAAGGGATAGGGCTGGTTACCCTGCTGAGCGGATATCTCACGCAGAGGACCGACGAATTCCAGGATCAGGTCAATGCAATGGCTCCAACAGGCAAAGTGGGTTAGGGCAACCACACTAATTGCATCACCGAAGTTGCGCTCCTGAATCAAGCGCTGAGCGCGTTGTATCTGGTCGAAGAACCTGTAATTGAAAACCATTGCAACCTCAGCCTTCGCCTCCTGAGCCTGTAGAAGCAGGGTTTTCGCATCCCAAAAATCTTGCGGGACGACATGGGCTTGCCCGCCCCTCGCGACCAGCGGCTTTTCGAGGAATAGACGTTTCGGTTTGAAAGGTAACAAGGCTTGCGTCGCCTCGAAGCGTTGTTCTTCACGAGTCAAAACGAAAACCGCTTGCGGCTGTCGCTCAAATAACTCATCCAGTGTCCGCGCCGTGCGTACGCCAAACTTCTGGCCAGTCGCCTCCGCCCGCTCCGAGGTGCGGGAATAGCAGGTTAGGGATACATCTTTGTGATGTAGCAGAGTAGGGATGTAATTGTCCTCAGCAACTTTGCCTACACCGACAATAGCGATTTCCATTATATCTCTCGACCATCTTGAATATTGAGATCAAGAAACTCCATCTCTTCAAGATTCAATTCGACATTCAACGCGCCGAGCGCGCTCTCCAAATTTCCCACCGTTGTCGAGCCGATGAGCGCAATCACAGGAAATGCTTGCTGTAGGACGTACGCCAACCCTATTTGCGCTGATGTCGCATTTTTGCGGCTTGCTAAAATTTGCGCGCGCCGCAAACGCTCAAAATTCTCATCCGAATAGTAAACTTGCGTCATGTTTTCGTCGCTTGTATCATCGGGCAGGAATTTGCCACTCATAAAACCTGTGGCCAGTGGCGACCATGCGAGCAAAGGTAATTGCTCGGTTCTGTGCCATTGACGAGTTGCTTCGTCAGCAAACAGCGTGCCAGGGAAAAGCATTTTGTTGGGCTTCGCCAGACTCAGGTTTGGACTGGAAATTACTAATCCATTCAACCCATGTTGCGCCGCATACTGATTGGCTTCGGCGATGCGTTCGACGCGCCAGTTCGATACCCCAAACGTGCGGATACGTCCGCGCATCTGTTCTTGATTCAGCGCTTGGACGAGTGCGCCAACCGGCACGGATTCATCATCGCGATGCAGGAGATAGATATCAATGATATCGGTTTGCAATCGCTCCAGACTTTCGCTGAGATCAACCCGAATCGCTTCGGGCGTGAGGCGCGGCACCCAGGGTTTGGCAAATGGATTCTCATGGTCAACAACGGGATGACAGCCTTTAGTGATTAAAACCAATTCTTCGCGCCGCCCAGATTCTTGGAACCAGCGCCCCAAGGTTTTTTCGCTGTTGCCAAACCCGTAGATATGCGCGGTGTCAATGCAGTTCCCGCCTGCCTTAAGAAATACATCGAGCAATTCCGCGGCGCGGTCATAAGTGTTTGGCGTAAACGCGCTCGACGCCGTTCCTAGCCCAATGACTGAAACGGGTTTTTCGAGTTGGGCAATCTTTATATATCGCATTAAGTTTTCATCACTTTCAATAAACGGGAATACGCTTCATCCCAATCCGCAGTTTGTTTCGGTTCATAGATTTCAGGCGGAAATGAATTTCGTAGAACACCACGCACATCTGCCAATGACCCCAGATGATTCAAGCCAATTGCCAGTTCAGGCGTGGCTGAAGCATATCAATCCCCAGAGGGTTGGTTCGATATTCGCATGTTAAGTTTGAAACAATCAAAGACATATGATTTCCTTTGCCGATTTAACTTGGGGGTGGCCGGGTTATCTTCTGCAGGGCACTTGCAATTACTGGATCGTGAACCAGGAAAATCTTTTTCTGCCAGATTTGCGCTCTTCCAAATGAAATTTAACCCTTGATCGCGCCAGCCGTCATCCCCGAAACGATCTGCCGCTGGAAGAACATAAACATGATAAGGGGTGGAATAGTGATGACGACCACATTCGCAAAGAGCAGGTTCCACTGCGAGCTGAACTGGCTGATGAAACTGTACATCGTCAACTGCACGGTGACGTTCTGCGAGCCAGGGAGGAAGTAGAGCGGTCCGACGAAGTCGTTGTAGATGCCAACAGACGAGACGACGATCACCGTAATAATGGCAGGCCGCAACAGCGGCAGAATGATGGAGAAGAATACGCGCCACGGAGATGCGCCATCCATGATTGCGGCCTCATCGATCTCACTCGGGATGGAGGCCATGAACGCACGGAAGATCAGGATCGCAAAGGGCATGGTGAATGCGACTTCGACCATGACCAGACCGAGGAGTGTCTTGTAGAGGCCAATCCACTGCAGAAGGAAGATCGTTGG
>Ga0209321_10001971_pt1 | contig 13874 bp, 13 predicted proteins | sample Rifsed16ft4_FD_184012 | JGI IMG/M metagenome (GOLD analysis project Ga0209321, IMG submission 184012) | Soil microbial communities from Rifle, Colorado, USA - sediment 16ft 4 - CSP-I_5_4 (version 2) | ecosystem: Environmental > Terrestrial > Deep subsurface > Rock core/Sediment | place: Rifle... | reverse complement strand
TAACAAGGTTGCTGGTATTTATATGATTGATGACGTGATTGTCAGGGCCTTTGGAAGTCCTCCTCCCCGAGCCGGACTCTTCCCCCTGACTATCAGATACAAATCTATCTCCGGACCCCTTTTCATTCATCTCAACTGTAAACTGGTCTATATTGAGGCCGTGGTTCTTTAACTCATCTTCGAGCTGGCTTAAACTCGTCTCAATAATTTCTTTAACTTCCTGATTTTCAACAGACATCAGGGTATTAACATTGTCATCTGTTACTGATATTTCTATATATATCTTTCCTAATTCCGGGGGCTCAAGCCTTATTCTGGCACTGTTCGAACCAATCTGGAATGTATGTACCATTTCTCTGGATATTTGCTGTACGACACTTGCCTTCTCTATATATGTATGAAAGGGCTGTGTGTTATTATCAGTATCTATAAGGATAGAATCATCCGGGGAAAAGGCTATCAAATCACTACCCTCAACCGGTATATGTTTATCCTTAGTATCAATATGGTTGGAGGAATTATCCTGACTATCAATTTCCCTGAATAATTCTGTAATGTCTTTAAATCCTTCTGCTGCCGGAGAAACAATCCTCTCCTGGCTCATGGGGTCTGGAATATCTGACTTGACGTCAGTTCCCCCTCCTGTTAAATCTGCCTGTTTTATATCTTCACCGGAAATTGCTGATAGAATATCCTCCCCCTTCTCAGGATTCTCCCCGGTATCTTTTGAAGGAGAGAAATCCACACGATTATCAGTCCCGGTCTTATTCATCCCTAATAATGCCAGAAGGAGTAATGAGGAAAACAGGTCTTCACCTCTATCACCGGCTTCATTAGGCCCATTAGCCCCATTACCTTTATTATCTTTATTACCTTTATTAGCCTTATTAGCCTTAGATGATTCCAATTCATTCGTTTGAGTCATTTTTATTGCTGCCTGTTGAACAGTCAATCTATTTCCCCCCCTTTCTCTCTGCTAATTTCATTGTAAGAAAGGCCGCCTTTTCAGGAGAAATGGCCTCCATTATCTTCCCTGCCTGTTTGTTCTTTATCTTTGCTAATAATTCCACTGCCATATCATCTTCCATCTTCTCTATCCTCTGCGCAGCCTCTCCAGGTGACATTGATTCATATATCTTTGCAATCCGTGTCACACCCTGAGCGGATTTATCATCTTTTTCAGAGCCGGCTTCAAGATCCTTCTGTAACCTGCTCCTCATGGTTGAATATTGTTTCAGGGACTGCTCAATTGAATTTCTTAGCATGTTAAGCCTTTCTTCTTCCTTGCTGAGGGCATCTTCCCTTTTTACCAATTCTTTTTCTCTCTCTTCCAATGCCTTCATAATTACCTTTATCTCTTCTCCCTCACTATCTATCATTACCCCGTTAATATTATCCTGTTTCTGCTGGGCCAAAGCAGGTATCAGGATAAAAGCCACTATGAAAAAGATTACCAGTACAGATGGATATATAATAAGGGTCCTGTTATTCAGCAATTGTCCCTCAAATATCTGTTTTGAGCCGTTTCATTCATGACCTTTTTCTCTTCTCTGTTAGCATCATCAAGCATCCCCTTCTTACCCTTTTCCACTACCTTTTCAACTATCTTTCTTTCCTTTGTTGCCTCAATCAGATACTCCCTTTTCTCATTAAATCTCTCCATGGCTTCGATAACCCTTTTACGCTGAGAATCTATATCGAGTGATAAATGATTCAGGTATGTGTGATACATAAGTATCTCATTTGGATCACCTTTCCTTGTCTGTCTCTCCTTCAATTCTTCAACTGCCTGACTCCAGATCTCCTCTAATGCAAAGATGCGTTTTTCCTCAAGGGCCAGCTTCTCTGCTTCGTTCAACATCTCCTGCCTCATTGTATCCTCTATAAATGACTTATACTTCAGGAGGGGTGTAAACCTCGGCTCTTTTGGCTTCATTATTGCGCCTTTCCTCCAAACAGTCCGTATAAACTGTCCAGACTCCTTTCAAAATTAACCTTTTCGTCTATCCCCTGGCGAAGGAATCCATTGATCTGGTCTATCATATCAATGGCATAATCTATACCTGTATTACTCCCCCTTTTGTATGCTCCAATGTTGATCAGGTCTTCTGCCTTTTTATACCTTGCCACAATCTCCCTCAATCGCCTCGAATAATCCATATGTTTATCCGGAACAATATCAACCATGATCCTGCTTATGCTGTGCAGTATGTCTATAGCAGGATAATGATTATGCACTGCCAAATCTCTCGACAATATAATATGGCCATCCAATATAGACCTTACAGCATCTGCTATGGGGTCATTGAAATCATCCTCTTCTACCAAAACTGTGTACAGGCCTGTTATATTACCATTTCCGGAACAAGTACCAGCCCTCTCCAGCAGCCTCGGAAGCGTTGAAAACACAGAGGGTGTATAACCTTTTGTAGTTGGCGGTTCCCCAACAGCAAGCCCAACCTCCCTTAAGGCAGTCGCAAATCTTGTAACTGAATCCATCATCAGGATAACCTTCTTACCGCAATCCCTGAAATATTCTGCAATAGCAGTAGCAATATAAGCCCCCCTGATCCTGACAAGCAGGGGCTGATCCGAAGTGGCCACAACAACAACCGAGCGTGCCAGACCTTCTTCTTTTAAATCCTTTTCTAAAAACTCTTTTACCTCTCTCCCCCGTTCCCCTATAAGGGCTATTACATTGACATCAGCATCTGTATTCCTTGCAATCATGCCTAACAAAACACTCTTTCCAACACCGCTCCCTGCAAATATCCCAAGCCTCTGCCCCTGACCACAGGTCAGAAGCCCATTTATCGCTTTTATACCGAGGTCAAGGGGCCTTTCTATACGTCTCCTCTCCAAGGGGTTTAACGGAGAATTATAGATAGGATAGAAGACATTCCCCTTTATCTCCCCTCTTTCATCTATAGGTTTCCCAAGTCCATCAAGCACCCTGCCGAGAAGCTCATCGCCTGCTTTAATATAGGCCCTGTACCTCTTTGCCACTATCTTGCTTCCAGGGGAGAGACCTCTGGTATCACCTAGCGGCATGAGCTGTATCTTCCCGTCTTTAAAACCAACAACTTCAGCTTCAATAGGCTCATCACTTCCCTTCGGATATATATCACAGAGCTCACCAATGGAAGATACAGGACCATGGCCCTCAATTATCAGACCTACTATCTGCGTAACCTTTCCATAAACCTTTATAGGATCTATGTTTTCTATTATGTTAAGATATTTCTCCAAGGCTAACATCTTTAGTTCTATCCCCTATGTTATTTTTTTCGCCTCTGTCTTTCTCCTTCTTATCTCATCCTCAATTACACGCATCTGAGAATCGATCCTGCCATCGATATCACCCTGGTTTGTTTCAACAAGACATCCGCCGGGTTGTATTGCAGGGTCTTCTTCAATAACAATGCTCTTTATACCATCCAGGGACTTAAGGAGGGCTGTCCTGTTTTTATTCAGGGTCTCATAATCAACAGGATTTATCTTTATCTTTATCATCTCCCTGTCAGATGCCTTCTTAATAGCCTCTCTCGCAGTAGTCACCACTACCTCACGCTCATTCTCAGTTATTTCATATACGATCTTCTTTGCAATTGATATTGACATCTCAACAACAACCGACTCTATATTCCTGAATATCTCCTCTCTCATCTTTTCTATCCCTACTATTAATGACCTCAACAGCTTTAACTCGTTTTCTATCTCCTTTAATATCTGTAACCTGCCTGCATTCATACCATCACTGAGCCCCTTCTCATAGGCTATTTCCTCATTATTTTTAGCCCCGCTATCTCCTTCATAGTTAGATGAGAATAAGTGATTCCCTTTAGCTGCATTGACAGCACTTAACCGGAATGGTTTTATATCCCTTGAATTATCATCTGTCTTTACTATCCTGTTATTAGGCGACGACCTCTTCCCCACCTTTACCTCCTATGACTATTTTCCCTTCTTCTTCTAACCTCTTTGCGATTTTTAATATAGCCTGTTGTGACTTCTCTATCTCACTCACCCTGACAGGACCTTTTGATTCCATATCCTCTTTAATGGATTGAGAGGCCCTCTCTGACATATTCTTGAATATCTTTCCCTTCATATCATCTCCGGCACCCTTGATAGCAAGGACAAGGTCATCCTTACTTACCTCTTTTAATATCTCCTGTATACCCCTGTCATCTACATTTATGAGATCTTCAAAGACAAACATCATCTGCCGGATCTTCTCAGCCATTTCAGGAAAATTCTGTTCGATATTACCCAGGATCGCGGACTCACTGGCCCTGTCCATATAGTTTAAGATTGATGCAACCACATCAGGTCCGCCTACCCTTTTATTTACTACACTGCCTCCCATCTGGAGTTGTTTATTCAGCACCTCTTCAATCTCCTTTATTACTCCCGGTGCAACACTCTCTATAGTGGCCATCCTTAACATAACATCACCCCTTATGGCATCCGGCAATAATGTTACTACCTGTCCTGCATGATCAGGATCCAGATGGGCAAGTATAAGCGCGATAGTCTGGGGATGTTCACCTCTTATAAGATTTGCAATACCACGCGGGTCTATCCATCTTAATGCCTCAAGTCCCTTATCCTCTGAAGCTATTGCAAGATTCTCCATAACCTTTGTGGCCTTCTCATTCCCCAGTGCCTTTGTCAGAACTGACCGGAGATAATCATCACCTCCGAATATAAATCCTTCCGGAGATCTGGCTATATCACAGAACTCTTTTACTACTGATTTTACACTTTCACCATCTATCTTATTCGTCTTTGATAGATAGTTTCCGATAACCCTTATCTCCTTTGCCTCAAAATTCTTCATCACCTCAGAGGCCACATCCTCACCCAATGACAGGAGGAGTATCGCTGCCTTTTCATATCCACTGTATTTATCTTCACTCATATTTATTTATTCTTATTTCTCATTTATCATTTCTCACTTATCATTTTTCACTAATCATTTCTCACTAATCCAGGACTTTATTAACTTTGCCGTATGCTGAGGGTTATCTTTTGCAATCTTTATTGCCTCGTCCCTTACCCTTGCATCTGCTGAATCCTTCTGGATCTGAGGATAGGCTGCTGCCTCCAGATCCCGTATCCTGGGAAACGCACCCTCTCCCCCAACAATGCCGGGGAATCCTTCAAGAGGGTTTCCCGGGTTAAGAACAGTCTTCATAAGAGGCTTTATAATAAATAAAAAGAGCAGTGCAATGGCAACAACTGCACCGGCATATTTTAAGACCGGGAATAAAGAAGATAATTGAAACTTCCTCTTTTCTTCCGGTGCCTCTTCAGCTAAAGATATATTAGATTCAAAGGGTATATTGACCACCTCTACCTGGTCCCCCCTTTCTTCGCTGTATCCAATAGCCTTCTTTACTATCTCTGTGTATTTTCTAATCTCTTCTTCAGTACGCGGCACATACTTCCTTGCCTCTTTACCATCCGGGTCTTTTGCAGTTTCATAGTTTCCATCTATGAGTACGGCTGCTGATAACCTCTTCATTGTTCCTACAGGCTCAAGTATCCTGTTTATAGTCTTATTAACCTCATAATTTATAGTCTCCTGTGTCTTGTTTGACTGGGAAGAGTTTCCACCTTTTCCCCCTGCTGCCTGTGGATTCTCGGCCCTCGCCCCTGGCAGGTTTGAAAGTACACCAGGTACCCCTGATGCATTATTGGAAGACCCGGAAGAACTCTCCTGTGTCCTCTGCTCACTCCTGACTGCTGCATTCTCGGGGTCATACTTCTCTTCTGTTGTCTCCACCTGCTTAAAATCTACGTTGCTTGAGATACGTACAACTACCTTGCCCGTTCCCACTGCATGCTCGAGCATGCTCTGAACCCTCTCCTCAAGGGATTTCTCAAGGTTTCTCTGATACTCTACCTGATAATTTGAAAGGTTGGTTCCATAAGGATCATCTACCGGTCTTGATAGTACATTCCCGTGTGTGTCTACAATAGTAATATTTTTAGGATTAAGCCCTTCCACACTGCTTGCAACAAGATGGCCAATACCCTGGACCTGATTCTGCGACAGTGTCCTCCCGTTCCGCAGTTTTAATACAACAGAAGCGCTTGTCTGTTCCTTCTTATCAGAAAACAGCGACTTTTCAGGCACTGCAAGATGGACCCTTGCGTACTCCACCTCTGAAAGCTGGCCTATTGTTCGTGAAAGCTCCCCCTGAAGCGCCCTTCTATAATTAATTTTCTGTACAAAGTCCGTCATACCGATCGTGGTCCTGTCAAATATCTCGAACCCGACACCTCCGCCTGTGGGGAGGCCATCGCCTGCAAGCGTAAGCCTCAATTCATGTACCTTATCCTCCGGCACCACTATTACACCGCCTTCCCTGATCTCATGTGGTACCTTCATCCCTTTTAATTTCTCAGCAATAGCACCGGCATCCTCCTGTGACAGGTTGGAATACAATAGACGATAGACAGGCTGGTTTGACCATATTAAGACCACAACAATAATAGCAATTGCAATGGCAATCCCTGCAATTGCCGATAACTTCTTTCCTGTAGAGATTGCTGCCAGCCTTTTCTGTAACTCTTCTGGTGATATAGCCATATTATTTTATAAGATTTATACCTGCACCCTCATCATCTCTTCATATGCGCTTATGACCTTATTCCTAACCTGCATCATTAACTGAAATGAAAGGTTTGCCTTTTCTACTGCTATCATTACCTGGTGGATATTCGTATCTTTGCCGAGGAGCAGTTCCTGTGACGCATGGTCTGCATCTAACTGGAGCTTATTAACCTTTTCTATTGAGTTTTTTAACACACCCATAAAATCATCATTAGAACCGCCGGCCTTATCAGGTTTATTAGCAGATATATCCTGCGTAATCCTGCTTATCCCTTTTATTCCGATATCATTCATACATTACCTCGCTATCTCGAGGGCGCTCTGTGCCATGCCCTTTGCAGAATTTATTGCAGTAACATTTGCCTCATATGACCTTGATGCAGACATCATATTTACCATCTCCTCAAGCAGGTTCACATTTGGGAGCTGCACATATCCATCTTTATTGGCATCAGGATGCTGCGGGTCGTATATCACCTGGAAAGGCCTCTGATCCTCTATCACTTCACTGACCCTGACCTCCCCTGAACCCCCTCCTGTAAATTCACCAAGCACCTCAGAGAAGACAACATCCTTCCTCCTGTATGGGCCCCCGTCTGCAGACCTTGTAGACTGGGCATTTGCCAGATTCCCGGAAATGATATTCATCCGGACCCTCTGGGCCTCAAGACCTGACGCACTGATATTAAATATCTTTTCAATATCCATTAATTATCTCCCTTCTTTTATTGCGAATGAAAGCCATCTGAATTTATTAGTAATAACCTGTGCTGCTGCGTTATACATTATTGTATTCCTGGCCATATTGGCCATCTCAACCTCTACATTTACACTGTTATCATCATAACTATATGCGTTGCCTGATTCAGTAATCAGACTACTATCTATGCCGGAGATGTCAGGACTGTTTAATGGCATATGTCCCGGATTAGTCCTGAAATCACCGCTCAATTGCTTCACATCTAATACCTTCTCAAGCTCATTCCTGAAATTTATCTCTTTTGATTTATAATTAGGTGTATCCTGATTCGCCACATTCGATGCAATGAGCTGATGCCTCAGGCTCATCATGTCCAGGGACTTTGATAAAAAGGATACTGTCCTGTCAAACAAGTTTATGGTCATAGCTTCCTCATGGTAATAGCAAAAGACATACCATAAAAATTAAATTTAAATTCCTGTTGAGTTTCATACAGTTGTGATTTTTATTTTTAACAACCCTGTTTTTTATATTAATTTTTATAGACACAATTTTTCCTACCGAAGGCAATTTATGCCATCCCTTCAGTACGATACTCTTTCAATTTGTTCCTTAATGTACGGACACCTATTCCCAATAATTTTGCTGCCTTAGTCCTGTTCCCTTCAACACCTTCAAGGGTCTTCATGATCAATGCCCGCTCCATTTCATATACTGATACACCTGCATTGATCATTGATGCAGGCTTCTCTCCTTCTGGTCTTTCATCTATTACCAGATGTTCGGGGAAGATTGTATCAGCGCCAGCCATAAGGATTGCCCTCTCTACTACATTTTCAAGCTCCCTTATATTCCCTTTCCATCCATGATTTAACAATACTTCAATTGCATCTCCTGATATCGCAGTAACAGGGGATCTATTACCCCTGATATTTCTATGTTTCCTGATAAAATATTCCACAAGCAGAGGTATATCATTCTTTCTCTCTCTGAGGGGCGGAAGGCATAGAGGGAATACATTCAGCCTGTAGTAGAGATCCTCCCTGAATTTCCCCTCTTTAACCTCATTCTTCAGTGACCTGTTTGTTGTTGCAATAACCCTTATATCCACATCCACAGGTTCCCTGCCGCCTATGGTATCCACCTCCCTTTCCTGCAATACCCTTAATAGTTTAGCCTGGAGCGGGAGGCTCATCTCACTTATCTCATCAAGCAGCAGAGTCCCTGTATGGGCCTGGATAAATTTCCCTGTGCGTTTATTGAGCGCTCCTGTAAAGGCACCGCGTTCATATCCAAAGAGCTCACTCTCAAGCAGTCCATCAGGTATAGCAGCACAATTGATTGCAATAAAAGGTCCTGTTGCCCTTGTACTCCTGTTATGTATAAATTTGGCAAGCACCTCCTTGCCTGTACCACTCTCGCCCTCTATCAATACTGTAACATCACTTAATGCCACATCTTCTCCTATCTTAAGGATCCTTATCATCTTTGTATCATTTGATATAATTTCTGATTTCATCTTTCCAACAGAAATATTTTTATCTGTTGTAGCCGCAGAGTTTATCCCCCTCTTTACAACATCTTCCAGCGCCTCAACTGAAAAAGGCTTTATAAGATAATCAAAGGCCCCGAGTTTCATTGCCTCTACAGCATTATCAATAGTCCCGTATGCAGTAATCAGGACTACAGGGGTATCCGGTGAGCGCTTCTTTATCTCCTTTAATACCTGAATACCATTGCTGTTTACCATCCTTACATCTGTAATGACCATGTCAAATCTTTTTTCCGAGAATTTCTCAATGGCCTCACCGCCTTCTGCTGCTGTATCAACGGCATATCCACATCTTGTCAGGGTTTCTCTCAACGCGTATCTCATATCATGGTCATCATCTGCCAGAAGTATAATTTGATCCATAAAAATCCCCCCCTACTGTATTGAAGCCCCCTGCAGCAAGCTGCAGGGATTGCGCTCGCTTTGCATTTTCAGTTTGAGGCAGCAGTCCTAACCTTATGATAAATGTTGTACCTTCCCCTAACTTACTTTGAACCCTCACACTGCCTCCGTGAACTTTTATTATGTTGTGGACAATCGTCAATCCCAGTCCTGTCCCCTTATTTTTAGTGGTAAAAAACGGGTCAAAGATCCTCTCTATGTATTCCGGAGGAATGCCGCTGCCGCTGTCTTTAATATTTATTTCAACCCCGCTTTCAACTTCATCCTCTGATACCCTGACAGACAGGACACCTCCTGAAGATATAGCCTGGATTGAATTTAAAAGAAGGTTTACAAATACCTGTCTCATGAGTGTTTCATCACATAATATCCTGAGATTCTGTGGAATATCTTTAATAACAGTAATCTGATGCTTGATTATTGTATATGATAAAACATCAAGACACTTGTTCAATACATCTTCAATTCTGACTTTCTTTAACTTAGGTCTTGGTATGGTTGTAAAGTGCAGGAGATTAGATAATATGTTATCAATATTCTTAACCCCGTAAATTACATGATCTATTAACCTCTGTTTATCTGAATCATTATTTAATTCTTTCCGTAAGAGTGAGGTTATCAGTTCAATACTCCCCAGGGGGTTCCTGATATCGTGAACGATCTTAGTAACAATACCACCGAGGGACTCGATCCGTTCTTCGATCTCATTTTGTAAATTATCTGATTTCACCTGAAAATGACCCCCTCACCCTATCCCTCCCCCTCAAGGGGGAGGGGAAGGGTGAGTTCACATAGAAATATTCATTGCTATATCCTTAAGTTTCTCCTGTGAATATTCTTTAACAAGTCCGGTAGATTCCTTTGACAGCCTTGTGAATATATCTTTTGCATCATCCTTCTTATTCAACATGAACAAACAGTCCCCAATCATAAACCGGACCATCTCTGCCCCTTCCCTTCCCCGTGCCTTTTCAATACCTGTGCGGTAAGAGATGAGCGCCTCATGGTATCTCTCCATACCATAATATGCACCTCCAAGTTCAATATATGCCTGAGATAACAGTTCAATATCCCCTCCTGTTGGAAAATGCCTGATTAAATCTGTAAGGATATTGACACTATCTTCGTACTGTCTTGTTCTCAATAATATCCTGGAAAGATTTAAATAGACTCCCGGATAACGATAGGGTGCCTCTCTGATAACAGCATAAAAACTGTTTGCTGACTTTTCATAATCCTTAAGTTTATAGAAGCTCTCTCCCAGAAGGGCCCTCGCATTTATAACCTCCCTTCCCTTAGGAAAATCAACTATATATTTACCGAAGGTCTCAGCCGACCTCATAAAATCACCGGACTGATAATATAATTCACCGGCCTTGAACAGGGCCATTTCACTATTCGCACTCCCCCTTTTTATTATCTCCTGATATATATCAGATGCCTCATTATACAGATGTACATTTTTATGAGCCTCTGCAATGCCTATTAGAAATTCTTCATTTGTAATATGACCTGTGAATTGCCTGAAGTAGCTCTGATAGTCCTTCACTGCACTGATGTAGTCATGCCGGATAATCTTCTCCCTTATATCATTTCCAAGCCTTTCTGCAAGATTATTGAAAGAGCCTGAGACCTCCTTCTTCAGTATACCGTCAGTCCTTTCAAGCAGCTCATTATATATGCTGAGGGCCTTCTTATACTCTTTCCTGACCTCAAAGACCTTTCCTGTTTTAAATCTTGCCTTAAGAGAAAGTGGTTCATTGCCTGATAATTTTTCTACCTCATTATATATATTTGCTACATCATGGTATTCTAATTCTCCGGTTGCCTTAAGGAACTTTATGTCACCAATTGCAAGTTTACTCGAATAAGAATCTTCGCTTTTTGGAAACAGTTCAACCACATGCCCGTAAATATTTTCTGCAACCCTGACCCTCTTTTCCATCAGATATGACTCTCCTACCCTGGTTAATGCAAATCCTGCCTTTTTATCATCCGGATAGATATTATAAAGGGCCAGGAACCCTTCCCTCGCCTTATGAAACTCACCATTCTGAAATTCGCATTCACTATAGTTGAAGAGTATCTCAGGATGTCCTTTAACATATGATGGCCACTTCACCAGTCCGCCTTCATATAATCTTTTAGCATCTCCAAATTCATGAAGGATAAAAAACACTCCTGCCATTCCAAACAAGCCGTTCTTCTCCATGTCTCCGGCAGAACTCATTGAGAGAATCCTGTATTCATCAATAGCCTCTTCATAGTTACCCTCTTTTTCATATGCCAGAGCAAGTTGATGCCTGGCCTCAGCCGCATATATTGTTGAAGGGTATGCATTAAGCACCCTTTTAAAACTACCCTTTGCCTCTGCAACAAGGTTCATCGCCATGTAAATCCTGCCGCTTTCGATAAGTACTGCTGGAACATTCTTAGACTCAGGATATCTCCTGATACTCTCTTTATAAGAATCAAGGGCCTTCATCAATGATCTGTTATCTCTCTTATCTCCAGGCTTATCTTCAGGCTTATCTCCAAGCATGACCTCTTTAAAATATATACTCCCTGTATAAAGCAGCCCTGCTTCCTGTATATCATTCCCGGTATTGCTCTTCATAAGGACCTGGAGTCTGCCTAATGCATCTGTATATCTGCCGGTTTCATAATCCTTAACTGCTTTTGATATATCTTCACCTGCAACACCATCTGCACTGTATGGCCATTGGATATCCTTTACAATGTAAGGAGGGTCGACTGGTATGGTATACAAAATAGATGCATTTACAGAATTAACACTTAAAACAAAAAAAACAATTATTAAAACTGGTATGTGATATTCCTTCATAACAATCCCTTATAGAATAGCAATTCACATGCCATGAAAATTATTTTTTGAAAAGATTCTAACTACTTGATTTCTTGAGAAAAGATAATTTGGAGGATAACCATCACTATTCGAGTGACGTCAATTGATTGACGAGGGGGGTCAAATGTCAGGCATTGATATGGTAGTCGAGCTTTTTCTTTTTCAGCTTTTCTACAAGCGTGGTTCGATTCAGGGAAAGGAGTTGCGCGGCCCTGTTTTTTACACCCTGGGCCTTTTGTAAGGCCTGTACAATCAGATTATTTTCAAATTCCTCTACCACATCCTTTAGATTTATACCACCATCAGGGATAGTTAAAGGGATTATGCCCTCTTCAAACCGGATAATTCTGACTTTATCAGGTAGATCTTCCGGATAAACAATACCATCACCTTTCAGGATAACCAGCCTCTCAATAAGATTCTCCAGTTCCCTGATATTCCCGGGCCATCTGTAGTTTATTAAAAGATTCATGGCCTCCTGAGAAAATCCCTTTATGGACTTCTTCTTTGTCCTGTTAAAATATTCCAGAAAATATTCTGCGAGTAATAGTATATCTTCAATACGTTCTCTTAATGGCGGTATAACTATTGGTATTACATTAATCCTGTAATAAAGGTCTTCACGGAATTTCCCAATCTGAACGGCCTTTTCAAGATCAATATTCGTTGCAGCAATGATCCTGACATCCACCTTTATAGTCTTAGTGCCACCTACACGCTCAAACTCCCTCTGCTGTAATATCCTGAGGAGTTTCACCTGTAGTGCGGGACTCATCTCTCCTATCTCATCAAGGAAGATTGAACCGCTATCTGCAAGCTCAAACCGTCCTATCCGTGTGGAACTTGCACCTGTGAATGCACCCTTTTCATGTCCAAATAGTTCACTCTCTAACAGATTTTCAGGTATTGCCCCGCAATTTATTGGGATAAGCGGCCTGTTTTTCCTATGACTATTATAATGAATAGTCCTTGCAACTAATTCCTTACCTGTTCCACTCTCACCGAGGATTAATATTGTACTGTCTGTCTCTGCCACCTTTTCGATAAGAGAACAGACCTTCTTTATACCCTCACTATTACCTATTAGATTCTCAAAGCGGTATTTACTTTCAAGATTCTTTTTTAATTGCTGATTCTCTGCATGGAGTTCTTGAAATTCGAGCGCACGCTTTATAAGCATCATTATCTCAGAAGAGTTGAACGGCTTCATAAGATAATCAAATGCACCGGCCTTCATCGCTTCTACTGCTGTGCTGACAGTTGCATATCCTGTTATAACAATGCACTGTATGTCCGGATCTACCTCTTTAATATTTTTTATAATGTCTATACCGTTCATCTCAGGAAGCATGAGATCAGTTATAACCATCTGATACTTTTCCTTTTTTACCTCTTCTATGGCTGAAGGGCCATCTGGCAGGGCAGTAACAGTATACCCGTTCATATTGAGGAGGGTGGTCAGGGTCTCACGGATATCATCTTCATCATCAATGAGGAGGATCTGGCAGGATTTCATGACATTCAAAATACAAAATTTTGACACACATGTCAACATTTTTCTTATTGACCATTTTGTAGTTCTATGCTAAACGTTCATGACAGGGATAATTTGTCACACCCGCTACATGAAAAGGATGTAGGGACAGACCTTCAGGTCTGTCCAAAACAGGCATAGAAGTGGACAAACCTAAAGGTTTGTCCCTACGAGCTCGGGAATTTTCACGGTAAA
>Ga0209321_10001970_pt1 | contig 13879 bp, 10 predicted proteins | sample Rifsed16ft4_FD_184012 | JGI IMG/M metagenome (GOLD analysis project Ga0209321, IMG submission 184012) | Soil microbial communities from Rifle, Colorado, USA - sediment 16ft 4 - CSP-I_5_4 (version 2) | ecosystem: Environmental > Terrestrial > Deep subsurface > Rock core/Sediment | place: Rifle... | reverse complement strand
TATCTCCGGGGAGCCCTTGGCAACACGGAAGGATACACACCCGAATCCACTCTTGAGTATGTTGACCAGGGGATCTACCTTCCCGGCCGGTTCTATCTCAATGGGAAATGGACATCCGAACGGGAAAGTGTCCGCTTTGTGGGCGGTTCCAAAGAGTCGGGGACTGCGAGCGTTCGGTATGAGGCCTCGGAGGTCAATGCCGTACTCGGCCATGAACACGGGAAGAAATGCAAAGTTCTCGTCCAACAGGATGGAAAATGGCTCGGAAAAAGCAACCGGGGGAGCGACGTGGCGGTCGGGAAGGACGGGTCGACGTACGTGACGGTTGATCGCTTTCGAATGTTTAACATCATCAAGAACAGCCAGTTTGGCGAGCACGCCGTCAGGCTTTTCACAAATGTCGCCGACGTCCGGCTGTTCAGCTTCACTTTTGTGGGTTCTATCATTCCCGAGGTCATGAATACGCCCCAAGGGATCGGGATGAATTGATGAAATGCGTGCGCATTCACGAACACGGCGGTCTTGAGAAACTCCTCATCGAGGAGATTCCCCCTCCGAAAATCTCAAGCTCTGAAGTCCTCGTTCAGGTCAAAGCAACCTCTCTCAACCACCTCGACCTTTGGGTTCGAAAAGGACTCCCCGGCGTAAAGTTTCCTCTCCCAATCATTCCCGGCATTGACGCGGCAGGTATTGTTGCAGAAGTGGGGGATGCCGTCACTCACGTCGTCCCCGGCGACCGGGTAGCGATTGCCCAGGGTATCTCCTGCGGGCATTGCGTGTGGTGCCTCAATGGCCAAGATAATCTCTGCAAGGACTATCGGCTGATCGGGGAGCACCGCGACGGGGCCGACGCGGAGTTTCTGAGCGTCCCCGGCCGCAACGTCATCAAATTGAGCAAAGCCCTCTCCTTTGAGCAGGCTGCCGCGGGAGCTCTCGTCTTCCTCACGGCCTGGCAGATGCTGGTCGACAAGGCCAGGGTGCGTCCGGGCGAAGATGTCCTCGTGATGGGGGCAAGCAGCGGTGTTGGAAGCGCAGGCCTTCAGATCGCCAAACTGTTCGGCGCGCGTGTCATTGCAGTGACCAGCTCGGAGAAGAAGGCGGACCACGCGCGCATGCTGGGAGCCGATGAGACAATCATCCGGACAAAGGGAAATATTGTCAAGGAGGTGAGAGCACTCACCGCGAAACGCGGGGTCGATGTTGTTTTCGAACACGTTGGCTCGAGTGTGTGGGACGACTGCATCAAAAGCCTCGCCAAAGGCGGACGCCTGGTGACGTGCGGCGCAACATCAGGTTTCGACGCGGCCACCGACCTTCGATACATCTTCTACAAGCAGCTTCAGATCCTCGGCTCGACCATGGGCCGCAAGGGGGATCTCATTACAATCCTGAAATTCTTCGAAGAGGGGAAACTCAAACCGGTCATCGACAGGGTCATACCCCTGGACCAAGTGCGCGAGGGGCATCGTTTGCTCGAAGAAGGGACGCAGTTCGGCAAGATCGTCATGACCCCTTAGCAATACAGGCAGGGGCAGGAAAGGTCGGGGCAAGTCTTTGGGGGCGAAACAGTTCTTGATCAGCTGACTTAGACTCCGTCATGACGAAAGGGAAAACACCCATGAGATTTGTTTGCGTTTGCATCCTGATCCCCCTTCTCTTTCTCCCTCTCCGAGGCCAAGGGCAATTGCCGTTTCGGAATCCCGATCTGCCCATTGAAAAACGGGTCGCCGACCTTGTCGGACGTCTCACCCTCGATGAGAAGGTAAAGCAGATGCTGTACAATGCACCTGCGATCGAGCGGCTCGGCGTCCCTGCCTATAATTGGTGGGGTGAAGCTCTTCACGGCGTGGCACGTGCCGGCAAAGCAACGGTCTTTCCGCAGGCGATCGGCCTTGCAGCAACCTGGGATTCCGATCTTATGTTTCGTGTCGCCACGGTTATTTCCGATGAAGCACGGGCGAAGTATCGCGGTTCTCTCAAGAAGGGATGGACGGAGATCTATGAGGGCCTCACGTTCTGGTCTCCCAACATCAACATTTTCCGTGATCCCCGCTGGGGCCGGGGAATGGAGACCTACGGCGAAGATCCGTTCCTCGCAGGGCGCCTTGGTGTCGAGTTTGTGCGTGGGATGCAGGGAAATGATCCGCGCTATTTCAAAACCATTGCGACGCCCAAACACTTTGCTGTTCACAGCGGACCTGAGCCTCTGCGCCATGTCTACGATGCACGGGTAGATGATCGCGATCTTTACGAGACCTATCTTCCAGCATTCAGAGCAACAATTGTTGATGGCCACGCCCAATCTGTCATGTGTGCGTACAACCGGTTTCGGGGCGACCCATGTTGCGGCAGCAGCGCATTGATCCAAAAGATTCTCCGCGATCAGTGGGGATTCGACGGTTATGTGGTTTCCGACTGTTGGGCCATCATGGATTTCTACACGTTTCACAAGACCTCTTTGGATGCGCCTTCTGCAGCTGCAGCAGCTTTGATCGCCGGGACCGACCTCAACTGCGGTGTGACCTATGACAGCCTGGCGGTGGCTGTTCGAAAAGGGCTGGTGGCCGAGAGGGAGGTCGATAAGGCTGTGGCAAGACTGTTCCGGATCCGCTTCAAACTCGGCATGTTCGATCCGCCCGAGCGCGTTCCATTTGCATCGATCCCCGAAAGTGCCAATGATTCACAAGAGCACCGTCAGATAGCGCTCGAGACTACGCGAAAATCGATCGTCCTTCTGAAAAACGAAGGTGGAGTCCTTCCCCTTCGGGATGATCTCCGCACGGTGGCGGTCATTGGCCCGAACGCGGATGATGTGGAGACCCTGTTGGGCAACTACAACGGAACACCCGCAGAGCCGGTGACCCCGCTGGAAGGCATTCGCCGTCGGCTGGGAGAGAAGACGAAGGTTATCTATGAGCGCGGCTGCGACGTTGCCCAAGGAATGTTGACGACAGAAGTCGTTCCCGGTTCTGCGTTGTACACACAGACGACCTCGGGCCGTGTTTCGGGGCTGCAGGCCGACTACTTCAACAACTATGATTTCAAAGGAGCCCCCTTCCGGTCAAGGATCGACAGGACGATTGACTACCAATGGTGGGAGAATGCGCCGATAGCAGGGATGAGGGCTGATAGCTTCAGTGTGCGATGGAGGGGAATTCTCGTAGCACCTGCAACCGGGAAATACCTGTTGGGCGGGAACGCTCTCGGCATATACAGGATGTTTGTCGATGACTCGCTGTTCGTCGAGTTCACCGAAAGGCATGTCGCACGCCCCGAATGGAAAGAAATCGAGCTTAAAGCAGGTGAAGAAAGAAGAATCACCATAGAGTATCAGGACAGACGGCCGGACGCAACGGTTCAGTTCATGTGGTCTGCCCCCGAATCAGGCCGCAAAGCGGCAGCACTGGATGCTGCAAAGGGCGCGGATGCCGTCATTATGATCATGGGGCTTTCGCCGCGGCTCGAAGGAGAGGAGATGACTGTGGAAATTCCCGGGTTCAAAGGGGGCGACAGAACCAGCCTGGACCTTCCGGCTCCTCAAGAGGAGTTGATCAGGGAGGTCGTCGCGCTCGGAAAGCCCGTGGTTTTGGTTCTGCTGAACGGAAGCGCGGTTGCCGTCAACTGGGCTGCTGCAAATGTTCCCGCCATTGTTGAAGCATGGTATCCCGGACAGTCAGCCGGCACCGCGATTGCAGAAGTATTGTTCGGCGATTACAGCCCGGGTGGCCGTCTTCCGGTCACGTTCTATAAGTCTGTCGACCAGCTTCCCCCGTTCGATGATTACCGGATGAAAGGGAGGACTTACAAGTACTTTGATGGGAGCCCCCTCTTTCCGTTTGGATTTGGACTCAGTTATACAAATTTCTCCTACAGCGACCTCAAGGTTCCTGCAAGTATTCAATCCGGCTCGAGTGCCACCGCTTCTGTCACTGTGGCGAACACGGGCAAGCGGGATGGAGAGGAGGTGGTCCAGCTTTACGTGAAAGACCTTCAAGCCTCATCGCCGGTCCCGATTCGAGCGCTGGCAGGATTCCGAAGGGTTCTTCTGAAATCGGGCGAGAAAAAAACGGTGACGTTTACCATTGAGCCCCGAATGCTTTCCTTGATCAACGCTGGTTCTCGCCGTGTCGTAGAGCCGGGAGAATTCGAGATTACTGTGGGAGGCAAGCAACCGGGATTCACCGGGCTTGCAGATGCTGCAACGACCCAAACCATATCGGGCCGGCTAAAGGTAACAGGAAAAGAGTTTGTCCTCGACCCCTGAACGTTTTTCTCTGTGTTCTCCGTGCATTCTTAGAAGCCATCTCAAAATGCAGGGGCTGAAGCCCTTTGTTACTGTTTTTTGTTGCCCCGACCTTAAGGTCGGGGCAATGCCATGCCCCCTTTTGGGTTTTAACCCTTGAAAAAGACAACAAAACATTTTTGAGATGGCTTCTAGTGACCTCTGTGGTTAATAACAGAGGACACCGCGTAGAAAACACGGTGTAAGCAGAGGAGGCACAGAGGATTTGCACCTCAACAGGTTTCTTGCTATCTTGAGACTAGTGGCGATTTGAAGCCGGCAGATTGCGGCCACTTAAAAAACAGCTAAAGCGCCGTCAGGAGTTTGGTCAAACCCCGACGCGAAATGCCGTTGGGGATTTTTGTTTTAAGACAGTAAAGAGTGAAGGGTAAAGAGTGAAGGGTTTCCTCGAGATCTTGAAAGAAAAAATCATCGTCTTCGACGGTGCCATGGGAACGCATCTTCAGGGCCAGAATCTCACGGCGGATGATTTTGGCGGGGAGAATTTCGCCGGGTGCAATGAGTACCTGGTTCTGACAAAGCCCTCTGCGGTCGAACGCGTGCATCAGGACTACCTTGAAGCAGGGTGCGATGTGATCGAAACCGACTCGTTCGGTTCGACGTCAATTGTTCTTGCCGAATACGGACTGGAAAAGAAGGCGTATGACCTGAACAGGAAAGCGGCTGAGATAGCGAAACGCATGGCGCGGGACTTCTCTTCCTCCGGAAGGCAGCGATTCGTGGCCGGGTCCATGGGTCCCACAACGAAATTGCCTTCCCTTGGGCATATCGGATTCATGCCCATGGCTGATTCTTACCATGAACAGGCGAAGGGCCTTGTTGAGGGTGGGGTTGACCTGCTGTCGATCGAAACGTGTCAGGATTTGCTGCAGATAAAAGCGGCATTGTACGGTGTGTTTCGGTATTTCGAGGAGAGCCGCAAGCGGGTGCCGGTCATCGTCTCTGTCACGATCGAAACCATGGGCACAATGCTGCTTGGTACGGAAATATCGGCTGCTTTGACTGCCATCGAGCCCTATGACGTCGACATTATCGGGATGAACTGCGCGACAGGGCCAAGAGAGATGTCGGAGCACGTCCGAACGCTTTCGGCGAGCAGCCCCAAGCCGATCTTTGTCATGCCCAACGCAGGGCTCCCCGAGAATATTGGAGGAAAAGCTCATTACCACTTGTCTCCCGAGGATCTGGTCAAATTCCTTTCTCATTTTGTGAAAGACCTGGGCGTCCAGATTGTGGGAGGTTGCTGCGGAACAACCAAGGAGCATATCCGTCAACTCGCTGATGCTGCCGGCAATCTTGCGCCTGTTCCCCGAAAGTTCGAATTCGTTCCAAGCGTCTCGAGTCTCTACCAATCGGTACCGATGCATGTCGATCCCGCCCCTCTCCTGATCGGCGAACGGACAAACGCCAACGGAAGCAAGTTGTTCAAAGACCTGCTTTCGAAGGAGGATTGGGAAGGGATCGTCTCCATGGGACGCGAACAGGTGAGAGAGCAGGCACACCTGCAGGACGTTTGTGTGGCGTATGTCGGCCGCAATGAGACACGAGACATGCAGGAGGTGATCACACGGTTCAACACCCAGGTGACGACTCCGCTTGTCATCGATTCGACGGAAGCCCCGGTGATCGAAGAGGCCCTTCAGCGTATTGGCGGAAAAGCGATCATCAATTCCATCAATCTCGAAGACGGCGAAGAGCGGATCGATCGGATTCTCCCCCTGTGCAAGAAGTTCGGCGCCGCAGTCATTGCCCTGACCATCGACGAACGGGGGATGGCCAAGTCCGCCCAATCGAAACTGGAAATAGCGAAGAGGATCTACGATCTGGTGGTGGGGAAGTATGGTCTCAGGCCGCATGACCTCATTTTTGACACGCTCACCTTCACGCTCGGTTCCGGTGATGAGGAATTCAGGAAAGCGGGAAAAGAATCGATCGAAGCGATTCGCCTTATCAAAAAAGAGCTGCCCGGCGTTCACACAGTGCTGGGTGTCAGCAACATTTCGTTCGGGTTGGCGCCGCATGCCCGTCACGCTTTGAACAGCGTTTTTCTTCATTACGCGGTCGAGGCGGGGCTTGACATGGCAATCGTCCATGCGTCGAAGATCATGCCGTTGTTCAAAATCATCGAACGCGAGCGGGAGATTTGCAGGAAATTGATTTTTGACGAAAGATCCTATGAAGGCGAAGGGGAGTCGAGAAAGGTCGTGTACGATCCCCTGAAAGACCTTCTTGCAGTTGCCGCGGGCGGAGCAGAAAAGAAGAAGGTTGCGGTATCGGGGCAAACGGTGGAAGAGCGTTTGAAGAACCGAATCATCGATGGTGAGCGTGTTGGCCTGAACGCGGATCTCGAGGAGGCCCTGAAGAAGCACGCAGCGTTGGAGATTATCAACACCATTCTCCTCGACGGGATGAAGGTGGTCGGGGATCTGTTCGGATCAGGACAAATGCAGCTCCCGTTTGTCCTTCAATCGGCTGAAGTGATGAAGGCGGCGGTCTCGTATCTTGAGCCTTTCATGGACAAGAAAGATGGGGCAGGAAGAGGAACGATGGTTATCGCCACGGTCAAGGGAGACGTCCATGACATCGGGAAGAACCTGGTCGACATTATTCTGACGAACAACGGATACAAGGTTGTCAACCTTGGCATCAAGTGTCCCGTGGAGACCATGCTCCATGCGGCCGAGGAGCACAAAGCTGACGCAATAGGGATGAGCGGGCTGCTCGTAAAATCTACCCTCATCATGAGGGAGAACCTGGAAGTTATGAACGAGCGCAGCCTGAGGACTCCCGTGGTTCTTGGGGGCGCCGCATTGACGCGAAGGTATGTCGAACAGGATCTTCGTCCCGTTTACCAGGGGACCGTTCTCTATGCAAATGATGCCTTCGATGGACTGCGGTTCATGGAGCAGATTGTCAGCGGAGAAATCTCGGCGGTTGCCGAGACCGACAGCTCGACAGATGAGGAAAAGCTCACCGGATCCGAGGCAAAAATCGCGATGGCTCTGGCGGAAAAAGGAGGAGGGGTTGGTGAATCCGTCAAGACAAAGGCAATCCGTTCCCTAGTCCGGGCCGACGGCGAGATACCGCGTCCTCCGTTCTGGGGTTCAAAAGTCGTTGAGAGCATTCCGCTGGATGATGTGTTTGAATATGTGAATGAGATTGCGCTCATTCGGGGCCAATGGAGAGTGGTACGCGGGAAAATGAACGAGACGGATTATCAGAAAATCCTGCAGGATCAGATCTATCCGGACCTTGAGCGATTGAAGAAAGAGACAAAAGAAAAGGGATTGCTCACGCCGAAAGTCGTGTACGGCTATTTCCCCTGCCAGTCGGACGGAAACGATCTCATCATCTATCAACATCCGGAAGACGGTACTTCGGACTTTCCACTTCGTACTTCGCACTTGAAAGAACGCCTCCGGTTTTCCTTTCCTCGTCAGAGCGATGACCGGCACCTGTGTATTTCCGATTTTTTTGCGCCTGTCGATTCGGGCCGCGTCGACGTTGTCGCATTTCACCTTGTCACGATGGGCCATCGCGCGTCTGAATATTCACATTCATTGTTTGAATCGAACAACTACAAGGAGTACCTGTATTTTCACGGGTTAAGCGTTGAGAGCGCAGAAGCGCTGGCGGAGCTCTGGCACGGCCGGATTCGGTCCGAATTGGGGATCCATGGAAATGATGCGAAAGAAATCCGGAAGCTATTTTCGCAGCATTATCAGGGCTCGCGCTACAGTTTTGGCTATCCTGCCTGCCCAAACCTTGAAGACCAGACAAAATTATTCGAACTTCTGGAGCCCGGGAAAATAGGCGTTTCGTTGAGTGAGGAATTTCAGCTCGATCCCGAGCAATCGACATCGGCGATCATTGTCCATCACCCCGAGGCGAAGTACTTTTTTGTGAAGAGATGAAGGACAGAGATCAGAGGTCAGAGATCAGAGGTCAGACACCTGAAGCCTGAAACTTGAAACCTGAAACCCGCCTGCGTTCACACAACGAACTTCGGCGGGCAAGCCTGAAGCTTAAAACCATAAACCTGCAACAACCGCAACACCTCAGTCTCCGAAAGCAACCGCAATGCCCAACCTTATCTTGCTCCGACATGGCGAATCACAATGGAATCTTGAAAATCGATTTACCGGATGGGTTGATATCGCCCTTTCTCCCAAAGGGAGAGAGGAGGCACATCAGGCGGGAGAAAAACTCAAATCCTACAAGTTCGACAAGGCCTATACCTCCGTCCTCAAACGGGCGATCGACACGTTGAACATCGTTTTGAAGATCATCGGACAGGAAAAAATCCCGATCGAATATGACAAGGCGCTGAACGAGCGGCACTATGGCGCCCTTCAGGGGAAGAACAAAGCCGAGACCGGACAGATCTACGGGGAAAAGCAGCTTAAGCTCTGGCGCAGAAGCTACGATGTGCCGCCTCCGAAGGACGTAACCGAGCTGAATCCCGACGGGGTCAGTGAAAGCCTGAAAGACACAGCCGCGAGGACACTCCCCTACTTCGAATCAACGATCATCCCCGATGTTCTGGCCGGGAAGGATATTATCGTTGCCGCCCACGGCAACAGCCTTCGGTCGATTGTCATGAAACTCGACAATCTTACAAAAGCGGAAGTCATTGAACTGAATATCCCCACGGGAGTTCCGCTGCTCTACCGATATGACACCAAAGGGAACATCCTCGAGCACAGGTATCTGTAGACCTCCGGAAATGCATGGAACACGGATGAACACTGAAACCGACGGAAACAATACGGATTCCACCCTCCGTGTCGTTTCCGTTCCTTTTTTTGCTTTTTCCGTGTTCCATATCGGCACGAGTCGATTCCGTTGAATTTTCAATAACTAATCCCTATACTTTTTTCGTGACAGACGAGCGGTATTGGAAGGGAATTCGGCGGTTCAACGAGAAGGAATTCTTTGAGGCCCACGAGATCCTCGAAGATCTTTGGCATGAGTACCGGGAGACGGATCGGACCTATCTCCAGGCCCTGATTCAGATTTCAGCCGGCATGTACCACGCCGACGCGGGGAATTTCAAGGGTGCGAAAAGCCAGTTGGCCAAGGGGGTGGAGAAGCTCAGCCAGTACCCCGCCTCGCACCAGGGAGTCGATGTTCGTCTGCTTCTTCGTGATCTCAGCATGTGCCTCACAACGATCGATCATTGCGAGCGCGGACGGGCGCAAATCTCACCAAACTCTTTTTTCCCGACAATAAAACTTACCACCAAACATACTCAAGAAAGCGAAACGCATCATGGCAACAATGATCACTGAAGAATGCATCAACTGCGGCGCCTGCGAGCCCGAATGCCCCAACGTCGCCATTTATGCAGGCGGCGCGCAATGGGAGCTCAACGGGGCAACGAATCCGCCCATCTCCGACAGTTTCTTCTATATCGTTCCTGACAAATGTACGGAGTGCGTCGGCCACTTTGAAAAGGAACAATGTGCGGCCGTGTGCCCCGTCGATTGCTGCATACCCGATCCAAACAGGGTTGAGACAGAGGAAGTGTTGTTTGATCGGGCCAAGAAGCTTCACCCTGACCGGACATTCCCGGAGCTGAGCCCTGCGACGTCGCATTTCAGAAAAGCCTGAACTGTTATTCTTCGTCAAAGGTCGGCAGACTTCTCTCCCAAAGGGCGAGAATGCCGACCTTTTCGTTGAAAGAGCGTCTTTATGAAGATCGGTCCTTACGAGGTCCTTCCGATTGAAACGGGAAGATTCGCCCTTGACGGCGGTGCCATGTTTGGCGTGGTTCCCTGGGTGTTCTGGACCAAAACAAATCCCCCGGACGAGCGACGGCGCATCACCCTGGCCGCCCGATGCCTGCTGATCCGCGGCAATGGGAAAGTGATTCTGGTCGATGACGGCAACGGGACGAAGTTCAGTGAAAAACTCAAGGATATCTACCGTCTCGACAATTCCCAATCCGATCTCATTTCGTCTCTCGCGCTCCATGGCGTTGCTCCCGGGGACGTTACTGACGTTATCCTGACCCACCTGCACTTCGATCATGCCGGTGGTTCGACAAAGGTGGAAAACGGCAAGCTGGTGCCGACATTTCCCCGAGCGAGGTACTATGTGCAGAAGGCACATTGGGAACTTGCGAAAAAGCCGACAGAGAAGGACAGGGGAAGTTTTATGAGGGATGATTATGAGCCTCTGATGGAGCATGGGGTCCTCGAGTTTGTTGAAGGAGAAATCGAGTTGTTCCCCGGGATAAAGATGCTGGTATGCAATGGGCACACAACAGCACAACAACTCCCGAAAATCTCCGATGGGAAGACCAGCCTCCTCTTCTGTTGCGACCTGTTTCCAACAATATCGCATCTTCCTCTTCCTTACGTAATGGCCTACGACGTTCGGCCTTTGGTCACGATTGAGGAGAAAAAGAAGGTCCTTGAAAGAGCGTATGAGGAACGATGGAAGTTGTTCCTCGAACACGATCCCGAGGTTGAGGCAATTACTGTCAAGTCGTCGGAAAAAGGATTCGTGGTGGATGAGAAGTTGAAGATAGGTTAGGCGATCTCAACCCCCTGCGACTCTCCCCTCTGTACAAGTTAAGAGAAGGGGGATTTAGGGGGATGAGATCGACAAACATGAATCAAATGACCCCCATAGCATCCACAAGCGCCCTGCGGGAAGGCAAAGGGATCAAGGTGACCGTCGACGGCGAGGATATTGCTCTCTATTTGATCGGCGGCCAGCTCTATGCTGTGGGAAATCACTGCCCTCACCAGCATCATTCAAGCCTCCACGACGGTATTCTCGACGGGACGGTAGTCACCTGTCCGATGCACGGATGGAGCTTTGACCTGCAATCCGGTCAGTGCGTGAGCGGGGCAGGAAGGTTGAAGAGATTCAAAGTGACCGTTGAGGGGGATAAGATTTTCCTGGAACCTCCCGAGCGGTGAAGCGGTTTGGGATATGTCATGGCCGATCTGACTGAGAAAATCAAGAAGCTGGCACTGGAAGTCGGGTTCACGAAAGTGGGAATAGCCCGAATCGAGAATCTTTCGGATGCATCGTTGCATCTAACAGAGTGGCTGGGGCGCGGGTTTCAGGGAACGATGAGCTGGATGGCGCGGAACGCAGAGAAGCGCCAGGACCCCGGCAAGATCCTGCCCGGTGCCCGTTCGATGGTGTGTGTCGCGATGAACTATTATGTCAACGTTCATCATTCCGACGATCCGGCCGCGGGAAAAATCTCCCGGTACGCTTGGGGAGACGATTATCACGAGATCGTTTCTGAGAGACTCAGCGACCTTCGGCGGGGAATTGACCGGCTGGCTCCCGGATCGAAGTCGAAGGCATACGTTGACACGGGGCCGGTGATGGAGAAGGTCTGGGCCGCAAGGGCCGGACTTGGATGGCAGGGGAAGCACACGAACCTGATCACAAAGGATTACGGTTCCTGGGTCTTCCTGGGCGAGGTCATCACCGATCTTGACCTGACGCCCGACGAACCGATTGCCGACTTTTGCGGAACCTGTACGGCCTGCATCGAGGCCTGTCCCACCGGGGCGATTACGGAGCCCTACGTGGTCGATTCGAATAAATGTATCTCGTACTTGACGATCGAACACAAGGGTGAAATTCCATCCGAATTTCACCCGCAACTGGAGCATTGGGTCTACGGATGCGATATCTGTCAGGATGTGTGCCCGTGGAACAGCTTTCGGCAGCAGACAAGGGAGGAAGCATTCGCCCCGCGGGAACAGAATGTTGCCCCCCCATTGACAGATCTTGTTGAAATGTCAGCGGACGAGTTCAGCAAACGATTCAAGAAGAGTCCGATCAAACGAACGAAACTCGCTGGGATAATCAGAAACGCAAAAGCTGCATCGCAGAGGAACCTGAAACCCTGAAACCTGAAACATCTATCCCCTTATCAAAAGATCAACATGTCTGAAAACAATCATCGCAAAGTTATCATCATCGGTTCCGGTCCGGCTGGACTGACCGCCGCGCTGTACAGCGCTCGGGCTAATCTTAGCCCTCTCATTTTCGAAGGCTCGCAGCCGGGCGGACAGCTCACCATTACAACGGAAGTGGAAAACTATCCCGGGTTCCCCGACGGCGTCATGGGACCCGAGCTGATGGAACTCTTCAGGAAACAGGCGCTGAGATTCGGAGCTGAGAGCCTTTTCAAGGAGGTGACGGAGGTCGATTTCTCGAAGCGTCCGTTCAGAGTGGTCGCGGACGACACTGAGTACTTTGCAGAGGCGATCATCATCTCGACCGGCGCCAGCGCGAAACTCCTGAACATTCCGACAGAATCAGAGTTCATGGGTTACGGTGTATCGGCATGCGCAACATGTGACGGGTTCTTCTTCAAGAACCAGCATGTTGTCGTTGTTGGCGGAGGAGACACCGCCATGGAGGAGGCTACATTTCTCTCGAAGTTCGCCTCAAAAGTTACGATCGTTCATCGGCGCCACGAACTCCGGGCCTCGAAAATCATGCAGGAGAAGGCTGCGAAGAATCCGAAGATCGAGTTTATCTGGGATTCGGTGGTGGATGAGGTGCTTGGGAAGAACGAGAACGGCAGGAAAAGCATGACGGGAGTGCGGTTGAAGAATCTGAAAACCGGAGCGGACACCGATTTCAAGGCAGACGGGCTTTTTCTGGCGATCGGGCATCAGCCCAACACAAAGATCTTCAAAGGCAAGCTCGACATGAATGAAGTGGGGTACTTGAAGGTACAAGCCGGTTCAACCAAGACCAACATCGCGGGCGTGTTTGCTGCCGGTGACGTGGCTGATCCCGTGTATCGTCAGGCGGTATCTGCTGCCGGAACAGGGTGCATGGCTGCCATCGATGCGGAGAGATTCCTGGAGGCATGAGGGAGTATTGAGAACGGCAGTATTTTGCGAATAACCAACCCAGATTCGAAGGGGAAAAAACGAAATGACGCAAGATAGCTCTTGACAGAGCTATTTTTTTTCCCTATTCTGGGAACGTTTGCGGGAACGTTTGCAGAATGAAACACGCTACGATCATCGATATTGCAGAGAAACTCGGAATCTCACCGTCTACCGTCTCCAGGGCCCTGAGCAATCATCCTGATGTCAAAGACGAAACGAAGGAGAAGGTCAGGAAGATTGCCAAGGCGATGTTGTACTCTCCGAATCCAATTGCGAGAAGTCTGAAAAGCAATCGTACCTCGACGATCGGGGTGATAGTTCCCGAGATCGAACATTTCTTCTTCTCTTCAGCAATCAGCGGTATTGAAGAAGTGGCGTCGAGCTCTGGCTATACAATCATCCTCTGTCAGTCGAACGAGAGTGTTGAGCGAGAGGTCGAGAACGTGAAGCTGATGATCCAGCATAGGGTCGCCGGGGTGATTGTTTCGATTTCGCTCACGACGAAAAACGGAAACCACTTTCAGGAATTGTTAAAGCATCGGATTCCGGTCGTCTTTTTTGACCGCGTCAGCGAGGATGTGTCGGCGAGCAAGGTTCTGATCGACGATTATCGCAGCGCCTACGACGCCGTATCGTATCTCATCGATAAGGGACGGAAAGCGATTGCCCATTTTGGAGGATCGTCTGAAGT
>Ga0209321_10001969_pt1 | contig 13880 bp, 24 predicted proteins | sample Rifsed16ft4_FD_184012 | JGI IMG/M metagenome (GOLD analysis project Ga0209321, IMG submission 184012) | Soil microbial communities from Rifle, Colorado, USA - sediment 16ft 4 - CSP-I_5_4 (version 2) | ecosystem: Environmental > Terrestrial > Deep subsurface > Rock core/Sediment | place: Rifle... | reverse complement strand
GGCAGGAGAATTTACTTCAGGGATAGAATTGGTATCTAAGTCCCCCGGATATACCGAATTATTGCCACTGCCGATTTCGCCCATTTATTCCACTCCTATAGGTGATGGAAGATTCTGTAAACCCGGCCTAACAGTAGATGGGATAGACTGATAATCAATATCAGGCAACATCTGTCCTGAAGGAGATAGAATATCGCCACCGACCTCCGCAGATAATCTGCTCATTACTGAAATAAAAGCCTTCGGGTTATTCCCCAGTTTCAGTCCTTCAATTAAACGGCGACCCATAGCGGGATTTGTGAATATTCGAGAGAATATGTAAGGTCCGCCTAATATGGTTATCGCTGCTTTTCTCATCCTACCTGTGGCAATCCCCATAATAGCCCCGGCCTGACTTAACTGTATGAATATTTTCCCTGTGCCTTCCTTAGTCCGTTCCTGTATCATTTTCAAGGCATTGGAGAATTCCTTAATATTTGCTATCTCATCCGGACTAAATGTCCGATTTAATACTTTATCCCCTAATCCAGTCCTGCCAAAAAGAGTCTCCTCTAAGGCTGAACCAATTAATTCCCCATCCTTATTTGTCGCTCGTTTAAATGAATCGTGTATCACCCAAGAACGCATCTTATTCCATAATGCCTTCCCCTCCTGGGATGTTCTTATATCGAGGGCATTCTTAACACGGTCTATGCGTCCTACTCGCCCGGATTTAAAAATATTCTGCACTAACACTTCAGGGTCACCACCTAAATCGGGGTCAGTCATCCGGATCATCTTCCGGATAAACCGGTTATTAAACTGCTCCCCTGTAGATTCCCAAATCTTATTAGCCTCCCGCCACATATTATATGCCCCAGGATGATTATTTTTAAGCTGATATTCTATTGCATCATCAAGCATCGAGATACCTTTTTTAGCAATTCCCCTGGCTGGGGCCTTTTTATCCGTAGCATCAAAGAAATCAATCTTTTTCATCAACCGGGTTTTTAAATCCTTAGCTACGGCAAAATCCACCGTATCAGGCATATCGAGTATTTCTTTGACAATATCGTCACCCATCGCCTCAGCAGATATATCCGGGGCCTGACTTGAAACACGCTCTATTTTTCGGGCAAAGATTTTGAGCCGGTTAATCTTGATAGGTGCTCGAATAATACGTTCTGTTTTTAACTGAGCTAACCCGATTCCTTCCAATGGTGTGCCTAATATATCTTTTGGAAAAATACGTCTGCTTACAGGCGTCAATAAATCTTCCACCGTATTGTACATATTATTGGCCGCTACCCGGTTTAATTTCAAGTTATCATCAACAATATTTAGAAATAAATTCCCTATATCATCAGGATCAGCGTTTCGACCGACTGCATTCAAAATATCATCAGCAAGATTATCCATGAATAATTTTCGTCCTGCCTTATATTTCTGCATGGCAGACCCGCCAATCAGGGATGAAGACGAAATATTATCCAATAAATCAAGAACCCGATTTTCCGTTGCCTCGGCGGGAAGCAGAGGTTGTTTTAATCCTTTGCCTGTGAGATAACTCCATGCCCTTGCTGCTGCCGGGGTTTCACCACCTGAGATAAGATTAGCTCCTTTTTGTATTCCCCATCCTATGCCTCGGCCTATTATGCTACCGCCACCCTGCATAAGGGCCTGTCTTTTTATCTCTGCCAGATTAATCGGGTTGGGCCCTGTAGCCTGAGAAATAAATTCCCCGATAGCTGCCCCTCCTGCTGCACCAAGTGGCGGAATAATCGGTGCAGCGGGGCCTGCCATAGGTGCAAAAGGTATACTCACAACTTCGCCTAACGTTCCACCTATCATAGCCCCTGGATGGATAGATGATTCTGGTGACGGTGGGGTCGTAATCAGTCCGCCATAAGGTCTGAATGCAGGAGAAACAGAAGGCAGAGATATTTCGGGCGGTGCAGGTGATATGGGCATTTCATTTGTTGGACTTGATACCGCATATTCGATAGAACCATCGGAATATTGGATGACCTTTCGCCCAGTTTCCTTCTCTATACCAATTCGTTCTATCTTTCTATCGGTAGCCATTCAATCGTCCCTGTAGGTTTATCGGATATTCCAAGACCAAATTCTTTCATGATTTTCCTTGTTTCCTCTTCCAGCTTTTGGGCATTCTTTAATGTCTGTTTATATTTTTCTTCCCATTGAAGAGATGTATCAGAATGAAGCGGTATTTCAGATAAGATACGTTTTTCCTCTTCAACTCCTACTGCCGCACCTGTAATTAATTGAATTATCCTATTTTTTATTACTGCTTCATTTGCAAAGAAAGCTATTTCCTGTCTCGATAAACCCTTACCTCCGGCATGGATATATTGCAAATATTTTGCTCTGCCAGATACAGGCCCTATAGACGATTTAACGGCATCATAAGAGGCTTTATAACTCTGTAATAAATTCTGCCATTTACCAGCTTCAGTTAATTCTTTTCGTTCAGCAGGTGACGGAAGTTTTATCTCTACTTCTGGTTTTAGAAGAGCTTCTTTCTGTTCAGCAGGACTTAATTTAGCAAATGCAGCTTGCTGCGGGGTCAATATCTCTCTCGGTGCCGTGGCAAATTGTCTCTCTGGCAAACCAGTGACAGGATTAGTAATATATGTAATAGTCTCTGTTCCTGTCGGTATCTGTGTTATTGACGCTGGCCGTGTCCTTGCTGCCATGATTTTTTCTACTATATCAGAGGCTATATAAGGTCGAGTTGTCTGTTGGAGTAATTCCGATGTTGCCCCAGGCCCGAAAAATGTCAACTCTGGTTGCTGCGCCTGGTATGGTGATGGTAATTGATAATCAGGTGGTAGATTAGGTATTAAATCCTGAATTGTCATAGGTAAATTATCTTTAAATCCTAACGGAGCTTGTATCGGTGCAGCTTGGAGATAATCAAGTTCCGGCAGAATACTTCGGATGGTTTGTGCCAATGGGACATCAAGTTGTGTCGTTCCGGTAGGTTGTGGAGGCAGCATTTCCTTGAAACGTTTCCGGTCTGTATCTATAATCTTCATAACGGCATCTGCCGCCTCGGATGGTCGTGGAAAACCTAATTCTATAGCCCGATTTAATGCGGCCTTATAAGTTTGTGATTGGGGAGGGGTATTTAGAATTTCGCTGGCATATTTGGAATATGAAGGGCCTTGTTGTTGTTCTTGCCCGAATCCTAAATATTCTAAGATAGATGGCATTAATCAGTTCCTCCCCCAGGAGTTCCTCCCCCAGGAGCTGCTTTACCAGGAGTTGCTGCTTTAGAACCAATACCTACTTCAAAATTAAATCCACTCGATTTCTGTCCTAATTGCCGCCTGAATCCTACTTGTTCTAAGAAATTAAGTAATCCCTGTAATTGTATCCCTCGTTGACCGAGTAAAGCATTAATATCCTGGCTTCTCTCTGTTAGTAAATTCTGACCTAATTGTAATTCTCCACCAAATCCCTGAAACAGGTTGGCTAATTGTTGCTGTCTCATGGCAATCAATGATGGTGCGATACTACCGGCTACAGATGAAGCGGCTATGGGAGAAGTCCCAAGTCCACGCCTGGCGAATTGAGATGAGGTCTGGCTCATAATATTCTCTAATAATTGATTTTCTGCCAAAGTTGGTGTGTATGGATTAGTAAAAGCGGATTCCAGCATTTCACGATATTTGTTTATTCCTTCCATAGGTATTTGCCCGAATTGCTGAGTAACATCCTGAGGAGTAAATCCGGATACAGGCGAGAAATTAAAACCGAGAAGATTGCCAATGGGAGTAAAGAGTTGTGCCCTTTGTTCTTTTGATATCGCAGCAGGGTCTATAACAGGTTTTGCTTTTTGTTGCCCGAATGATAGACTCATTTCATGTCCCCCTATAGACTATTGCATAAGGTTTATAACTTTTTCGTGACCAGATTTTATCAAGGTCAGTATCGTATTTAGTCATAAACTCCAAGACTAACTTTTGCTCTTTAGCCCATACCTCTATACCAGTAATTAGTTCTTTATCAATCCCTTTTGCTCGATATTCAGGTTCGATATAAAAGCATTCGCAAAAAGCCACTTCTCTCGGTTTACCGTAAGGTCTCTCCTGTATATATCCATGTATGAACCCGATAATCCTTCCTTCCGATTCCGCCAATAAAGTATATGTATTCGGATATCTTAGTCTATCGCACAGAGCGAAAGAAAAATTATCTACTTCTACTTTATCAAGGATTATGAATCCGTCAAATACCTCTTCTATCATTTTCGTCCAGAGAAGTGTTATTGGAAGAATATCATGTATATCGGCTGGACGGTAATTCATTCTATTACAATGGCGTGAATAACTCCATCATTAGTAGCTATACTTGCATTACTACCTGCTGATAATCCCTGTAAAACTATTGTCAAAGTACCATTTCCTGTTATTCTCATAATGGTGCTTATGGATATAGTCATATTAGTACTTGCAGGATGATATCCTTGTTGAATAGCCGTCGAAAATAATCCATAAAAATCAATGGAAGCTGACCCAGAATCTTTAAGAATTGAAATTCTTGTGAGTCCTGCTGTTCCTCCTTTTGTTGAGGATACTTCCGCAATACATAGAATTCTTTGACCGGTAAGGACATTTCCTAATCCCAAAGTTGCTATTGTTGTTGAGGGTGTTGATGGAAGAGTTATCACGGCCGCATTACTTGCTGTTGCTTCATTTATTTTAGAAAATATAGGATAATTATTTCGGTAAATATTATCTCCGTAAATATTTAATCCCTGAATCAAGCCAACTTTTGCTATAAATGAACCGGATGTTTTTACATCATCCATAGACCATATAGCACCCGATGCACCTACGACCGTTTTTCCTGTCGTATATCCTGTCGCCGTGCCAAATAACCCATCTACACCCAAACTGATACCGGATGCAAATATCTTTCGGCCTGAGATGGATTGATTATGCCCTGAGACAGTAACGATAAGTGTATCTTTGTGGCTGCCATCGGCATTATGTTCGGCATTAAGACGTGCTACAACTGTAGCTTTAGTGCCCTGTGGGTCTACTCCGAGAGTGGTCTCTATGGCAATTATACAGGCTGAAAGGTCTTCTACTACGGCTTTACGTGCCTTTGTCTTTCCTGGGTTGGGCGCGTCTATTTCAGGCGAAGCGTTAGTATCTAATCCACCTGGATATGATGAACCACTATCTGAGCCTATCTCGCCGATTTTAATTACCTCCTTTTATTCTCGTGCCTGTGCCCCAGCATAGGCATGTCTACTTCGTATCTGCCCCTGGGCGTTAATCGAATATAGTTTAAATTGCTCTGCCGTAGATGAGAAACTAAACGCTATCGATAAATTCCTTGCGATTATCTTCTCATTAGGGACAAACTGGTATCTGGCAGGTTCTCCGGCACCGGACCAGTAGAAATCATCCCAGTATTGGTCATCCCAATAGACTGCCGATGAAGTTAAATTGATTTGCGATCCAGCGGTGAATATCCCCGGCGTATCGTAGAAATTGACTGATAATGTCCCATCTACTGAGGCATATTCAATGTCTATCTGTCTATATGTCTTAAAATAATCCACTCTATTGGCGTCATCGTAATTAGTCTGATACATCATAGGTATAGCCGTTCCATCATCGGCGTTGGTATTATCGGACTTATAGACATATCCGCCAATTGTGGCATTAGCTTCACCTACCATTATTGAGCCATCATCTCCAGGGCCATTCTGGACTACCCCATGAGATAGATTCTGCCCTATCATCGGCCCATACCAGGGGCCATATAGTCCTGTTCTTGGATGCTGATGGAAGCGTGTCACATCTAACCAGAAGCCTACTGTATTATATGTCCCTGATGATGCAGGGATATAGAGTTTATAAAACCCATTATGATAGACGGCAAAAGGTCTTGTATTGGCAGACGCCGGTATATCTTCAATACCATTTACTTCAGGCCGATTGGAGAAGATATTAAGGCCGATAGGGATTAATATTCCGTCAAGAGTAATTAGATATACTTGTCTATCAGTGCCAAGAAATATCGTCCCGATAGGGGTAAAGACCAGTGTCCTCCAGGCTACGCATCCTACTATGGCGGATACTACATCAAGCCTTGCATCAATCGAGGCAGGGGTTAAATCATTGGCGGTAAATAACCATATCGAATCGGCCTTTGAGACAATACATCTCGTGGCAAATCCGGTATCGGTCTTTAGGCCATGATAGGCCATTCCTTCAATACGGCCAGGGCCAGGGACTTTTAGCGCATTTTGTGCCGATTCCACCACAGTATCATCATAAGCACCGGAATATCTGATAAAAGACGGGTCGGTCGCATCTATCCAGAGAAGCCTATCGAGTAGCGGCAGGAATTGCCGGACATTAGATGGGAAGGCCGATAGTGTCGTCGTAGTCGTCCCATTCCATTTAATCGACTGGTTATTGCCGTTAGCGATATAGGCGGCATCTTTAGGCCCCCATGTGGAAAAGGTCACCTGTGCCCCGTCTGTCCAGCCGGTCACTACATCATCCCAATCGGATGTGCCGGTATTATAGACCTTTACTACCGTCCCAGCCGAGGCCAATAGCTGTTTTGAATTTATACCATAATAGAATCGGTGTGTGGTAGTGATAGCCTTCGATGTGGCGACTTGATTGGATGTCAATTTTGACATACCAAGCCGCTGGATAATACCATCTCGATAATAACAATTCTTGGTATAAGGAGAGTTCTCTTTAGGGATGTCTTTCAGCGCATGATGAAAGTCTACCCCTGATTTAGCCAGTGTGTAAGGAAATGTGAAACCATTTCTGAGTGCCATATAGTAATCCTATAAAACAATATCCTACCTTCATTAAGAGTAAGGTCGGTGGTAGAGTCGGAACGCCTTCTTCAGCCAATGCTCCACTAAACCAGACCCCAGACAATACCATAATATCTCTCATAAATCCCTGATAGCTAATTCTATCGCAAGATTAATGTCTCGCTCAGACCACGGGTCTAAACCAAGCCTTCGTCTCTCTGCCTGTATCGCTGTGCGAACATATACTCTTTTATGCTCTCCAAGACTTTTTGAGCCTTCGATATTTCGGGCAAAAGAAAGCACTTCCTCATATAGAATAGAATCAAGCATGGTTCCTATATCATCAGGTTCCCTGTCTCTTATAATAAATTCCTGTTTAGGGATTAGAATATATTCAGCAAAATATCTATGAATAAACCATAGTATAATCCGTTTTATCATTAAAATCTCCTTATTAACCTCAACCCGTAGTATCAAGCGAAACCACTGGCGCTGCCCCGCCTGACGTAGTGACTGCCTGAGTAAATAGTGCTGTTGAATCATTTGATTTTCTGATTGATAACGTAGTCCCATCGCCGGATAAATCTACTTTATTAACCAGTTTTGATATTGCCCAGGCAAGTGACCTGTTATCCGCATTATTCTCCCAGAATGAAGCCCCTCTCTGTATACCTGAGTCAGCCAATTTAGCAGCCGCCCCCGAATGTATAGAGGCTTGGTCTATGGCATTAGCGACAAGTGAGCCTATCGAACCCGTCACATTACCACCTACATTCCCTGTAACTGAGCCTATTGCTCCTGAAACGGCCGATACGGTCGTCCCTGATAGATTCTGTGTTGTGGTAGGTGCATCAATATTATTCCAGTCAATGCCTACATTACCGGCAGCCGATACATCAATTAATCTACCTGATACGGAGATTTTAGCAGGTTCATAGGCATTAATAACCGTTTCAACCTGAGATTTGACATTAGTATTCCATGTAGGATTATTCCATGGCACTGCTGTTAATCCAGCACCAGCCACACCTATTTCAATAGTGTCAACAAGTATAGCATCAACGTCAGCACCAATATCGTTTGCTGTCTGAGCAGTGCCAGCACCTGTTGGCCCCACTTTTACTGTATTAGCATCGGCAAGGCCAGAGGCATCCACTACCAGAGTCCTACCTGCTGTAGCAGGCCGTAAGGATGAACGTTTCTCGATACTAAAGCTGCCCACTACATAACCTACAACCGATGTCCCACCAACCGTCCCAGTCGTAATCACAAGGTCATAATTAGTAGCAGTAGCATAGCCATTTGCACCAGTGGCTACTACTCTGACATTATTCAGTCCAGTAACCGTATCAAAATCTACAGTTAAAGTGATACCTGCCGTCAACTGAGTAATGCTGTTATCTGGATAGGCTGATATGACAGGTGTCCCTGCTAATTGTGTTGGTGCGCCAGTTGTAGTAACAGTGCAGAATTTAATATCTATTGTAGAATCAAGATTTATATCGCCTCTATAACTCATTCTTGCACCTGTATCAATCTGTTATTTTGTAGACCCAATAAAGGCCCCCAGTTAGCAGCACCACCCACTACATAATCTGACCAGATATTTAAGGCAGTAGGAGCAAATATCTGCCAGGGATTCTGACTTAAAACCCATACTTCTTGAGGAGATAAAGCTCTATCTAAAACTACTACAAGAGCTATAGGCCAATCAGCCCCACGATTGTTGCTGAAAGTGCTGGTATTTCCTACGTAGCACCCTGCTACGATTGCCCCAAAAGAGGCACTCGCTGAACTATTTGTTATATTAAGCCCATTCCTATATATAAGGGCTGCCTGTTGAGGTGTCCTTGTAACCACAAAAACATTCCAGTTACCTGTAATTGCTGTAGTATCGGTATCAACCCTTGTCTTATAAGTAGTGTTATATTCCCAATAAGCACATCCCCCTATATTACTAACAGCACCCTTATCCACATTAAATACAAACACCTGTTGAGGATATGGAGAAGAGCCCTCATTCCCCAAAAAAATAGCTGTATCCCTCTCAGACTGAGCAATAGGGTTAGCAAAAACGAGCATTGTTAAACCCGTAGCATCTATATTCACAATAGGAATCAATGTAGGAAAAGAGATTCCCCCATTATCTGCCATTATTGCTGCTAAACCCTTACTGCCAATTTGTATTGTCCTGCCTGATATAGTAGGTAGGGACTTTGTCTTAAAATCTATAGCACCTAAAATCCCTGGCATACAGGCAAAAACAATATTTTTAGCCACCCAATGATTAGTATTAAGAGAAATAGCACCTTGTGGTTGCTGAAATTTATTGAACCTAATCATTTGTTTATTGCTCCAGTTACGCTGTCGTCAAACTATCCAATGTTGTCATCCAAGCTATTACATCAACTGTCTGTCCAGAGGCTGAACTTGCAGAATCTACAACTAACCTTATCCGTCCAATAGAGGTAATATTAGGCACTTCAAAGCTAAACATCTCTCCATAATCTGTTACTGCAATACCGTTAGTATGACTTCTTGTAACAGCCTCTTCTACTGTTACCGTAGTCCCCGACATACTGGCTACCCTTACCCATTCGGAGTTAGCTGGCGTGCCAGTCTCCCTAACATAAAGTATATCCCCTGCCGTTATACCCGTAGCCGAAGCAATAACAAATGTAGTATCCCCTGCATTAAAAGCAGCATCACTAACTGTGGTGGAATTAGCAGTAGTCTTCCCACTTGCACTTGTCCATGTATAAATGGGATACCATTCATCATTAGCACTACTTTTAGCCGATGCCTCAAGTCTGAACAGGACTTCATTAGTTAATGCCGTCCCAATCGTTCTACCCAGTTTGACATGTATCTGTGCCCCAAATTTGCCTGATACATCAATAGCAGCACCCAGTGTAACGACTGCCGTAGCCTGCTGAGTGTGTGCAAGAAGTGCTGTTCCTTGAGTCTTATTAGGTGTAGTAGTGCTCATCGTGTCACCCCATAGCGGTTATATTTGGCTTGTATACCAGATAAGAAATCCGTCTTTATAGAGTTATAAATACTGTCAAGTTCGGTTAAGGAGGGTTGCCCAGTAAATTTAAACTGACGTAGGAGTTCTGTAACAGCACCAGATAGGATATTTGCTTTTTCTGTAGAGGAAATAGTTCCCAGCAAACCATCGCCATCAGGAAGACTGGTCGAAGTGCCCAAATTCCGTAAGACCACAGTCTGCCAACTCAAACCAGCCGCATTATTAGTAGCTGGTATCAAAATATGAAACAAGGCAGCCCACCGAGTCCCATCATTAGCCATTATATGTATATTTGCCATCTCTAATTCCTCCTCTCCCAACATTTCAGTATCACTTCCCTATCCCCCTGCATCACCATTATCTTAACCCAGAAGTCTTTTCGGTATCGTTTATGATAATACGACCGAAGGGCCTCTGATTCCTCAAATGCCAGGTCACGGCTGTCTCTAAACAGTTCTTTGGCTATTTCAATCATGTCTATCCTCCATTCATAACTACTATAATTCGGACAAGTTGTGCTATCGCCTCAGCATTCTCTATGCCAACTACCTTTGCACCGATAAGAAAGCCCGTAACAAAGCCAGAAGCTACCAATAAACCTATTATGTATTTAGTCATCTCAATAACTCCACAAACATGGGTATGTCAAACTTAGTCCCTGAACAGGTCTTATTAGCGTAATCTCTATGGCCATGGATATTCTCAGAAAAGATATTTAATTCATCCATCCACCCCTTAATATAGGCAGCCGCCTTGACCAGCATAGCCGCCGGAGGCGAAGTAAGGTCATAGTTCCCCACAAAGCAAAATCCGAGTGCCTTATCGTTCATACCTTTAGTATGCGCCCCCTGCATATTAAGTGGTCTACCTGCCATGATAACATACTCATCCCCGACCAGTTCAATACCAGCGTGATAGCCGATGTCATACCAACCCTTTGATAGGTGATATTTTCTGATAGCATTCCAACTCACCGTCTGACTATCCTCTGTAAGACTATGATGAAGGATAATATGAGTCCACTTAATCACGCCCTATAATCCCTTCCATTCAGCCAGAATAAGAATTGCTGTTTCAGCCCTGTTATCTGTTTTTCTGTTAAATCAACCCTGTCAATCAAGTTATCGAAAAAGACATCATATTGTGCCATCCGCTCATAGACCTTCTCTATTTTATCGTGCAGGGTCTTGAGCATACCGATAATGTCCAAATCCATCTCTTTGGGTGTTGGAGACATATGCTAATCGTATTGTTTCAAATAGGATACTGGTTTCTGTAACATATTCTTTAAACATTCCATTGCATCATCAAATTCATTAAAAACGAATGATTGAGTTTTCTCATATCTGCCATCTTGACACCATTCAAGCTGCTTAATATTCCAGCCGTTGTCGCACGGCATAATCTCAAAATAATAATCGTGTGGATTCATTTCCACCCTATTTTCGCCCCTATCGCCCCTGCAGCCCCAGCCAGAAAAAGTTTAATAATATCCCAAAGTTTATCACTACTTTTTTCTTCCAGTTGCCGTAAGCGTTTGAACAAGGAATCATGCACCTTATTTGACTCCTGTATCTTCATATCTATCGTATTCTCTATATGCTTAATGGTATTCATCATAACAGCCTGATTTGAGACTATCTCCACTATCCGCTCCTGCTGCTTTTCCAGCCGTGAGATAGTCTCCTTAATCGGGTCAATCTTGGCATCCAGCAGGGCTTCAATATCTTTCAGTTCCATCTATTTACCTTTAATTTACCAACTCTATTCATAAGCCCTTATTCAGCTTCTCGATATAAATTTATTTTATCAATACAACATTTCTTGAATTTCAATCCACTATTGCAAGGACATTTATCGTTCCTGCCTATCTCAACTCTCCTCACTAAAGTATGGCCTCTCTCCTGTAATACTTTGAATCTGGAATCCATAGCCTTTTCAATATCTACAAATGTTTGCTCTGCGAAAAACTCCTGAATTATTTTATCCTTATATTGCGTCTCTTGCATAGTCCCCTCCTTATTCAGTAGGCTATAGAGATAATGGAAACATAAAGTGCCGGCTCGATATGGGCATCCCCATTAACATTCACCAGTGCTGTCACCCCGATAGTCGGCATTATTTTATTGGCTATCCAGGTGCCACCCACCTTACTAATCAACTTCACCACGTTGACACCAAGACCCAAACCGATACGATTCCCGCTCTCCTTATCCACAGATGTCACTACCATGCCCCTAATCTCAAGAACATCTTTAATAGTAGCGATGTTTGTTCCAATACCGACAGCAAAAGTCCCTGTGCTTGGTAGATAGAGGGTATCACCTTCGATATTAAGCCCGCTGAATGCTATTAAGTCTTGGGCAAATACCGGTGCTGATAGAGCAAGCAACATAAACAGAGCTAACATAGCCACTACACCCTTCTTGCTGCCCTTCTTAATCTTCTTAATCTTTTTACCCATCTGTTTTTCCTCCTATTGGTTGTTTAGGTTTTGCCAGATACCGCATTAGTGCGATAACTGCCCCCATAAAGACATCTATCGCAATGGATAGATGCTCATCTGATACATCGTAATTATAGTGTTTCGCCACTTGTCTCAAAACAAATAAGATAGTGACGAAATAGGTCTTATATCCCTCGATAAATGATAACATACCATCCTCCTTTATTCTGGTTATCTGCTCATTGATATATTTTAAAAGAAAATATTTAATAACAGAATTCATCTATTCCTCATAACCCAATACCGTAATAGTTCCGCTTCCTCCATTGGTAGTGATTTTAAGAATATTATCTATAGCCGCCCCCCTGAATGGAGTCCTTAGATTGGTTACCGATATGCCGCCATTAGCGGCAAATGGGGCCTGATTTAAGAGAGAATTATCGGCATTATTGACATCATCGAATACTGTAACAGTGGATGCTGTGCCGCAGACGATGAAATAATCCGTTATGACGAATCGTCTGCCATCGGCGGGATCCCACAGGGTAATAGCCGTTACCGCCCCAGACCAAGTATAGGATTTATGACTCGCATCATCTTCCCACGATGGGCCATCATCTTTAGCTGAGCCCTTATGTCCTGCCCCTTTTCGTCCCATCTTACCTTTCTGCTACTATAAAACCGTTACCATCATTACTGTAATCCCAGTTATCCTTAATACCCTCTATTTTGGGCACAGCGGATTTAATCTTCCAGCCACAGGATTTGAATAAATCCGTCCACCAGATAAGGGGTTGTTTATGGATATGGGTAATATCAAGTTCATAAGCCGGTATATTAAACTTTTTCCCATTTCCCAATGGCACTATCGAAAAGAATACATTAGAATCGGCATTTGTCAATAAATGGCGGAGATATTTCAACGGGATATGCTCTAAGGTATCTTTAGAGATAATATAATGAAAATATTGATTGGGAAATTCTCTATAAAGATAGGATGATATTTCAGTATCGGCATGATTTAAGGCATATTCGGAGATATCATATCCGTAAGCATTCCGCCCAAGCCATCGCAGAGCTTTGACCAGATATCCTTTAGCACAACCGACATCAAGGACTGATTTACCTCTCCCAATGGCAAGATAGTCAATTATGACCATGGCCATGGGGATGGTTAATTCAGGTATCCATCTATAATCGGTATAAAGACTCCTACCGGTCTGGATACCACGCTCAAAATACTGGTAATGATAAGGTGTTTTTTTGCTCAATAAGCCTCAAGACTGGCCTCCTATCGGCTTATATAACCTTTTGTTCTTCCACATCTGTTGCATGGCGATAAATCCCTTACATCCAGATTATTATGCCTTTCTCTTAACGATTCCATAGCGGGAGAAAACCAAATAGACTTAATATCCTCTTTTCCCTTAATTTCTCCAATAACGAGTTCATCAGATAGGGTATCGGTGCAGCAAACAGTCACTTTACCATCCCATGTTATAAATAATACTTTAAAAGGATAATCACATACCGCAGGATTGGTCACATCAGAACATTCTTTTGCATAGGGTCTGATATACTCAAGCCAGGGGTCTAATCGT
>Ga0209321_10001965_pt1 | contig 13888 bp, 11 predicted proteins | sample Rifsed16ft4_FD_184012 | JGI IMG/M metagenome (GOLD analysis project Ga0209321, IMG submission 184012) | Soil microbial communities from Rifle, Colorado, USA - sediment 16ft 4 - CSP-I_5_4 (version 2) | ecosystem: Environmental > Terrestrial > Deep subsurface > Rock core/Sediment | place: Rifle... | reverse complement strand
CGCCGGTGGAGCGCATCGAATCGCTGCCGGACGGTAAACTGCGGGTGAATTTACCAGACGGAGGGTCCGAGGTCTTTGACCGCTGCCTGGTGACGGTCGGTCCGGGCTTGATGGCAAAGCTGGCGCCTGATTTACCAAAAGACTACCTGCAAGGGCTGCTCAACCTCAAGTCGATGGGTGCGGTGGTGATGGTGCTGGCACTTAAACACCAGCTGTCGACCCAGGGGTACTACTGGTACAGCCTGCCCAAGAATGCCGGGTATCCTTTTCTGGCGCTGGTGGAGCATACCAACTTTGTCTCCCCCGAGCATTTTGGCGGCGACCATATCGTCTACGTTGGCGACTATCTCGAGCCCGACCACGAGTATTTCAAACTCTCCAAAGAGGAGCTGCTCGAGCGCTTTTTACCGGAGCTGCAAAAATTCAATTCCAACTTCAACCCGGAGTGGGTGCGCAAAACCTGGTTGTTCCGCGCCGCCTATGCCCAACCGGTGCCGCTGGTCAACCATTCGCAGAATATTCCGGCTATCCAGACGCCGATCGACGGGTTGTACTTTGCCAGTATGAGCCAGGTGTACCCGTGGGATCGCGGCACCAATTTTGCGGTTCAAATTGCACGCAAAGCCGCAAAGCTGATGCTTGAGGGGCAGTAGGGGCTGTAACACGGTTATTAAGCAGCAACAGAGGTGCATTAAAGTCTCTGTCTTGGTCCCGATATTATTCGGTGCATGCCAAATGACGGGCTCTTCCCGTCTCGAAAAACCAGCGGTTTCCGGCTTTCCCCGAATGTTAAAGAAAGCTTTTGCCACGAACCGTTTTATTTAGCATAAACCGCTGTTTCCCAGGGCAGCTTACGACTCTCAATATTTTTGGATTGATCTGCCACCTGTGGTAATTGTGGTCGATTTTTGCACCTTGACCCCCATATATTGACTTGTTCTAATTTCGAAAACCGCAATTGTGGTGTTGCAGCCTTACTAAAATATCACGAATTAAATTCAGTTTCCAAATGCGATTTGTTAAGGTTAAAAAAATTAAAGATTCGGGTATTTTTAGGCGGGGGGAGGGTAAACGGCTTGTTAAGCCCTTGTGTTTCTGTTAGAATGTTCGAAGTAAATTGCGGGGAGAAATTACGCGGTCGCCCAGCCGCCATCCCGTATATGAACCCAAGGCTATTTTAATATCCAACTGCCAAACCCACATGATGCTCTGTGGGCTCGATTTTTCGTTGCTGAACGCCATCACAGCCTGGAGGCTACTGCATGAATTCCCAACAAGCCTGGCAAGCAACTATCGGACAACTGCAAATGGAAATGCCCAAGGCGAATTTTGAGACCTGGGTGCAAAGTGCTGAACTTGTCAATCAGGTCAACGGTAAATATACCATTGGCGTGAAGAACGCTTATGCCCGGGATTGGCTGGAGAGCCGCCTGGCGAGCACGGTTGCCCGTTTGTTGACCGGTTATTCCGATGGCCCCGCTCAGGTTGAATTTGTGGTTTGGAATCATGAAATGGAAGCGGATTTTCCAGATTTACAGGACGAGCCGCGCTTGCCCACCAGTCAGGAGGCGCGCTCCAACCGTACCCTGATCCCGCGCTATCACTTCGATAACTTCGTGGTGGGCGCCAGCAACCGCATGGCGCATGCCGCCTGCATGGCGGTCGCGGAAAGTCCAGCCAAAGCCTACAACCCCTTGTTCCTGTACGGGGGGGTGGGATTGGGAAAAACCCATCTGCTGCATGCCATGGGCAATGCGGCTTTGGCGAGCGGTATGCAAGTGTTGTACGTCTCTTCCGAAGAGTTCACCAATGAACTGATCAATGCCATCCGCACGCATAACACGCAGCCATTCCGCGACCGCTACCGCAGTATCGATGTGCTGCTGGTGGACGATATCCAATTCATTGCCGGCAAGGAATCGACTCAGGAAGAGTTCTTCCACACCTTTAACACGCTGCACAATCAGGAAAAGCAGATCGTCATGTCATCCGACCGGCCGCCCAAGGCCATGGTGACGCTGGAGGAGCGGCTGCGCTCGCGCTTCGAGTGGGGGCTGACCGTAGACATCCAGCCGCCAGACCTGGAGACCCGCATCGCTATTTTACGCTCCAAGGCTGAACGCGCCATGCGCAATGTTCCGCCGGAGATCCTCAACCTGATCGCCCGCTCCATCCAATCCAACATCCGCGAACTGGAAGGTGCGCTGACCCGCGTGCTGGCCTATGCCGACCTGTCTAACCAGCCGCTGACCACCGAGATGGTGCAAATTGCGCTGGTGGACATGTTGCCGCAGCGCACCAGTATTGAGCCGACACAAATCCTCTCGGCTGTGGCCGCGGCCTTCGGCCTGTCGCGCGATCACCTGCTCAGCCGCGACCGCTCGCGCGAGGTGGCGCTGCCGCGGCAGATCGCCATGTACCTGATGCGCGAGGTAGGCAACATCTCCCTGCCGCAGATTGGCGAGGCGGTGGGCGGACGGGATCACACCACGGTCATGTACGCCTGTGACAAGGTCAAGGATTTGATCGAGAGCGACGACCGGCTGCGCCGGCAGGTGCTGCAGCTGCGCGAGCAGTTGTTCGGCCGGCCGATGACGGCGTAAACGAACCAGCCCACATCAAAACACCGGCGGAGATCTGGGGGCTCCGCCGGTGTTTGTTATCCCAGTGACCGTTGGTGTTCAGCCGAAAAGCGCCTGGATAAACAAAAGATCATGTAAGGGCGAGGCAAGAAAGACCCTTTTCTGCGGTCAAAAGTGCCTTAAGCCTCGCCCGAGTCCGCAGCGTTATGATTTGGGCGAGGCTTAAGAGGCTCTGGTGGACGGTGTTCGCTTTTCTGCCTCGCCCTTACAGTCTTTCTCTGCGTCATCTTTGTGGCCGTGGGCGGGGAGTAAGAAGCCTTGGTAGACGGTGATCGCTTTCCTGCCTCGCCTTTACGGTTCCTTCACACCCCACCGGTCATCCTGTCATAATCCGCTTGCGTCCTGGACTTATTGGTCAGGAAGACCAGCGGCAGCAGGATCAACCCGGCCAGCGACGTCAAAAACCGAAACCAGCCCTTGGAAATTTTCTTTTTGGTCAGGAGGTGGATGTATTTCCCATCGGTAAGATAGCTGCAGCCAAATCGACTGGCGATTTTCTCGAAGGTCGGTTGCGAATAGAAGGCGATGTGCTGCCCGTGATCCAGTCCGTAATACCACCAATCCCCGGGATTTGGCGTTGGGCTGGGCAGCGGGGTGGTTGTGAAGAAGATGGCGTTGGAAAGTTGAAACAAATTTCCCAGTTCGATGATGGGGTCTTCAAAATGTTCAAATGCTTCGAAAATGGTGATCAGCTCGTAGTGGTCGGATAAATTAGCCTCAAACCCGCGCGCCACTTCATTTCTGGTGAATTTGTCGTACCAGAAGAAGTCAAAGCCGATATCGCGCATCAGGCGGGTGAAAATGCCCCAACCGCCGGCGTAATCGATAAATTTAGCCTTGCGGTTGAACAGGAACTGGATGATCAGCGATGTTTTCAGCGCCAGCAGCAGGTTGCGGCTGACCACGCCCGTGTCGCTGAGGTTGATGGGGTTCTGATAAGCTTCGTTCAACCAGTATGGCGGCTCGGTCTGGACGAAGCGGCAGGCCGGGCACTGGTAATATTGCACGTCATATTTGTTCAGCAGCCGGGCTTTAAAGATTTCTTCGGTGTGGGCTTCGCAGATTTTACAATTCATGGGCGGCGATAAGTTTTATAAATTTCAGGATGGATTTTATGCAAGTGCACAAACATTATAATGCGAGCGGCAAGAAGCCGTGATTCCTGGCCGCCTGGTGGGGATATGGTGAATGTCATGAATATTTGCATTGTGGACCGAGATCCCATACCTCGATTACACGTGACACACCATTTCCGACCAAATCGGGCGGATTAACGCCCTGAATTTTTGTTATAATCTCGCCCATGAAATACTACATCTGGACCGAAGGTTGTCAGATGAACGTGGCTGACTCGCAGCGCGTGGCTTCGGCGCTGGAGCACCTGGGCTACCACTCCGCGCCGATTGCCGAAGACGCCGATGTGGTGGTAATGAACACCTGCGTGGTGCGTCAAGCCGCTGAAGATAAAGCCTACGGCCGCCTCACTTCCCTGAACAAGATAAAAAAACATCGCCCCGAGCTGGTCATCAACCTGATGGGCTGCCTGGTGGGCGTCAAGGGCAATGCCAAAGTTACCGAACGCTTCCCGTATGTGGATGTCTTCTCCCCGCCCTCCGACCCGACCCCGCTGGTGGAATACCTGCTCAAACGCGACGGACGCGAACTTGAAGCCGCCGAGGTTGCCCAGCGCTTCGCCTGGCAGGATGAAGACCTGGTGCTGCCGGTCGATCAGCGCGGCAGCCTGGTCAGCGCATTTATTCCCATCGTATACGGCTGCTCGCACGCCTGCACCTACTGCATCATCCCCTACCGCCGCGGCGTGGAACTCAGCCGTCCGCCGGAAGAAATTATCGCCGAGGCGCGGGCATTGGCGGCTCAGGGCGTCAAAGAGATTACGCTGCTGGGTCAAATTGTGGACCGCTACGGCATGGATCAGCCGGACTATCCCGACCTGAGCGGGCTGCTGCGCCGCCTGTCCAACGTCGACGGCATCGAACGGCTGCGCTTCCTGACCTCGCATCCGAATTGGATGACCGACCAGCTGCTGGACACGGTCGCCGAGCTGCCAAAGGTCATGCCGCACATTGAGGTGCCCATTCAGGCCGGCGACGACGAAATTCTGCAATCGATGCACCGCGGCTACACCAATGCGCAGTACCGCGAACTGGTCGAGCGCATCCGTGCCCGCATTCCCGATGTATCCATCGCCACCGACATCATCGTCGGCTTCTCCGGCGAGACCGAAGCTAAATACCAGAATACCTACGACCTGCTGGCTGACCTCAAGCTGGATGTGGCCCACCTGGCGCGCTATTCGCCGCGGGCTGGCACCGTCTCGGCGCGGCGTATGGCTGACGATGTGCCCGACGAGGAAAAATGGCGCCGTTTCCGCGAATTGGAAGCGCTGCAGGAACAGTTGGTGAGCGAAATTCACGCCCGCTATCTGGACCAGACCGTCGATGTGTTGTTCGAGGAGCAGGTGCGCGGACGCTGGAAAGGCCGCACACCGACCAATAAGCTGGTATTCGTCGAAACCGAGGCCAACCTGCGCGGACAGGTCCTGCCGGTGACCATCACCCGCACCGGACCCTGGTCGATGCAGGCCCGCCTGCAGAACCCGCGTAAAGGCCGCGTAAAGGCCGCGTGAACCGCCGCGCCCTGTGGATTGCCGGGTTGGTGGTTGCCGCGGCAGCCGGGGCGGCTTTCTTTTTCTTATCCGGGCGCACCACTGGCCGTTCAGCGCGCGTCATGCAGTGGATTCGCGCTTCCGCCGCGCATCCCGGGTGGGCAATCCGGGCTGGCGAACGCTGCGACGCAGCGCTTTTTAGCTACCCAACCGATGGTTTCATCGGCTTTCTATGGGCTGATTCCTTCCGCCCGGGTCACCACCACACCGGGCTGGATATTTTTGGCGGCGCGGATGTTGGGCAGACGCCGGTGGTGGCGGCTTATGACGGCTACCTGACGCGCCTGTCGGACTGGAAATCGACGGTCATTATCCGTATCCCTGAGGATCCGCTGCAGCCCGGCCGCCAGATCTGGACCTATTACACGCACATGGCGGATTCACAGGGCAATTCCTTCGTCGATTCGGCTTTTCCGCCGGGCACGACCGAGCAATTCGTCCCGGCTGGCACGCTTCTTGGTACTCAAGGTAATTACTCGGGCACAGCAGGTAATCCGACCGGGGTACACCTGCATTTTTCAATAGTGCGCGATGATGGGTCAGGGAAATTCTTGAACGAGCTGGAGATCGGTAACACCATCGATCCCTCGCCGTATTTTGGGCTTGGCCTGAATGCGACCGAGGTAGATTCCAGCTATATCCCGATCTGTCAGCCGGAGCGTGCAGGGGACTGAGTATGGCTCAAAATGCAGCACTGACGGGAAAAGTGGTTTTGATCGTGGGCGCCGGCCGGCCTTTAGGACGGCTGCTGGCGCTGGGTTTTGCCCGCGCTGGCGCTAAATTGGCGCTGCACGATCTTTCTCCGGTGCATCTGGATGAAACCGCGGCGCAGGTGCAAGCGCTGGGTGCTGAATCCCGCTGCTACACCGGCGACGTCGGCAAGGGGCTGCCCTGCCGTGCCTTGATCTCAGACGTGCTGGACGATTGGCAGCAGCTGGACGTGCTGGTCACCTGCCTGCAGGCGGAGCCGCCAGCCGGGCTGCTGCAGCTGGACGAATGGGACTGGACGCGCACTCTGGAACTCAACCTGAGCGGGCCGTTCCTGCTGGCGCAGGCGGCAGCGCCGGTGATGATCGAGCAGGGCGGCGGCGCTATTATTTTCATCCAAAGCGACAAGGCGGCTGAACCGTCACCGGCTTTTAGCGCCAGCCAGGCCGGATTAAACGGGCTGGCTTTGGCAGCGGCGGCTGAGCTTTTGCCCTATAATATTAAGAGCTATGCGGTCGATGCGGGGGACCTGGGGACCGCTGGTGATGCCCTGGATCCTGCCAGTCTGGCGGCACTGCAATTGCAGGCAAAGGTGGTTTATTTGTGCACTCCGGCCGCGGTAAATTCGGCCGGGCAGGGGATTTCACTGGATTGAATTAACCGTAAGTTGGAGAGGCGGGGGATGCTTACATTTCGCGAGCTGGTCTATGGCTTCCGCAGCCTGGAGTTGGATCCCGGGCGGCCCGTCATGGTGCATGCCTCGCTCTCATCCTTTGGCGGGTTAAACGGCCGGGCAGCCGTAATGCTGGGAGCCTTGACCAGCATTTTCCCCAAATTGATGGCGCCCACCCACACCTACCATACCATGCTCGACCCGGAAGACGGCCCGCCGAATAACGGGATGACCTACGGCAATGGTCATGCGCTTAACGCTCTGGCAGAGTTTTATACCGCGGATCTGCCGGCCGACCGCATGATGGGCGTGCTGCCGGAACTGCTGCGACAGCACCCGCTGGCCAAACGCTCCTCTCACCCCATCCTGTCATTGACCGGCATCGGCGTGGATGAGATATTGGCTGCCCAAACGCTGAAAAATCCGCTGGCGCCGCTGCACGACCTTTATGAAGCTGATGGCTACGTGCTGCTGTTGGGGGTGGGGCACAGCGTCAATACCACGCTGCACTTTGCTGAAAAACTGGCCGGGCGGCGCACGTTTATCCGCTGGGCGTTGACGCCCGACGGCGCGGTGGAATGCCCAGGCTTCCCCGGCTGCTCGATGGGATTTGACATGGCTGCTGTCTATCTGGCCGACCTCACCCGCTGCGTGCGCATTGGCTCGGCGCTGGTGCGGGCTTTGCCGGTGCGCGAGATGGTCATCACCGCCGCCACGCTGATCCGTGAAGACCCGGTGGCGCTGCTTTGCGAAGACCCGGGGTGCGAAAGGTGCGGGGCGGTAAGGGAATCAGTGGCAACCCAGATGGCTTTTTGACAAATCCGCGATACTCTGTTAAAATACATCAAACTGGTAATCAATATTCCAGGTGGGAATGTCTCGTTCAGTCGCAAGTCGATTTGCCCCGGTCCGTTCTCAGCGCCGGGGCTTAACTTTTGACCTTAAATCACAGCCTGGCTGTGTTATGAAGTACAAATTCTTATTTTTAGAAAGGTTTGATTTTTCAACAAATGAAAGCAAATAAATTACGCATCCTGCCCCTGGGAGGTCTCGGGGAAGTGGGACGCAATATGATGGTATATGAGTACAATGGGGAGATCCTGGTGGTTGACACCGGCCTGATGTTCCCGGATGGAAATATGTACGGGGTGGATTACATCATCCCCGATTTTAGCTGGCTGGTGGAACGCCGCGACAAAGTGCGCGGTATTGTTATCACCCACGGGCACGAGGATCACACCGGCGCTATCAAGCATGTGCTGGCGGAGATCAACGCGCCGGTATATGCCACGCCGCTGACCCGCGGTCTGCTGGAGGTCAAACTGGCCAAACAGGGCGGGTTGGATAAGTCCAACCTGAAAACTGTGCAGGCCGGCGAATCCGTGCAGATCGGGCCGTTCAAGGTGGAATTTTTCCACGTGTGCCACTCCATCCCCGATGGGGTGGGGCTGGGCATCACCACGCCGGTTGGGCTGATCGTGCACCAGTCGGATTACAAATTCGACCATACCCCAGTGGACAACTGGCCTTCCGATTACGCCAAATTGGCCGAGTTCTCGCAGCGCGGCGTACTGGCGCTGCTGGCCGATTCGACCAACGCCGAGCGCCCGGGTTGGACGCCTTCCGAGCGCGTCATCGACGGCGCCTTTGACGACGTCTTCCGCGAAACCGAAGGACGCATCATTCTGGCCAGCTTTGCCTCGCTCATCTCGCGCATGCAGCAGGTGGCTACCGTCACCGAGCGCTACAACCGCAAGGTGGCCTTTGTCGGCACCAGCATGGTGGATAACATGAAGATGGCCCGCAAGCTGGGATATCTGGATATCGACGACAAGTTGATCGTCAGCATCGAGCAGGCGCTAACCATGCCGGACAAAGAAGTGGTGATCATGTGCACCGGTTCGCAGGGCGAGCCGACCTCGATCATGGGACGCTTAAGCACCGGCACCAACCGGCTGTTCGACATCAAACCCGGCGACACGGTGGTGCTTTCGTCGCACCCCATCCCCGGCAATGAAGAGGCCGTGTACGGCACCATCAACCGCCTGTTCCAGCGCGGCGCCAACGTGATCCACGAAGCACTGGCTCCGGTGCATGTCTCCGGGCATGCCAGCCAGGAAGAAATGAAGCTGCTGATTCACCTGACGCGGCCGAAATTCGTCATTCCCATGCACGGCGAGCTGCGCCACCTGTACCAACACGGCCGGCTGGCGCGCAGCGTCGGCATCCCGGCCGAGAATATCGCCATCATCGAGAACGGGCAGTCGCTCGAACTTGACAGCGAATCGATGCAGTTCGGCGAAAAGTTCGCCACCTCATTCGTCTTCGTCGAAGGCTCCAGCGTGGGCGAGGTGGACGAGGATGTGATGGCGGAACGCGAGGTTTTGGCCCGCGACGGCATCGTGCTGGTCAACCTGACGCTGGACCGTTTCTCGGGCAGCCTGCGGCGCGATCCGCAGATCACCAGCCGCGGCATTGCACTCTCGCGTGATGGCGACAGCCTGCTGACCGATGCCCGTAAGCGCATTCAAGGCTTGCTGAACGGGTCGGTCAACGGCAACCTGGCCAAGGATGTCGAGAAGGAATTGGGCAACCTGTTCTACAGCGAAACCCGCCGCCGTCCGATGATCTACGTCACCGTGGCGCGCGAATAATCAAAAAATTTATCAATAACGTAGCGGCGCACAGTGTGCGCCAATGTATTTCGAAAAACATGGCGGATTTTGTCCGCCATGTTTTTTAGCACATAGGTGAGCACGTGAATTCTGCCTCCCCCGCGTTATTTGCGTCTCCTTGCGGGATGTGGGAAGCGGGCTACGCATGGGACGAATACTGGCGGACACTGTCCGCCGCTACATGATTCCGGCCTCTTTCAAAAATTCGCCGACCTCGCGGTCATAGGCGGCGCGGTCGGCCCACACGGCTTCCACGTGACCGGCATCCGGGGCCAGGTATAAGCGGCGCAGACCCTTGCGTTTGGCGGCAAACAGACGACGCCCATGCGCCGGCGGCACTTCCACGTCGTTCATACTTTGAATAAATAGCACCGGCATCGTCAGCTCGGCGGCAGCCCGTTCCGCTGATGCCTGCTCTGGGGTAAAACCGCCAAAAATGGACAACAACCGCGCGCCAATGTTCGTGATGGGGAACACCGGCAGGTGATACTGGTCGCGCAGCCGAATCTGCATCGCCTCGCGCAAATCGGCATAGGATGAGTCGGCAATGATGAAGGCTGGGCGCGGGTCGATGACCCCGTGCTGCAGCACCGTGGCGCCGCCCATCGATTCCCCCAGCGTGCCGACCAGGCTGGCCGGACCGGTATGCTCCAGCACCCAGTCCAGCGCGGCTTTCAGGTCGTGCTTCTCGAAAAATCCGTAGCTGGTGAAGGGTCCGCCGCTGCGGCCATAGTAGCGCTGGTCATAGATCAGTACGTTGAATCCGCGGCTGCGAAAAACCGGGATGTACTTGATCATCCCCACGCGGGTGTACGGAAAGCCGTGCAGCAGGATGATCGTCTTTTTGCTGCCTGGCTGCGGCAGCCAGGTGCCGGAGAGGTTGTATCCGTACGGCGATTGAATTATTAATTCGTGTTTTTCCCAGCTGTTCCAGACGTCTTCGCTGAATCGTCCGTTTTCGACTTCGATGAGGTAGCTTTTTTCGTAGCTGAATTTGCGCGGGTACAGCGCCTGTTTGACGATCCACAGACCAATGCCAAGCACCACGAGTATCAGTAAAGCCAGTAGGATTAAAATGACAGTGAGGGCAGGGGGCATTGAGAACCTGGCGGAGGAATGGGTCTATTGTAATGCGGAAACCAATCCAACCAAATGTAGGTTGGATTGAGGGGCGATAAAGAACCTATGCATCAATACATCCTTGCAGCCCCGAAATCCAACGATTTGTCTATAATTCCTTATATGGATTACCGCCGATTATACGTCGCTGGAGGAACCTACTTCTTTACGCAGGTCACTTATCATCGGAACCCCATTTTCATTCAAAAAGCAGCGATTGATGTGTTGCGTCAGGCATTCAGATATACCATAGACCGCCATCCTTTTACCATTGTTGCCAGTGTTATTCTTCCGGATCATCTTCATTTTATCTGGACATTACCGCCTGATGATCAAAACTATCCGTCTCGTTGGAGATTGATTAAAAGTCATTTCACCAGGGAATACGCTAGATCGAATCAACAGCCGCCTTTTTGGCAGAGACGATATTGGGAGCATCTCATCCGAGACGAAGAGGATTTTTCCAACCACCTAGATTACATTCATTTCAATCCCGTGAAACATGGCATGGTCGATTCTCCAGAAAAATGGGCTCATTCGACATTCAAGAAATTTGTCGCATCCGGTTATTACCCACCCGAATGGCTTCGAACCACGACAGCTTGGGACAGTGGCGAGTTCTTGGAATAATCCAAAGGCGTGTTTTTCGAGGTCGCCAACTAGTTTTCCATTTATCAATGGTATTGACCTGCAATCCTTTAATTGTTGTTGGATTTTGAGGCTGAAATTGTCCTGCCTCGATTGGAATAATTTCGCCACCCCTCAATCCATACAAGGATGTTGGATTTCGGGGCTGAAAATTTCCTGGCTTGATTGGAATAATTTCGCCGCCCCTCAATCCATACAAGGATGTTGGATTTCGGGGCTGAAAATTTCCTGGCTTGATTGGAATAATTTCGCCGCCCCTCAATCCAACCTACAGGTTCGTGAGGACCAAAAAAAATGGTATGATCTGCCTTACCTTTCCAACCCTGGATACGCCATGATCGCCGTCACCCTCGACAAAGTCACCTACACCTACGTCTCCATACCCATCGTCGCTGACCTGTCCTGGGAGATTCACGACAACCGCACGGTCGGTCTGGTGGGACCCAACGGCAGCGGAAAAAGCACCCTGTTGCGCCTGATCGCCGGCGAATTGACCGCTGATAAAGGCTTTCTGGTACGCAAAAAAGGTCTGACCATCGGCTATTTGCACCAGGACGTGCAGTTGACCGCCGGGCACACGCTGCTGCAGGAAACGCTGTCTGCCTCGCGCGAGTTATCCGCCATCGAGACCGAACTGGCGCAAGTTGAGACAAGTCTGGCTGACCCGGCGGTGTACGGGGATGCAAAATTGCTCTCCCGCGCCTTGAACCGGCAGGAAAAGCTGCTCGAGTCCTTTGCCGCCCTGGGCGGGCCGAACTTTGAGGGGCGCGTGCGTTCAACCTTGCGCGGGCTGGGCTTCGTGCCCGCCGATTTCGACCTGCCGGTGGAGGTGCTCAGCGGCGGTCAGCGCAAATTGGCCGGGTTGGCGCGCTTGCTCCTGCTGCAGCCCGATCTGCTGCTGCTGGACGAGCCCGATAATCACCTGGACCTGGCCGGCAAGGCCTTCCTCGAGCGCCTGATCCGCGAGTACCGCGGCGGGGTGGTGATTGTCTCGCATGACCGCTACCTGTTGGATCTGGTGGCAGACGAGATCGCCGACCTGGACGGCGGGCAACTGACGGTTTACCCGGGCAATTATTCGGAATACGCCTTCGAAAAAAAGACGCGCCTGCTGCGTCAGCAGCAGATGTTCCAGGTACAGCAAAAGGAAATCCAGCGGCTGGAACAGTCTGCCCAGCGCCTGCTGGTGTGGGGGCGTACCTACGACAACGAAAAACTGATCATCCGCGGCAAAAATATCCTAGACCGGCTGGAGCGCATGGACAAGATCGACCGCCCGGTGCTGGAACGCCGCCGCATGGGTCTGGCGCTGACCGGCTGGGTAGGCAGCCAGAAAGTCCTCGAACTGCGCGACCTGGTCAAGTCCTTCCCGTCAGCCGATGGCGAGCGCACCCTGCTGGACAGTCTGAACACGCGCCTGGATCACGGCGAAAGGGCGGGTCTGGTGGGACCGAACGGCGCTGGGAAATCGGTGCTATTCCGCATGATTCTCGGGCAGGAAACGCCAACCGCGGGGGAAATCATCATCGGTCCCTCGGTCAAGGTTGGCTATTATGCGCAGCAGCATGAAACCCTCGACCCGCAGCAAACCCTAATCGATGCGGTGCGCTTGGGCGCCAACATGAGCGAGGAAAATGCCGTGGCGCTGCTCAACAAATTTCTGTTCACCTACCTGCAGGGACGGGAAAAGGTCGGCAATTTATCCGGCGGCGAGCGCAGCCGGCTGCAACTGGCATTGTTAATGCTGACCGGCGCCAATTTCCTGCTGCTGGATGAACCGACCAATCACCTGGACATTCCCTCAGCTGAAGTGCTGGAAGGCGCGCTGGAAGATTTCGAGGGCACGGTTTTGGTCATTTCCCACGACCGTTATTTTCTCGATCAGGTGGTTGGCCGAATCCTCGAACTGGAGGATGGTCATTTGCTGGATTATGCCGGGAATTACAGCCAGAGCCGGGAAATGACCGCCGCGCGTTAACCGACATTACACCCGGGCAGATCCTCGGGTGTCTTCAGGTAACGGATAACCTTGCAGGGGTTGCCGGCGGCAAACACATCCGCCGGTATGTCCTTGACCACCACGCTGCCGGCGCCGATCACGCTGCGGTCGCCAATGGTGATGCCGGGGTTAATCACCGCTGAGCCGCCTACCCACACGTCGCAGCCAATTTTGATCGGTCTGGCAAATTCCAGCCCACCGCGACGGTCGACCGCATCCAGCGGATGGGTGGCGGTGTATATCTGAACGTTGGGTCCGAACATGCAATTGCTGCCAATCTCCACCCGCATCACATCCAGGATGACGCAGTTGAAATTGAAAAATACGTTATCCCCCAGGTGAATGTTGTAGCCGTAATCGCAGAAAAATGGCGGCTCGACGCCAACGTTGCTGCCGACCGAACCCAGCAATTCGATTAGCAGCTGTTTGCGCCGCGGCCTGTCATCGGCTGCAGTGGCATTGAAAGCCTGCATCAGCTCGCGGGCTTGCCGGCGCTCGTTCACCAGCAGCGGGTCCATAGCGTTATACAGTTCACCCGCAAGCATCTTCTCTTTTTCCGTCGTCATCGTCGCCTCCAGATTTCACCGGCTGTATGGGGCAGCGTCGGTGAGATGATATCGGTACGCTATTCAGCTGGCGAGAAACCGTATTTCTCCAGTACCTGTTGACCGGCCGGTGAAAGCACGAATTCAATAAACTCCTGCCCGCGGGCCGTCTGTTGACTGCCGGGCAGCGCCA
>Ga0209321_10001963_pt1 | contig 13888 bp, 11 predicted proteins | sample Rifsed16ft4_FD_184012 | JGI IMG/M metagenome (GOLD analysis project Ga0209321, IMG submission 184012) | Soil microbial communities from Rifle, Colorado, USA - sediment 16ft 4 - CSP-I_5_4 (version 2) | ecosystem: Environmental > Terrestrial > Deep subsurface > Rock core/Sediment | place: Rifle... | reverse complement strand
CAGGCCCCGACGCTCACCGGTACCCTCGAAGGAGGGGGCACCGACTACCGATGACGAACCAGAACGATCTCGGCCTCGCGGAGGCGCCGATCGTCGTCCATCATCCGGCCTGGGATCGGCACGACCTCAACGACGAGCTCGAGACGTTTCTCCGGGAGGCAGGAACTCCGGAAGAGCTGAGGCTCCGCGAGGACCGGCTGGTGTTCGAGTTCAGCGAGATCCTCCGCACCGTCCCTCCCGACGCCTTGACCGAGGAGCAGCGCTTCTTCGTCCGCGAGACGATGACCATCATGCGGGAGCACCTTACGAAGCTTCGCGCGCAGGCGGAGTGGGCGGTGGCGATGCTGAGCCGCGAGGGCTTTCGCTTCGATCGCTTGCGCGATCGGCTCGAGGGGATCGCAGGTCTCTCGATCCTGAGGCGACGAAGGTTCGCCGACGAAGTGCTCGCCATCTACCGAAGCGAGGAAGACTCCGGCAACACCCGCAGGATCCGGGTGCGCATCGCCGAGGAGCTCCAGGGCGCCTACCCTCCCGAAATGCTCTCGCCCCGCGCCTACTTCCCCATCTGGCAGTGCATCGAGGACCACCTCAAGCGCGCGGGATAGCAGCTAGCCGTAGCTCACGAGAGGGTAGTAGAGCAGGTTCAGCGCGTGAGTGAAGAGGTACCCGAAGACTCTTCCGAAGAGCGCCCAGGCGATGAAGAGCCCCATGAAGGCGAAGTTCGGGCTCCTCAAGATCTCGAGGAAGTGGCGGGCGCGGTCTTCCGTCATGAAGATGGTGACGCCGACGTTTCCATCGAGAGGCGGAATCGGGAGGAGATTGAACGTGCCCAGGATCAGGTTGAGCATGAAAAGAACGCTCACCACCGTCGCCAAAAGCGAGCCGATGCCCGCCGGATCCGCGGCCTCGGTGATCCGGGCGAAGCTCACCGTTGAGGGCGGCTGAAAGAAGCCGACGGCGACTCCGGCGCGGATCGCGATCGCCGCCAGCGCCATGAGGGTGAAGTTCGCCGCCGGGCCGGCGAGGGCCATACGCGCCGCCCGATGGGGATGGCGATAAGCCCAGAGCGGGTCGTAGGGGGCGCTCGCCCAGCCCATCATGTATCCGCCGAGAAGGTAGGAAAGAATCGGCATCACCACCATGCCGAATTTCTCCCGTTGGATATGGGGAATCGGGTTGAGCGTCACCTGCCCGCTCGCCGTCGGGTCGCCACCGAGCTTGGCCACGAGGGCGTGCGCTCCCTCGTGGCAGGTGGTCGAGAACAAAAAGACCACGAACCAGATGAGGCCCAGCGTCAGGGTGTCGACGGTCAGCTCGGGCATCAGTTCGGTTTCCGAACGACGGGCTCCATGCCTTTGCTCGTGAGCTCCCGATTGACGCCGTCGAGTCCCGAGCCCAGAAGCGCGTCGAGCTTCTTCAGATGTCCTTCGAGCTCCGCCGTGAGCTCCTGGAAGACTTTGTAGGCCCCGTCGGTCGGCTTCGCGTCCCCGGTCTCGACGCTCCTCCGCAGGGCTGCGAGCCGGTTATTGAGCCGGATGGGAAAGTTGAGCGGGTCCTGGCCGCTCTGGTTCTTCACCTGATAGATCTCCCGTTCGATCTCCGAGATCTTCTCGACGAGATCGCGTCCCTGCTGTTGGAGGTTCCCGTTCGAAGTTCCCTCGAGGCGCTGCTCCAATTCCTTCCGCACGTTCCGGATCTCGACCACCGCGTCGTTCGCGGCGCTGGTCTTCTCGTTGATCTGGCTCGCGAAGCGGAACTGCTCTTCGAGGTCCGCCTGGGTGACTCCCTTCAGGCGCGGGTCCATCACCCCCTCCAAGCCCACCGTCTCGCTGACTCCGCCCGCGGTCACCCGCGCCTGGTATCGTCCCGGGGGCGCTTTGGGGCCGTGCTCCGGCTCGGCGCTCCAGATGATCATTCCCTCGAACTTCGTAGCGCCCTTGTAGCGAAGGTTCCATTCAAATCGATTCAGGCCCGCCGCCTTGGTGGGCGTGGTCGAGCCCGGCGTGCTCCAGAAGTCTGCCGGCGCTTTCTTGACTTCATCGGCCCCCTCGAACGTGTCGACGATGTTCCCGGCGCCGTCCAGGATCTCGACCGTGAGCTTCTCCGCTTTTTCGGCGAGGAAGTACTGGATCGCGGCGTTTCCAATGCCGCGGATCGCGGGCTCGTCGGGCTCGAACACCGTGAGCGCCCTGGTATAGACCGCGGGCGAGAGCTCGCGCAGCGGCTCGATGTCGTCCAGGATCCAGAAGCCGCGGCCGTGGGTCCCGAGGACGACGTCGGCGTCTTTCACCACGAGGTCGCGAATCGGGGTGTCGGGGAGATTCAACTGGAGCGATTGCCAATGGTCTCCTGCGTCGAACGAGACGTAGACCCCGTGCTCCGTCCCGAGGTACAGAAGGTCCCTCTTGACGTGGTCCTCGCGGACCGCGCGGGCGAAGTGTCCGGGTGCGATCCCGGTCACGATCTTGGTCCAGGTCTTCCCATAGTCGCGGGTGCGGAAGACGTAGGGCTCGCGGTCGTCCACCTGGTAGCGGCTCGCGGCGAAGTAGGCCGTTCCCGCCTGATGGCGCGATTCGTCGATGATCTCGACCCGCGAGAACTTGGGAAGATCGCGCGGAGTGACGTCCTGCCAGTTCTTTCCCCCGTCCCTTGTGACGTGAATCCTGCCGTCGTCGGAGCCCGCCCATATCGTGCCGATGTCGTGAAAGGAAGGTGCCAAGGCGAAAACGGTGGCGTAGATCTCCGGGCCGTTCATGTCCATGGTGATGAGGCCCCCGGTCTCGCCCAGGGTCTCGGGGTCGGCGTAGGTCAGGTCGGGGCTGATCCTCTCCCAGCTCTGTCCGTCGTTCGTCGTCTTCCAGACGTGCTGGGAGCAGGTGAAGAGCGCGTTCGAGTCGAGGGGAGAGAAGACGATGGGATAGGTCCACTGCCATCTCTCGGGAAGAGCGCTCGCGGGCTCGCCCGAGAAGAATCGCGGGGAGATCTGGATGTCGCGGATCTGACCGTTCGATCGATCGTAGCGGGTCAGAAGAGCGCCCTGGCTTCCGGCGTAGAAGATATCGAGCTTCGTCGGGTGCTGGGTGATGTAGCCGCTCTCGCCGCCTCCGACCTCGTACCTCCACCCGTGATTGGCGCCGAAGGGAACGAGCATGTTGTCCCAGCCGTCGCTGGGAACGCACACCGTGGTGTTGTCCTGCTGCGCTCCGCAGACGTGATAGGGGACGTCGTTCGTGGTGGTGACGTGGTAGAGCTGTGTGGTGCCGTAGTCCTGCTCCGTCCAGGTCTCACCCCCGTTCAAGGAGACGTTCCCTCCTCCGTCGTTGGAGTTGCACATCCTTTGGGGGTTGTTGGGGTCGATCCAGAGGTCGTGGTTGTCGCCGTGGGGCGGTTCGATCTCGGTCGCGAAGGTGACGCCGCCGTCCGTCGACTTGTAAAAGCCGGTGTTGAGAGCGTAGACCGTCTCACGGTCGAGAGGGTCGGCGTAAATCCGCGAGTAGTAGAAGGCGCGCTGGCGCAGTTTTCGCTCCTCGTTGGTGCGCTTCCAACTGGCCCCGCCGTCGTCGGAGCGGAAAACGCCGCCCTCGGCGGCTTCCACGATTGCCCAGACGCGCTTGGGATCCGCCGGAGAAACGGTGACGCCGATCTTTCCCATCGGACCCGCGGGCATTCCCGGGTTCTTCGTGAGCTCGACCCAGGTGTCGCCTCCGTTCTCGGACTTGTAGAGACCGGAGTCCGGGCCGCCCCCCCACATCTTCCAGGCCTTCCGATAGACCTGCCACAGTGACGCGTAGATCACGCGGGGATTGGTGCGGTCGATGATGAGGTCGGCGCCTCCCGCCTTCGGGCTTTTGTAGAGCACCTTCTGCCAGGTGTTCCCGCCGTCGGTCGAGCGGAACACTCCCCGCTCCTCGTTGTCCCCATAGGGATGGCCGAGGGCGGCGACGTACACGATGTCGGGGTTCGTGGGATGGACGCGGATGCGGGCCACCGCCTGGGTGTCCCGAAGCCCGATGTGGCGCCAGGTCTTCCCTCCATCCGTGGACTTGTAGACCCCGTCCCCCTGGGTGATGCTGCCCCTGAGCTGAATCTCCCCCCCGCCTATATAGATGATGTCGGGGTTGGTCTCGGCCACGGCCACGGCGCCGATCGAGGAGCTCGATATCTTCCCATCGGTCACGGGAAACCAGACGTTGCCTCCGTCGGTCGTCTTCCAGAGGCCGCCGCCGGTGGCGCCGAAGTAGTACTCGTTCACCCGCCCAGGGCTCCCGGTGCAGGCGAGCGAGCGTCCGCCGCGCTTCGGACCGATATCCCGAAACTGGAGTGCCGGGAACCGATCGGCGCGGAACTGGGTCTCTTGCGCCGAAACCGCCGTTACCACCATCGCCGAAAGGGCAGCGATGCAGCCTATCCCTGTCTTCTTCATGAGCACCTGTCTCCTGTTCCCTGAGGCGGGTCGAAACGGAGGAAGGATAGGCCGCAGGCTACGGGGATGCAAGCTGGCGAAAGTCGCTATCTCGTTCCGAAGAGGCGGTCGCCCGCATCCCCGAGGCCGGGAGGATCATGATAGCGTTTTGACCCGGTTTCGCAACCGGCGCTCTTTCGCAATCTTGCCGCTTTTGAGGTGCTGTATTACAATGCATATGGCTAACGCTTTCGTGCGACGAGCCTTTTGGAGCGTCGTAACGTACGGCGCTTCACTGTTCCACCCTTCTCAGGAGGAAGAGCAATCGCAGGGAACAAGTGAGATCTATCAACGAGGAGGTTTTCATTGGCCAATCGTAGTCGTCAGACGTTTCTCAAGCGTCAGAAGGAAAGAGCCCGGCAGGAAAAGCAGCGTCTCAAGGCCGAGAAGCGCCAGCAGCGCAAAACGGATCACGTTGCAACCGATGTCACCGTCGGTGAGGATCGCGATATCGCCGGAATCGTCCCTGGACCGCAGCCGTCGGCCTGGGACGTCGTAGACGTTCTCCCGGAGGACGAGAAGGCGGCGCTCGAAGACAAAGGCTAGCCCGGCCTCGTCGTCGTTTGAGCGTGGGGTTACTCGGGCGCGTTGGGTAGAGCTCTCGACCGCGTTTTACTCCAGCCGTTCGTAGACGGTCCGAATCAGGACCGCTTCCTTCATGTTCCCGATCTTGATGTTCAAAGTCATGATCATCGACTCTCCGTCCGCGGAAAGCTCGAGCTTGCGCTCGATCTTCCCGCGCTCCAGCTTCTCTTCGATCAGAACCACGCGTCCCTGAAGCGTGGCCACGGTCTCTAGCTTCCCTCCGTTCGGCATCGCGCGCCGGTGCTTCTGCCCGTCGAGGTAGAAGATCTGGAGGCGGTCTCCGTCATCCAACCGAAGCTCCCCGTTCTCGTGCTCGACGTCGAGCTCCTCGGGCACCTGACCCGGCCCGCGGCCCTCCCGTCGCTCGGGACCGCCCGGCGGAGGACCTCCAGGCGGAGGGCCGCCGCGGCCACGGCGCTCCATCTCCTCTTGCATCCTCTCGAACGCCGCCCGCATCTTCTCCTGGCCGTCATCGCTTCGATCGGGGTCGCGCTCCCACTTGCCGGAAAAGCCGGGCTCCCCCGGCTTCTCCGGCGGTGAAGACTGTTGCGGGAGCGCCGAAAGTCCAAGTAGCAGGATTGCGGCGATCATGGCCCCATCATAGAGGATCGGCGCCGCTCTTGCCCCGTCGAGCCCTGCGCTCTTCGCGCTGCCGCCGAAACATCTCCATCCTCTCTTCGGCCTGCACCTTCAACTGCTCGAGCTCCCTTCTCTGATCGGCGGTGAGGATCTCCTGAATGCGCGTGTGGACCCGCGCCCGCTCGACGGCGGCATCGCCCTCGACGGCCCCGAGCTGAGAGGCCAGCTGCCGCAAGCTCGCTTCGTCGGCTCCACTCTCGATCGCGTCGTGGAGGGACTCGCGCGCCTCGCGCAGCCGCTCGGGGACCCCCGTCGCTTCCACCTCCTCCAACAGGGCCCGGACCTGCTGGCGCTGGTCGTCGCTGAGATCCAGCTCGCGCAGCATCCTCAGCTGGCTCATGGGGCCTCCGTGACCCATGGGCCCCATGCCTTCGCCCTGCGGGCCGCGCTCACCCCCGCGGTGCCTGCCTTCGTGTTGAGCGACGGCGGTGGAAGCGAGAGCGAGCGCGCTCGTGAGCGCGATTCCAAGTAGTTTGATCCGGATGCGATTCGACATGTTCATTCTCCTTCCCCTCGAGAGTAGCGAACCCGCGCCCGGATCGGAATCAAGATGCTGCAAATCTTTTGTAAAGTATGTAAAAGGCGGGCACCCGATGCCGTGGTGCCCCCGGGCGTCGCGTAGAATGGAATCATGTTGATAGCGAAGTCGAAGAGGCGCTTCGACCTCGTCTTGCCTCTGTCGCTCCTCGCTCTTCTTCTCGTTCTCGCCGGGCTCCAGTATCGCTGGACGGGGGCGCTCAGCCGCGCGGAGGCCGCGAGGCTGAAATCCGGCGTGAGCGCCTCTCTCGCCCGCTTCCGCGGCGAGCTCGATGAGGAGATCGCCCGCGTCCTTCGCGTCTTCTCGATGCGCTCACCCTCGGAGCTTCCGGAAACGCTCGCGGAGTTCCGGCGCCAGGCCCATTACCCGGAGATCGTCTCCGACCTCTATCGCCTCGGCTTCGAAGAGGGGCGATTCGAGCTCGCGAAGCTGGAGGAGGACGGGACGTTCGTGAGGACCGGCCCCCCTCCAGGGCTCGAGCGGCTCGCCGATCGCGCGGAGGCGCTCCGCCACCCTCACCGGCGTCGCACCCTGGGGCCGCCTCTCGCTCTCGTCTCGAGCGATCCGATTTCGATCGTCGTTCCCGCGCGATGGGAGCCCGGGGACGCCCGCGAGCCCGCGGCCACGATGGTGGTCTTCAGCAACGACGTCATCGCCGAGCGCCTCCTTCCCGATCTCGCGGCGCGCGTCTTCGGCTCGGAGGAGGCCCTCGACTTCGATGTCGTCGTCGTCGACGAAACCGACCGCGTCGTCTTCTCCTCGCGAGAGAACGCGGCGGAGGTCATCCGTTCGGCGGACGCTTCCTCGACCCTTCTCTCTTTGAGGCCCCCGCTCGGGAGGCCCCGCCCGCGCCGTGACCGCGGGCCCGGGCCCGGGGCGCCGCCCCTGCCCCCACCGGACTTCCGCCGGGAAGAGGGTCCTTGGAGGGCTTTCGTCCGCCATCGGGCGGGCTCTCTCGATGCGGTCGTGCGAAGAGCTCGCGCCCGGAACCTCGCCCTGGGTTCCGGTGTGCTCTTCCTTCTGGGAATGAGCATAGTCCTGGTGACAGTGTCCGCGCGCCGGGCGACGGAGCTCAGCGAGCGAAAGATGGAGTTCGTCGCCGGCGTCTCCCACGAGCTCCGTACCCCGCTCGCCGTCATCCGTTCCGCGGCCCAGAACCTCGCGGACGGCTCGGTATCGGGAGGACCGCAAGTCCGGCGTTACGGCGGTCTCATCGAGGCCGAGGGCCGTCGTCTCGAGGACCTGGTCGAGAAGGTGCTCGAGCTCGCGGGCGTGCAATCGCAGAATCAGCACTCCCCCCGGGAGCGGGTCTCGATCACCGGAATCGCGCGGTCCGCGATCGCCGACAGCGCTGCGGAGGCCCGCGAACGCGGAATCGAAGTGGAAGCAGACCTTCCCGCCGCGGATCTCTTCGTGCTCGGGGACGAGGATGGCCTCAGGCGCGGCGTCGCGAACCTCGTCGGAAACGCCATCAAACATGGAGGCGAGGACAACGCGGTTAGGGTCTCGGTCCAGAGCCTCTCCGGCGAGGTTTCGATCTCCGTCTCGGACCGCGGCCCCGGGATCCCTCCCTCGGAGGTGCCGCACCTGTTCGAAGCTTTCTATCGCGGCCGGCGCGCGCGCGAGCGGCAGGTGCGGGGAAGCGGGTTGGGATTGAGTCTGGTCCAGCAGATCGCCCGCGAGCACGGCGGGAGGGTGGAAGTGGAGACGAATCCCGGGAAGGGAAGCCGCTTCTCGCTCATCCTCCCCATGGCCCACGGCCCGAGTGGAGCGTGAGGTGGGAGGGAAGAGAATCCTTCTGGTGGAGGACGAGCCGGGTCTGGTCCTCACGCTGACGGACCGGCTCGAGAGCGAAGGCTACGCCGTGGACTCGGTGCGCGAGGGAGGCGATGCCCTGAAAAAGGCTGCCGAGGGCCGCTACGATGTGATCCTCCTCGACGTAATGCTTCCGGGGAAGAGCGGCTTCGACGTGTGCCGCGAGCTCAGAAGCCGCGGCTCATCGACTCCAATCCTCTTCCTCACCGCCCGGGGCGAGGTGGCGGACAAGGTCGTCGGGCTCAAGCTCGGGGGCGACGACTACCTCACCAAGCCCTTCGACATGATGGAGCTGACCGCGCGGGTCGAGGCGCTCTTGAGGCGGGCGGGCGGGAGCGCGCCGGAGGCAGCGGCGGGAGTCCGCTATGCTTTCGGAGACGTGGAAGTGGACTTCCGCAAGGCCGAGGTCACGCGCGGCAAGACGCCCGTCGAGCTCTCGGCGCTCGAGTTCAAGCTCCTCAAATACTTCATCGAGAACCGCGGCGCGGCCTTGAGCCGCGAGGAGCTCCTGAGCCGCGTCTGGGGCTACGACGCCGCGATCCATTCGCGCACCGTCGACGTGCACGTCTCGGGGCTGCGCCAGAAGATCGAGCCCAACCCCGGGCGGCCGCAGTACGTCGTGACCGTGCACAAGCTCGGCTACCGTTTTCTGGGGTGACTTACTTCATCAAGTAGCGCGTCTTCTTCCGCCGAGCCACGAGTCGACCGACAGGCGATCTTCCTTCGCCGGAAGCGCGAGAGCGGCCAGCAGAAAAAAGCCTCGCGGAAAGATGTGGCCCTGAGTGCTGAAGAGCGGCTCTATCAGCGTGTGGCCGTAGGTCACGATCAGCAGGATGAATCCCAGCGCGATCAGGGCTTCCCGGGTGCGCAAGCCGATCACGACGAGCCCGCCCGCGACGAGCTCCACGACCGGGATCGAGAGACCCGTGGCCCAGAGCAGAGACACGGGGATCCAGGTGTCGGCGTAGGCCTCGAGGAAGAACCTCTGGGTGTGACCGACGGGCGTGAGCTCGAAACACTTCCACCATCCCGCCATGAAGAAGAGAATCCCGACGATTCCCCGGGCGAAGAAACGAGCCCACCCTCGATTGGTCACGATGCCCTCTTGCGGGCAGCATTATCGAGGATCCTGTGGAAGCGGTCCAGTTGTTCCGCCCAGGTGAGTGGCCGTAAGATGACTCGCGATCAACCGGGCGGGCACAACAATTCGGAGGTACCGGGTGACTGTCGAACGGCGCCAGTTCCTGAAGGCGATGGCGGCGGGAGCTCTTTTCCCACGAGGGGTGCTCGGACAGGGCTCGAGGGTCGATCGGCTATTCGACGAAGCCATCGTCATCGACTCCCTGGCAGTGGGGCACGAGTGGGACCAGGTCGAGTACGAAGCCGTGAAGCGCTCGGGCTACACCGGGATCCAGACGACGCTCCCGAGCGAGAGCCTCGAGATCGCGATCCGGGCGCTCGCCGAGTGGAACCGGAGGGTTCGCGAAAACCCCGACAAGCTGGTCCGCGCGACGAAAGCGGCCCACGTCGAGCGGGCGAAATCCGAAGGGAAGATGGCGGTGGTCTTCGGATTCCAGAACGCGACGATGCTCGGGGGGAAGGTCGAGAACCTCGACGCGCTCTTCGAGCTCGGGACGCGCTGCATCCAGCTCACCTACAACGCGAGAAACCTCCTGGGCGACGGCTGCACCGAGAGGACCAACGCCGGCCTCTCGGATTTCGGGGTGGGCGTGGTCGAGCGCATGAACGAGCTCGGCATCATCGTCGATCTCTCGCACTGCGGTCCAAGGACTTCCTCCGACGGGATCGAGATCTCCCGCAAGCCGCCCGCGTTCACCCACACCTTCTGCGAGGCTCTGTATCGGAGACATCCGCGGGCCAAGACCGACGAGCTCATCAAGGCCATGTCGGACCGAGGCGGAATGACGGGCATCGCCGCCCTCGGATATTTCATCGGGCCGAGCCCCGACACCAGCATCGAGGATTACTTGAACCACGTCGATCACGCGGTGAAGGTCGCCGGGATCGACCACGTGGGCCTCGCGACCGACTTCGAGATCCGCGGAATCAAGGCCTGGGCTACTCGCGAGACCTGGTACGAGCCGCGTCTCAAGAGCTTCAAGCCGACGTATAACGTTCGCTGGCCACCCTGGATCGAGGGCCTGGACGAGCCCGAGCGCTTCAAAAACGTCGCCCGCGGGCTCGACCGCCGCGGCTACCGGGATGAGGATATCCAGAAGCTCCTGGGCGGGAACTGGCTCCGCTATTTCCGCGAGATCTTCAACGGGTAACTGACTTTATATAACGGGAACCTTCCCCGCGCGGCGCGCGTAATCGATCGTATGCGCGACTTTCTGCTCGACCTTCGCTACGGCGTCCGGATGCTGCTGAAAACCCCCGTCGTCGCCGCAGTGGCGGCGGCATCGCTGGCGATGGGAATCGCCGCGAATACCACGACGTTCGCGGTGGCGAACGGCTTCCTGTTCGCCCCGTTCCCGTACGAGGACCAGGACGAGCTGGTCCTGATTTCGGAGGTTCATTCGAAAAGCACGGACGACGAATGGCTCTCTCCCGGCAACTTCCTCGACTACCGCGCGCGAGCTTCGGTATTCGAGCGCATGGTCGCTTATGACGTGCTCCCGGCGAACCTTACGGGTGGAGCCGAGCCCGAAAGGGTGCGTCTGGTGAGGATGAGCCCCGAGACCTTCGCCGTTATGGGCCGGAGCCCCATGCTCGGTCGAGACTTCGAGGAGAAAGAGGGAGTGGCGGGAGCGGGGGCCGTCGCCGTGCTGTCCCATCCGTTCTGGCAGCGATACTTCGCCGCGGATCGCTCCATTTTGGGGAAGAGCGTCACTATCGACGGCAAGAGCTTCGACATCATTGGCGTCATGCCCGAGGATTTCGACTTCCTGCCCGCGAACGTGGACCTTTTCATCCCCGCGAACTGGGAGGACCGAAGCTCCGACCGCGAGCGCGGCCTTCTGGTCATGGGCCGTTTGAAGCCGGGGCGCACCCCGGAAGAAGCGGAGGCAGAAATTGCCGCGATCTCGAGCCAGCTCGCGGCGGAGCACCCGGAGAAGAACGAGGGCTACCGTTCCGTCGCCATGCCTCTCCGCGACTACTTCCCCGGCCGCACGGATACCTTGTTGATGTACATCCTGCTCACGGTCTCGGGATTCGTCCTTCTCATCGCCTGCGCCAACATCGCGAACCTCCTTCTCGCGCGGGCCGAGGTTCGGCAGAGGGAAGTCGCCATACGCACGGCTCTCGGCGCCGGACGCGCTCGCATTTTGCGGCAGCTCCTGACCGAAAGCGTGCTCCTGGCCCTCATGGGAGGAGCCCTGGGCGCGCTTCTGTCTTTCTACAGCGTGCGGTGGGTGAGGCAGTCCATGCCCGCCGAGCTCCCGCTCTCGTTCCTCCCCTACATGGATCGGACGGTGCTGCTCTATACGCTTGCGACGTCGATGCTCGCGGGCATGATCTTCGGCATCGCGCCCGCACTCCATACCTTCGGTGACGATCTGCGTGAGGCGCTCGGGGAAAGCACCCGCGGTGGGACGGCCACACGCAAGAGGAATCGCCTCAGGAACGCGTTCGTCGTCGCCGAGGTCGGAGCCGCGCTCGCGCTCCTCATCGGCTCGGGCGCGCTCATGAACATCTTCCGAGAGTTCATCATGCCCGACCCTGGCTTCGACGTGGAGGGCATCCTGACCGCACAGCTCACCGTCTCCGAGGACCGCCACCCCGAGGACAGAGACGTCCAGCGCTTCTACCGCGAGGTGGTCCGAAGGCTTTCGGAGGTCCCCGGGGTCACCGGGGTCGCGGCGATGAACGAGCTTCCGCGAAGCCGTGCGTCGGCGACGACGGAGTTCACGATCGAAGGCCGCCCGACCCCGCGCCACAACGACGAGCCGGTGAGCGGCTGGCAGGCGGTGAACGCCTCTTACTTCACGACCCTCGGAGTGCCGATTCAGGAGGGCCGTGGCGTCACCGAAGAGGATCGCGAAGACACGGAAGCGGTGGCCGTCGTCAACGAAAGCTTCATCGAGACGTTCTTCCCCGAAGAGGATCCGATCGGGAAGAGCGTGGTGTTGATGGGGAGACCGCGCCGCGTCGTCGGGGTCTCGAAGAACGTCTATCAGTCGCGGATGCCGGACGATGGCGGAAAGCTCGGACCGGTGGTCTACGTCCCGATGGAACAGCAGGCGGTAAGGAGCAAGGCCTTCGCCCTCCGGGTGAAGGGTGAGCCTGAAGCACTCGCGCCCGCCCTGCGCGCCGCCATCTGGGCCGTCGACCCCGGGCAGCCGGTGAGTAAGATCCAGAGTCTCACGCAGCACATCGCGACCGAGCTCTCCGGCCCGAGGATCATTTCTGTCGTGCTCACCATCTTTGGCGCGACCGCGCTGTTGCTCTCGGCCATCGGCATCTACGGAGTCATGGCCCATGGAGTCGCTCAGAAGACCCGAGAGATCGGGATCCGCATGGCGCTCGGTGCCGCGGCAGACGACGTGGTGAAGCTCGTTACCCGGCAGGGGATGCGTCTCGCCGTCCTCGGCCTCGTCCTGGGAACTCCCTTCGCCTTCGCCCTCACCCGGCTCGTGGGCTCGACGTTCGTGACCACTAGCGGCGCGACGCCCCAATTGGTGCTCATGGTTGTCGTCGTCCTCGCGAGCGTGGCCTTCGTCGCGACCTATGTTCCCGCGCGAAGGGCGTCTCGAATTCAACCGGTGCGAGCGCTCTCGACGGACTAGCCGCTTCGATTCGCGTCCCCGCGCGCTTCTCTGATACGGTTCCGCCATGGAAGGGAGCCGGCGCGCCTTTCTCGCCGCGGCGGGAGGGGGCCTGACCGCGCTCTCCAGGGAAGCCTTCGCCCGGCTTCGAGCGCTTCCCTCCGCGAGTCCGGAAACCGCGGCCCAGGACGAGGACTTTTGGTTCCGCATTCGTGACTCCTTCACCATCGACCGGAACTCGGTGAACCTCAACAGCGGAAGCGTGAGCCCCGCTCCCCGCACGGTACAGACGGCGATGCACCAGTACTGGGACATCACCAACATGAGCCCGTCGTATTACGTCGACGAGATGCTTGGCCCGAGGGTCGAGGTCGTGCGACGCCGTCTCGCGGGAGCCTTCGGCTGCGATCCCGAGGAGATGGCCATCACCCGGAACACCTCCGAATCGATGGAGATCGTCCAGCTTGGTCTCGATCTAAAGCGGGGCGATGAAGTCCTCACCACGACTCAGGACTATCCCCGAATGCTCACCGCCTGGCGCCAGCGCGAAGCCCGCGACGGAATCGTTGTGAAGACAGTCTCGTTCCCCACTCCGCCGGAAGGCCCGGACGCGATCGTCTCGAGCCTCGAGCGGGCCATCACGCCGCGAACGCGCGTCATTCTGATCTGCCACGTGACCTATACCACCGGGCAGATTTTTCCGGTGAAGGCCATCTGCGCGATGGCAAGGGAGCGAGGCATCGAGACCCTCGTCGACGGCGCCCACGGCTTCGCCCACTTTCCCTTCACCCGCGACGACCTCGACTGCGACTACTACGCCACGAGCCTCCACAAATGGCTCTACGCCCCGGTGGGAACCGGGTTTCTCTACGTGCGCCGGGACAAGATCCGGGACCTCTGGCCCCTAATGGCGGCGCCGCTCTCGATGCGGGATGACATCCGCAAGTTCGAGGAGATCGGGACCCATCCGATTGCGATCAAGGGCGCCATCACCGAAGCCCTCACCTTTCATGACGGAATCGGCGCCGAAAGGAAGGCGGCGCGGCTGCAGTTTCTGCGGCGGCGATGGTCCGACCGGGTGCGCGATCTGCCCGGGGTGCGGGTGCTCAACTCCGAGGA
>Ga0209321_10001961_pt1 | contig 13895 bp, 13 predicted proteins | sample Rifsed16ft4_FD_184012 | JGI IMG/M metagenome (GOLD analysis project Ga0209321, IMG submission 184012) | Soil microbial communities from Rifle, Colorado, USA - sediment 16ft 4 - CSP-I_5_4 (version 2) | ecosystem: Environmental > Terrestrial > Deep subsurface > Rock core/Sediment | place: Rifle... | reverse complement strand
GGGAGTGGTGGCGACGGCGAGACCGGGGGTCGAGCTTTCGAAGCTCGAGCGGATGATCGACGAGGAGATCTCGAGGGTCGCGAAGGAAGGCCCGACCGCCGAGGAGCTCGAGCGCATCCAGGCCGGACAGGAGTTCGACTTCATCTCCGGTCTCGAGCGCATCGGCGGCTTCGGGGGAAAGGCCGATCGCCTCGCGATGTACCAGACGTTTCTCGAGACCCCCGATCGGTTCCAGGAAGACTACGAGCGTTATCAGCGCCTCAAGACCAAGGACCTGAAGTACGTCGCCAAGAAGTACCTTCTCGAGCCGCGGCTCGCGATCTCCTACGTCCCGGAAACCTCCCAGCCCGCCTCACGAAGCGAGCCCGATCGCTCGGTCTCGCCGGGTGTGAAGCCGACTCCTTCGTTTCGCGTCCCCATGGTCTCGAGCTCGACCCTCGGAAACGGTCTGAAGCTCCTGGTGGTCGAGCGGCGGGAAGTTCCCAAGGTCGCCGCGACGCTTTTGGTGAAGCGCGGGGCCTCCGCGGAGCCCGCGGCGAAAAGCGGTCTCGCCTCGATGACCGCGGAGATGCTCGAGGAGGGGACCGCCACAAGGACCTCGCTCCAGATCGAAGCCGAGCTCGATCGCCTGGGAAGCCACCTCTCGGCGGGGGGAAGCCGCGAGTGGAGTGCTTTGTCCCTCGACTGCTTGAAGCGTCACCTTCCCGAGTCGCTGGAGCTCATGGCCGACGTACTGCTCCACCCGAGTTTTCCGAGCGAAGAGCTGGAGAGGCTCCGCAAGCAGCGCCTCGACGGGATCCTGCAAGAGCGAGTGAGCCCGGGAGCCATCGCGGGGAAGGCGGTGCGGAAGGCGCTCTTCGGCCGCGATCACCCCTACGGGTGGCCGGTGGCCGGGGAGGAGTCCTCCGTTCGGGAAATGAAGCGCGCCGAGCTCGAGCAGTTCTACTTGAGGCACTACGCACCCTCTGAGAGCGCCCTCATCGTGGTGGGCGACATCTCCCTCGAAGAGGCGGAGAGCGCCGCCGAGCGGGCCGTCGGGAGCTGGTCGGTCGACAGCTTCGGCGAGGGGAAGGTCGATCCCGCGGGGCCTCCTTCGCGCCAGACGTACTTCGTGGACCGGCCCGGAGCCGCCCAGTCCGAGATTCGCATCGCCATGCTGGCGCCTCCGCGGGCGACGCCCGACTATCACGTCCTCGAGGTGCTCAATACCGTTCTCGGCGGAGGCTTCTCGGGAAGGCTGAATCTCAACCTTCGAGAGGACAAGGGATACACCTACGGGGCTTTCTCCTCGATTCGCTACGGCATCGTCCAGAGCGTGCTCCTGGGCTCGGCGCCGGTCGAAAGCTCCGTCACCAAGGAAGCCATTCTGGAGATGCTGAGGGAGATCGAAGATCTCCACCAGTGGCGCCGGCCGATAACCTCCGACGAGCTGACGCACGCCAAGGAGAACCTGGTCCGCGGGTTCGCCCAGCGGTTCGAGACCCTCTCCCAGATCTCGGGCGAGATCGCGGAGCTCGAGGGGTACGGCCGCGACCCTGAAGAGCTTCGCGACTACACCGACGGAGTCGAATCCGTCACTCTCGGCACTCTCGAGGAAGCCTCGCGACGATACCTCGACACCGCGCAGTCGATCCTGGTGGTGGTGGGCGACAAAATCAAGGTCGCCGAGGGTCTCTTGTCGCTCGAGCTCGGGCCCGTCGTCCGCCTCGACCCCGACGGCGACCCGCTCTAGCCCCCTCGCGCCCGGTTCAGGAAGAGGGGCCGTAGCGCCCTACCGGACGATGAGCGAGTACACCTTCTTCATCTCGTTCTTCTTGAAGCTCGAGGAGAGCGCCCGCATCACCGTCCACTTGTCCTCCGCCAGAGTGAGACCGAGGGTTGCAAGTGCGGTTGCAGATCGGATACACTTTGGTACATGGAGATTCTCCGAATTGAGTCTATTTCTGAGCCGTTCGCCGATCCGGGGCTGGGGTCCCTGGCTTCCCGCATCATTGCCTTTGCCTCGACTGCCGGACTTCTCAAAGGCAAGGAAATCCGTTCGCTCGATCTCAAGACTTGGAAAGACGTCCTGTCGCGGCTGCGCGATGCGGGACTCCTCCGAGCAGCCCCGTTCTTGGCGGTCCCATCGGGGAGGTCTCTCTCGACCGAGGAGCTGGCCGACGAGCTGAGCCAGCTATATGAGGCGATCGAGGAGTCTCCGCTCCCGGAGTCGGAATGGGCGTCGATGCGAGAACTCCTCGGTGACGAAATGCTCGCGAAACTGCTCGGTGTCTCCCGGCAGAGTATCCATCGCTACTCCTCCGGCGAGCGGGCCACCCCGCAGGAGGTTGCCGAGCGCCTTCACGTGCTTGCGCTCATCGTTTCCGATCTCGCGGGCAGCTACAACGAGTTCGGCATCCGCCGGTGGTTCGAGCGCCCGCGCTCGCAGCTTGCCGGCCGCTCGCCCTCGGTCGTGCTGAAGCGAGGCTGGAGCCCCGACGACGACGACATCCGGCGGGTGCGCGGGCTCGCTGCGGCGCTGGTCGGGGCTGGGGCCACTTGATTCTGTTCAGGCATTGCGACCGTCGCTTCCCCTTTCTCTGGGAGGCGACGAACCAGCCGGCCGCGCGCTGGCATGCTGAGGGAGAGGGGCCAGTTCAGTACTTCGCCGATACCTCCACGGGTGCCTGGGCGGAGTTCCTGCGGCATGAGGGCATCACCGACGAAGCGGATCTCGAGGGGATCGGGCGGGCTCTTTGGGCGATCGAGGTTCCGACGCATGTCTTCGTTACCCGCGAGCCCTCGCTCGATCCGTCCGTCCTTCGAGGTGGGCTCGATAGCTACCCAGCTTGTCATAGAGAGGCTCGTGGCTTGCGGGCCGCTGGCGCCGAGGCCATCAGGGCTCCGTCGGCGGCGCTCGAAACCGGAGGCGCGGGAGGCTTTGTCGTCGACGGTGGCGAGCATGAGGCCCGGCCGATGGATGGCGCCGTCTACGTGGTGTTCGGCCGCCAGCCGGCGTTCATCGGTTGGCCCGTTGTCGAGGCCGGCGCCGCACCCTCTCGCAGTCTATCCCGGGTGCGGCATCTGTGAGCGTTCACGAGAGGTTCCATGCGACGGCGCTTTGCTCGAGGTGCACTGGATCCGAGCGTCCATTAACGCTTGTAAACGACGAGTTGAATCTCTCCGTCAGTCCCAGATAAAGAGGGCCAGGGTGGAAACGTCCTTGACGAAAACGCGGTTCTCAGAGACGGTGGGCTGAGCCCAGGTCTCGCTCGGCGCGACTTTGTAGCGCCGGATCGGCCCGAAAGCGGTGCGGCTCGCCCCAAAGACAACAAGCTCTCCGTCATCCTCGAGCGAGAAGAGGATCCCGCCCGCCCGGACGATGGCGGCGTTCTCCGCCTGGCGTGGCGCGCTCGTCCAAAGGATCCGACCGGTATCGAGGTCGAGGGCGAAATACTGCCCGCGGTTCAAGTGGGAAAGCCCGAACAACACGGAGTCGAGGGCGACCCCGCTCGACAAGTGCAGCGAGACTTCGTCGGTGTGCCAGACGTTCTCGGTCTTCCACTCGGTTCCCTGTCGCACGACGCGAAACGCGGTGATGCCGTTTCCCCGCCCGGCCTCGATCACCGTCTCCCGGTAGAGAATCGGGGTTTGAGACGTCGTCGTGCTCTGGGTGGTGTACGGGCGGCGCCACAGAAGCTCACCCGTCGCCGCCGAGACCCCGACGAGGTTCTCCTGGGTAAAGGTCACCACTTGCCGCGTTCCCGAAAGATCGAACACCATCGGTGACCCATAGGCGGGACCGTCACCGTTCCAACTCCATCGGACGTTCCCCGTCGCGACGTCGAGAGCGGTGAGCGCCCCGTGGTCGTGGCCTCCGAGGTGAACGATCACGAGGTCGCCGTCGACGAGGGGAGACGTCGCCGTGTGGTAGAGGGGGGAAACCGGCGGCGCAGGCTTCTGCCAAAGCCGTCTACCCGTTTCCGCGTCGAAGGCGGTGACGATCCCGCTCATCCCGAGCGTAAACAACCGGCCGGCGGCGAACGCCGGGGTCGACTTCGGTCCAGCGCCGTGTTTCGACGTCGCGGGGTTCATCTGGAACGGAGCCGGATACGCGGTGCGCCAGAGAGCGGTCCCGCTGCCGGCGTCGAGAGCCGTCAGGACCTCGTCTTCACTCTGGCGGGTGTACGTGTAGATCCGATCCGCGACGAGGAGCGGCGTCGCGTAGCCTAGCCCTACTTCTACCCTCCAGTGCTCCGTCAACCGCTCCGGCCACGCCTCCGGTGCGCGGAAAACCTGTATCGCGCCATCGCGGTCGCGCCCACGCCACTGCGGCCATTCCTGAGCTCTTGCCAGCGACGCGATTGCCACCCACACGGTCAAAGCGGCGATCGGCGCCAGAGGTTTCCTGTTCGGAGTCATCGATCTCCTCGTTTCACTCGGGGAGGACATCCATGGCCCAGATGTCGCCTTCAACATAATAGTCAATATAGTCAATCCTGATAGCGCTCCATCGATCCTGGTGGTGGTCGGCGACAAGGCGAGGGTCGCCGAGGGGCTGTTGTCCCTAGGCTAGAGTTTGCCCGGTTCAAGAAGAGGAGCCGTAGCGGATAATGAGCGAGTACACTTTCTTCATCTCGTTCCTCTTGAAGCTCGAGGACAGCGCCCGCATGACCGTCCCCCTTGTCCTCCGCCAGAGTGAGACCGACCCTCGCATACTCCTCGAGCGCTCGCTGGCGGAAGGAGAGCTCGCCTTTGACCTCGGCGATGCAGTCGTCGATATGGCCGCGGAAGCGGTCGATCTCCTCTTGCGTGTACTCCTCGAGGAGAAGTGGCGGGAGCGTCTCGAAGCTCAGCGAGCGCGAGATCGCCAAACGGATCCTGAACCGCGAACGGCTGGAGCCATTTTTCCTCGATCGCAAGCAGGCGAAGCGCGGTTTCGAGGTCGGTCATGCTGGATTGTAAGTCTCGCCGGACGACGCCACCGTCTTTGGGTTCGCCGTCGCGGGGCGGACCGCTCGACGTGCTTCGTGCTCAAGGGATCGGCGCCGGTCGAAAGCTCGGTCACGGCGTAAGACCAAAGTCGTATTGCCCAAACGGGAGGCCTCCTATATTCTGCGACCGCTCAAATGGAGGGTATGTCGCGGAGGCCCGAGCAGAGGTGCCGGCCGGGTACCCTATTTCTGGCTAAGAAGCTCGGGTTCGACGTGAAGGAGAAGAAGTAATGAAGAAGATATTGAACACGCTGGTGTTGCTCGCCCTAGCTCAAATGAACGCGCTCGCGCAGAAGGCGGTAACCGACGGCGATATCGTGGAAATGACGGCGGAGATCGTTGCGATCGACCACGACGCCCGGCTCATCACGCTCGAGGACGCAGACGGGGAGAGCGAAACGATTTTCGCGGGGCCGGAAGTGAAGCGCTTCGACGATCTGAACGTCGGCGACAAGGTGACCTTCCGGTACTACGAGTCGATCGTCTCTCAGATCCGCAAGCCGGGTGAGTCCGCCCCGGCCCCGTCCGGCGATCCGACTCTCGTACGCGGCAAAGGCCCAAAACCCTCGGCGACGCTGTCCCAGCAGACGACGGCTACAGTGACCATCACTGCCTTGGACTCGAAAGTGCCATCGGTGACCGTCAAGACGGAGGACGGGCGCACGATGAGCTTCAAGGTCGAGGACAAGAAGAACCTCGAAGGCGTGAAAGTCGGGGATCGCGTCGACATTACCTACACCGCTGCCATCATGATTACCGTCAAGTAGAGAGACACGAGATTTGGAGTAGACTGCCCGCGGTCCTCGGCCGGTGGGGAGACCTGGTCGAGGACCGGAACAACGAAACATCAAAGTGGATTATGAAAACGAGCCAGTTCCTTGGAATCGTTTCCGTCACGCTATTCACGTTCCTCGCGATTGCCTTGCCGGGTTTCTCGCAGGACAAGAGAGTCGAAATCAACCCCTTCTTTGGTTACAGCTTCAGCGACAGTGTGACCGTCGATCCGATTGCCATCGGCGGACAGTACTCGAACCAGTTCGAGATTTCCGGCGGACTGAGCCTCCGATCCTGAGGAGCGTGTCATGAGCGCTTTCGAGAGAAGGGCGGGTGCATTTGCGCTCGTCGTCCTGGTTATGCTCTCGCTTCCCGCGGCAAGCCGCGGGAAGCAAGCGGCGCCGGAGGAGAACGCCGATCTCCAGAAGAAGCTGTCGAACCCGATCTCGGACCTGGTGAGCGTCCCGTTCCAGTTCAACTGGGAGCAGGGAGTCGGCCCCAAGGAGCAGACCCGGTTCATCCTCAACGTTCAGCCGGTAATGCCGTTCGCGTTGAACGAGGACTGGAACCTCATCGCCCGGGTCATCGTGCCCCTCGTGAGCCAGCCGCCTCTTTTCGAGGGAGGAGCCGCGGCCTTCGGGGTGAGCGACATCCTGACTTCGTTCTTCTTTTCGCCGTCGAAAGGCGGGCTCACCTGGGGTGTGGGCCCGGTCGTGAGCCTTCCATCCACTACCATTCCTACGCTCGGCACCGAGAAATGGAGCGCGGGTCCGACGGTCGTGGCGCTGAAGCAGTCCGGTCCCTGGACCTACGGAATTCTCTGGAACCAGATCTGGTCCTTCTCCGGCAACACGGAAAGAAGTGACGTGAACCAGATGTTCCTCCAGCCATTCGTCGCCTACAACACCAAGAGCTTGTGGACGTTCACCCTCCAGTCCGAAACGACCGCCAACTGGGAGGCCGACGAGGACCGGTGGACGGTGCCCATCAACGTCCTTGTCGCAAAGCTTTCGTCGTTCGGTCCTTTTCCCGCCAGCTACCAGTTCGGCTTCGGGGTGTTCGCGGAGCATCCAGAAACCGGGCCGTCCTGGAAGATCCGGTCGGCGATCGTGCTTCTCCTTCCGCGACGGAAATGAGGTAAAAGTGATGCAGAGACTCTGGCAATTAGCCCTGGCCTTGCTTCTGGTGACTCCTGGAATCGCGGGAGCCCAGCCGGCCTCGCCCTCCTCAGATGACTGGGAGTTCCTACTGACTCCGTATCTTTGGGGCTCGGGCATGGATGGCACCGTAGGTATCGCGGGACGCGACGCCGATTTCGAAGTAAGCGCCAAAGACCTGATTAAGTCGCTCGACTTCGGGTTCATGGGGAACTTCGAGGCGCGGCGAGGTCGTTGGTCCTTCGGGACCGATCTCGTCTATGCCGATCTCGGCAAGGACGTGGCCTTCGAGAACGCGAGCGGGATATCGGACGCCCAGAACCCGCGGCTCGACATGAGCATGACCATCATCGAGGGGAACGCCGGCTACCAGGTTGCAAACTCCCTCGACGTCCTGGCTGGAATTCGCGGGGTGAAGGCTTCGACTTCCGTCGCGGTCGACGCCGGTACGCTCGCGGAAGCGGACGGCGGCTTCGTCGATCCGTTCGTCGGCTTACGATTCCGCCGCGATCTCTCCGAAAAGTTCTGGGTCAACCTCCGAGGCGACGTCGGCGGCTTCGGCGTCGGCTCGGAATTCTCCTGGTTCTTGAATGCCGTCGGTGGCTATCGGGTTTCGCGGCTCATCTCTCTCGACTTCGGTTATCGAATCTGGGACTTCGACTACGAGAGCGACAACGACCTCAAGACGCTCGACGCCGCTCTTGCGGGCTTCGGCGGCGGGCTGACGTTTCATTTCTAGATGAAAGAAGGCGAGAAAGTGAAAGTGAATCATGTTCAGTAAGTGGCCAAGTCTCCTCCTCGCCGCCTTTGCGCTGACGGCAAGCTCGCTGGCCTCGGGTCAGCAAAAAGAGCAGTTCGCTCAGGCTCAGAAAGACAACGCCGCCGCCCTCCGGCAGTACACCTGGAAGACCCGGACCGAGATCAAGATGAAGGGCGAGTCGAAGAGCGTGAAGCTCGAGCAGGTGCGCTACGACCTCGACGGCAAGCTCGAGAAGACCCAAATCGACGGCGCCCCTCAGCCTCCGGCCCAGGAGGAAGCGGGACGGCGCGGCCGCCGGGGAGGGGGGAAGCTCAAGGAGAAGGTCATCGAGAAGAAGAAGGACGAGTTCGCGGAGCTTCTACAGAACCTCGGACAGCTCGTCGGTTCTTACGCCCACATGCCCCCCGAAAAGATGCAGGCCTTCGCCGCGAGCGCCACCTTGACTTCCAACCAGGGGGACAAGAAGGACCAGTTGCTCGTTCAGGGGAAGAGCGTCCTCCTGGCGGGAGACACCATGAGCGTCTGGGTCGACCCGAAGAGCTACATGTTCCGGGGCGTCGAGATCCAGACTTCGTTCGAAGAGAAGCCGGTTCACTTCAAGGGCGGCTTTCAGCCACTCACCACCGGGCCGACGTACTCGGCGCGATCGGTGTTGCAGTATCCCGACAAGGAGATCGAGCTCATCGTGGAGAACTACGACTATCAGAAGCTGGGGATGTAGCCAGGAGCGCCGAGGCCTTCGAGTGGGGCTGAAGCGGGTTCTCGTCCCGTTCCTTCTGTGCCAGGCCGCCGTCGAGGTGCCGGCCCAGACCACATCGGGGCAGATCTGGGCGAACTTCACTCTGGACCATCCGAAGGGAGAGCGCCTGGTCTTCGAGGTCGACCTCGAGCCCAAGGCGCAATTCTCCGGTGACGACACCTGGCGAGGCGTCGACTTGACCCCCGCCGTCGAGTATTACCCGAACCGTTGGATGGATCTCGTTGGGGAGACCGCTATCGCCAGGACGAGACAGTCGAACGACGTGTCGAGCTTCGAAGTGACGCCCCGGGTCGGCGTCCGCCTCCACCTCCTGAGCCAACTGCGAACGATGCGTCCAGGACCTCGCCCGTTGGGCAGAGTGTCGGTCGCGAATCTCTCTCGAGTTGAGTGGCGCAATTTCTGGTACTCCGACGACACCCCGAGCAGTCACGAGACGCGTTTCCGGAACCGGCTCGAGCTCAAAGTCGGGCTCAATCACGCCGAGCTGAGCCTCGACAAGACTCTCTACCTCATCGCCGACGTCGAGATCTTCGTACCGCTCTCGGACGACGTCCCCGAGCGATTTGCTACGAAGCGAAGGACGCGAGCGGGCCTGGGATACCGCCGCGATCCCAAGTGGCGATTCGAAGTCCTCTACATCCGCGATGGAACGAGAGCGACGGGCGAGGGGAGCTTCGCCACCGCCGCGAACATCGTAGATTTTCGGCTCAAGCTCTTGCTCTAGAAAGAATGATACCATCGCGGCTCATCCTAAAGCATTTCAGAAGGAGAATCGTAACGTGAACGAGATAGGTAAGAAGCTACAAAGCTGTTGGATAGGCGTGGGATTGGCCTCCGTCCTGTCGGTGCCGGCGGCGCACGCCCAGGCGCCGGCCGCCGCGAAGAAGCCCAATATCCTCATCATCTGGGGCGATGACATCGGCCAGTTCAACGTCAGCGCCTACAACCAGGGCGTGATGCGCTACAAGACTCCCAACATCGACCGCATTGCCAGGGAAGGCGCGCTCTTTACCGACTGGTATGGCCAGCAGAGCTGCACCGCCGGGCGAGCTGCGTTCATCACGGGCCAGTCGCCCATCCGCACCGGCCTGACCAAGGTCGGTCTCCCCGGAGCGCCAGAGGGCATGACGAAGGAAGACCCTACGATTGCCGAGCTCCTCAAGCCGCTCGGTTATGCCACCGGGCAGTTCGGCAAGAACCATCTCGGCGACCGCGACGAGATGCTTCCGTCGAATCACGGGTTCGACGAGTTTTTCGGGAACCTGTACCACCTGAACGCGGAGGAGGAGCCGGAAAATCCCGACTATCCGAAAAACGCTGAGTTCAAGAAGAGGTTCGGCCCGCGGGGTGTCATCCACAGCTTTGCCGGCGGCAAGATCGAAGACACCGGACCGCTCACCAGGAAGCGCATGGAGACGGTGGATGAGGAAGTGACCACGGCAGCACTCAGCTTCATGGATAAGGCGCACGAGGACGGGAAGCCCTTCTTCGTCTGGTGGAATTCCACCCGCATGCACATCTTCACGCACTTGAAGCCGGCGTCCGTCGGCAAGACCGGCCTCGGGGTTTATGCCGATGGCATGGTCGAGCACGACGGGATGGTGGGCCAGTTGCTCGCGAAGCTCGAGGAGCTGGGCATCGAGGACAACACCATCGTCATGTATTCGACCGACAACGGCGCGGAAGCGTTCACCTGGCCCGACGGCGGCACGACGATGTTCCGCGGAGAGAAGAATACGCAGTGGGAAGGCGGCTACCGCGTACCTACCGCGATCCGGTGGCCGGGCGTCATCCAGCCGGGCACCGTCAACAACGAGATCGGCTCGCACGAAGACATGCTCCAGACGCTCCTCGCGGCGGCCGGCGAGCCCGACCTGAAGGACGAACTGCTGAAGGGCAAGAGAGTCGGCGACAAGACCTTCAAGGTCCACCTCGACGGCTACAACCTCATGCCCGCACTCAAGGGTCAGGCCGAGTGGCCACGCGAAGAGTTCCTCTACTGGACCGACGACGGAAGCGTCGCCGCCGTGCGCTACAAGGATTGGAAGGCCACCTTCCTGAAACAGAACGCCGAGGGAGCGCACGTCTGGTCGCAGCCATTCGAGGAGCTGCGCGCGCCCATGCTGGGAAACCTGCGCAGCGATCCCTTCGAGCGCGCCGAGTATGAATCCATGGGCTACACTCAATGGTGGGCCGAGCGCATGTTCATGTTCGCGCCCGCCGGCGCCTACGTCGGACGGTGGTTGCAGAGCTTCCGTGAATTTCCGCCGCGCCAGAAGCCGGGCACCTTCAACCTCGACCGCGTGATGGAAGCGTTGACCGCTCCCCCGAAGAACTAGGCGGTCCTTCACCCTATGCGCCCGCCGTCGCCAGGCGGCGGGCGCTATTTCCGCGCCGCCGTGGTACCAATGCCCAGATCGCCAGCCTCCTGGGGGTGGCCACCCGGACCGTGGAACGCCACTGGGTGATGATCCGCACCTGGCTCCGGAGGGAGTTCGCCCAGAGCGCAAAGAGCTAGAGGTCGGCGCGATCCACGGCCCAGGCAATATTCGGAATCTCGGGCATCTCGCGACCATCGTCGACTCCGATCTCGGCTCTGATCGCGGCTTCGAGTTTCGCGCTCATCGCCAGGATCAGATCGCGATTCTTCTCTTTGTCCGTCGCCAGATTCACCATCTCGGATGGATCCGACTGAAGATCGAATAGCTCCACTTCGTTCACTTTGTAGAGATCTTCGAGCGTCGCGGGACGGTTGCGGTCGACGGGAGCGAAGTAGCGCGAGAACTTGTAGCGACCGTCGAAAACCGTGCGCACGCTGCCACGTTTCTTCATGTCGGGCTTGAAGCCGCTAGCCTTCATCGACTCCATCGGGTTCTTGCCCGCCGCGATGGCCTCGCCGGCGGCCTTGAACAGGCCGCTGTCGTTGCAGGAGAGGCTGCTGTAGGTGAAGAGGACGCCCTCGCGCGCCGCATGCACCCCGGCTCCCTTCGGGCTTGAGAGAACCGATGTCAGGTCCTTGCCGGGCAGGTCGCGGCCCGCGAGTTCGCCCCGGCGGGTCGCCGAGAGGCCCGCCATCGACAGGAGCGTCGGAGCGACGTCGATATGGCTGCTGAGCGCCGGGCAGGACTCGCCTCCCTGGATGTCCGGATGGACGACCGTGAACGGGACGTGGATTCCCTCCTCGTACGCGAAGGGCCCCTTTCCATGGAGCCCGTGGGCGCCGGCCAGCTCGCCGTGGTCGGAGGTGTAGACGATGATCGTCCGATCGGCCAGGCCGAGTGCGTCGAGCTCCCGGAGAATGTGTCCCACCTGGATGTCGACGGACCGGATGGAGTTGAGGTAGAAGTCGTTGAACCGACGCCAGCGAGCATTCTCGAGCGGGATGTGACCGAGTACGTAGTCCCACACCTTCAGGAATTCTCCGTGGGCGCGCGGACGGCCGGGCGCGTCGGGCGGCTCTCGAAGAGTCGAGGCGATCGGCAGATCCCACGTCGCCTTGTAGAGTTCATGGTTGGGAGCGGGGGCGGCGTGCTTGAAGAGCCTCCCGGTATCCTGCACCTTCTCGCCGGGCGCGTCGGTGTTGAAGTACATGATGTCGTGGGGATTCACGAGGCTCACGAAGAGACTCCACGGCTTGCCTTCGTCCGAAAGGGGCCGGCCCTTGCGGCGTAGCCAGGTAACGGCGCTTCCCGCGATCAGATTATCGAATTCGTATCCTCCGAGGGTATGGGCGATGAGGTCGCCCGGAGAGACGTAATCGGAGAACCCGTACTCGTCCATTTCCTTCGTGAAGAACTTGGTCGGCTCCTGAGCGTCGAAATCCTTGTTGAGGTGCCACTTGCCCTTGTAGGCGGCGTAGTATCCCGCCTTGCGGAGCATGTGGCCGATTGTCGGCACGCTGGGCGAGAGGTTTTTCTGCCAGGGCACGTCGGCGTTGTCGAACATCCGGTTGTCGGGGGTCTGTAGTCCGGTGAGGAGGACCGAGCGCGACGGCGTGCACATGATCGCGCTGGTGTAGTGGTTCGTGAAGGTCACGCCGGTACGCTGCAGCCGCTCGTGGGACGGCAGAGCGAGGCCGGCGGGCCATTTCGGGAAGTAGCGTTCCTGGTCGGTGAAGACGAACAGGATATTCAGTCCCTGCTTTGAGCCCTCGCCTTGAGTCCGCAGTTCGGATCCGGCCTCCGGCGACGAGCCTCCCATGGCGCGCCCCACGAGGGGAGCCGCCAGCGCGCCGGCCGACAGGAGACTAAATTGGCGCCGGGACATCCGCATTTCGCTCATCGAATTCACCTCCGTGGATGGCCTCCTCCAACGGAAGCCCTAAGGGGTCACTAGAGCGCTCAGCTTCACCACCGCCGCGGCCGCGTTGAACCGAACCGTATCCTCCTCGTCATCCAGGAGCGGAATGACGGCGGAGAGGAGCTCCGGGTCTCCCCGCTTCGTGATGGCGCTGACCGCGGACGCCCGCACAAGCCATTCCTTGTCGGAAAGGGCGTCGGCGAGAGCCCGGCGCTTCGCGGGTCGGGATCGTTCGCAAGTCTCTGGGCGGCGGCCGCGCGAACCGGCGAAACCTTGTCCTGGGTGACCGTCTTGAAGACCTTGGTACCCACGCCGCCGAAGGGGATGAAACCCATCCCCGCCTCGAATCCGATCTTGGCCAACGCTTGAGGGTCCTTCAGCATCTTGAGCTGCGATTCGAGGAGAGGCTCACCAGTCTTCCTCTGACCCGTCAGGACGGCGTAATAGACGTTACTCGCCATCGGGTCTCCGAGGACATGGAGCGCGCCCGCCGCCGAGAAAACGACTTCTGTCTCTTTGTCCTTGAGCGCTTCTATTAGTCCAGGAATCGAGGCCGGAAGCCCGATCTGACCGAGGGTGGACGCGGCCGCGGCGCGCACCGCGGGGCTTGCGTCGGAAAGGGCGGCCTCGGCGAGCTCCCTCGCGCGTTGGTCCTCGACGAGAAGGCCGAGAGCGAGCGCGGCACGCTCGCGCCTCTCTTCCTTCGCGTCCCCGAGGCCCTGCTTGAGGATGCCGAGGCTTCGATCGGCCGGACTCTGCGCCCAGGCGGATCCCGCAAGTAACAGGACTGACACTATCGCAAGCGGTCTGGGCATGACTTAGCCTCCTACGGTTCGGCGCTCTTCTGAACGGTCACGTTCTTGTAGAACGTCGCCGCTTGATTCGTCTGGAACTCGAGGACGGTTCCCCCGGGCAGGGTGACTTCTTTCGTCGTCGCCGCTCCGGCAACGCCGCCCACCATGGCCCCGGCGATGCCGCCCACGGCAGCACCTTCACCTCCGTCGGCGATGGCGCCGATGGTGGCACCGATGGCCGCGCCGCCGAGAAGTTTTTTCACCGTTTGGGGGGCTTTGCCCTGGGACTGTGTCACATTCGTGGTGATGGAAATCATCTTACCGCCAGAGGCGACGCCGGTGAGCTCGAGCGCGAGGAGCGGCGCCTGGCTTCCCTCC
>Ga0209321_10001958_pt1 | contig 13911 bp, 11 predicted proteins | sample Rifsed16ft4_FD_184012 | JGI IMG/M metagenome (GOLD analysis project Ga0209321, IMG submission 184012) | Soil microbial communities from Rifle, Colorado, USA - sediment 16ft 4 - CSP-I_5_4 (version 2) | ecosystem: Environmental > Terrestrial > Deep subsurface > Rock core/Sediment | place: Rifle... | reverse complement strand
AGAGGGCCTCGATCTCGGCCAAGGCGTCCCGCCGAGGGAGCTTCGAGCGGTAGAGCAAGCGGTAGGCCTGCTTGATCGCACCGAGGTCCTCCTCAGAGACTCCCGCCCGCTTGAGCCCCACCAGGTTCAGACCCACGGCTCGGGCCGGGACACCGTCCACGGTAAAGAAGGGCGGGACGTCGAGATTCACCTTCGACCCGCCCCCGATCATTGAAAGCTCTCCGATGCGGGAGAACTGATGGATCACGACGCCACCGGACACGAACGCGCGCCGGCCGATGTGGATGTGTCCGGCGAGGGCGGCGTAGCTCGCGATGATGACCTCTTCGCCGATCTCGCAATCGTGCGCCACGTGGCCGTATCCCATGAGGAACGAGCCTCGGCCCACCCGCGTCGTCCCTTCAGGTCGAGCGCTCCGATGGATGGTGGCGAACTCGCGGATGACAGCGTCGTCTCCGACCACGGCGTAGCTCGGGGAGCCCTCGTACTTCAGATCTTGAGGATCGCCGCCGAGAACCGCTCCTTCGTGGACCCGCACCCGGCGACCGAGGCGGAGACCGCTCTTGAGCACCGCGTGAGCGCCGATGCGCGAGCCCCCTCCGACCTCCACGTCTCGCTCGACGACCGCGAACGGCCCGATGTAGACGTCGGAGTCGATTCGGGCTCCGGGATCGACGATGGCCGTCTCGTGAATTCCGCTCATCTAACAGTGCTCGCCTCGCTCTTCAATCAGTGCGGTGGGGCCCCACCCCCACCGCCGTTGGCTGAGGGCTCCGCTCGCACAGGGTGCGGGCTCAGCTTTTCGGCACCCTGCCAGGGGAGAGCTCGCGGACTACCGCTTCGATCTCCTCGTCGTCCAGGACGCGGTTCGAGGCCTTGGCTTTCTCGAAGATCGCCCGCACCAGCGCGTCGTCCGCGGGCTTTCCGCGCGACGACAGCCAGTACTGAACGTTGGAGATGCCGCTCATCGGGCCGACCTCGATCTTTTGCGAGAGACCGAACTCTCCCGCGGGGACTCCCGAGTAGACGCGGTCCGCGAGCCAGAGGTCTTCCCGCTTCAGGGCTTTGATGATCGCCGCCGCGTGGACCCCGGTGCCGGTGCGGAACGCGTCCTCGCCCACGATCGGATAGTTCGCGGGGATGGCAACGCCCACCGCGTCGGAGACGACGCGGCAATAGTCGGCGAGCCGGCTCAGGTCGTTCGCGATCCTTCCTTCGAGCTTCAGGTTCACGAGCAGGATGTCCATCGGGGTGTTGCCGCAGCGCTCGCCGATTCCGAGGGCGCAGGCGTGGACCCGGTCGCAACCCGCCTCGATGGCCGCGAGGCTGTTCGGAACCGAGAGGCCCCGGTCGCTGTGTCCGTGCCAGTCGATCTTGACGTCCTCCCCGGTGGCCTTCACCACCCCTTTCATGAAAGACGCCAACGCCCGGACGCCGGAAGGAGTCGCGTGCCCCACGGTATCGGTCACGACTACGCGCCTGGCGCCGCACTCGATGGCTGCGGTGTACAGCTTACGAATGGTTTCGGGACGGGCGCGCGTCGTGTCCTCCGTCACGTACATGTTCGGAAGCCCGCTTTTGACCGTGAACCGTACCGCGTCCTCGGTATAGGCGAGGAGCCGATCGAGCTCCCAGTCCTCGGCGTACTGGCGGATGGGGCTCGAGCCGATGAAGGTCGCCGCCTCGATGGGAATGCCGGCCTCGTTCGAGATCCGGACGATGGGCTCGATGTCGGCCTTGAGCGTGCGCGCGGCGCAGTTCGGGCGGATCTTCATCCGCTGGCGCGCGATCTCTTGCGCTAACCGCAGCACGTGCTTCTGAACGTGGGGTCCCGCGCCCGGAAGCCCGATGTTGACGGAGTGGATCCCCAGAGCCTCCATGAGGTGGAGGATCTCGAGCTTCTTTTCGATGGGAGGAGAGATGACCGAAGGACTCTGAAGCCCGTCCCGCAGAGTCTCGTCGTTGAGCTCGACGGGCTTCGCCTCCGCGTCGGCGTCCAGACCTACCTGATTCCAGTCGTAAATCAGGTCGCGTTCCCTCGACGATGAGTGAGACATACTCCGTGCTTCAGCGGGCGAGCTTGGCGATCGCCTCCTCGAGACGCTCCTCGGAGAGCTTCCTATCCGGATCTTCGCCCACGATCTGGTGCAACCATTCGGCGGGAGCGGGTGGGGCGTCTTTCCACTCGGCGTCCGCGCCGAACAGCAGGTAAACGTCCCAGGCCATTCGGGAACGGATTCCGAGCACGGGCGAGAAAGCCTCTCCCAGCTCCTGGGATCCGTCCCAGTAGTGACGGGCCCTTTCGTCTCTGACTTTGTTCATCGATCGATCTGCGGCGGCGTAGTCGTCTCCGGCAATCGCCGGGATCCAGACGATGAGCACGTCGATCGGGGTTTCCCTCTGCTTGTCGAGCACCGTTTGCACCACACGGGCGCCGTTCGCGCACTTCCCTCAGGTAGGCGACAGGATCGCGATCAGCCGAGCCCGGCCTTTGCCCGCCCGGAAATCGCGGACAACCGGCTGGTGCTCGGAATCGAGCCTCTCCACCTGGGCGGTCGCGGCTGCGCCCAGGAACAGAGTCGTAGCAAGGACCATGGCTGCTCTCATGTGCCTAAGTTACACGATTCAGGTTAACCCATGAAAGTGTACGAAGTCAGGGGGATGTGGCTGTCCCCCTTATCCCGCTTCTCTTAGACAGGGGTGAGGAGAGGCTCTTCGTGGTTCAAGGCGGCGAGCTCCATGAAGAGGCTCTCCATGGACCCGGGACGGTCGTCCTTCTTCTTCGCGAGCATCCGCAGCACGAGATCTTCGATCGCGGGAGAGACACGGATGAGAGGGTTCGTCTCCGACAGCGGCTTCGGGGCCTCGGTAAGGTGCTTCACCAGATAGGCTTTGGAGCTCCTCGCCTCGAAGGGCTTGGCACCGGTGAGAAGCTCGTAGAAAGTGACTCCGAGCGAGTAGACGTCCGCGCGATGGTCCACCCCGTCCTTGCTGTCCTCGCCCACGGGGAGGCAGATCTGCTCGGGGGCTACGTACTCCGCCTTTCCCACGAGCTTCATCGTCTGGGTGATCTTGCCGCCGACGGCGACGAGGCTCTTGGCGATTCCGAAGTCGATCACCTTGGCGATCTCCTCGCCGTCCTGTTGAACGAGCTGGATATTGTCGGGGGAGATGTCGCGGTGGACGATTCCGTGCTTGTGGGCCTCGGAAAGCCCGAGCGCCACTTGCTGGATGATGCGCACCGCCTCCGAGACGGGAAGCCAACTCGCGCGCCGGAGCCGCTTTCGGACCGTCTCCCCTTCCAGGTATTCCATGACCAGGAACAGGAGATCCTGTCCGACGGTTCCGAACTCGAAGAGCATGACCAGGTGCTTGTTCCGCAGCTGCACCATGATCTGGGCCTCGCGGTGAAACCTTGCGACGCATTCCTGCCGTTCACGGAGCTCGGGGCGGAGGAACTTGATCGCTCGGATCTCGTTGAGGAGGACGTGGCGGGCCTTGTAGACCTTGGCCATTCCGCCTTTGCCGAGAAGCTCGAGGATCACGTACTCCCGGAGCCGTTTCCCGATGAGCGGGTCTACTCCCCCGTCGTGCGCGCGCTCATGCATGAGGCACCAACTCCAGCGTGAAGCAAGTTCCGTTCCCGAAGGATGGAGCAACTAGATTCCTCTAATTACTGCCCGACTTCGGTTTATGGCTTTCCCCCGGGGAGTCCCAAAAGAAACCGGACCCTCCGGGGCGTAAGGCCCACAAGGGCGGGGCGTTTCCCAACAACGAGTCGGCAGCGTGGTATGCTGTCTGCTCGGAGCGCGAGGCAGAATCCACAGACCAGAAGCAGGAGCGTTCATGGCCATACCGCTCAACCAGGGATTCGCGAAGAAATCACTTTTGGATTACGCGCAATCGCAGCGCGGAAGCTTCGAGAAATCGCTCAAGGATCTCGTAGAGATCCCGAGCGTCTCCGCGGACCCTCAGCGGCAGACGGACGTGGCGGGAGTGGTATCGCACGCGGCGGACCTGATCCGGCGGATCGGCGGCGAGGTTCGAGTCCTCGACACCGGCGGCCATCCCATGCTCCACGGCCGGTTCGATCAAAGCGGGGACTACCCGACGGTTACCGTCTACAACCACCTCGACGTCCAGCCCGCGGAGAAAGCCGACGGATGGACGACGGAGCCTTTTCGCTTCACCGTCAAGGAGGACCGCTACTGGGGTCGAGGCACGACCGACGACAAAGGCCCGGCGCTCACCGCGCTCTGGGGCGCGAAGTACGCTCTTGCCCACGGCGCGCGAGTCAACATCCACTTCCTCTGGGAAGCGGAGGAGGAGATCGGGAGCCCCCACTTCGAATCGACGATCCGCCAGAACAAAGATCGGTTGAAGTCCGACTCGATCGTGGTCTCGGACACCGTCTGGGTGTCGAGGAGCCGCCCCGCCTGTCCCGCGGGCTTGAGAGGCCTGCAGGGATTTCGTTTCATTCTGGAGACCGGAGAGACCGATCAGCATTCGGGGACTTCGGGAGGCGCCGCCCGGAATCCCATCGGGGAGATGTGCCAGCTAATCGCGGACTGCTACGACGCCGGGACTGGCGAGGTGAAGATTCCCGGCTTCTACGACGAAGTCGTGCCTCCAACGAAAACCGAGATCGAGGATCTGAAAAACTCCGGTTTCACCACCGCCGCTTTCAAGAAGGACCATCAGTTCAAGTCCCTGCGAGTGACCGATCCGATCGAGATCATGAAGCGCATCTGGTGCATGCCGACGTTCGAGGTGCACGGCATCGCCGGTGGCTACCAGGGGCCCGGCGTCAAGACCGTGGTTCCGCCCCGCGCCACCGCGATCGTCTCCTGCCGGCTCGTTCCCGACATGGACGGGAAGAAGCTCACGAAGCTCGTCAAGGACTTCGTCAAGGAGAAGAATCCGGACGTGCGAGTGGAGCCGGAGCACGGTCTGCCCGCCTATCAGGGCCACACCGAGGGCCCACACCCCGACGCTATTCGAGCGGCGATGAAGTTCGCCTTCGGCAAGGATCCCGTCTTCGTCCGTGAGGGCGGTTCGATCGGCGCGGTGGTCTCGATGGAAAAGGTGCTGAAGGCGCCGGTGTTCTTCCTCGGCCTCTCTCTTCCCGAGCACGGGTATCACGCTCCCAACGAGAACTACGACTGGGAGCAGGCGGAAGGCGGGATGATCGCCTTCGCCGACTATTTCCGGCGCGTCGGGGCGATGGAACGCTAACGAGCGCACCCGTTTGAGTATGAATTTCGACAGGGTGCTGAGGGCGTGGTAAATATCGTGCCGCGAGTTCAATCCGCCCGGAGCGCCACGACCGGGTCCACGCGCGCCGCCCTTCGCGCGGGGATATAGCAAGCGGCGAGCGCCACGAACGCGAGGGCGGCGGGCACGGTCAGAAACGTCGCGGGATCGATGGGGCGAACTTCGTGGAGGAGGCTCGCCATGAGCCGGCTCAACACCGCCGATGCCGCGAGACCGATTCCGATGCCCGCGGCGCACATTAGAAATCCTTTCCCGATCACGAGACGTAGCACGTCCTTCGTATCCGCGCCCATGGCGATTCGTATCCCGATCTCCTGCGCCCTCCGGCTCACGAGATAGGAAAGGACGGCGTAGACGCCGACGGAAGCGAGCGTCAGCGCGAGGGCGGCGAAAAAGCCGAGCAAATGCCCGGTAAAGCGCGTCGTGGCGATGGAATCGTTCACGACGTCGGTCATGAGACCGACCGCGGACACCGGAAGGCTTTGGTCCATGCCGCGCACGATCGATCGAATAGGCCCCACGAGAGAGAGAGGAGATTCGCTCGCCTCCACCACCAGGGTCATGGTCTGTATGGCGAAGCCGGTCGAGCGATGGAACTGCGAGTGGGGGATGGTGAATTTCTCCTTGATGACGTCCGTCACCCCGTTGTGCCTCAAGTCGCCCACCACGCCGACGACCGTGATCCAGGGTGGGGTATCTCTTGCTCCCATCCGGATGCGTCTTCCCACCGGATCGGCGCCTCCCCAGTAGCGTTTCACCATCGCCTCGTTGACGAGGGCGACGGGCTGCGAGTCGATCGTGTCCGAGGGTGCGAGAAACCGCCCCGAGACGAGTCGCTCCCCGAGGGCCTCGCTCGCTCCATCGGTGGCGACCTGCCAGTCGCCCTTGGCGTTATCTCCGGGAGTCTCGACGTAGCCCTCGACGTCGAGCCCCCAGTCACCGATGGGGGAGGCGAGCGGGAGCGACCGGATGGCGCCGGCCGACTCTACGCCCGGAAGGGCGCGCATGCGCGCGATGAGCCGTTCGTAGAACTGCACGACTTTCTCGGGAGTCTCGTAGCTCGTTCCCGGAAGAGAGACGCGAAGCGTCAAGACGTTCTCGGGATCGAAGCCCAGCTCGACGCGCTGGAGAGACCATAGGCTCCGGATCATGAGACCGGCGGCGGTGACCAGGACGACCGCGAGCGCCATCTCGGCCGCGACCAGCGTGGAGCGAAAACCCTCGCGGCCCGTCGCGGTCCTGGTGCTGCCCTCCCTCAGCGAAGAGACGAGATCGACCCTCGCGGCACGCAGGGCAGGAACGAGACTGAAGACGATGGTGGTCAGCAAGGCGAGCGCGGCGGTGAAGGCGACGACCAGGAGATCGATCCCGATGTCCGAGGCGCGAGGGATGACGGTGGGATCGACGGCTCTTGCGACCCGAACCCCGCCCCAGGCGAGGAGGAGGCCGAGTGCCGATGCCGCGAGCGCGAGAAGCAGGCTCTCGGTCAGGAGCTGGCGCACCAGACGTGCGGCGCCGGCGCCGATCGCGGTCCGGACCGCCATCTCGCGCTGCCGGCCCTCGCCGGCAGCGAGGAGCAGATTGGCGACGTTCGCGCAGGCGATGAGGAGCAGGAACGAGACCGCGCCCATGAGCAAAAGGATCGCGGGCCGCACGGAGCCCAGGATTTCTTCTTCCACCGGGACGGCGAAGGCGGTGAACTGCATCGCCGGGTGGTAGAGGCCTTCGGAGGTGAAGTTCGCCGTGAGGCTTCGAAGCTCCGCCGTGGCTTCTTCGGCGGTGGCGCCGGGCTCGAGCTCTCCCGAGGCGTACAGACCATGCGAGCCGCGCGAGAGATCGTTCTCGTCGATGGCGAGCGGGATGTAGAGCTGGGTCGGCTCGGTGGCGCTCACGTTGTAATCGGTCGGAAGCTGAAACCCTTCCGGCATGACGCCCACCACGGTGTAGGAAGTCCCGTCGAGATGGATGATGCGATCCAGGACTCCCGGGTCGCCTCCGTAGCGCTGGCGCCAGAGCGCGTTTCCGAGTATCGCGACCTTCGGACCTCCCGGTCGGTCCTCCGCCTGGGTGAACGTCCTTCCGAAAAGCGGTTCCGCGCCCAGAACCGAGAAGACGTTCGCCGTCGCGCGGGCGAGTCCCACGCGCAGAGGCTCCCCGTCTCCGATGAGGTTCCCCTGGCCCGGAGACCAGGCCGCCACGTCCTTCAGAGTCGAGGTGAGCCTCCGGTAATCCAGCACCTCAGCGTCGGAGAGCCAGGTCTTGTCGAAGTCCTTCCATCGGCTCCAGATCGTGACCCGGTGGTCGACGTCGGCGTAGGGGAGGGGCGCGAGGAGGACCGCCCGAAGGACACTGAAGATTGCGCTCGTGGCTCCGATGCCGAGCGCGAGCGTGACCACCGCGGCTCCGGTCGGAAGCGGCGTGCGCAGGAAGACCCGCGCCGCATGATGGAGATCCTGAATCCAGGTGTGCATCGATGTGTTAGACGGCGTTCGGGGGGCAAAGGTTTTGGCACCGGGTGGTCATCGTTGCCGGCTTCGCCCGCGCTCTCGCGAGCGTCGGCTGGGGCGATGCCTCGGCGCGACCGGTTCCGAAGAACGGATCCGAGGGTCCGCCAACCATTCCTCCAAGCGCTCGCGTACCCCATAGGCATCGGCGAGCGCGAATGCTCTCTCCTCGATATCGGAGTGGAGGCGGACGAGATGGACCACGTCGATGAGATCCTGTGGACCGCCCGCTCGTAGCTTGAGACGGACGAGCGTGTCGAGATCCACGACGCGCAACCGCGACCCCTCCGCAAGCGGCAAGATCACGGTTCGACTCCAGTCGATCGGCACCGGCGGGAACAGGACGTCGAATCGGAATCCGTCGGCCCGTCCATAAACGACGGAGGGAATGTCGCCCTCGAGCACGTCTCCTCGCCGGGCTTTGCTGGCGATCCCGGCCTTCGCCAGTCGCGCCTGGATTTCTTTCGGATCCGCGGGTGAGACGAAGTCGATGTCGTCCGTGGCTCGAATATAGCCGTGAGCGGCGACGGCCAGCGCTCCGATAAGCGCGTTCGGTTCGGGAAGGAGTGAAGCGAGTCGGACGGCCACTTCGTGGGGCGCTACCTCCGCCTTGCGACCTTTCCGCTTCACCGGATTCCGGCTCTCCGCGCGGCGCTCCGAACCTGTAGTGCGAGCGCGCTCAGACGGCCGCTCCTTTCGACACGCTCGGCCATCCGTCGCGCGTCGGCCGCGACGATCCGAACGCGACTCGAGCCCAGCAGGCGGTCGAGGACCTCGCGGATGTCTTCGACGTCCGCGATTCCGCGGGGCGTCAGCTCGTAATAGCGGCGAGGGCGGCCGGAGGCGCCGGTCGGACGCATCCAACCGCGAACGAGACCCTCCCGCTCGAGCCTTCGGAGCGCGAGGTACGTGCCGCCCCGATTGAGGCGTATCCGTCCTCGAGAACGCGCTTCCACACGCGCGATGAGCTCAAGACCGAACTCGGGGCCTTGCGAGAGCGCCAAAAGCAACACGGTCCTGACTCCCAGTTCCACGCCCCATGGTATTCTTTCAATCGAAGAAAATCAATCCGGGTGGCGATCGCGCGAGGTTCTGGCCCTCGTAGTTCTCCAGGGAAATCGTCCACGAGTAACTCCGTCCGAACGGAGGTAAAGAAAAGCGACGCTATCGACTCAGCGCGTTCTGCCGTGGGCCACATCGGCGTATTCCACCTGGTGCACGTCCTCGGGCTCGCCGCGAAGCACCAGTGCTCTTACCGCCGCCATGAGCAGAAGGACCATGCCGAACGTCACCACGATGGTGGCACCGGTGGGAAGGTCCAGCTTGAGGGACAGGTAGACGCCGAGGGCCGAGACGATCGTGCCCATGCTCCAGCCGATGGCGAGGCGGGGTCCGATGCGAACCGCGTACAGCATCGCGGCCACCGACGGAACGATGAGATAGCAGAAAACGAGCAGCACCCCGGCAATCGCCACCGAGGAGGTCACGACGAAGCCGAACGAGGCATAGAAGAGAAAATCCCATTGCCGGATGGAAATCCCCTGCTCCTCGGCGGCTTTGGGATTCATGGAGATGAGCAGGAAGTTGTGCCGAAAGATGTAGTGGAAGAGCCCGACCGCGGCGTAGAGCGCGCCCGTCTTGACGACCTCCGACCAGCCGACCGCCAGAATGTTCCCCACCAGCATGTCCTTGAGATGCTCGCTCTCGGAGGTCGCTTTGCTCAGGGCGAGAATGGCGGCGGCCGAAGCCACGGCGTAGGAGATTCCGATGATCGCCTCTTGGGGAATCCGGGCGCGGCGGCTCCGGAGGAAGGAGAAGACCGCGGCCCCGAGAAAGGTGAAGGAGAGACTCACCCAGTAGACGACGGGGCCATGCACATCCCCGCCGCTGATGGGCAAAAGCAGAGCGATCGTCCCTCCCAGCGCGGCGATCTGCGCCAGGGACAAATCGACGAAGATGACCCCGCGCTCGACGACGTGGACTCCCAGGTAGGCGTGAATGCCGGTGAGAATCAAGCTGGCCGCGAACGGGGCCAGGAGAAATTGCAGGACTTCCATCTGCTCCTCCGGACGGGTCGGCGCCCGCGATGACGAGAAAGAAAATAGCCTCTAGTTGGGCGTGGCGCCGACCTCCTTGATGGCCGAGATCAAGAGGTTGATATCGTAGTCGAAGAGCTGAATGTAGTTGGTCACTTCCTTGACTCCTCCAACCGAGGGAGGGAACACCAGAACCCTCCCCCCGGTCTCGCGCGCGATGGCGTTGGGGGTCTTGAGATCGAAATAGGGCTCGACCAGGATCAGCTTCACTTGGAGCCGCTTCATCTCGTTGATGAGATCGAGTGTGTGGCGGGGCGAGGGCGGAATGCCGGGGCGCGGCTCCACGTAGCCCACGATGTCCAGACCGAACCGGTCGGTGAAGTTGGGGAAGGAGCGATGATAGGTCACGAGGTCGATCCCTTTGTAAGGCGTCATCATTTCCTCCCACCGCTTTTCCGCTTCGGTGAGCCGCTTCTCGAAGTCGGCGAACCTCTGTTCGAAGTACGCCCGGTCGTTGGGACGAAGCTCGACCAGTTTCGCCAGGATGTCTTTGGCGATTACATGCCCGTTCTCGGGGTCGAGCCAGTAATGCGGGTTACCCTGTGGATGAACGTCGCCCATCGCGCGGGTGATCTGACCGGTGGGGATCTCGAGGATCTTGGCGTGGAGCGAAGCGTCCAGGTAGCCCTTCGCCCCCACTTGAATCCTGGAGTTCCGGCTCTGCTGGATGAGCGGGGGGAGCCAGCCGATCTCGAGTTCTCGTCCCACCAACACCAGCAGGTCGCACCGGTAGAGCTTCAGGATGAAGCTGGGCTTGGCTTCGACGAAGTGGGGATCCTGGTAGCCCCGGGCGATCGCCTCGACGCTCACCCGATCCCCTCCCACGTCCTCGGTCAGCGAAGCGAGATCCTGCGTGGTAGCGACGACGTTGAGTTTCGATTGGGCGCCGGCCGGCGCCCCGAGACACAGGACAAACACCAGCCACGACTCAAGAAGCGTCGTTCTCATCGCGGAAATCTCGACTCTCCCCAGAAAGTTAAAAGGGATGCGCTCCATGCGCTCCGATCGAAAACTGGAACTGGAACAGAAACTCGTTGGCGTCCTCCCCCTCCGCGTAGCTCGTCCGCCGAAACTGTCCGCGAATCTGACTGAACTCGCTCGGCCAGTACGTGAGGACCAGTGAGTAGCCTTCGTCTCTCAGGCTTCTGTCGTAGGCTCGCTCCGAGTCGTCGTACCGTACGCCGCTGTACCAGCGCCGGGCGAACTGATAGTCGCCGGAAACGAAGTAGCCGAAGGCCCCCTGGCGGCCGTCGATTTGATCGCGCCTGCTCCACACGAGCTCGGAGCGCGCGATGAAAGAGCGGTAGATGGCGCGGCGCAGGGGTCGGTAACGAAAGGTGAAATCCGCGCCATAGAGGTCGGTGGTGAACCCTGGCCCCGCGTCATTGTGCCCGTGCGCGTAGGAGAAGCCCATATCGAGGTTCGAGGCTTCGGTCACGTCCTGATAACCGCGGAGGTGCCCGACGTAGCTCAGGTCTCCGCGCTCGTAGGACTGGAAGACGCCGGGGGAGTCGCCGCGGTAGACCTGGCCCGCCGCTTCGAGAAACACCCAGGGGTTCGGGATCAAGCGTGCCACCGAGAATCCCGCGTCACTGATCCCTTCCTCACCGCCCACGAGATTCTCGGTGACCAGCGGCCGATCGGTCCAGGGGAGGACGTGGTTATGCAGTGGATTCACCTTTCCGAAGGCGGAGCGCATCTTCCCTGCTTTGAGCAGGAGTCCTCCCGGTATGGCGGGAAAGGTGACGTAGCCCTCCTCGAGGTCGACTCCCTCCTCGCCGAAGGCCATGAAGAAGTCGGCGCGCGCATAGGGATCGAGAATGGCCTGGAACGACGCTTCGCTCTCGTGCATCTCCAGGGCGGGACTGGGGTTCACGGGGTTGCTGCCGGCCGCCCCCAGGAAGTCGCCGATGACGGCTATGTCCGGGTTGAACACCTTGGACAGGGCGGACGCTCCGCCGTAGACGGGCAAAGCCCCCGAAGGTCCTCCCGCGCCCGCGGCACCCGCGGGAACCGTCGCGCTCGGCTGCTGGGTGGCGGGTGCGGCGCTACTCTCGAGCGCGGCGAGACGCGACTCCAGGTCGGCGAAGCGGGCCTCATAAGTCTCTCGCAGGGTCTGGAACTCCTGCCGGAGCAGAGCGAGCTCTTGCGACACCTGGGCGGCCTCGGGCGACGGCACCCGCTCCTGCGCGGCGAGCCGAAGCGGCGCGAGCAGCCCGGCCGTGGCGAAGACGCAAAGCAGAACCAACCTCTCACTTCTTCTCATTTCCCTCTCCCATGATAAAGAGAAGCTGCGCTACCCCGCCTCTCGAGGAATCGGTCCGAACCGTCGGAGTGTAAGGATTCGAGTCGGGGCGCGACCGGGTGGCGTTCACCCGGGGAGCAACGCCGGGGGAGCTCGGGAGATGGGATGGAGCGAAGGCCAGAGTGAAGCCACGTGCGACCGAGCGGCGAGTGTCGACGAGGCCTGGGAGGGAGGAGGGAGCTTCTGGTGGGCCACGTGCAGTGCTCCGTCCATCCCCTTGGTGAAAGCACAGACGACGCAGAAGTGAATCTCACGCGGGCCCGACGCCCGGTCCGACGCCCAACCCTCGCCGTGGTGTTTCGACATCGAATGCGGGGAGGTAACCGAGCGGCTCGGACTACCGTCGCGAAGCGCGTGAAACAGGGGAAGGCAACCCGAGATCGCGAGTAGCAAGACCGGCGGAAGGCAGGTAACGGATCGCACCACCCTCGACAAAGTCGCTCGTTTCAAGTGATGCACTTCGTTCACGCTAGCACAGCCGGACGAACGCATCAAGAAACGGGCGGACGGGCGCCGCTTTCGTCTATCGAGATTCGCAGGTGAGTGATGGGCCGACCGCCTCACCTGGTTCTATCGCGCGAACCTGCAGATACTGAACCCGGGGCGGCATGGTCGGAGCGAGTGTGACCGACACCCGCAGTCGTCCGCGCTCGCAGCGCATCGTCCACTCTCCTCGGAGCGCATTCTCGGCGTCGAACGGCCCGTCGGGCTGACACGCTCCCACTCGAGATCGCAGCTCTTCCAGTTCCTGGCGGCGGCTCTCCTTCGATCGATCCAGGAAAAGGTTGTCCGCGGCAATACCCTCCGCCAGACGGTCCTCCCACTGCAGGACCAGGCGGGTCACCGCGTCTCGAGCTTCCGTGAGCGCCGGTGAAGGCTGAGGCTGACGCGGCTTCAGACCGCCCGTGCGGCGCAGCGCTTCGAACACTTCGTCAGTGACCGTGTTCCAGCTCGTATATGTGAGATTGCCGAGTGCTACCACCCCCACCCCATGGTCGGGCAACCACCGCATATGCGATCCGAACCCGGGCAGTCCGCCGCTGTGAGCCACGACATGACGGAAGTCACAGGTTTGCCAAACGCGGAGGCCAAAACCATAACCTCCGGTATTGAGCTTCGGGGACGAGCTCTCTGGATGCGTCGTGACACTGGCTGGAGCGGTCCGCGACACCTGCTGCATCTCGCGTCGTGACGCCCGCCGGAGGGGCCCCTCGTCCGGATCGCTCCGTGGGGGCCAGGCAGACATGTGGAACGCCACGTACCGACTCAGGTCGCGTATCGACGTGAGCATTCCACCCATGGCTCCGAAAGCGCCGTCGGCGAGAGGGAGCTCTTCAATCCACTGGTTGTTCTCCCATCGATAGCCGTGTGCCAGCCGTGCCGGTGGCACGGAGGAGGGCTCGAGCGTCGTGGAGGTCATGCCGAGCGGCTCGAGAATGCTCGCGGTCACGTAGTCGCGATACTTCATCCCCGATACACGCGAGACGATTCGGCCCAAAATGGCAAACCCATAGTTGGAGTATTCGTAGGCGATTCCCGGAGGATTCGAGAACGGTATCCCCTTTCGCAGCATCTCCGTCATCTGCTCGTCCGTCACCGCGAGCTGGCGATCCCCCCAGGGGTTGTCTTCGGGAAAGCCTTCGGCATGCGACAGAAGATGGCGAATCGTGAGAAGCGGCGAATCCGAAGTCGGATAGCGCAGTCCAGCCAGTTCCGGAACATAGCGCTCCGC
>Ga0209321_10001950_pt1 | contig 13940 bp, 13 predicted proteins | sample Rifsed16ft4_FD_184012 | JGI IMG/M metagenome (GOLD analysis project Ga0209321, IMG submission 184012) | Soil microbial communities from Rifle, Colorado, USA - sediment 16ft 4 - CSP-I_5_4 (version 2) | ecosystem: Environmental > Terrestrial > Deep subsurface > Rock core/Sediment | place: Rifle... | reverse complement strand
AACCTGCCATGGAGGAGAGCGCCATCTTCGACGCGGTGGTGGACATTGTGATAGGTGGGGACTACGATTACTATATCTACGATCTTGTCCCGCTTGGTCATGCGTTGTACTACCTGAGCATGGCGAAAGTCTACGATGAATGGATCAACAAGATCACCAAACTGCGCGAGGAGATGCGCGAGTATGAGGAAATGGTCTCGCGCTTGAAGCGCAAGAAGGAAACGGAGGAAGACCAGATTCTCACGGAACTCCTGTACATCCGCACCCGCATCAACGCTTCGTCGAGCATTCTGACCGACAAAGAAAAGACTGGCTTCTTCTTTGTCATCATCCCCGAAGAAATGATCCTGATCGACACCAGCAAGGCGGCTGAATTGTTCGCCAAGTTCGACGTGCCGATCATGGGCTACGTGGTCAACCGCGTGGTGCCGCGCGAATTGCTTCAACAGAACATCCCGACGTACCTGAAAAATCGCATCGAGATGCAGGATAAGTATCTGGAGCAGATCAAGACCATGTTTGGTGGACAGGTGGCAGCACACGTTCCCGAACTGGAACGGGATGTGACCGGCCTGGATATGATTCGGCGGCTGGCTGAAATCATGTATGGGAATTAAGGAGAATCAGCCATGAAAGACATCGAAACTTCCATGAAGGCTTACGTCAAAGAGCGCGGCTCCCTGCGTTATCTCTTCTTCGGCGGCAAGGGTGGTGTGGGCAAAACCGCGTTGGCGGGCGCGACTGCCATCTGGCTGGCGAAGCAGGGCAAACGCGTCATGCTGGCCTCCACCAATCCCGTCCACAGCCTGAGCGGACTGCTGGGACAAAACGTTTTCGGCCAGCCGACGGCGGTCAACGGCGTGCCCAACCTGTGGGCTTACGAGATTGACACCAAGGACACGATTGAACGCTCCAAGCAGGAGATCCGCGAAAAAATCCAGTGGTTCCTGAAGTTTGCAGATATTTCCACCAAGGCCGATGAGTTTGTCGAATCAGCCACGATGAACCCAGCCTTCGAAGAATCGGCCATGTTCGAGAATATGGTGGATCTGATGCTGGGCGGCGAATATGATGTGTACGTCTTCGACACCGCTCCGACTGCGAACGCCCGACGCCTGTTGGGTATGTCCCAGGTCTATTCGCTGTGGGTTAACAAGATGCTCAAGAGCCGGGACGAAGCCCGTTCACTGCGCGAACTGCTTTCTTTCACCAAGAAAAAGGAAAAAGACCCGCTGATGGATTATCTGGTTGCATTCCGCGACCGCATGGGCAAAGCCCGCGAAATGCTAACCGACCCAGCCAGGACCTCCTTCTTCTTCGTCACCCTGCCGGAAGCCCTGCCGATTGCTGTCATCACACGCTTCATCGGCTGGTTTCACGATTTTGGCATCCCGGTCGGCGGCGTGATCGTCAACATGTTGATTGACCAAAAACAGGTCAATGACAAATCGCCGGACTTTGTCAAAAACCGCGTGGCAATGCAGGACCGTTACATGGACGATATTTGGGAAAAGTTCGACGGCATGGTGCGAGCCAAACTGCCGCTTTACGAGACGGATGTGCGTGGGACAGATTCCCTAATGCGAATGGGCGAGGCGTTGTTTGCATGATTCGTGAAACGCGAGGCGTGAATTACGTTTACGCCTCATGGTACACTTCAATCCATGACACGCCTTCTTCAGCGTCCCACCCGTGCGCTCGCTGAAATCCTGTACGGCCTGGCGATCCACGACCAGGTACGCACCCTGGCCCGGCAGCGCGGCAGCCTGGAGCATCTTTTCGTGCTGATCAGTTTCGGGGATTTGCTCGGCCTGCCCATCCTGCCGCCGTATTACAGCATGCGGCTATTGCCTTTCGTTGTCCCGCTCATTAACAACTGGCGGCGGCGCATGTTGCGGGAACGGGATCTGATGGATGCAATTTTCTAACGGAGAATGACTATGAAAGCTGTCCGTGTGCATCAATACGGGGGACTCGAAGCGCTGAAGTATGAGGAAGTCCCGACACCGGAGCCCGGAGAGGGCGAAGCGCGGGTGAAGATCCATGCCGTGGGGGTTAACTTCATTGACATCTACCACCGGATCGGCCGCTATCAGGGTACATTACCGCTCACACTCGGGCAGGAGGCGGCGGGTATAGTCGACGCGGTCGGATCAAACGTGACGGATGTGAAGCCGGGCGACCGCGTGGTCTATGCGAGCGTGCAAGGCTCCTATGCCGAGTACGCCATCACCCCCGCGTGGCGACTCGTTCCAGTTCCATCAGGAGTGAATGCGCAACAGGCAACCGCAGTGATGATCCAGGGGATGACGGCTCATTACCTGACCTTTAGCACGTATCCACTTAAAGAGGGCGAAACCGCGCTTGTGCACGCGGCAGGCGGCGGCACTGGGCAATTGTTGGTGCAGATTGCGAAGCGGCGCGGGGCGCGCGTCATTGGGACGGTTTCTACTGAGGAAAAAGCGGCTCGAGCACGTGAGGCGGGTGCGGACGAAGTCATCCTTTACACCCAGGTGGATTTCGAAGCCGAAGTCAAGCGACTGACCAATAATGTGGGAGTGCATGTCGTCTATGACTCGGTCGGCAAGGATACGTTCGATAAAAGTCTGAACTGCCTCCGGCGGCGCGGCTATATGGTGCTTTACGGTCAGTCTTCGGGCCCTGTTCCACCGGTTGACCCGCAAACCCTGAACGCAAAAGGCTCGCTCTACCTTACCCGCCCCTTCCTGGCACATTACACGGCTGACCGTACCGAGTTGTTGAGCAGAGTGAATGACCTGTTCAAATGGATAGCGGCTGGCGACTTGAAGGTGCGGGTTGACAAAACTTTCCCGCTTACCCAAGCCGCCGATGCGCATCGTTATCTCGAAGATCGGCAATCGAAGGGGAAGATATTGTTGATACCATAGCAAAACCAAGATATTCTGTAATAGATGAAGCCACTGAGCGAACTGTTGTCAGACTCAGTGGCTTCGTCATTACCATGTCTGGATTTATGCAGAATCTGTTACCATTGTGCTGACGCTAGCGTGCAGTGTTGAGTTGTAATGGCTGGAACAGGCGTGACGCCTGCCACGTCTTATACTGCGAGCGTGATGCTGAATGTGGATGGCGGAATCATCAAAGCAACGCTTTGAGGCAGCAATTCTCAATCATACTGTTGAATATCTTTCTGATCAGTTGTACATCCAAATCAGGCAACACACCAGAACCGATTTCGCGGCCATCGATTACTAATGAAGCGCATCAAACTCTGATCAGGTTCTTCGCCTTATTGAATGAGAAGAAGTATTCCGAATCAGATTTTCTATATCAATGAATAAACTCTCCTTCCTGGCACGCACCTCACTGGTGATCGGCTTCTTCTTCGGCATCGACAAGGTCCTGGCCTTTGCACGGTCGATCATCATTGCGCGGCAGTTCTCGCTTTCATTCGAACTCGATGCATTCAACGTCGCGAACAATCTTCCTGACCTCCTGTTCGCGCTTATTTCAGGCGGCGCTCTCTCGATGGCGTTCATTCCGGTATTGACTCAAATACTGACGCTGAAAGGACGGGATGCGGCGTGGGTGCTGTTCTCACGCGTAGCCAATTTGGCGTTTGTAGTGACGGCCGGCGCGGCAATCGTCATCGCCATTTTTGCCGAAGAGATCGTAAGGTCAGAGGTCGGCATCGCGCCAGGCTTTGGACTTGAGCAGCAGAATCTGATCGCGGAGTTGATGCGTCTCAACCTGATTGCCACACTCATTTTCTCCATCAGCGGCCTGGTGATCGGCGGTTTGCAGGCCAACCAGCATTTCATTCTCCCTGCACTGGCGCCCTCGCTCTATAACATCGGCATGATCTTTGGGGCACTGGTGCTCTCCCCCACCGAGCCTTATCATTTTGGTCCGGTCTCATTGCCTGCGCTCGGCTACGGTGTGCATGGACTGGTGTACGGAGTCATTCTCGGCGCGGCGCTGCACCTGGGGATTCAAATTCCCGGACTGATCAGATATAAATTCAAGTGGAACCCGTCCATCGATACTCGCAACGCAGAATTGCACGAAGTTTTGAGGATCATCGGTCCGCGCCTGTTGACGATGTTCATGATCCAGTTGATGTTTATCGCCCGCGACAATTTTGCTTCCCGGCTCGACCAGGTGGGGGCGATCTCGGCCTTGACCTACGGCTGGATGATCATGCAGGTGCCTGAGACTTTGCTTGGGACTGCCATCGCCACCGCGCTGCTGCCAACTCTTTCCCAGTTCGCCGCACGCGCAGACTGGCACAGTTTCCGTTTAACCATCGAGAAAGCCCTCCGTGTTTTGATCGCGTTAACCCTTCCTGTGGCAGCAGTGATGGCAGCCGGGATCCATCCGCTGGTGCGCGCCGCGTTCGGGTTCGACGAAGCCGGCTCCAGCCTGCTGACGTGGACGACGCGCATCTACCTGCTTACTCTTTGCGGATTTTCCATTCAGGAGATCGCGGCGCGATCATTCTACGCGCGCAAGGAGGCATGGTGGCCTTTCTGGGGTGTGGTCATCCGTTTTGTGATCTACCTCGTGATGGGTCTGATCGCGTTGAATTTCTTTGCCTCCACCGGAGCACCCGCCATCGCGTTTGCAGAAATCGCCCTGACCGTCGAAGCCATCATCATGTTCATCTGGTTGAGCCGGAAAATGTACGAACCGATCGCGGTTAACGGGGCATTGTTCAAGGGAATGGGTGCAGCCCTGCTCGGAGGTGTGACAGCCTACAGCGTGGCGAGATTCGTTCCCGGATCCGCAGTATGGACCGCATTGCTGGGCATGACCGTTGGCGGATTGATCTGCCTCCCTCTCATCTGGTCCGAGATAAAACTACTCCTAAAACTGTAAAAATAACTGCTGATATAATAACGCCCATGTCTGAAAACCTTGGAAACACACAACCAAATATAAGAATAAACAAAAACATGCGGGGACGCTCAATTTTGTTCAATGCCATTGGATCGATCATCATCCTTGTGCTTGCCGTGTTGGGAGGGTATCGATCAGGGATCTCGATCCGCACAGACGCACAATCTGCTGTGATCTCGCAACAGCTTGGCGAGCAATTCAAGTACGCGCTTGTGGATATCGAGTTCGGACGATATGAGAACGCCCAGCAACGCCTGGAGTTCATCATCGCGCATGATCCTGCATTCCCCGGTGCGCAGCAGAAACTGACTGACGTGCTGGTGTTAAGGAACGCGCCAACGCCCTCACCAACTCCCTCGCTCACACCCACGCCTGATTTTACCGGCGCAGAACAAGCCTTTGGGCGCGCGGGACAGTTGATCGCCGCGCAGGATTGGCCCGGTGCCATCGGCGCCCTCGATCAAATGCGCAAACTCGACCCAAACTACCAGACTTCACAAGTGGATGGTATGTATTATTTCGCGTTGCGCAATTATGGGTATGACTTGATCACCAGACAGGGCAACCTCGAGGGCGGCATCTATCAATTTACGCTCGCAGAACGGTTCGGGATGCTGGATCGCGAAGCAAACGGTTTGCGTGAAGGCGCGCGCTATTATCTGATCGGAGCTTCTTTCTGGGAACTGGATTGGCAACAGGCTTTGTTCTACTTTGATCAAGTCTATCGCGGCTGGTCCGGCTTATGGGATGGCACCATGACTGCCTCTGAACGCTTCTTTTTCGCGTCCATGCGTTATGGCGACCAACTGCTCAGCGAGGGACAATATTGCGATGCGGTCACCCAATACCAGAATGCACAGGCAATCGGTCCACTGGACAGACAGGCAAGTGATGGATTTGAAGATGCTTATATAGCCTGCTTCCCGGCAACCGAGACCGCTTCGCCTACAGACACGTTCTCGGTCCTTCCCACAGACACACCGACCCTTGGCGCTCCTCTCCCGACGGATACGCCCGCCCTACCCACAGAGACTCCAACTCCCACAGCCACTCCATGATCACCACTCCGCCCAGCTGGGCGCTGGCGCTCACATACTGGTTGCATCTGCTCGCCACCGTCACGTGGGTTGGCAGTCTCGCCGGAATTTCGTTCCTGGTCCTTCCAGCCATGAAGCGCTCACTCAAGCCCGATGTGCAACTTGTGTTTATCGAAGCCCTGCAAAAACGACTGGAACCCATCGCATGGTTCAGTATGAGCCTGCTGTTAATCACAGGCTTGTTCCAAATGAGCGTCAACGCGCATTATGATGGCTTTCTCTCGATAAGCACACAATGGTCATTAGCCATCCTTACAAAACACATTCTGGGGATCGTGATGGTGGTTGTCAGTGCCATCCAAACCTGGGAGGTCATCCCCGCCATCCGCCGCGCGCTGGTGCGGGCAAAGAAAAGCAGGAATACTAAGGAACTGGATGCGCTGCGAAGAAGAGAAGTCATCCTCTTGAGAATGAATTTTGGATTGTCCATCCTGATCCTGCTCGCGACCGCGTTTGCACGCGCATCATAAATTTTCTCCGGAATCAAAACAGCCCGCCTTTCGCCAAGCGTCAGGGACGGGCTGTTTTCGTCATCTATACTTGTATCAACTCTGACGCAGGCACACCAGTCAGGTCATACGCCATTGCGCCTGTAATCTTAACCGGCACAATATCGCCAATCCTTGCCTCACCTTCGATGAAGACCATGCCATCGATCTCAGGCGCGTCTCGATAGGAACGCCCGACTGCAATCCCCTTATCGCGGCCCTCGACCAGGACATCCAGCGTCCTGCCAACATACGTCTGATTGACCTGCAAGGAAATATTCTGCTGCAACTCCATCAAACGCTCAAAGCGCTCCTGTTTCACTTGTGCAGGGACAGGGTCGCCCAGCGGCTCGCTCGTGGTCCCCGGCTCGAACGAGAATTGGAACGTGCCCACGCGGTCAAAGCGGATCTCCTGCACAAAGTCCACCAGGGCTTGGTATTCCTCTTCAGTCTCTCCCGGATAACCGACAATGAAGGTCGTACGGATGGCTAGATCAGGGATGGCTGAACGCATCTTGCCCAGCGTGCGGTGCACCCAATCAATATTGGATGGGCGTCGCATGCGATACAGCGTCCTGGGGTGCGCATGCTGGAGCGGCATATCGAGATAAGGCAAAATTTGTTTGTGAGTCGCCATGACTTCGATCAGGCGATCAGTGACATAGCCGGGATACGCGTACATCACGCGGATCCAATCCAGGTCTGGGACGGAAGCGGTCAACCGTTCCAACAGGCGTGCCAATCCATCCTTCATCCCCAGGTCATGACCATAGTCCGTTGTATCCTGCGCGATCAGGACCAACTCGCGTACACCCATGTCGCGTAAACGACGCGCTTCATCAAGGATCGAATCGATCGGACGCGATACAGCCGTGCCCTTGATGAGCGGGATCGCACAGAACGCGCACGGGCGCCGGCAGCCATCTGCGATCTTGAGATAGGCGCTTGCACCCGCCACCGAGGCACGCAAGGCTTCATGCTCATCCGTCCCGACCGTTAGCGCCTCATCGGGTAAATGATAAAGCGGTTCGGGATGCGGGCCCTTGCGAAGCTCACGCACCACCTGGACAATATCCATCCAGCGCCGCGTACCAAGCACGCCGTCTATGCCGGGGACCTTTATAGCTACTTCAGAACCGTAGCGTTGAGTGAGGCAACCCGCCGCGATCAGAATTTGGTTGTTCCGCTTGCCTTGTGCAAGCTCACGCAATACATTGATTGACTCTTCCTTTGCAGGCCCGATAAACCCACACGTATTCACGATCAACACATTCGCGCGTGAAGGGTCTTCCACGGCGCGATAGCCGTCGCGGAGAAGGAGTTGCGCCATTGAGTCTGAGTCAACAGTATTTTTGGCACAACCAAGTGAAACAAGATGAAAAGTATTTTTAGACAAGTAAATTTCCTTCAAAATTTGGAGTGCGACGGCAAGCCGTTTCACTCCAAATTTACGGCCCCGGAGTATTCGAGGGGAGCGGTGTATTCGTTGAGCTTGAGGTGGCAGTCGGCAGGACTGTGGAGGTGGATGGTATTGTGCTCGTCGCGCTTGGAGAGGGCAATGCAGTCGGCGTAATGATTTCATTGGCAGTATAAATGTTGCTCACCACCTGTCCAAACGTGCCCATTAGACCGAGATCACGCCCATTATAAACAACGCGGATGGCTGCGCCGCTCCCAACCAGGACTTCGATCTGACCTTCTGCTTGAAACGGATAGGCATTCCCGGGCGCCACCCGTCCTTCAAACGCCACTTCCCCATCTACGACCACGCGCATGTAAGTCCGCTCCGACGCGACCAGATTGACCTGTACCTCCACATTCACATCCTGCGTGGGAATGACGATGGTCACTGTCGCCAGGCCCGGAAAGGCCTCTACAGGCTGAAGTGCTGCGGTTGCTTCTAATTGAGATGGATCAGGCGATGCAAGCAACACATCCGAGATGGACGGCGCTGTGGGCTGAACCTCTTGCTGACTTTGGATCGTGACGACGCGGCTCACACCCCAGATGGCAAATCCCACAAGCAACACGGCCATGCCAATACCGAAGATGATATCACCCGCGATGAAAGTGCGGATGGGAGGCACATTGGCAATGATCGGCTGACCTGGCTTACGTGCGGGCTTTTGAGGATTCCGCTCGCGATGACGCGCCTGTAAGGCATCGGCAAAGCGCAGCAATAAGGCATCCACATCCATATCGAGAAATGTAGCGTAATTCGACAACATTCCGCGCGTCTGAACAGTTGACGGCAGATCATCCATTGCACCTTTTTCGAGCGCCTCGAGATAATGTGCTTTGACGTGCGTATTCCGTTCCACCTCGTCGAGATGCAGGCTTAGCAGTTCGCGCCGCTCGCGGAGCCCGGCGCCGATCTCCTTGAATATTTCAGATGACTGTCCAAGTGGAAGGCCTGGTGTTCCTACCGGTTCCTGGTAAGCATCCTCTACAGAAATAACGTCCGGTCCTACAAAGCTGGCTTCTGGATCATTTTCGGAGCTTATGGGTTCTCTCTGAACGAGAGTACGGCGTTTCATGCGCGCCGATAAAACGGAACCAAATCTGTTCAACCATTTCTGCCAGAGATTGTCGCTGACATCATTTTGAGCTGCAGCTTCCTGTGACAGGTCTAGGACCTCTTCGACAGCGGGTTCCGGTTGTGGAACAGATTCAACTTGAGCGACAGTTTCTTCAACGATCTCAGGCTTGTTCTGATCAGCGTCAAAAGGCTCCGGTCCGACAACAGGAATTGGATCTGGTTCAGGTTGGTTTTTTTTTCGTCCACGTCGCCTGGGCGTGGATTCAATGGAAGTGGGCTCAGGTCGAGAGTCCGCCTTTTTGCGGCGACCAGGCTTCGGCGAACGCGAAGCGAGAGATGTTTCTGCTTCAACGATCTCAGGCTTGTTCTGAGTGATGTCCAAGGGTTCAGGTTCAGCGGTTTGAGTCACCGGTTGAGTGTCAAGTAAAACGCTGTCGTCTTGCGACGGAAGGGAGTGGCGAGAGGCTGGAGCATCATCTGCGGGCCCGATCACTTCGCCGGATGTACCTTGCATGTTCGCCGCACGCATTTCATCAAGCAATTCCTGAAAGTTGAGTCCGAGATATTCGGCATAGTTGCGCAAATAGCCGCGCGCCTGCACAGGAGACGGCACACTGGAAAGATCGTCTGTCTCCAATGCTTGCAGGTATGGAACGCGGATGCGCGTGGCTTCGAAAACTTTTTCAAGCGTGAGCTTCTGCGCCTCACGCTCCGCTTTCAGTCGCTGACCGATGGTTTGCGTCATGATAGGCGAAGCGATCCTGTGGATAAACGAAACATCACCAGCACCCCATCGAACGGGTATGAACTGGTGATGTCATGGGCGGATGGGTATGAACTAGGCTTCGGCAGTTTCTGGCGTCTGAGCGGGCGCTTCAGGCGTCTCCTCGGTTTGCCCGCCTTCCTCGATGGCTTCACCTTCGCGATGGACGATGACCCTGACTTCGGGAACGAGGTCCATCGTGAGGCGCACGTGAGCCATAAACTCTCCGAGATTGCGGATCGGCTGCATATCAATTTGTTGTTTCTTGACTTCATAACGGGTCTTTTCCTGAATGGCAATCGCCACATCCTGCGTGGTGATCGAGCCATAGAGTTTGCCCGTTTCCCCCGCCTTGGCAGTGAATGTCAGCGTGAGGCCGTTGATGCGTTCTGCCAGATCCTTGAGTTCTGAGTTGAGTTCCGTGCGACGGACCTGAGCCTGGGACCCGATCTTTTCCGCCTGTTTGAGAGCCCCGGCTGTGGCAAGCACGGCCAGTCCCTGTGGGAGCAGATAGTTGCGGCCATAGCCAGCGGCGACCTTTTTCACCTCGCCTGCCCGGCCCAGTTTATAAACATCCTTAATGAGCAATACTTTCATTTCTTCAAGCCCTTTCTTTCAGAGATGTAGCCAGGCGAAGGGTACTACGCCTGGCGGCGTATTTTATCATAGGATTCAGGATAGAGCAAAGCCGACTAACGACTCTCCAGCAGATCCATGTACGCGCCTTCGAGCAGATCGCCTCTTTCCACCCCAAGCTTGCTCATCAGCTCCTCGGCAATATCCTGCCCGTCCGCGTCACTCTGCCCCGGTCCCATAACGACTTCCAGCTCCACGAATTGACCGAGTCCCTCCACATCATCCAAATGCACGCGGGTCTGGCCGACGAGATAGAGATAACGCGTCTTCTTCACCAGGCCGCGAATCCCGTATGCAAGTTCAAGAACGCGCTTGAGATTTTCGGGGTCAGGTGTTTCATAGATATGATACTCCGAGCGCTTCGGACCTTCCAGGTCAGGGCGCGTGTAATAGATGAGCTGTGCGTGGTCTGCCGCAAGGACGCGTAATTTCATCCGTCCTTTTTCGGTATTGAAAAATATATCTTCCTGCGGAATGACTTCAACCGGGGTATCGCTCAATGATTCAGCACGGAGGCGGATCTCTTCGAAGTCTCTTGCGCAGGCTTTGATCTCAATGTTTGATGGCATTTGCAAAAATGACTGGTGATGGTTCAGGTCGAGTGAGGAAATGTCTTTACGGGCCAGGGAGCAAAATGGATCGCACCATGCCCGGCCTGCTGCGCCAACTGTTCAAAGACCTGACTCGTGTGTCCATCCAGAGGCAGATATTGAATAAGGAACAGCTCTCCAAAGGATGTGATCGAAATGGTCGATGAAGAAATATACTTTATCTCGCCGAATTCAGCGTGGTGGTAGGAAAAATAATCCATATTTGCTGCGTTGTCCTGCTCAACGGACGATACCATCTTCCAATAGCGATCAAAGAGTGGATATTCAATCGGATTCCGAAATATCTTGATCAAGTACTTGAAATAAGGTTTTGCGCGATAGCGCAGGCTATTTTCCCGAAACGCGCTCATGGAGTTCAAGGCATAATTCTCCCAATTATCCACAATATGACTCCGCGCCATCAAATCCTTCCCAAAATTAAATCGGGTAGTATTGTACCCACCTGGAACGCGATCAGCATCCTCCAATAGGGCAGGTGGGATCTTAAAAAACAACCATATGATCTTATTGGCCGCAATTACGTCGCCGTAAACATCGCACAGGAAAGCCGGGAGCCGCACCTGCCCCGCTAATTCGATCATTTTATCAAGGATCCTTCTGACATTGGACACATCGGTCGCCATCGCCGCCGAGGGCTGGCGGACCATTTGCTTTTGCTCCAGTCCACTGACAGCCAGGAAAAACTCGCGCCGCTCCAACGTAGTTAGTTGGAGCGCATTCGCGAGCTGGAACAACAGTTCAGGCTCAAAATACTTCTTGACCCCGCGCTCCATTTGGCTAACAACAGCCTCATCTACCTGAGCATATTCAGCGAGCTGAAACTGAGTCCAACCCATATCCTGTCGCAAGGTTGACAAAAGTTGTCCGAACTCTTTACGATTCATACTACTGCACGTTATACCATTAACTCAAAAAAATCTTTGAGTCAATCCTAAAAATGATTGCTGGACTTATATCCTAAAAGCCTGGATAATTCACGTATAGTTCGTGTAAGAAAGCACTGTTTCTTCGCGATTTGAACCTGAAGAGGGGCACGATCTGGAGGTTCAAACTGGGGGATCGGCACAAGGGGGAACAGGCAATCATGGAGGAACTCCAGACAACCTGGAGTTTCTTTTTTTGACTCATACTGTCAGTCTGACATGGCGCTTACATAATCAATGGTTTTGTGTCCTAAGAATCCGGTGATCAAATGATATAACGCGTAAAGTTCAAGCGCAAACGGCAGGTAGCCGCCATAACCGAGTAGTGGCATCTCAAATATGTGCAGCCAGCCGCCCCAGGCTACGTGATAAATCCATTTTGGATAGGAATAGTAATTCCACATCTCCCAGAAAAATGCGGTGAGCAGCACACCCAGCCAAAGAGAAATCACAGGACGCCAATCGCCTTTTTGAGTCCAGTGTGCGAGCGAGCAATTCCCCAGCCAAACGTTGAGGGGTTCGATGATGAAATAAAGCGATAACCAGATGAACAGGAAGAAGATCTTCGGCCAGATCAGCATCAAACCCAGCATAAGCCAGCCCGCGATAAAGAAGAGGGTTGTCGTCAATTTATCGGTGCCAATTACGGGTCCGCGCCTCAGGCGCCTGATAAAGGCAAAGCTGGCGAAGAATTCAGCACTCCCAAATACAGCGGGAATGACCGTCGTGAAGCTCAAGGTCGTCCAAAAGGCATATTCCTGAGAGGAGAAAATTTCCGCGCCAACGTAAATCCAGTTCTGAGTGCGGAGGTTGAGCAGTTCAAATATCCACCACACGGGTGCAGAGACGATGAACAGCCCGATGTATTTCCGCCAGCCGCGCGTCAGCAGGGATGTGCCGCTACGCCAGTAAACCAGGCCGTCAATGACCAGACAGTAGCCAAGCCACATCGGGAGAAATCCCCAATGCGTGCGCGGGCCGCTCAAGGACCAGTTGAGAATCCAAAAAACGCCGGCCAGGATTAGACCGAGCCAGCCATGAGGAGGAAATTTTGTTTTTTCGCTCTCAATATACTTAACTTTTATGTCTGTAGTCATTCCCCTAGTTTACACTGAAGAACCCGAACGCGCGCCACATGACTCGCATCAAGCCATGACCGAAATCCGGCTTCAAAAACTGGTTTGGGCACGACCCCGGAATGACCGCGATGCCGTTGGCTTTGCACATCTCCACGGCGGATTGTGAGACGCTGGTCATGCTCGCCGCGAGACCAGGCTTTGTCCCCATCATGCAGTGCATCCAGACGTGCTTGATACTGAGGTCCACGCATTGCTGGACGATCTGCTCGCTCACTTTAGGGCCGGTGAGGATAAAGACCGCATCGGGCTTTTCAGGGATGGATTTGAGGTCCGGATAGCACGGCGCGCCGTCGAAGGTGTCGATGCGCGGGTTCACAGCGTAGACCTGATAGCCATTCTCCTTGAATCTCCTGTAAGCCAGGTTACAGCCCGTTTCGCGCTTATCGGATACGCCGACGATGGCTATCTTCTTCTGCGCGAGAAAGTCCTGTACGAGATTGTCGAGTTTTGCCATGAGAATTCTCCTTCATGAAAATCGGAGCTGCTTTGGCTCCGATCAGGATTGTTTGAAAAGATTGCCTCACAATTGGAATCTTCATAAAAAATTATAAGCAATTTGGGTTTGCCAACAAGATGACAAACATCACTTTGTAATTTTTGCATTATATGGCGCGCGCCACATACGATATGTGGGATTTGATCCAAAACCCGTGCAATGGTCATCTTCCCGAAAAACGTTATACTTGGTTCGGATTTTTGCCGAATATCCCCCATTGCCGAACAAATAATGATGGTGAAGGCTCGGACCCTTCGACACCTTCGGCAAGGCAGGCTATACGCGCATTGGACATCGCCAAACGCCTGATAGACTACAACTTCCACCCGCCCACAAACTACTTCCCGCTCATCGTCCATGAAGCGCT